>Ga0210402_10000658_pt1 | contig 38175 bp, 35 predicted proteins | sample IncBWC7MmetaG_FD_161055 | JGI IMG/M metagenome (GOLD analysis project Ga0210402, IMG submission 161055) | Forest soil microbial communities from Barre Woods Harvard Forest LTER site, Petersham, Massachusetts, United States - Inc-BW-C-7-M | ecosystem: Environmental > Terrestrial > Soil >...
GCCCCGATGGCGATGATGCCGACGATGGTGATGGCAAACCCCACCCCCGGCGTCTTCAGGTTCAGGAGCGCATCGATCCGCACGAAGGCCTCGTAGAGCAGATACGAAGTCAAGGCGATGGGGACGACGATGATCAGCCCGCGCAGGAAGTTCTTGATGAGCCAGTTCATGGAGGGAGTTTAGTGGTTGCTGGGTTGCTGGGTTGCTGGGTTGCTTGGTTGCTGGTCTCGGGGTCTCGCGGTTGCGCGGTCTCGCGGTGGCGGTTCGGAGCGCTGGCGTCTCGCCGGCTGGACCGGCGTTCGTCTCGACGCCGGTAGTGGTGTCGGCAGGATGTGAGGCCCAGTCGCGGACCGTTGGTGCATTGGAACCTCCCTGGTCCGTCATCTCTCTGTTGGGCAAGGAGTTAATGGCACCGGATCGTGGCATCGGTGCCACAGAGCATGCCATCGATGCCACTGATCATGTCATCGATACAACGAATGATAGCATAAATGCTATGACTAATTGCAGTCAAGCAATTTATAATTGCACTTATGCAATTGGTAATGACATCAATGCAATGAATAATAGTAATGACGCCACGGATCATTGCATCGATGCCATTGATAATGGCACCAATGCAATGGATAATTGTAATGATGCCACGAATGATTGCACCGATGCCATAGATCATGTCAACTATGCGTCCGGAAATGGCAACGACGCCATCGAGCTTGGCATCGATCCGTCCGAAATCTGGACGTCTACCTGGACGTCAGAGATCGATACCGATCCCATATCCAGGGGTTATGCCCTGCCCGATGACTCCAGTGACGCTGATGCGGCACCAACCCCCTGACATCCGTTTCCAAGGTCGTCGCTCGAATCATGAGCGCTCGAGATACTCCCTGACGGCATCCCATTGTGCTTTCGCGCGTACGGATGGATCAACTATTTCTGAAATCGTCGCCATTCGTAGACGCAAGCCCGTCGCGATTGTGTCAGCGTTATCTGCTAACTTCCTCGCCTCATTGATTCGATCGAAAGGTTGCCATTTCCACTGCGTAAGAATCACCATGGCGACACTGCCGGACCCAAAAGCCGACGCATACAGCAAGCGTTGCTGGCTTACCATCACCACCGACCAAATGATTAAGATGATGAAGAGCGAGCCTACAACTAGAACTGCCCAAAGTTGAAGACTGTATGCCGTTCGAAGCCGGGACGCCGTTCTCTCCGCCAGACTTTTTAGCTCTTGCAATGGATCTTTAGATTCCACATCAGGCGGAGCAATGGCCCGCAAGGGAGAGTTGCCGATGCGGAGTGCGAGAAGAACAGCACCCGCGCCAGTACATACACCACCTATCGGGAGGAGAAGGGCTTTCCAGTGCATGGTCAGAAAAACCAGCACAGCGTGCCCGGCAACCGCTCCGACGGCGATAATTCCGATCAGCAGCAAAGCGATCGCAAGGGCAGGCCGGTGGGCGGCTTGTGGCGACGCGGGGGCACTTTCAAACTGGATGAGTCCATAGGAGGTTACATCGGTCCACTTCGCCAGGTCTTGCCTGCGGGATAGGCGGGCCCCTATGTCTTTGGGGTAGGCGGTCAACGGTTCAGAGGCGATGCCGTGCTTACGAAAGCTCCGGAAAGCTTCCGCAACAGAAGGGTTATGCGTTTCGAGTTCCTGGAAGACATTTTTCGCTGAGGTTCCCGTGCTCATACCCGCGTCTCCTTCAGGACTCATTCTCCAGAAACTTGACCAGTGTTGCCCCAAACCTTGTGGTAGTAATTCTATCTCTATTGCATACAGATGCTTCATGTTCCATCAACGCCCACCGATTTCGAACAACTCCGTTCGGAACATTGGTTCTCGCTTTCCCTTGGCTTTTTCACTAACAGCCGCGGCTTTGGGTTAGCGGGACGCACTTCTCGTCGCAGCGATTGAGTGCACGGGAAGCGGATGGTTTGCGAGCAAGAAGCGCATGCAACATCGATGTTGAGCATGGTCTGTTCCGCTATCTGACGGGTTTCTCAACTCTGAGTAGCTCTCGCACCTTCGCCGGATCGCCCGTCGGCAACCGGCAGAGGTGATTGGTGCAGACATACGCCGTCCCCCTCCCCCCAACCGCCCGCTGCGCCGACGTGAACGGTGCGATACGCGCGACCTTCCCCCCGCTCCGCAGCACGACCTTGTTCGGAACGAACGAGGCAAATACAGCGCGTTTCAGAGAGCGAACATCAGACCCGGCGAGGACAACTTCAAACGACGGCCCGAGGAGGAAATCGAGGCCGCTGATGAGGTGCGCTGAGGCGGAGGGGATGAGCGTGACGTCATCGGCACTGCTGCGGAGGAGATCGTTGGCGGCGGCTTCGTAGCGCGAGTTTCCTGTGATTCGAAAGAGGCGAACGAGGTTCATAAGCTGGACCGAGTTCCCGGACGGCACCGCCCCGTCCCCTGTTTCGCGGGGGCGGACGAGGAGGGACCCGGCGTCGTTGGCAGTGATGTAGAAACGTCCGGAGGGATCGCGGAAGCGGGTGAGCGAGTCGCGTTCCAGGGAGATCGCTTTAATAAGGTAGCGGACGTCGAACGTCGCTTCGTAGAGGTTCAGCAGTCCCCAGGTCAGGAAGGTGTAGTCGTCGAGGAAGACGGCGCGCTGTTTGTCGGAATGGTGGAGGTGAGGGGTTAAGAAAACCGCCGCGGCGCGGCGCGCAGCGACCGCGCACGAAGCGTCGTCCAGCACCTCGGCGCCTTGCGCAAGGGCGGCGATCATCAGGCCGTTCCAGTCGGTGAGGATCTTTTCGTCGCGCACCGTTCGTTCGTCGGAATCGTTGGCGGAGTAGAAGGCACCGTTCGGGGCGCGTAGATCTCTCATAACGTACGCGAAGATGGCGCGGGCGGTGTCGGCGTACTCCGGCTTGTGCGTGGCCTGGTAGGTCTCGAGATACGCCATCGCCAGGAGCGCCTGATCGCAGAGCATCTTCTCGAAGTGCGGCTCTTTCCACTCCGCGTCGACGGCGTAGCGGTGGAAGCCGCCGCGCTTGTCGTCCCAGATCGCGCCGGCGCGCATGGAGCGCAGGGTCGTCTCCACCATCTCCAGCGCGTGCGGTTCGCCGGTGCGGCGCCAGTAGCGAAGGAGAAACATGAGCTGATGCGCGGCCGGGAGCTTCGGCGGGGGGAGGAAGCCGCCGTTGACGGCGTCGAAGCGGTCGGCGAATTGGGTATACGTGGTACGAAGCATCTCCGCTCCGGGGATGTCGCCGGTCGCGGCATCGGGGGCGAGTGACTGCATGACCATCGACGCCGTCGAGGCGATCTGCTCGGGGTGCTCCTTCCAGGTCTTGCCGAGGTTCGTGAGGAGGGAGAGGAGACGATCTTTCGGGATGTAGGCCGCGGCGAAGAACGGCTTGCCGTCGGGGGTGAGGATGACGTTCAGCGGCCAGCCGGGGTCGGACATCAGCTTGCGGGCCACGGCCATGTAGGTGCTGTCGACGTCGGGACGTTCCTCACGGTCGACTTTGATGGCGATGAAGCCGGCGTTCATCAGCGCGCCGACCTCGGCATCGGAGAACGACTCGGCGGCCATGACGTGGCACCAATGGCAGGTGGAGTAGCCGATGGAGAGGAAGATCGGCTTGTTCTGTTCGCGGGCTGCTTTCAGCGCTTCGTCGCCCCAGGGGTACCAGTCGATGGGGTTGGAGGCGTGCTGTCTTAGATAGGGCGAGGATTCACGGGAGAGACGGTTTTCACGCGAAGCCGCGAAGGACGCGAAGAAAGACATCTCCTTCGCGTCTTCGCGTCTTCGCGTGACAGGGGTTCCTTGCACGGTAGCTGCAACGATCAGCGCGCCCAGGATCACTTCTGCAGGCCTGTAACTTGGTTGATGCGATACGTGTGATCCGCCGCCAGACCCTTGAACGTCTGCCGATCGCCGCTGGGCCAGATCACGGTCACATCGGCGCGGGTGTCGCTGCCGAGGCCGAGGTGCTGTTCCTTGGGGGGTGAGGTCAGGTATCCGATCGTGCTGAAGACCTCGCGCCAGAGGTTCTTGAGGTGCGCGGTATCGACGAGGATCTTTGCGCCGATGGCGTCGCGCGTGACGCCCTTCGACGGATCGCCGGTCAGGCGGATCTTGATCCAGTGGTTGCCATTGCCGGCGCTGTTGTTTTTATAGAGCATCGCTGGGCCGTTGAAGTTGTTGACCATCATGTCCAGCGCGCCGTCACCGTCCATATCGAACATCACCACGGCGCGGGCGTTGCCGAGGGGATCGGCGCCGCTCTGGGCAGACTGCTCTTCGAGCTTGCCATTGCGGTTGACGAAGAACACCGGCGCTTCCTTCTCCGCTACCGGAACGATCGCCTGCCGTTGTTGCCCCGAGGAGTCGGTGAAGTAGGGATTGACGCTCGAGTAGACCGCGTATTCGTTCATACCGTTGACGAGATAGAGATCGTCGTCGCCGTCGTTGTCGAAGTCGAAGAAGTTCGCCCCCCACGACCAGCCGGTCGACTTGTAGCCGCGGCCGATGGCGTCGGACTGCGCGTACGAGACGAGCTTGCCGTCCTTGGCGTTCGAGGTCCACAGATCGTTCGCCTCGACCACGCGCATGTTGGCCATCTTCTGGGGATTGAACTTGAGGCGCGTCCTGGCGTCGGGGAGGACGTACTTCTCGTCCTTGTCCATGGTGACGATGTTGGAAATGTAGACGTCGGGGAAGCCGTCGCGATTGAGATCGGCGATGCCGATGTTCATCGTGTAGCTCGGCTTGTCGGTGCCGATCTTCGACGACACATCTTCGAACTTGCCGTTGCCCAGATTCCGGTACCAGGAGTTCGATCCGAAATCGTTGCCGCAGATCAGGTCCTCCCAGCCGTCGCCGTCGAAGTCGACGTGGTTGACGGCCTGGGCCCAGCCGGTGTTGTCGACGCCGCTGCCGGCGGTGACATCCTCGAAGACGAAGTTGCCTTTGTTGCGAAAGAGCTTGTTCGGGAGGCCGTTCATGTTGCGGCGGGCGAAGGTAGGCAGGACGCCGTGGATGTAGTCGCCGAAGTAGCCGATGTAGAGGTCGAGGAGGCCGTCTTTGTCGAAGTCGAAGGCGGTGGCCGGACCGCCGACCAGACCTTTGCCGCCGAGGTTCGTGCGGGCGGTGACGTCCTCGAACCTGGCGTTCCCGAGGTTCTTGTACATGCGGTGGTCGTCATCGGCGTAGGTGATGAAGATGTCGGGGAGACCGTCGTTGTCGAAGTCGGCAATGATCGGCTGGCGGGGCTCGCCGGGGCGGCCGTCGGAGCGTTTCCAGTTCAGGCCGGACGATTCGGTGACGTCGGTGAAGTGACCCTTACCGTCGCCGAGGTAGAGAGCATTGCCCGATCCGCTGAGCACGAGCACGTCGATGAATCCATCCCCATTCACGTCCTCGGCCGCGATCCCGGAGCCGCCGAATGCCGGAGGGACAGCCAGCACGGTCTCGCTCGCTTTGACCGTGTAGCTGCGGATCAGGCGGGCCAGCCAGTCGGACATGCGGTGCTCGAATTTGATGCCGCTGGCGGCGGTGACGTCGGTGAAGAACTTGCCGCCGGCCTTCGCGGAGACTTTCGACGGCGCCGAGGCGATGGTCGTGGTGACGGCCTTCTTCGCCGGCGGCAGCGAGGCGTTCTTGTCGAGCAATGCCTGAATCGTCTTCACGGAGCCGGCAAGGTGTGTTGTATCGAGCCTGTCCTTTCCCTCGGCGGTAGCAATCCGGCCGGCCACGCGGAGGATGAGCGTCCCCATCTGCGCGCCCCCCTCGGTGAGCAACTCGGCGGAGAAGGGATCGAGCTCGATCGTCCCTTTGTAATTCGGGTCGTTGAGCACCTCGTTGAGGTAGCGCCAGTGCAGGCCGGGGTCACGGAAGGCGTCGAGGTCATACGCTTCGATGACGATCTGAGCGTCCTTTGGAAGACGAGGAAAGTAGATGCAGTCCTCGTATTCGTTGAGCACGTGCGGCTCGTAGAGCTGCACGGCGTCGTGGACATCGTCGATGCGGATGAGCGGATGGCCGCGTTTCCTGGCCCGCTTCTCCGCTTCCAGCATGACGTCGGCCGTCCAGGCCACCATGATCTCGGTGAAACGCTTACGGAAGAGCTCTCCCTCTTTCGGATCGGTGGGCCACATGTGTCTGGCCATGTAGACCTGCACGTTCCGCAGGAAGACCTCGTTCGAAAGATCGTTGTAGACCTCGAAGGAGGAGAGCTTTTCAGCGACGATCGCTTTGCTGGTAGCGAACTTCTCGCCGGACTTCGCCGGAGCTCCGTGTGGCTCGGCCGCGGGTTTGCTCGATCCGGCGATGCCGGCCCAGGCCGCTTTCATCTCCGCGCCGCCGATGTGGTGCTGGTTGGCGGTTCGCGTGGCGCGGTCGGCGTGCTGAAGCGCGGCCAGGGTGATGAGATCGACCGCTTCCTTGAACAACTCCACGGCTGGCGCATCGAGAGGGAGAAGGGTGGTCCCGTCGACGAAGGCGTCCTGCTGGACGGCGAGGATCGCCCGCAGCGCATAGGCGACGTTTCCGTACTGGCGTTTGTCGCGGGCGGAGATCTCGGTATGGCGCGGGTCGCCGGGAAGAACGATCCAGTCGCCGGCCGGCGTGGCCACATACGGTACGGCCGCCTGCAGCACGGGACGAAGCTCATCGACGCCGATCTGGGTCTTACCGGCTTTCTTCGCTGCCTCGGTGGCCTTGAGCCAGAGATCGCGGATGAGCCGCTTCTGTAGGGCGATCTTCTCGGCGCGGGCGTCGAAGTCGAGCGACGTGCCGTAGATGAAGTCCTCCAGCCGGTTGGCGGTGGCATAGCACTTCGGATCCCGCAACGACTCGAGCTGGTCGATCTCTTTGATGATCGTCGGCACCTGGGCGAGCGCGACGAAGGTGAGACAGAGGCTGAACGCGACGAAAGCGATACGGACGGTACGCATTGGACGCTCCCCTGAGTAAGGTTGTACCGCTATCTTCTCACGCGGGACGCAGAGGACGCGAAGCGCGCGAGAAAGTATTAAACTTCCCGCATCCATGCGTGACCGGCAGTCTCTGGCCGACCTTTACGATCGTCATGCGGCACGTCTGTATGCGATCGCGTTGCGGATCACGGGCGACCCCGATACGGCGGCGGATGCTCTCGAGGCAGCCTTCGTGGCGCTGTCACAGAACGACGACGCCGGCGATGCGGCCACCTATCTCATCCATGCCACGCGGGACTGCGCGCTGGCCCGACAAACCCAACCGCACCCGGCAGCCGTAGTACCGAAAGAGGCCGATCCACGTGCAATCGTCGAGGACGCCTGGTACAACGGTATGAACGTAAACGATCTGGCAGCACGCTACTGCATCCCTGAGGAGCAGGCTCGGGTTATGCTGTGCGAGGGAATGGCTCAGTTACGGACTCAGTTTGCGGCAGGAACGAAATGACGGAAACCCTGACACGAGAGGATCTGAGCCTCCTGGACGCCATCGTGGCCTCGGCGATCGACCCGGTCGATCCGCCCGCCGCTCTGCGCGCGCGCATCCTTGCCGCCGCCTCGGCGACGCCGCAGAACACCCGTACTGTCCGCGCGGGCGAAGGCCGCTGGTTCAAGGTCGTTCCAGGCGTCACGGTGAAACCGCTTTCGATCGACGTTGAGCGCGATACGGCCACGATCCTGATGATGTTCGAGCCGGGGGCGTGCATGCCGGCCCACGACCATGCCGGCGCCGAGGATTCGTTCGTCATCAGCGGCAGTTGCCGGATCGGCGAGAGCTATCTGCTCAAGGGTGACTTCCACCACGCGGATGCCGGCACCCGTCACGAGGACATCATCAGCGATGAAGGCTGCGTCCTGCTGCTGGTGGTCGACCGCGAAGACTACCTGGCCGCGTAGGCCGGCCGTACAATCTCTGACGCGGAGGTGCGGCTCATGCGGCGCTTGTTCATCCTCGTCCTTCTCATTGCTTCGGCTGTCACGTTGCGCGCGGCTTCGTACGAGGCGCGCTCGCCGCAACACGCGGTTGCCCTCGATGTGGTGTCGCTGGGAGAGGGCTTTACCCGCTACGACCTCAAGATCAGCGACATGGTCACCGGTGCGGTTCTGGCTACGCCGCAATTGACGTCGAAGCTCGGGCAACCGGCGGAGACGACGACCGATGTTCGAGACCTCCACATCCGCGTTCGCGTCGCCGGCGGAACGCGGCTGATGGCCCGGATCGAATTCGTGCAGGGTGACGACATCATCGACACGATTGAATCCTACTGGTCAATCGGGCCGCAAAAGAGGATCACCACGGCACCTGATGGGTTGCTCGGCGTGGGCGGGGACGTCAAAGCGCCCGTCGTCATCAACCGGGTAGAGCCCATCTACCCCGAGGAAGCCCGGAAGGCGCGCATCATGGGCATTGTGATCGTCAAGGCGGTCATCAGCCGGGATGGCGTCGTGAAGGATGTCCAGGTCCTCAAGCCGCTGCCGTTCGGCCTCGATCAGGCTGCGGTCGACGCGGTGAAGCAATGGACGTTCAAGCCGGCCACGCTCGACGGAAAGCCGGTCGACGTCTTCTTCAACCTTACCATTAACTTCAAGCTCGCTACGCCACCGCCGCCGCCACCGCCGGGCTGAGCCGGTAAGCGCCGCGTTAGCGGCGAACAGATGGTAGCCAGGGGTGCGAGCGTTTTTTGCGAGCACCCCTGGAACCGATGCCACCTGAAATCGTGCCGCGTCAGCGGCACTGGATGAAGTGCGGCGAATGACGATTGCGACGACTTCCAGTGCCGCTGACGCGGCACGAAGTCCATAACATCCACAACCAGGGGTGCTCGCAAAAAACGCTCGCACCCCTGGCTATCGTCTCGTTGCCGCTAACGCGGCACTTGCGGGACTGAGCCCGGTATCATGCGCGCATGCAAAACGAGAACGAAAGCGGCGGAGTCAATCGGAGACACTTCCTGGAGCTGGCGGCGCTCGGTTCGGCGCTGGCGCTGGCAAAGCCGCTGACGGCAGTGGCGAAGACATCCTCGGCCGCGTCCGTGACGCCGGAGCTCGAGGAGATCACACTCAGCGAGTTACAGGATGGGATGGCCAGCGGCCGCTGGACGGCACGATCGATCGCCGAGGGATACCTTGGCAGGATCGACGCGCTCGACAAACGCGGCCCAGCCATCAACGCCATCATCGAGCTGAATCCTGAGGCGCTGGCCATCGCGGACGCCATGGACCATGAGCGCAAAGCGGGGCATGTGCGCGGGCCGCTGCACGGGACTCCGGTGGTCATCAAAGACAACATCGACACCGCCGACCGGATGGCGACGTCGGCCGGCTCGCTGGCGCTGGCTGAGAATCACGCCGCGCGCGATGCTTTCGTCGCGGCGCGGTTGCGCGAGGCCGGCGCGGTGATCCTCGGCAAGACCAATCTCAGCGAGTGGGCGAACTTCCGCTCCACGCATTCGACCAGCGGCTGGAGCGGCCGCGGCGGGTTGACGAAGAATCCCTACGTGCTCGACCGCAATGCCTGCGGCTCGAGCTCGGGAACCGGATCAGCGATCGCCGCTAACCTCGCCGCGATCGGAATCGGAACGGAGACCGACGGCTCGGTGGTCTGCCCGTCATCCGCGTCGGGACTGGTCGGCATCAAACCGACCCTCGGCCTCATCAGCCGCGCCGGCATCATTCCGATCGCGCACAGCCAGGACACGTCCGGTCCGATGGCGCGCACCGTTCGCGATGCTGCGATCCTCCTCGGGGTACTGACCGGCGCCGACGAGCGCGATCCGGTGACGGTGTCGAGCCGCACGAAGGGTCACTCCGACTACACGCGCTTCCTCGATGCCGGCGGCCTCAAAGGGGCTCGCATCGGGGTGGCCAGGCAATACTTCGGGTTCAACGATGCCACCGACAAACTGATGAAGGACGCCATCGAGTTGATCAAGTCGCTCGGCGCGACGATCGTCGATCCGGCCAACATCAAGACCAACGGTAAGTTCGATGCCACCGAAAACGATGTGCTGCAGTACGAGTTCAAGACCGACCTCAATACGTACCTGGCCGGCGCGCCGGCGGCCGTGAAGAGCCGGACGCTGGCGGATCTGATCAAGTTCAACGAGGAGCATCGCGCGCAGGAGATGCCGTTCTTCGGGCAGGAGATCTTCGAGCAGTCGGAGAAGCGCGGCCCGCTGACGGACAAGAAGTATCGCGACGCGCTGGCCAAAAATCACCGCCTGGCACGCACCGAGGGAATCGACGCCACAATGGCGAAACACAAGGTGGACGCGATCATCGCACCGACGGGCGGCCCGGTCTGGGCGACCGACCTCGTCAACGGCGATCACTTCACCGGCGGCTATTCGTCGGCGTCGGCCGTGGCTGGATACCCGCACATCACCGTCCCTGCCGGGCTGGCGTTTGGGCTTCCCGTCGGCCTGTCATTCTTCGGCGGCGCCTGGAGCGAGCCGGCGCTGATCAAGTTCGCCTATGCATTCGAGCAGGGATCAAAAGCGCGGCAGAAACCGAGGTTCCTTCCGACGGCGGTGTAGCTGCGCGTTATCGGTTGTCGGTTATCGCTTGATTGTGCTTAGCACCTTGCCGCGACGCCCACCGAACCGGCAACCGATAACCGAACAACGCGGCATAGCCGCAGTTCAAGGTACGGGACAGATCCCATGCAGCATCTGCCAGGCGAACGACGCGGCGATCAGGACGATGAAGGCGACGTAATACGGGAGGAGTTTTCGTCTCACGTCCGTTCAACACCCGGGATCGTGGTGACGAATTCCGCTCCGAAGAATCTCGCCGGGGTGAAACTGCCGGGGCGTTTGGGCGAGGAGAGGAGCCGCTCGACAGCGGCGAGCGCGCTCAGCACCGTGAACGCGTAGCCTTCCGGCGTGGTCATCGTCATCGTCACTTCGTCGTCGCCTTTGGCGGCACGGCCCCAGAGGTAGGTCCGTCCTTTGGCGCGTTGTTCAGCGCCGGGACCGGAGCGACGATTGGCGAAGGCCTGCAGGAGGCGTTTGACCGGGGTGATGCCAAGGAGAGGAAGGAGGATGCGAATGCGCCGCATCCGGGCCACCGATTTCGGAGAGGCGCCGGTGTAGACGCGGATGTTGGGGATTCCGGTGGTGTGAAACGCGGTGGAGACGTCGCCCCAGGGGATGGTCATAGCCATGCGCGGGCCGCACGAGAACGGGATCTGTTTCGCTTCGTAGGCCGGTGGAACGCGAATGATCGTTCCATCGCGGCGGATGGCGCCTCCTTCGTCGATGCCCTCGATCATCGTCTTCAACGTGCCGCGGCTGAGCTCCGCGTGCGGTGTGTAAAAGGCCAGCTCCAGCTCCGTGGCGTCCGGAAGCCGCGCGGCCAGCATGGCGGCGAGGCAATCGGTCGGGACGACGTCGAAGCCGACGCCGGGGATGAGGGTGACGCCGCGCTCCACGGCGGCCTCGTTCATCGCCATGATCGCTTCGAAGACGGCGATCTCGCCGGTGATGTCGAGATAGTGCGCGCCGGCATCGAGACAGGCCGTGACCATCGGCGCGCTGGTATGGACGAACGGCCCGGCGCAGTGAAGAACGGCGTCGATACCGTCGAGTTTGGGCCGATCGAGCGGAAAAGCGCGCGATTCCAAGCCGAGCTCGTTCGCCAGCGGCGCAATCTTTTCGGCTCTCCGGCCGGAAAGAACCGGCCGGAGTCCGCGGCGGACGGCTTCGCGGGCGATCAGCTCACCGGAGTAGCCGTTTGCGCCGTAGATGAGAAAGGTCACGGCGCATTATTGCGCTTCGCGCGTTGTCTGCGCCTGGCGGCGCGTTGTCTGCCGGCTTCGCCTTGCGTTGTCGGCGCATCCGCGCGTGGACGTAATGGGCAATAGGGAGCCGATGTGGCACATCGGTCCTCGGCTTGCGGCTCTCCATGCACGGCTGGATGCGGGAGGGCCTCCGACAACGCGCGAAGCGCAGACAACCGACAACACGCCGCAGGCGCAGACAACGCGCGTAGCGCAGTTACCTCGCCCGATCGATATCGAGATGCGCCATCGCGTGGTCCGGGTGGTTCACCGTCTGCTCGAACTTGTCCATCGACACAACTACCCGGACGATCGTCGTATCGCTGTGATCGTGGGCGAAGACGAGCAAGGCCACGCGGTCTCCGCCGAGGGGGCGGGCGTAGATCAGCGTCGTCTCGCCGTTGCGGTTCGAGCGCGTCTGCACGAGAGGCTGCAGCGGCTCGCCGGCGTTGCGGCGGACGATCTCCGCCAGTCCCGGCATATCGTCGAAATGGGCATGCTCGAAAGTCGCCAATTGCACGTCCGAAACACCGCCCGGCCGCGCCACCCAGAGAGCGAAGCGGACCAGGCCGAACATCGGGATCCAGGTACGGTGAACGTTGTATCGAGATTCGACGGCGCGGACGATGTCATCGAAATTCGCCCGTGCCGGCGTCGCGCCGATGGCGAAGACACTCACCAGCGCGACCAGCAGAACCAGACGGCGGCGGCTATTCATGATGCGATTCCTTCCCGTGCTTCTCCTTGTAATCACGGCTGAGGTGCGGGATGCCGAACTGCCCTTCCAGGCCGGCCAGCTTCTCGATGTCCACAGGGCCGACGATGTTTACGACGGTGAACTCCTTTGGTTCTGCCGAGATGATCAGAAGGCCGGTGACGGCGTCGCCGCGGGTGTCGACGTAGATATCGACATCTTCCTTCGTGCGGCTGGAGACCTTGACGATCTTCTTCCACGACGGCCCGAGCTGCGTACGGATGCGCTCGGCCTGCGTCTTGTCGTATTCGCCCTCGTGTTCGAACTCGTAGCTGCGGACGTAGATGCCGGAGAGGCCGTTGATCATCTCCTTCGCCGCGCGCTCGTCGGCGTCGGTGCTGGAGAGGAACTTGCCGGCCAGGCGGAGCATGGCGCCGTCGAGGGTGACGTCGACGGTCTCGCTGGCCTTCGAGGCCATGTCAGGAAGATCGAGGTTGAGCCGGGTGCCCTGTGCCGATGCGGTGAAGGGGATGGCGATGCTGGCGATGAGGGTGAGCATCAGGTTGACGAAAAAGCGGGTCATGGTCAGTGTCCTTTCGCGGGTTGCTGGGTTATCGGTTGTCGGTTGTCGGTTGCAGAGTCGCCAGGTTGCTTGGTTGCTAAACCCAGCAATTCAGCAACCCTGCAACCTTCATCAGTCGTGTGCGACGGCGCGTTGGGCGACGCGCATCTTGGCGCTGGCGATATGCAGCGCGGTCATGAGCTCGCGGCGGGCGCGCTCTCCTTCGGTGCGGCGTTGCTCGATGATCTGATGCGCGGTCAGACCTCCGAGCGCCGCGGTGAGAACTACAGCGGCGGCGATGCGCCGCAAGGTCGATGCGGTGAAACGGTGCCGGTGCGGCGCTTGTGTCTGTCCGAGGCGCGCCAGGACGCGATCGGCGAAGCCGTCCGGGGCAGAGGTCCTGGCCAGCGCTCCATTCAGTTCCGTATCGAGGTTCATGATGTGACTCCCAGCCATTCCCGGAGCGCGGCCAGGCCGCGGCGGAGGTGGCTCTTGACGGTGTTGAGCGGCATGTCGAGCACCGCTCCGATCTCGGAGGGCTCGAGCCCCTCCTGGTATCGCATGGTGATGGCCAGGCGTTGCTGCGCCGGCAGACGCTGCAGCATCTGCGCGATCTTTCTCGCCAGGAATGGGTCGCTCTCATCGGCGTCTCCGGCAAGGTCGCCCGCTTCATCGAGCGTGACGATGCGCCAGCGTCCGCGGCGCGATTCGTCGATGCATCGATTGGCGGTGACGCGGCGCAGCCAGAAGGTGAGATGAGCCGGCGTTTCGATCTCGCCGAGCGTCCTGTAAAGCTGCAGGAAGACCTCCTGCGCGATCTCCTCGGCACGGCCGCGGTCGTGCAGGAAGTTCCAGGCAATGCTGAAGACCATGTCCTGATGCTCGCGAATCAGGGCTCCGAACGACTCGTGATCGCCGGCCGCGGCGCGTTGCAGCGTCGTATCGGGGGTGGCGAACAGGAGTGGTGCGGTCGCGCTCATCTGAGGCTATATACGGAGAAATCGGTCGGACGAATGCAGATGCGGATCTTGGATATCACACGGTTTGATCTGCAAGCTCGCCGCGGATGCCTCAATATCAGCCGTTTTTGTCAAAAATGTCACTTATCAGAGCCTTCACATACGCCCCCCTGACGTATGAATGACAAGAGCTTGATACTTCGTGAATTAATGTTCCAATATCCACCATGGGAACGCATCGGTCGGCGTTTCTCGCCATCCTCTTGCTGATTGCCTCCGTCGCGGAGTCGCACGCGCGCGAGGTGATGACGTACATCTACGATGCTCCGGAATCGTCGCTCGATGTGCGGTATCTGTATCACTGGGAAATCCTCCGGACGGCGCTGGAGCGGACGACGCCGAAGTGGGGGGCCTATCGGATGGTGCCCTCGGGGTTCATGACCGAGCGCCGGCAGGCGTTCGAGTTGAAGAACGCCACCGGGAAGCTGACGGTGATGTACCTCAGCACCACTCCCGACTTCGAGAAGAGCCTGATTCCGATCCGGATTCCCGTCGACAAGAACCTCGGCGGGTACTGTGTGTTCCTCATTCGGGCCGATGACCAGCGGCGATTTGCTTCCGTCCGATCGATCGAGGACCTTCGCCGCTTCTCTTATGGTCTCGGTCTGGGATGGATCGACGTCGACATCCTGAAAACGAACGGGTTCAACGTCGTCACGGGCTCGAGCTACGACGGCCTCTTCGAGATGCTGGTCAACAAGCGCTTCGACATCTTTCTACGTGCGGCCACCGAGGTGCTCGACGAATACGCGCAGCGCAAGAAAGCGTTGCCGGCGCTTCACATCGAAGACAACATCATCTTCTACTACCCCCTCCCCATGTACTTCTGGTTCCCGAAGACGGACGAAGGGCGGCGCCTGGCCGCACGCGCCGAGGATGGGATGCGCATGATGATCGCGGACGGAACGTACGACCGCATCTTTGACAAGTATCAAAGGCACAAGATCGAGCAACTGCATTTGAAAGAGCGCAGGATTTTCAAGATCGACAATCCGTTTCTCGGACCCGAAACGCCGTTCAACGACAAGCGGCTCTGGTTCGATCCGAAAACGTACAAGTAGATGCCAACACGCAGATTGTCACTCGCTACAGTGGTTGCCGCCACGCTGGTCGTGGTGACCACGGCGTTGCTCGGGACGTACTCGATCATCAGTTACCGGTCAGACGCGAAGCGGCAGTCGGAGGCGCTCCGAGGTCTCGCGGTGGTTCAGGCCGATGAGCTCTCCGTGGCGCTCGAGCTCCCTGTCTGGAACATCGATCGTGCCCAGATCAACAGGGTGATTGACGCGATGTCCCGGCCGAAATCGGTCTACGGAATCAGCGTCGTTGCCGCCGGTGAGACCTATGGCCGGGTGCGTGATGCTCATAGGCGAGTTGTCCCCTGGAATGGGAAGTCCGCTCCCGGAGGGATGCTCGTCGAAGAGCGGCCGATCCGGTTTTCTGGCAATGAAATCGGAACCGTCCGCCTGCTGGTGACGCCGAAGTACCTGCAGAACGATCTCCGCGATACGCTCATTCATATCGTCTCAACGATCGTTGCGGTGGATGTCCTGCTCGTCCTTTGCACCTATCTCCTTCTCTGGCGCGCCGTGGTGAGACCGTTGACGGCGATCGAGAAGTATGCCGTCGCCGTCAGCACGGGAGACGCCGGCGCACCGCAGCCGGCATCAGGCTTCCCCGCTGAGCTGGAGAGCCTTCGCTCCTGCATCGAGACCATGGTCCGCCAGCTCGATCATCGCTACGCGGAGTTGGTGGAGCAGGAAGCGTTTACGAACACCGCCATCAACACCATCGGCGGCCTCTTCTTCGTTCAGGACCGCGAGGGGCGGTTCATCCGATGGAACGACACGATGGAGCGGCTGGTCAGTGGGGAGCAACTCCAGCTCGAGCGCTCGGACCGTACCCTCGTTCACCCCGACGACCGCGAGAACGTGGATCGGAAAATCGCCGAGGTGTTCGATGCCGGTCAGGCGGAGGTCGAAACGCGCCTGATCCTCGGCACGGAGGTGAAAAACTACACGTTCAGCGCCCGACGCATGGACGTCGGCGGACTGCCGTTCCTTGTAGCCACTGGCGTCGACATCACCGAAAGACGTCACGCCGAGGCGGAACAACGAAGGCTGCAGGACGCGGTCGAGCGCTCGGCGGCGGAATGGAAAGAGACTTTCGATACGGTTACCACACCGATTCTGATCACTGAGCGGAGCTCTGCCATCGTCCGCGTGAACCACGCGGCGCTCGAATTGAGCGCACTCTCCGAGGAGCAGATCACGGGGAAGCACATCGAAGAGATCAATACCGGCGAGCCGTGGCAGACGGCAGCGCAGCTCATCACCTACATCGCCGGCGAGCGGCAGGGCACGACCGCGGAGACGAAAGACGCCAACGGCAGAACCTGGGACATCATCGTCTCCCGTTTCTCCGCTCCGAATGGCTCCGAGCGATTCATCCTCGTGCTGTGGGAGATCACCGGCTTCGTCGAACTGCAGGAATCGCTGCGGCGGAATGAGACCATGTCGGCCATGGGGACGCTCGTGGCCGGCGTCGCCCACGAGGTACGCAACCCGCTCTTCGGCATTTCGGCGACGCTCGATGCTTTTCAGGAGGAGATGAGCCAGCCGGGATATGCAGAATGCGCCGCCACGCTCCGGCAGGAAGTGGACCGGCTCATCCATTTGATGCAGGAGCTGCTCGAGTACGGAAAACCGCCGGCGCTCACGATCGAGCGCGGCGATATCCGGGATGTCATGGGTCAGGCCGTGGCGAGCCGTCTCCCCGGGGCGCTCGCCGCGCAGGTCGAGATCCGGAATGGGATGACCGAAGCGATGCCGACGCTGCTGATGGACCGGTCGCGTCTGCGGCAGGTATTCGAGAACCTGATCGACAACGCCATTCAGCATTCCGATCCCGGCGGCGTTGTCCGCATCACCGGTGCTCTCGCCGACCACGCCGGCCGGCACTGGGTCGAATGCACCGTCGAAGACGAGGGACCGGGATTCTCGCCGCTGAATTTCGACCGCGTCTTCGAGCCGTTCTTCACCCAGCGTGAAGGCGGGACGGGGCTCGGCCTCTCCATCGTGCAGCGCATCGTTGAAGAGCACTCCGGCAAAGTGTCTGCCTCGAACCAGCCCGAAGGCGGAGGCCGGATCCGGGTACTCTTCCCGCTGGCCAACGACGGCACGCCGTCGACGAAGACCACCCCGACATGACCGAGATGACCCGCAACCGCGTGCTGATCGTCGACGACGAGCCGGCCATCCGGATGGCCGTCCGCCGCTTCCTCACCGCGGCGGGCTTTGAGGTCTCGGATGCGGACAACCGCGTCTCGGCGCTGGCGCAGGCGCGCAAGGAGCGGCCCGACGCCATCATTCTCGATTACAAGCTGCGCGACTGCACCGCCCTCGATCTGCTGCCGCAATTGAAAGCAATCGACGCCTCGGTGGCCGTGATCGTCCTGACCGCGCACGCCAGCGTCGAGCTCGCGGTCAGCGCCATCAAGGAAGGGGCCGAACAGTTCCTGACCAAACCGGTCGAGCTTCCGACACTGCTGGTCATTCTCAATCGCGCGCTCGATACACAGCGCAGTCGCCAGGCCGATCAGGCCGACCGCAAGAAAGAATCGCGTGACGTTCTCGATCCCTTCAACGGTACGAGCACCGCCATTCGCCAGCTCGAGAGCGACGTGAACAAGATCGTTGCCACCGACCGGCCCATCCTGATCCAGGGCGAGACCGGGACGGGGAAAGGGATTCTCGCCAACTGGCTGCACCGCAACGGGCGGCGCCGGCAGGAGCCGTTCGTCGATCTGAATTGTGCCGGCCTGTCGAAGGACTTTCTCGAGTCCGAGCTGTTTGGGCACGAACGTGGCGCATTCACCGGCGCCGTGCAGGCAAAGCAGGGGCTCTTCGATCTGGCCCACCGCGGCACGCTGTTTCTCGATGAGATCGGCGACGTCGACGTGCAGGTCCAGCCGAAGCTGCTGAAAGTCCTCGAGGAAAAACGATTCCGCCGCCTCGGCGATGTGAAAGACCGCTTCGCCGACGTGCGCCTGATCGCGGCCACCCATCACGACATGAACGTCCTGGTTCGCAGCCGGCGCTTCCGCGAAGATCTCTACTTCCGGATCAGCACTATCGTCCTGCGCCTGCCGGCGCTCCGCGAGCGCCCCGAAGACATCGCCGCGCTGGCCGGCGACATCCTCGCTCGCGTGGCCCATGAGCTGGGACGCTCGGGAGTAACGCTCGCCGACAGCGCCGTCCGTGCCATGCAGGAGTATCCGTGGCCGGGTAACATCCGCGAGCTGAAGAACGTACTGGAGCGGTCGCTGTTGTTGAGCGACCAGAGCGAGATCCGCCGCACCGATCTCCGTTTCGAGTCCCCATCCGGCGACGGCTCTTCAGACGACACCAGACTGACGCTGACCGAGGTGGAGGCCCGCCACATCGCACGCGTGCTCAAGGAAGAAGAAGGGGTCGTCGACCGCGCCGCCAAACGCCTCGGAATCACCCGCAACACGCTGTACTACAAGGTGCGCAAGCACCGGATCACGCTGCGCAAGGATCCGAAGGGCGAGCTCGAGTAGTCCGCGAATGCCTTTAGTATGGCACTGCACAAAGATTCGAAACGCGTGTTTGAAAATTCGAAATATGATCCGGTTCCAATTACCGTTGCTTCCACCTAACCCGTTTACATCAAGCAGCTTGTCGCCATTCTGAGGCAGGCATGACGCATGGTCCCGCCGTTGCGATAGACGGCGGTCATGACACACGGAACAATCCAAAGATCCCGGATGCTGCTCGTCGAAGACGAGCGGGTGGTTCTCTCCGCCCTCAAGAAGTTCTTCACCCGCGAAGGGTTTCATGTCGATTGCGCCCGCGAGCTGGAAGAAGCGGAAGCGCTGATCGCCACCTCACACTACGCCATCGTCATCGCTGATCTTCGCCTCTCATGGAGCTATGCCGTCGAGGGTCTGGAGATCCTCCGCTTCGTGCGGCACCACTCACGCGGCACGCGCGTGATCGTCCTGACCGCGCACACCACGCCGGAGATGCAGCGCAGCGCCCGCGCTCTCGGCGCCGAGGCTTTTCTGCAAAAGCCGACGCCGCTGCCGGACATCGCCAAGGCGGTTTACCGCTTGATGGGTGACGCGTGATGAAGCGTCGCACGCTGCTTCACGACATCCTCGGGCCGGGCGGCCTGTCGATCCTCTTCCAGCCGATCTACGAGATCGCTGGGAACGAGACGATTCTCTTCGCCCTCGAGGCGCTCGCCCGCGGACCGAAAGACTCGAATGTCGAACCGGCCAACGTCCTCTTCGAGTACGTGCGCCGCAAAGGGAAAGAGGTCGAGGTCGACCGGGCCTGCATCGCCCGCGCGATCGCGTCCGGATCAACGGTTCCGGGATCGCCGGCCATCTCGGTGAACGTCCACGCCTCGACGCTCGAGCGCGATCCGCAGTTCACCGATTTCCTCGTCGAAACCTGCACCACGCACGACATGCCGGTCTCGCGGGTGATCCTCGAGATCGTCGAGCAGCAGAAGTTCTGGGACGAACGGGCTTTCTTCGATGCGCTCTACGCGCTGCGGGCCATTGGCGTGCGCATCGCCCTCGACGACATCGGCATCGGCTACTCCAGCCACCGCATGCTGGTCGAGGTCCGGCCTGAGCTCTTCAAGATCGACCGCTACTTCATCGCCGACTGCAGCGGGAAAGCCTCTTCCCGGGCAGCCATCGAGTCGATCGTCCTGCTGGCCTCACGCCTCGGCGGGCGCGTGATCGCCGAAGGCATCGAGACCATCGCCGATTTCGAGACCGTCACGTCACTGGGCATCGATCTCGTGCAGGGCTACTACTTCGCCCGACCCTCCGCGCCGCTTTCCATCGGCGCTCCACCCGTCCACCCCGAACCTCACACAGCAGTTAGACAGGAGCCAGGCGTATGAGCCGAAAAAAGATTCTTCTTGTCGATGACTCGTCCACGATCCTCATGATGGAAAAGTTCATTCTCAGAAACGGTCCCTACGATCTCGTCACGGCAACGAATGGCGAGGAAGGCGTACGGAAGGCAGCGGAGCACCTTCCCGATCTGATCCTTCTCGACGTAATCATGCCGAAGATGGGCGGCTTCGAAGCCTGCCGCCTGATCCGTAACACCGAAGAGACCAAATCGATCCCCATCATCATGGTCACCACCCGCGGTGAAGCGGCCAACGTGGAAGCGGGTTGGGCGAACGGCTGCACCGACTACGTCACCAAGCCGATCAACTCCATCGAGCTGCTGGCCAAAGTCCGCAACTTCCTCGACGACGGAGCGTGCCAGTGAGCACCGACGAGAAGAACCGCTCGTACATCACCGTCGTACGCGAAGAGCTGCAGCAGTACACGCAGGGCCTGCTTCGCGAGAACGAAAAGCTCCGGGCCATGGCCACCACGCTCGAGAGCGACAAACGCCGGCTGGAGCTGGAGATCATCGAAGCGCGCGTGGTGCTCCAGCAGAAGGAAGAGCTGCGCCGGGCCGCGGAGACCTTCGAGGCCGCGCGTATGGAAGCGCTCATGCAACTGGAGAAGGCACGTCACGACTGTGGCGTGGCCACCATGGAGCTGGAGCGGCTTCGGGCGCGCTTCGACGACGTCGAACAGGAAAACGAGAAGTACGCCGCGCAGTATCACCAGATCGAGCTCCACAGCAGCAATCTCTCCAATCTCTACGTGGCCTCCTACCAACTCCACGCCAGCGTGGAGCGGGATACGGTACTGAGCACCATCCAGGAGATCGTGGTCAACCTCATCGGCTCCGAGGAAGTGGCGATCTTTGAATTTCACGAGAAGACGGGTGAGTTCCGGCTGGCTTCATCATTCGGCGTCGAGCAATCGCGTCTGAAAAACTTCAAAGCCGGCAGCGGTCCGATCGGCAGCCGGCTGCTCGGCGGCGAAGTCTTCGTCAACGATCACGTCGCCGGCGGCGAAGACAAACTCACCGCCTGCGTGCCGCTCCGGATCGGCGACCGCGTCACGGGCGCCATCCTCGTGTTCCGCCTCCTCGAACACAAACAGGCCCTACAGCCGGTCGATCACGAGCTGTTCGAGCTGCTGGGCATCCACGCCTCCACTGCCCTCTACTGCGCCAACCTCCACGAAGCGACGGCGCTCGCGGTGCACTGATGACAGCGCTCAATCCAATCGAGAAGGTACCGGCGATGGACGCATCCGAGAAACTGCGCACCGTCTATCTCTATCCGGGCCAGCTCTTCACCGCCAGCCAGCCGGTCATGGTCTCCACCATTCTCGGCTCGTGCGTGGCTGTCTGCCTCTGGGATGCGGATGCCTCGCTGGCCGGCATCAATCACTACCTGCTGCCGAGCGATCCGGTGCGCGGCCATACCGACCTTCGCTACGGCAACATCGCCATCGAGCGGCTGATCGACGAAATGGTTTCGGCCGGTGCCAAGAAGGCGCTGATCGTGGCGAAGCTCGTCGGCGGGGCATCGATCCTCGGCATCGGCGGCTCGACGCGCCTGTCGATCGGCGATCAGAACGTGGCTGTGGCCCGCCTGACCCTGGAAAAGCACGCCATTCCCATCAACGCCGAACAAACCGGCGGCCAGCGCGGCCGGAAGCTTCTCTTCCACACCGGCAACGGCTGCGCCTACAGCAAGGAGATCTGACGATGAGCACCTTAAGCCTAGACGACAACGATCGCCAGCAGCTCATCGACGCATTCGTCGCCGAAACCGACGACGTCCTCGACGAGGTCGAGCAACAGCTTCTTCGTCTCGAACAGACTCCCGACGACGAGGAGCTGCTGCAGGGGATTTTTCGCGGCATTCATACTCTGAAAGGGAATGCCGGCTGCCTGCAGTTTGACGACCTCACCCAATTCGCGCACGTCATGGAGGAGCTGCTGGACGGGATGCGCGAAGGGCGTATCGACACCAATGCCGCGGGCGTGAGCCAGCTTCTCGAAGCGATCGACGCACTTCGCGACATCGCCATCCGTTCGGTCAACGGCAACGGAGCGCTGACGCAGCCGCAGGAGGACTTGCTGCTTCTCCTCGCCGCCTGGGCCGGGAGCGCAGTTACCAGCAATCAGCAGGGCGCCGGCAGAGACGCGGACATGCAGCAGCGGCCGTCCGCTGCCCGGGCGGCGCGCACGCTCCGTGTCGGCATCGACAAGCTCGACCGCATGCTCGACCTTGCCGGCGAGATCGCCACAGTGCGCGGGAACGTCCGCCAGCTCGTTGAAGAAACCAGCCGCGACGAGAAAACCCTCGACGCCGTCCGCGAGCTCGACCGTCTCAGCTTCGACCTGCAGGAGGCAATCATGAATGTGCGCCTCGTGCCGGTCGGTCCATCCCTTCGCCACTTTCACCGCGTCGTGCGCGATCTCGCCGCGTCACAGGGGAAGCGGGCCATGCTCGTGCTGGAAGGGGAGGACGTCGAAGTCGATACCACGGTAATCGAGCACTTGAAAGATCCGATCACACACATGATCCGCAATGCCATCGACCACGGCCTCGAAGAGCCGCGGACGCGCATCGCCCGCGGCAAGAACGTCGCCGGCACCATCCGTATCACCGCCCTGCATCAGTCGGGCGGCATCACCTTCCGCCTCTCCGACGACGGGGCCGGCCTCAACGAGACCCGCATCGCCGAACGCGCCCGCGCCCTCGGATTCGATCCGGAGCGGCTTACGCGCCAGGAGCTCTGGAACATGACCCTTCGTCCCGGTTTCTCCACCGCGGCCGAAGTCACCGACCTCTCCGGCCGCGGCGTCGGCATGGACGTCGTGCGGCGCAACGTCGAATCGCTGCGCGGCACGCTGACCATCGACTCGCAGCCGGGCGCCGGGACCACCATCGACATCCGTCTGCCGTTGACCGTAGCAGTCATCGACGGCTTCGCGGTCGGCGTCGGCGATGAAACCTATGTCATCCCCATCGATACGATCGTCGAATGTACGGAGATGCCGGAGAGCGGGAGTCGTCCGTCTACCGGTGTGATCGACCTGCGCGGTACGCCCCTCCCCTTCCTCCGCATCCAGAGCATCTTCGGCCTCGAGGCCGGCGCCGAAGAGCGCGAGAACGTCGTGGTTGTCGAGCATCAGCACGGCCGCGCCGGAATCGTCGTCGACAAACTCTTCGGCAGCAGCCAAGTGGTCATGAAACCGATGGGCCGCTTCCTGCGCCAGGTTCCCGGCGTGGCCGGCTCTTCCATCCTCGGAAACGGCCGCGTGGCCCTGATCCTCGACGTTCAGGAAATCATCCGCCACGCCGCTGATGCTCACGTCGGGAGTCAATCGTGAGCTTCTCCTTGAAGACATTTCTCAATCGCTTTCTCGCGCTGGTCATGCGGCGCCCAACCCGTAAACGAAAACGGATCACAGTGAATTACCTGCAGTGATCTTTCCAGTCCAAACACGACAAGAGGAGACGTACATGGCCAGTTATTCGAAACTCGTAATCCGCGTATTTGCAGTATCGTTGCTCCTGATCGGATGCATCGACACCGCCTCTGCGGCATTGTCAGCCGACAAATGGCGTGGCGACGTCAATCAGAGCGCGTCTGCTCTTCGCGCCGGCAACTATGCCAATTCACTGAAGATCGCCGACCACGTCATTGCCGACATGGTGGATCAACTCAGTGCCGGCGGCGCCGATGATGAAATGCTCGCCACCGTGCTGACGCACAAGGCTCTGGCAAGCGCAGGGCTTGGAAAGGTCGACGACGCCCTCTGGTATTGGTATATCGCCCAGGAAATCTACCCGGCCGCGGCAAAGAGCGATCTTTCCTCTTTCGGGGCTCCCGGTGAGTTTCTCAAGCGGCACCCGTTCTCCATTACGGAGCCAACGACTCGGGGAAAGGTCATTCCCGCGCGCGTCGTCAAACAGGTCTTGCCGAAGTTTCCGGCCGGCGCGTCACGGTTTGGAATCGCCGGCGATCTCGTCGTGCAGATCATCATCGACAAGAATGGCCAGCCAACGCTGCCGCACATTGTCCGGCCGCTTCCAGCGCCGACGTTGTCGTTCGTCGCACTGGAGGCCTTGAGACATTGGCAATTTTCTCCCGCCGAGAGCAACGGCGCACCAATCTCCATGGCCTTCGCCCTTACTGTCCATTACAAACTTTAACCAACAACCGCTCATTGCGAGCACGAGTAGGAGAAATCATGTTCAACAATTGGAAAATCGGGAAACGACTGGCGGTTGCATTCGGAATCAGCATCCTCCTGATGGCGGTGGTCGCCATGGCGGGCTTCTGGGGACTTTCGCAGACAGTACAAACGACGTACGCGATCCTTCATCACGACGCCAAGCTGATGGAGCAGGCGTCACAGGCACAGGCCAACGGTCTCGAGCTCAGGCGCTATGAGAAGGACACCTTCCTCAACATCGGTGATGATCAGAAGGAGTCGGACTATTCGGACAAATGGAACAAGGAGCATGCCGACCTGACCGAGAACCTCAACGCGCTCGACCAGACCGTCACCCTTCCGGAGGACAAGGAGATGCTGCGCGTTCTTCGCGCCGACCTCTCCACCTACACCATCGGCTTCCAGTCTGTGAAACAGCAGATTTCCGATAAGACCGTCAAGTCTGCCGCGTCCGCGAACGCGGCGATGGTGCCGTTCAAGGACGACATCCGCCGGATGGATACCGCTCTCGAGGAGTACGCCAAGAAGAACGTCGAGCGCATGAACTCCAAAGAGAAGGTTGTTCTCGATTCCGAGACCCGGACCCGCGGGACGATGTGGATCGTCGTGATCGCCGGAATCATCTTCGTTTCGGTGATGACCGTTGCGGTGACCAGGAGCATCGCGCAGCCGATCCTCAAGGTGGTCGACATCGCCGAGAAGCTCGCCGAGGGGCAGTCGGACTTCGAGATTGAAGCACGCGGCAAGGACGAGACCGGACTGCTCATGACGGCCATGAAGAAGATGATCGACTCAAACAACGAGATGGTCGCTGCCGCGACTGGAATCGCCTCGGGTGACCTGCGCGTCCGCGTCACGCCGCGCTCGCAGCGCGACGCCCTCGGCTCAGCTCTCGCGAACATGATCGAGCGCCTGACCGAGATCATCGGCGAAGTCCGCGGCGGCGCCGCCTCGCTCACCGTTGCGTCATCGCAGATCTCCGCAAGCGCGCAGTCTCTCTCGCAGGGCACCAGCGAGCAGGCCTCATCGGTCGAAGAGACGACGTCGAGCCTGCAGGAGATGAGCGCCTCCATCACCCAGAACGCCGAGAACAGCGGCCAGATGGAGACGATGGCCGTCAAGAGCACCAATGACGTCGAGGAAAGCGCCCAGGCCGTGAAGCAGTCGGTCGATGCGATGACAAAGATCGCCCAGAAGATCTTCATCATCGAGGAGATCGCCTACCAGACCAATCTTCTCGCTCTGAACGCCGCCATCGAAGCAGCGCGCGCCGGCGAGCATGGCCGTGGCTTCGCTGTCGTCGCCACCGAGGTGCGCAAACTCGCCGAGCGCAGCCAGACCGCCGCGAAAGACATCGGAGAGCTGGCCTCCTCCAGCGTCGACGTCGCGCAGCGCTCGGGACGCCTCCTGACCGACCTAGTGCCCACCATCCGCAAGACCGCCGATCTCGTCCGTGAGGTCACTGCCGCATCGATCGAGCAGTCCGGCGGCGTGGCGCAGATCAATCGCGCCATGACCCTCGTCGATCAGGTCACGCAGCGTAACGCCTCGGCGTCCGAAGAGCTGGCGTCGACCGCGGAGGAGATGTCCTCGCAGGCCGAGGCCCTCCAGCAGACAATCGCTTACTTCAAGACCACCGGCGGGCATGACGTCGGGGCTCCGCGGCGCGAGACGCCGGCCTCGGTTACGCCGTTCCGTGGCACGCGTCTCCTTCCGGCTGACGCCGCACGTAGCGCCGCTCCTGCGGCCTTCGTCGACTACATGCATTTCTAGGAGGCGGCCATGCAAGCAAATGATCAGTATCTGACCTTTTTTCTGGCTGGCGAGGAGTACGCCATCACCATCCTCCAGGTCACCGACATCATCGAGTGCGGCGTTGTCACCCGCGTTCCGGGAACGCCGCCGTGGATTCGCGGCGTGCATAACCTGCGCGGAACGGTGGTGCCGGTGATCGATCTGGCCATCAAGTTCGGCCTGCCGGCCACCGGGATCACCCGACGCACCTGCGTGGTCATCGTCGAGCTTCGCGTCGACGATGAAGCGGTGATCATGGGGGTGATGGCCGACTCGGTGCATCAGGTTGTCGACTTCACCGCCGCGCAGATTCAGCCCGCGCCGTCGTTCGGACCGCGCGTCCGGGCCAGCTTTCTCCTAGGCATGGCCAGCACCAGTGACGCCCGCTTCGTCCTGCTGCTCGACATCGACCGCATTTTCTCTTCCGACGAAATCCTGGCCGCCAGCGCAACCGCTGTCGCCGACGTTGCCGTCGAGGCAAGCATCCAATAGCCATGCACGCCGCCGACGCCATCCGCCCGTTGTCCGACCGCGAGTTTCGGATGTTGCAGCAGCTCATCTACCGCGAGGCGGGGATTCATCTCTCCGATGCGAAGAAGGCGCTCGTCAGCGGACGACTGACGCGCCGCCTGCGCGCCCTCGGCTGCCGCGATTTCACCGCCTACTACCAGCGCGTCGAGTCGAATCAGAACGAGCGGACGTCGATGCTCGATTGCATCTCCACGAACGAGACCCGTTTCTTTCGCGAGCCGAAACAGTTCGAGTTTCTCGAAGGAACGGTGCTGCCGCACTGGCGTGCCCTCGGCGAGGCCGGCCAGATTCCGAAACGGATTCGCGCCTGGAGCGCGGCCTGCTCCACCGGCGAGGAGCCCTACACGCTGGCGATGGTCCTGGCCGCGCATTTTCCAGCCGCCGAAGGATGGTCCGTCGAGATCCTGGCCTCGGATCTTTCGACACGCGTCCTCGACGCCGCACGCGAAGGTGTCTGGCCGATCGAACGAAGTAATGACATCCCCGAGCGGCTGCGCAAGGCCTATATGCTCCGCGGCGTACGCGCCGAGGAGGGGCGCATGCGCGCCCATCCCTCGCTGAAATCGCTGATCGATTTTCGCCGCATCAACCTTAACGATCGCGACTACGGCATCCGCGGCACCTTCGAGCTGATCTTCTGCCGCAACGTCCTCATCTACTTCAACCGCGAATCGAAAGAGGCCGTGATCCAGCGGCTCCTGCGGTACCTCTCGGGGTCAGGCCTTTTTTTCCTCGGACACGCCGAAAGCCTGACCCCCAGTTTCTACGGCATGGAGCACGCCGGCCCGACCATCTACCGCCGCATTGCACCGGCGGGCCAATAGGTCATGGAAAGACATAGGATCATGCGGTACCCCTTGGGGCCAGGCCTTCGTTCTTTTCGAAATTCCGAAGGCCTGACCCCAAGCTCCGTCGGGATGGCGCACGGCCACCCGGGGTCAGACCTTTTTTTTCTTTTTCTCCTCGGACGGACCGAAGGTCTGACCCTAAGCCTTTGCAGCGCTTCGCCGGTCTTTAGATAACCATGGAAAAACGACCGCTACGGCTTCTTGTCGTCGACGACTCCGCGGTCATGCGTCAGGCCATGATCACCATCTGCCGCCGCGCGCCCGATATCGAAGTGAGTGTTGCGGCCGACCCGTTGATCGCACAATCGAAGATGCGCGCCTCGCGGCCGGATGTGATTCTGCTCGACATCGAGATGCCGCGCATGGACGGTCTGACGTTTCTCCGCAAGATCATGTCTGAGGACCCGTTGCCGGTCGTCATCTGCTCGGCCCTTGCCGGGCGCGGCACCGAGACAGCCCTCAAAGCGCTGGAGGAGGGGGCCGTCGAGATTGTGGCCAAGCCGCGCATCGCCCTGCACGATTTCCTCACAGATTCGACCGAGATGTTCATCGACGTGATCCGCGCTGCCGCGAGCGCCCGAACGCGCCGACGCCGCGTGCCGATGACGATCGAGAAGCGCCATTCGCCGGATGTGATCCTCCCGGCAGCGCGCGCAACGTTGACGCGCACGACGCGCAAGCTCGTCGCCATCGGTGCCTCGACAGGCGGCACCGAGGCGCTGCGCGAGATTCTGGAAGGCATGCCGGCTGACGCGCCGGGCATGGTGATCGTGCAGCACATGCCCGAGGTCTTCACCGCCGCGTTCGCGCAGCGCCTGAACCAGACCTGCCGCATGGCGGTCAAAGAAGCCGCCGAAGGTGACCGCATCCTCGACGGCCGCGCATTGATCGCCCCCGGTAACCGCCACATGCTGGTCCGCCGCGACGGTGCCGAATACCGCATCCTCCTCAACGACGGCCCGCTCGTTGCCCGCCACAAACCCAGCGTCGACGTCCTCTTCCGCTCCGTCGCCCAGTCTGCCGGCGCCAACGCCATCGGCGTCATCCTGACCGGCATGGGCAACGACGGCGCCACAGGCCTGCTCGAAATGCGCATTGCCGGCGCGGTCACATTTGCGCAGGACGAAGCCTCCTCCGCCGTCTTCGGAATGCCACGCGAGGCGATTGGCCGAGGGGCGGTGCAGTCGATCCACTCGCTATCCACCATGGGATCGGCGATTCTTGCGGCGAATGAGCAAATGATGGGGAGGTAGTGTTAGGAGAAGAGCCCAAGTGCCATCCCATCCCGATTGATCCGGATGGATTTCAGCCCAGGCGCCAAGCCTTCGACTTTCGAGTAGCGTGTGACGCCGCTCCACCTCCACTTCGACAGGCCGTCGATTCTCGTTGTTCGTTGGAAAACGTTCTACACCCGGTAGCGCCATTTTCCATTCCGATGAGTTTTCGAGCCGTTTTTCTCTACTTGATGCGGATTCCTCGGTGATTGCGGTAACCCGAGGGATCCTCGGTCGCGCTATGGCACGACCGTTACGAATCGAATTCGAAGAAGCTCTCTACCACCTGACATCGCGCGGCAACGAGCGAAGGAACATCTTCCGCACCAATCGGGATCGCAAGGCCTTCCTCACCTTCCTCGGCGCTGCTGCACGGCGATTTGGATGGTCCGTCACCGCATGGGTCCTGATGACGAATCATTACCATCTCGTCGTTCAGACGCACAAACCGAACCTCTCTCGCGGGATGCACTGGCTCAACAGCGTCTACGCCGGCTGGTTCAACCGGGTCCACAAACGACGCGGCCATCTGTTTGAGGGACGATTCAAAGCCTTCCTCATCGATCGCGAGGCGTACTTCACCGAGGTTCTGCGGTACGTCGTTCTCAACCCGGTGCGCGCGAAGATGGTCGAGAGGCCCGAGGATTACCGGTGGTCGAGTTACCGTGCGACGGCGGGACTGGAGAGCGCGCCCGAGTGGCTCGACCTCGATTCGGTTCTTCCACTGTTCGGTGGCGAAAAGCAGCCGGCGCAGGCAGAGTATCGAGAGTTCGTTCTGGCGAAAATCGGCTGTGAGGATCGGCTGTGGGACAAGCTGGAGAATCAGCTCTATCTCGGAACCGAGGAATGGATCAAGGCGGCACGGAAGCTCGTCGAATCGACGCCGCGATCGACCGATCATCCCCGGGCGCAGCGAGCGGTGGGACGGCCGAAGATGCACACGATCATCGACGCCGTCGCGAAAGCCGCGGCAGAGACCGCAGACTCGATCAGAGCGACGCGTGGCGGGATCCTGCGCCGCCTGACGGCCTGGCTCGGATGGCACGAGGGTCTGATCACACTCCGTTCGATCGCAGCCTCCCTCCGGCTTCGAAGCGAAGGCCACATTTCGAATCTCATCAAACGATGCGACCGCGAGCTTGGCAAGAACAAAATCTTGCTGGCCTGGCTCGACGGGTCACTGGCAGAGTTGCGAGCCTGATCTTCATCCGTAGCGATGTTGAAGGTCCCACCGGCGCGTAGAAAAGACACGTCAACCGGCGGAACTGTAATTCGAGATTGGGTCGCTACAAGCATTTCCAGTTCACGAGCGAGCGTTCGTCCGTGTCGTTGTTGTACTGGATACGGACGATCGTCCTTCGTCGCGTTGTCGACCCTCGCTGACTGGAATGGAGCACATCAATACGAAAGAACCAAGGTCTACCCCCCGGCATGAGCCCCCAAACGAAGGTACGACACCGGCCTGGCCACACATCAATGCGAAAAACGAAGGTCCGGCCCTTCGGCATGCGACGTCATTTGAAAAATCGAAGGCTTGACCCCCTCGCCAGACCCTAGACTCACGGCGCAGCGTCCCGACTCCGTTTCATCGAACGATCGAAGGCAGGTGATTGAAAACGCGCCACTTAACGTTCGTCGCAACTTCGACTGGAACGCCCGTATCAGAACTGGCTGTAATTCACTCTAACGAATGCGCTTACCGGATTCGAGCGTCCACAGAACCGAAAAACGAAGGCCTGGCCCCGCGCGACTCCTCCATCGAGTCTAGCAAGAGCCTCGTTGAACATGGAGTCTGGCGGCAATTGCCGCAACGGCCGCGGCAAATCGCGTTTCCCGATCGCCGCTGATGGCGACGAATTCCGCGCCGTAGGTTTCCAGCGTCGTGGCAAACACGCGATGCAAGGTCTCGCGCGGAGCCGCGGAGTCGCGGACGTCGTCAATCGTCCATGGCACGTCGACTTCGGTCAGGAGATAGAGATCGGCTTTGCGCGCCCGGGCCTCGGTTTCGATCCATTCCGGGCAGGTGCCGTAATAGTGCCTGGCGTAGACGACGGTGCTGATGAGGTCCGTGTCGAGAATGAGGAGGTTATTGGTTGTCGGTTGTCGTGCGGCATCCTCGAGGGCCATCTGACCGCGGGCGATCGGTTCGACATCGTCGGCGGTCAACATCCGGCCAACCCGGCGCGCGTACTCGCGCGCGAACTCCGCGATCCACGCGACGCCGAAGTGGTCCGCGAGCTGTTCGGCCAGCGTGGTCTTGCCGGTGCACTCCGGACCTATGAGACAGACGCGAGGTGCATCGATCGCTTCCATTCAATGAGACCCTTGATGCAGAGGATGCAGAAGGCCGCGTAGAGAACAGCAGTCAGCCAGTTGCCCGACTGCAGATAGATCGGGACGTAGGCGAGGTCGACTACGAGCCAGAACCACCAGTTTTCGATCAGTTTCTCGTTCATCAGCCACTGTCCAACGAGGCTGAGTGCAGTCGTGCCGGCATCCAGGATGGGCTGCTGCGCATTGTGAGTCCAGCGAAGAAGGGCCAGCAACGCCACCCAGAGCACGACCGATGCAATGGTGCAGCCGACCCACTGGCGCCGAGTTGTGCGGCGCACGTGCAACTCCGTCTTGTTCACGCCACCGTGCAGCCACTCGTACCATCCCATGATCGAGAGAACGAAGTAGACGACCTGAAGACCGGCATTGGCGTACAGCCCAGCCTTGTAATTAACGATGGCGTACAGAATCACGCCAACGATGCCGGTCGGCCATGTCCAGATGTTTTCCTTCGTCGCCAACCAGACGTTGACGAGGATGAAGAGAGCCGCAGCGATTTCGAGTGTGCTCGGTATCGTCACTTTTTGAAGGCGATCATAACCGTAGCGTTCCGCGTCGCCTGCGGGTAATAGTACGAGACCCCGTCGATCGTCTTGCTCGGCGTCAGAAAGAGATAGCTGTAGCCGCTGGGAAAGACGCGCTTGTTATTCAGGAGGTTGTTGATCTGAACCCGAACGGTGACGTCGCGCGAGAGGGGAAACGCGGTATTCGCTTCGAGAGTCGTAAACGCCGGTGCGATGAACGCGCCGTTGTTCGTGTTGTCGAGATACGAGCGTCCCACGTGCCGGCCGGTGAGACCGAATGTCATCGAGGACGAAGTTGCATATTCGATCGACTGATTGACAATCATCGACGGTGTGAGGATGGGATTGACGTCGTGAAACGTGATCGGCTGACTGCCGACGATGTTCCCTGCGGCATCGTAGACGTCGTAGAACTGCGTCCAGGTGTGGATACGGTTGTGGCTCAGGGTGGCGTTGCCGCGTAGTTTCAGCCGCGGCATGGCCTGCCACGTGTACTCGAGCTCGAGCCCTCGGCGGTAACTGCGGTCGACGTTCCGGCGCAGCAACAGCCCGATCGGAGAGAGCTCGCCGGTGGAGGCGATCTCGTTGTGGAAGTTCATCGCGTAGACGTTCGCGCCGAATGTCGCCGTCCGTCCGCGACCGTTCCAGCCAGCTTCGAGATCGACGAGCCGCTCGGGATGGACGGCGTGCAGATCGTGCGCGAAGGTGGCGTTGTCTTCGCCCTGAAACAGATCGTTGCGCGTCGGCTCGCGTGTCGACATTCCCGCCGAAGCGTAGACGCTGCTGGCAGCCGAAAGGTCGTAGCGGGCGCCAAGCTTAGGATTGAAGAACGTCCAGCGGATCGGGGCGATTGCGACGTCGCCGTGGTAGCGGAAGTTGGTCGTCCGAAGCTGCAGGTCCGAGTAGAGATGCCAGCGCGCCTCGTCGTAGCTCAGTTTGGCGAAGGCGTTCGCTTCCCCCTTCGTGCCGTAGTTGTAGTACTGGCGGGTGCCGGCGGCATCGTCGAGCGTGTGCTCGCGCCGGAACTCGTTCACGTGCAGGCCGTAGTTGGCCGTCCACGGTCCGCGCGTCGTGCTCAACGTGACCATGCTGCCGATCAGCAGTCCGTCCAGTCCGTACTGATCGCCGGAGAGCCGATACCAGCCGTAGCCGCGCTGGTAGAAAACCGAAGCGGTCATGTTCGTCCGCCCAGAAAGCGCGCGCAGGTACTGCAGTTGGGCCAGGTCGTAGCCAAAGCTGTCGCGGTCTTGCGGCCCGAAGGGGTTGGCGCGCAGGTCGTGCGCCAGCGTGGCGGTGTCTTCGGCAAGGAACGACTGCTGCGTCCACTCGTGGGCCGTAAACCCGGTCAGCCGCAGTTGTGAGTCTTCGTTCTGCTTCGCGGCGCTGACGAAGAGGTTGCGCGCGCGATAGCCGGACGATTCGCGGAATCCGTTCGATTGATCGCCGGAAAGGCGCGTGTAGAAGGAGTATCCGCCCGGCAAGGCACCAGACTGGTAGCCGACGGTGGCGTTTTTGCTGCCGAACGACCCGAAGCCAAGCTCCGCGCTGGTCGACTCCGTAGGCGACAATGCGATCGATTCGAGGTTGATCGATCCTCCGAACGACGGCGAGCCGACTGTGGAGGTCCCTACGCCGCGCTGCACCTGGATCGATTGCAGCGACCGCGCGAGGTCCGGGAAGTCGGCGAAGTACGTCCCCATGTCCTCGGAATCCGCGAGCGGAACACCGTCCAGTGTGAAGTTCAACCGCGTCGGGCTGATCCCCCGCAAGGTGATGTACGAGTATCCCGACCCTCCCACCCCCGCCTCGGCGTACGTATCGATCGACGGTGTGTCGCGCAGCAGGAGCGGGATGTCCTGCCCGTAGTAGTCGCGCTCGATCGCCGGCCGGTCGACGTCGCTCTTCGTCACCGGCGTCTTCTCCTCGGCGCGAATCCCGCTGACGACGATGTTCTCCGCGAGCCCGGGCCGCAACGTGATGACGACATCGCTGTCCGCGGCCCCCTGTTGCGCGACCGGCTGGAACCCGTTTCGCGTCACCACGACGGTGTAGCTGCCGGATGGAACGTCGATGGCGAAACGGCCCTCGGCGTCGGTGGTCGTGCGTTGGCCGCCCGCTTCGACTGTCGCTTGCGAAACCGGCTGGCCATCAACTGCACGCACGACACCGCGAAGCGTTGCAGCCGAAACAAGAACAGGAAAAAAGAGAAGAAAGGAGATAACACGGACAGCTCTCATCGATTGCCCCATCCGCCTTTGCCTACGCCGGTCCTAACCGGTTCAGGTTCCAGGGTGTGATCTCAGGCCGTTATTCGCGGCCACCCCTAGGCGATGGGAGATGGTACTACGGGTGGGGTTGCCGGGGTATTCGGTTGTCGGTTGTCGGGTTGCTCGGTTCGTTGCTTCACTAGGCTGAGATCGCGCTGTCGAACGCCCCAATGCAACCCCGGCGGCGAAGCCGCCGTCTGGAGATTAGACATTGGAATCGTCCGCGGAGCCCCATGTGACAACCTAGCCGCTGGCTACAGCCGGGTTAAGTTCCACCGAAGTTGCCTGCCGCGGAGACGGCCGAGACAACACCGTCCCGCACGGTTTTCACCATTATTGGTGAGATTTTCGACGTCATCGTTGACGTCAACGACCTCAACGGAGCATTCGTTCTCGTCTCGCGAGCATTCATTCTCGTCTCGCAAGCATTCATTCTCGTCTCGCAAGCATTCATTTCTCATCTCGGGAGCATTCATTCTCGTCTCGGGAGCATTCATTTCTCGTCTCGCGAGCATTTGTTCTCGTCTCGCGAGCATTCATTTCGCGTCTCGCGAGCATTCGTTCTCGTCTCGCGAGCATTCATTTCGCGTCTCGCGAGCATTCGTTCTCGTCTCGCGAGCATTTGTTCTCGTCTCGCGAGCGTTCATTCCTCGTCTCGCGGGGGTCCGTTCTCGCCTCGCGAGCGTTCGGGCGACGACATCGGGAACGTCGAACCCGGATCGGCTAAGTACAGCGCCCCGGGTGAGAGCGTCCAGTCGGGGCTACGGTTCTTACACCGCTTCGCCGGCTTGCAGACCTGGTACGCATGTGCGAGTTGCGTTAGCGATGACTCAAAGCTCCGTCGTTTCGCCGCGCTCGGCCTCAGCGAGAGCTTCATCCGCAACCCTGTCGAGACGCCCCTCGGACACGTCGCGTTCGAGCTCCCGATCCCACACCTGCCAATCCCGCTCAATGACCTCGCGTTCGATCGATTCAACCCTGGTCATTGCAGTTCGCGCCCCTACTTCAACACCAGCGCCACCTTCGTCCCATTCGTCGCCACTCCGTCCTGCATCGCGTGCGGATCAGAGGGGTTCTTCGTCATCGGATCGCCATCCGAGTCTAATCGCGCTTCGATACGGACCGAGGCGGGAAGCGGTTGGCCCATCATCGAATCGGCGGCGCTGAGGTCGATTTCGAGAGGGAAGGTGGGGTTGGCGATTCGTTTGACGGCGGCGGGCGGGCCGGCGGTCTGGCCGGCAGCTCGGGCGATGATGAAGAGTACGGCGTTCGGCGACTGGTTGGAGCCGGACAGAGTCAACGTCACGTGCACTGATGGACCGCTGACCGGTGCGGTGGCGGGGGATGCCCCGGACGCGGCGGGTTCAGAGCCCGGGTTGGGGAGTGACGGATGATTCGGGGGGACTACCGCCGGCGGAGGATTCTTCGCCTGTTCCTTCATCTTGGCCAGCACTGCTTCGAGGCGAGCCTGCTGGTCAGGATGGCGGCGGGAGGCATCGGCAATCAATCCCTCGGCTTCGGTGATCTTGCCGCGCTGCACGTTGGCCCAGGCCAGGGCCACGTAGGCGTCGGTGAGCTGGGGGTCGGACTTGATGGCGCGCTGCAGCATCTCCTCCGCACCGTCGCGTTGTCCCATCGACATGCGGACCAGCGCCTGGTAGGTCAGAGCCTGGGCGTCGTCGGGATTGCGCTGGAGGACGTACTGCGTCTGTTTGAAGACCTCCATCAGGTTTTCGCGCTCGAGGTAGGCCTTGGCCAGTTGATTGCGCATCCCCAGGTCATCGGGCGACTTTGCCACGGCGGACTGGATCTGCTCGAGGACAGCGTCGGCCTGCTGCGGTGACGACTGCGGCGCCGATGTCATCGGAGTACCGCCGGTCGTTCCCTCAGTCTTTGGCGTGGCGTTCTTCGTGACAAACCAGGCGATACCGCCGATCACGGCTACCGAGGCTACACCCCAGAGGAAGCCGCGAATCGACGCGGCACGTGCGTGGGCGGCTAGGTTGACTACGGGGGAAGGCTGCCCGTCAACGACAGGAGTGGCTGGTCCGCGTTTGCCGCCCGTCGCTTTGGCCGGCTTGTGTTGGTCCAGCGTTCGAAGCACGTTCGCCGTTTCGCGTTCGAGCCGGCGTTGTTCGTCGACGCTGCCGCCGGTCTCTTTCAGCTCGCGCAACTGTTGCAGGAGGACATCCCGCTTCGCTTCGAGATCGAGGCGTTCCAGATCGGGCTTGGCCGCGCGGCCTTTCATCCCGTACCAGAACATGAATCCGACGATGCCGCCGGAGAGGATCATTGCGGTGGCGCTGAGCCAATCGGTCATTGTTTGTCCACCATCTCACGAACGCGGGCGAGGTATGGGTCGTCGGCGGGTTCTTCCGGAGCCGCGGCTTTCACCGGGGCGGTCTCCAGCTTCTTCGCCTTCGTCACCACGAGCAGGAAGCCGCCGGCGAGGACGAGGATCGGCAGGATCCAGACCAGCGCGTTCACTCCCTGAAACTTCGGCTTGAGCAGGACGAACTGGCCGTAGGACTTCTCGAAGTAGCTGAGGATCTGGGCTTCGGTATAGCCGCGTTCGAGCAGTTCACGAACCTGAGCCTTCATGTTGGCCGCCATGATCGAAGGCGAGTCGCCGATCGCCAGACCCTGACAGACCGGGCAACGCAGCTCGGAGGAGATCTCCATCGTGCGGCGCTCCAGTTGGGGGCCTGTAAGCGGAGTCCCCTGTGGAGCGCCGACGAACTGCGCCGCGTCGGGCACTTTGATCTGCATGAAGGCCAGGAGAAAGAACGTTGCGATCATCGGAGTGCCTTTGCCAGATTGGTCTGCAGCTCCTCGGTCGACAAGGGGCCGGCATATTTGGCTACGATCGTCCCGGCCGGATTGATGAAGTACGTCTCCGGCACGCCGCCGACACCGTAGGCAATGGCCGTCTTGCCATTGGCATCGAGCAGAGTCGGATAGGCAGTTCCGCGCTCGGCAAGGAAGCGCATGATCTTGTTTTCCTCGTCGTTGAAGACGACGCCGACGAACTGGACATTCGGTAGATTGCGTGCATTGGCGACGAGCGTCGGATGTTCTTCGTAACACGGTCCGCACCACGTCGCCCAGAAATTGAGGATGACCGGTTTGCCCCGCAGCGACTCGAGATCAATCGTCTCGCCGCTGCCGACGGCCTTCAGCGCGAACGGAGGTGCGGGCTTTCCGATGAGCGGCGAGTCGATGATCGCCGGGTCCTTGCCGAGGCCGGCGAAAAGGACGAAGACGATCACCGCCACGATGACGACGCCGATGATCAGGACGGTTTTGTTCACGCCACGACCTCAGAGTCGATTTCCGGAGCTCTCTCTGGGACGACGACGTAGGTGCGGCGCCGCATCGGAATCAGGGCGATCAATCCGCCCACTCCCATCATCAAGACCGCGAACCAGATCCAGCCGACCATCGGCATGTTGATGATCAGGACGCCGGCCTGATCGCCTTGCAGATTCATGATGGAGATGTAGTAATCGCGCGTGATCGTCGAGTAGACCGCCGGGGTTCCGATCGGTTCGCGCATGGTGGCGTACTGGTTCATGCGCGGTTCCATCGTCGTGACGGGTTTGCCGTCCTTGGTGATGTTGAACCGGGCGATCGTCGATTGCCGATGCGGCTCGGCCCGCTCTTCGGTACCCATGAAGGTGACGGTGTATCCGGCGAAGGTCGTGCTCTGGCCCCGCATCAGCGTTACTTCCTGCTGCGTGCGCATCGTGCTGCTGACGGCGATGGCGACGAAGACGATGACCGCGCCGGCGTGAACGACGTATCCGCCGAAACGGCGCCGACCGCGGCGAAGCTGTGTATCGATGAGCGCCGGGCCGAAGGAGTCACCGCGTTTCATTCGTTGGCGGAGCGGCAGCCACATCTGCGAGAGCGTCACATGGGCCGCGTACCCGCCGAAAAGAAGCGTGAGGAGCGTCCAAGGGTTGCGCACGCCGAGGACATAGCCGGCGATCAGAACGACCGCGCCCGTGATGAATGGTGGCAGAAGCGCTCTCTGCATCTCCTTCCTCGACGTCTTCCCCCACGGAAGCGCGGGGCCGACGCCGAGGAGAAACAGCAACGCCGTGCCGATCGGTACGACCATGGCGTCGAAATACGGCCGCCCGACGCTCATCTGCTTTCCTTTGACCGCTTCGACGATGAGCGGGAAGCAGGTGCCGATGAGAACGGTGAAGGTGAGGACGACGAAGAAGAGGTTGTTGACGAGGAACATCCCTTCGCGGCTGACGGCGCTATCCAGCTGTCCCTCGGCTTCGAGCGAGTCGATGCGGAACGCGAGCAGCGCCACCGAGAAGAGAAGCACCGCGGCGAGGAAGACCAGGATCGTCGGTCCGATAGAGCTCTGCGTGAAGGAATGGACCGAGTTGAAGACGCCGGAGCGCGTCATG
>Ga0210402_10000659_pt1 | contig 38173 bp, 57 predicted proteins | sample IncBWC7MmetaG_FD_161055 | JGI IMG/M metagenome (GOLD analysis project Ga0210402, IMG submission 161055) | Forest soil microbial communities from Barre Woods Harvard Forest LTER site, Petersham, Massachusetts, United States - Inc-BW-C-7-M | ecosystem: Environmental > Terrestrial > Soil >...
AAACAATTTTACAAGCACTTTGAATTCCGCGCGGCTGCGCTGCACACGATTGACCTTGTTAACGGCATCGTGTCCGAGTACATCGCGCAGGGCTACCGCCTCACGGTGCGCCAACTTTACTACCAGCTTGTTGCGCGCGGTTTCATCGAAAACACGGAGCGCAGCTACAAGCGCACCACCGGCCTTGTGAATGACGCGCGGTTGGCCGGCCTCATTGATTGGGACGCCATCGAAGACCGCACCCGCAGCTTTGCCAAGCGTCCGCATTGGGACACCGGCAACGACATTCTGCATGCGGTAGCCTCGCAGTTCTATATGGACATGTGGGCGGGTCAAGACTCGCGCGTGTTCGTCATCGTGGAAAAAGAAGCCTTGGCCGGTGTGCTCGAAGGCGTTTGCCACGAACTTGACATGCCGCTGTTGCCCGCGCGCGGCTATCCGTCCGGCACGGTGCTGCGCGAATTCGCCAAGGTAGACTTGGCCCGATGCGCGCACGAAGGGCAGGGCGCCATCATCCTGCACTTGGGTGACCATGACCCTAGCGGCATCGACATGTCGCGCGATTTGGAAGAACGGTTGCAGATGTTCAACGAATGGGACGTGCCGTTGACCTTCCACCGCATCGCCTTGAACATGGCGCAGATTGACGAACAGAAGCCACCCCCGAACCCGGCGAAGTCAACGGATAGCCGCTTTGAAGACTACGTGCGCAACTTCGGTGAAGAATCTTGGGAGTTGGACGCACTGGCGCCGCAATACCTCGGGCAGCTTGTCCGCGAATGGACGGCCAAGTACATTGATGCCGGATTGTGGGACGAACGTCACAGCGAAATTGTGGACGTGCGCGCACGATTGCAGGACACAGCCGACAACTTCTAAGAGGTACTTGACGACATGGACAAGCCAAAAGTGAACGTGCGGGAAATGCTAGGCCGTGCGCGGATACTCGGAGCAATGCACGCGTTCCTAGCGCCGCATATGACGCCCCGCCCACAAATCACGAATGCCAACCGGCTGCACCGGGAGAAAGCGCGCGAGGGTAGTCCCGAGCACGTTGCGGCGCTGAATGCCGCAGAGTTGAAGCGGCTGCGCAAGGCTGCCAAGCGCGCGGGCGGTGTCACGCTGCCGGCATCGGATGCGGTTGACACGTCGGTAATTCCCAAGTGACCCACTTGCGCCGGGCGTTTGAAATTTGGTTCGGTGGCTCCTACACCGGGGTGAACTTCGAGTATGGAAAGGCCGGCTACACCAACGCCACCACCCAACTTGCGTGGCAGTCCTATTGCGCCGGCCGCGCGTTCATTCCGCCAGTGAGGGTAAACCCGTGAATGCTCGCGCGCAGGAAATTGCCGAGGAATTGCTAGGCACGTGCAAAGACATGGCTGACGCTGCCAACGAACCCGGCGAAATGGATGACGTGGCCCTAATCTCGGATGTTGAAGCGTTGGTGTACCAATGCGACGTTTGCGGGTGGTGGGTGGAGCGCGACGAAGTGGACGAAGACGGCGCCTGCACAGATTGCGCGTGTGACGCATGAAACACCAATGGGGTTGCAACTGCGCCGAGTGCGCCAACCGTGGCCGTAAGGCTCTTGCCGAGGCGCAGGCGGTGCGGGACCACAACCGGCAGGCCCTTTACTCCCGAGCCTATCAGCGCACCGCAGGGCCGCACGGGGAGCATTGCGCGATGTATTACCGCTTCGATTGGATGACGCAGCCCAAGCCGGGCGAACTTGAATACCTGCGCGGCGCCACGTGACGCGCTGGCAGCGCAATGCCCCCAAGCGCGCACAGTATCCGGCAGGGTGGAAAGCCATTGCGAGGGCTACGCGCGAGCGCGCAGGCAACGTCTGTCAGATGCCCGGATGCGGCGCCCGGCATCGGTGGATACATCCGGTAACCGGCAGCATTGTGTTTCTGCAAGCTTCCCACCGTGACCACAACCGGGCCGATTGCAGCCCCGGCAACCTGTGGGCGCTGTGCCAGTGCTGCCATTTGCGCTATGACGCACCCTTGCACGCGCAACAACGGTACATGGCTAGACGCGAGGGCAAAGCCATGCGCGACATGTGGGAACTGTGAACTGCGACACGCACGGGGTTGACCGGGCCGTCTATTCTCGCACCTACCCGATACGGGCAACTTGGAGTAGCGCAGATGGCCAGCAAAACCCCCAAAATCTTCTTTAGCACCAGTTGCCCCATTTGCGGCCGTGGTCCGTCAATCCCCGCTCGCACGTTCGATGTGCGCGGCAAGGTACTGTCGGGCTGCGTTGACGAATTCCACACGGGGCACTTGACGCTAGGGGAATCAAGCTTTTGGCATCACCGGCCGGAAGCGCGCAAAATCCGCGCCACCATGAAAGCCGGCCGTGACGGATTCGTCACCCAATTCAGCTTGACGCAATCGGGGTTTGCGTCATGAAAGGCTGTTGCCGCATCTACTGCGCCGACGTGCAGCACTGCATGTGCCCGGCTAACTGCGGGCTGTTTGTCAACGTGCAAGCTGTCAGCCGCGACATGTGGCGCGATACCTCGCGGGACATAGGCGCCGCAACGTTCCACGGCCACGATGCCGAGGGCTTGGCCATCTACCGCAACGTGGTGCTGTCATGAAAGACTTGAACCTCAACCAACCACAGGATGCCGAGGCGTTGCGCCGCGAAATGCTCCCCGAGTATGCGGATTGGCAAATGTACCGCACCGAACCCAACGCGGGCACGCTTGATTTTGACGAATACCGCACGCTGCGGGACATGTGGCGCATGTTAGGTGGTCGATGGTACGGCCCGAATGTTGAGCACGGCAGCATGCCCGAGCACAAGTTGCTGCCCATCCTGCAAGAGCTATTGGCGGTTGCACTCAAGCACGGCGGGCCAACCCCGCGCGCAATGGTGCTTGGCGATTTGTACGCCTACCGCACCTTCGGGTGGCATCAATTTGATTGGCACATTGTCCCTACGGAGTGGTGGCTGTGAGTAGGCGCGACAGCGGACCGAAGCGCAGGGCCAACGCCTATGCCCAACGTGTCTACTTGACCGTGGCGCCGTCCGATATCAAGGCCGCTCTAACAGCCGCTTGGATGGCCGGCTATGGTAGCGCAGCGCGTGCAAGGCGCCCGCGTGACGGAAGCGTCAAACCGTGACGCGCATCACTCAAGTGACGGCGCCGTCAACCGATACTCTACCCATGGACAAGCAAAACACACGCAGCAATCACGACGCGCACCGAGGCATCACGGAAACTGCCCGCTTGCGCATGACCCCGGCGCAGCTTGAGGCCCTTGCGCGTGCCGAGGCCGAACGGTTGGAAGTTCTCAAACGATTAGGAGCATAGAGCCATGTTTAGGTCACGTTGGTTTCATCGAATCCTTGACACGCTGCTAGGTGCGGCCGTGCTGCTAGTGATGGCCGGCATTGTTGAGCACAACGCGGCTCGCGCTGCCGACGTATCCCCCGAGCATGCGCATGCGCTCGAAATGGCGCCGCACATGCAGGCTGTTGCAATCGACGTGGAGCAAGCGCGCATCGCGCTGTACGTTGACCGCAAGCTAGTTGACGAAATGGCGGTAGTGGTGCGGGCCTTCGGCGGGCACTGTGACAGCGTGCAAGCGGCTTTGATGGCCCACGACGCGTTCATATTGAAGTGCAACCGCAGCACCACCTATGTTATCCGCGAGGGCACCGGGCTGCACGGGTGGCTTGTGTGGGTAGCGCAGTGAACACCTACAAGGTGATGCCGAGGAATGCGGATAGCTACATGTTGACCGCACCGTCAATTGCGCACGCCCATGCGTTTACTCGGCACTGGCCTAGTGTGGTCATTCGACGCATGAAGCTTTCGCAACACGGTCCGTTCTTAGCGTGGGTGACGGCTGGTTGGGATAGGGCCTTTAAATAATGACGGCCGGGGAATAACCCCGGCGCCACCAATTGCGCACGGCCACCTTGGGGGAGCACCCAACCGCGCGTCAATCCTGTTATGCCGGCCCGATCATTTCGAGATAGCCGGCCGCTGCCTTTGTTTCGTCAACATCTGCCTGCGGTGGCGCTTCCGGTTCCGCAGGGTTCAACTGCACACCCTTGTCATAGATACCCAACGCCTTGGCCACTTCGATGCGGGACGCGTTCGCATCATGCAACAGCAACTCGGTGCCCTGCGACGTGACCTTGGCCCCTTTGTACAGCTTGCGCGCACGCGGGCTTAATTTGTCGGTGTCGGTGAACTTGACGACTATTTGGCCAGCGCCAAGGCACTTCACGCAATCGGGGTTCGGCGGTTTCTTCGCATCGAATCCGAAGCCCCCGCGCACATCCGGCATTTTGACGTGCTTGACGCCTCGGTCAACATCGTCTTGCTTCTCTTGCACAGCGTCCAATAATTCGTTTTCATCGCGCCACTGATAGCGCCCCGCGTCGCCCCAACAATGCCGGCAATTCACCGTGCGTAGTTGCACCAATTCGTTTGCGTCGGTACCGGCTTGGTCAACCCAATCCTGCACAATGTCGCGCGCTTTAACAATCGTCAGCGCCGCAGCTTCCTCTTGTAATTCTTGAATCCTTGCGGCAATCAGGGGGTGGCGTAGCTGCCGCGAGGCTTCCGACCACAGCGTGGCGGGTAGCGTGTCGCGCCCAACGTTGTACGCAAGCCGGTACGCGGTAGTAGCGTTCCGGCATTCGACGTAATAGCGCGCGAAATCTTCTTGCTTTTGAGTGCAAGAATCGCTTGCCAAAACAACATCTTGTGCGCGTGCGTTCATGATGCCCACACCATACCGTGCGCGAGGGGTGCCCGCAAGTAGCCCGCACACCCGCACCTAGCCCGCACTTTCGTTTACTCTAAGTGCTTGAAGTTACTGCAAATAATCCTCAAAAACCCGCACACCCGCACTTTTTCTATTTCTAAGGGAGATAGACTATTAATAAATTCAATAAGAATGAAAACAATTGATATTTGCTTTTTAACCTTAAAACATTAATAATGAATTCGATACCGACTTAAAAGGGGGTGCGGGTTCCCCAAAGTGCGGTCAGCGTTTAATAAATTCTTAACATAGGTGCAACATGGGTACAACACATTATTTCCTACGTGCAGCGGCGCAAGCTAGGGGAGAAAAACGGTTTATACCAGACCATCCCTGCCGACGCGGCCACATGTCCGAACGCTACACTTCCACCGGGGCGTGCATTGATTGTCAAGTCATGAAGGTGCCTACTCGGGTGCGTGCCGCTGTTAACGTTTGGCAACCCTATGCGCTGCAAGTGCCGGTGGGCCTTACCAAACAGCACCACGACTTGTTGCAAGCTGCGGTAGCCCAATGCGTCAAGGATTTGGTGACCAAATGGCAATTGGCTTGGTATGGCAACCCCGAAGCCGACAATGCCCCAAAGGATTAAGCGCCGGCCCAAGGTGGGTGGCAAGAAGCGGCCATTGTTCCCTTGGGAACGCAACCGCCTCGCGCGCAACAAACGTCAGTGCTGCCACTGCGGGGCCTTCCCGTTCCCCCATAGAGCCGGGAGTGCCGGAAGCGTCCGCATTGGCCGCGTGTCTATCGCCGTGCAATGCGGGGGTGCTACCATCCCCACCCATGGCCACCAAACGCACCAAAACCCGCTCCAAGCGACGCATAGACCCCGTTGACGCATTGGTCAATGGCAATCCCCAAATGATTGAGGGGACATGGTACGCGATACAGCACGATATCGAAGTGACCGAGTGTTGCGCCTGCGGCTTGGTGCATGAAACCGAGTACAAAATGGAGCGGGGCCGCATTTGGTGGCGTACACGGGTGAACCCTCAAGCGTCAGCCGCAGCGCGGCGCAAGGCAGGGATTGTGGGAATAAAGCGTCTGCCCACAGTGTGACCCGCATCACATGACGTGACCGTCAAGTCATGCTAGCATCTATCCGGTAGAGTAATTCACACCGAGATAGGAGCAATTCATGTTACATAAAATTTTCGCATGGTTTGGCGTCCCAACCTTATGGGAACGCACCGACGCGGCACGCTATGCCCGCGCCCGCAACGCACTTAGGGAGTTGCAGGCTTCATGAATAAGGCAACCCCCGAGACTTCACCAACCTTGAACCGCGCAATGGATGCGTTATTGAATACGCGAGTACCCGCAGCAACAGTCAGTCCCACCCACATGCAAGAGAGGCGCATCCGACGTGCCGCCAAGATACTGCAATTGGTTCGTGCCGAGGTTCGCAGCTACAAGGGTGAGGCGCCCCCGCGCGAGGTAGGCAACCCCGAGCGCACGAAGGAACGACAACAGTATTTCAGCGAATACGCCACCGACGTGTCACTAATCGCAAAAATATATTGCGACTTGCTGGCATCCGAGGTTGCGCAGGGAGGGGCACCACATGACGACACCTAGCACCCTCGCAAGCGCCGTGCGCACAGCCATTGCGGACCACAACAAGCAACCGGCGATTGACCGCAATCACTTGACGCTGTTGCGTGCTGCCGCTACTCGGCTTGATGCGGCCGACACGGAAGAAACCGCATTGCGCGAGCGGTACGCCGAGGCTTGCCGGTTGCTGCGCGAGGCCCAAAACATGGGCGAGATAGGGGACATAAACCCTGACATGGAAGACGATGGCTTGGGCTGGCGACAGTGGGCCATTGACCTACAACGTTTCTTTACCGGAGTGATTTAACGATGACCACAGCAACGACGGACCGCACACCGAAGTGCGCGCATGGCGTAGCCATCTTCTTGGACAAAGACCATTCATGCTTCGAGTGTGAAAAGCATTTCCTAGCGTTGGGCATGCCCATTCAAATGCGATTGGTTGACGAAGCCAACACGCGCTTGATTCTAGAATACCAACGCGCTGCGCAGCCGGCGCCAGCCCCCGAGGCAGCGACGCCTAAGTGGACCGAAGCCGGCTTGGGGCGCCTCAAAGCGGCATTGGAAGCGGATTTGAAAAAGAGCACCGAGGCCGTGGAAAACTTGGCATTGACCGGGTGGTACCGTGACTTGTACGGCAACCGCAAGCCCGCCACAGCCTTGGATATCAACGGTGACCTTGACACCGTGGGTACCACGACAGACACGGAGCAATGCCCGCACGAAGCGGCCTTGGCGTCCACGGAAGCCGAGTTGAAGGCGTTGCAGCGGTTGTTTATTGCACAGCGGGACGAACTGGCACAGGCCATTGCGGACCGTGACGCATTCGCCCGCGAGAACTTCGACTATGTGCGCCGACTTGACATACTACGCGGCAAACTGAGACAAATTAACGTAGTTGTGAACTGCGACACGCCCGAGGTTTGACCGCTTCGTCAATATGGCTGCGTGCGGTAAGCACATGACCGAGGAATAGCAGCCATGACACATAAGACCACCGGGGGCCGCAAGGCCCCCACCTTCACCGACACGCAAGCCCTACGCAACCGTCAGGCCGCTAAAGAAGCTGCCGAGCGCGAGGGCCGGTTGTTGGGCATCCTAATGGTTGAGTGCTCTATATTCGTCATAATAATTCTTGCCGAGTTATTCGCCCGCTAAAGATTTGACGTTCCCGTCAACCCCGTGTGATACTTGGGTCACACTTCAACAGGGGCACACCATGAAATTGAGTCTTGTTCTTTTTATCCTCGCATACATCTGTTTGGTTATCGCCGCAGCTTGGGCAAACAAAAGGCATTGGGACCGTCTAAACCGTGACGCGATACCGGGACTAGACACCGAGGAAGCGTCTACAATCCCAACCCATGAACACCAACAAATACGATTCGATTAGAGCACTCCAACAATTGGACGACGCGCGCACCGCTGCCGATTGGGCCGGGGACACCGCACTGTTGCCTAAGCTGGAACCCAAAGCGTCAGATGATACGGTGCCGATGTTGCCGGCATTGATGCGGCCACAGGCGGAATAAAAAAAGCCCCCGATTAAGGGGGCTTCAACTCTCAGTGCCGGGGCGCCGAGATTATGGCCCAAAGTTTTTCTATCACTTCGGTGGTGGCTTTAATTTCCGCAGTGCAAATGTTGATTTGCGATTGCAGATGACCGTTGCCCCCTATTGCCCGTTGCCGTTCGCGCAACAACTCGCACAACTCCGTCAGCCGGTCCCGATTCCCGCGCATCACATGCAAGATGTGTTGCACGTCGGACAGACTAAGGTTGCTCAAGTCAAGCGCGTCCACTATTGCACCCGTGCGCGTGCCCGTTGCACTGTGGTTTCACTCGGGCGGAAGCCCCCACGGGGCATTCTCGGTGCCGGCGCCCGTGCCTCGGGCAATGGCAAGGGCTGCGGGGCCTCGGTGTCAAGTTGGTCAAGGATGGCTTGCAGCCGTTCCATTGCTTCTTCCACCAACTCGCGCCCGGCATCGTGGTTGACTTCCACAAGGGCGCCTATATCGCGCTCCAAGCGGCGCAGGGCTGCCCCCGCTGCCGTGGCCTCGGGCGCTATGTCGGGTTCCTTGGTGGCTGCCACAGCGGCCCGCAAGGCCCCTTTGGTAACGGTGTTCACATCCAGTGTCCGCACGTCACCCCCGGCTTTGAGGAAGCTTTGGAGTGTGGACGCACTTGACCGTGCGAACCCTGCCCGCCCGTTGCGTACCGCTGCCCGTTGGCGCCGTTCGTCCGCTGCCAAGACTTCATCGTCGGCACAGTCGGGTGTCGTGACCCCGCGAAGCACCGCAGCGTATAGCTTGCCGTGTGTCTCGGTGAGGAATGCCCGGTATGTCTCGGTGTCGGCCGGCGACAGCTTGCGCCGCGCACTGCGACCATTGCCAAACTGCGATTTCATAGCAGCTACAAGGATGCGCAGATATTGCCCATCGCTTCGTTTGGTCAACACGTCACTGTTGAAGTGCGAAGCGGCCAATTGCTCTACATCGTGTTCGGTCGCAACGTAGTGCTTCTTTTCGATTGTATCTAAAATAGTCATGTCAATTACTCCTAATGATGTGAAAAATATTTCAACAAGTCATCGCGGGGTTAAGGTTACTTGACCATTACGTCAAGTTTCTGTCAGACATAACCTTAACACCACGTAGGCATAATGATTACTTGACGGCTTCGTCAACTGTACGGTGCCGCACATAACTAGGGAATTATGCTTAAACTGTGACGTGCGTCACATTTTGGAGCCTTGCGCGTTCAAATAAAGTTGCCTGATTAGGGCTTTATCTGTCGCGGTTGCGGTCAAGTGCCCTGATTTGACGAACAATCGGGGACGTGTGCCATCGGGCAGGGGAGTTGCTACGCGGCCATCGGTCAAGCCCGGATGCGGGATATACCCGAGGGCACCGAGCATTGCCGAACGTTTATTGAGTGATAGCACCTTGTCTTTGCCGTTTTGCTTCAACATGCGGTCAAGGGCTGCCGAGGATATCCAACCGCCCGCAAAGCCCTCGGCGCTGATTTCCACGGCTTCCAATATCTCTTGCTCAACACTGCCCATGGTCACGGCCTTGGCTGCGAATGTGGACGATGTGCGGGGCGCGCGGATAGCTTCCACAGCGGGATTGTAGGCGGGGTCAATTGGGTCCGTGCTCAAGTAGTGGAGCACCGCAGCCCAACCGCCTGCGGCAGCCGTAGTCCACATGTTTTGAAAGTAGGCGACCGTTAGCCCGTCACGCTCCAAATCCGCTTCGACTTGCTGCGCACAGAAGAACGGCGCCACGCGTCGGTCATTGCTGGTAACGGGTATGCCGTCTTTGAAATTGGAAGTTGCCAGCATGTTGAAGCACACTTCGCGCGCAACTTTGTCAACGCCCTTGTATTCGATTTCAAGGCGCTTGCCGTCCACCATGGGCTTGAGGGTTTCCCAAATGTGCCGCGCGTCGGCCAACTGTATGTCCTCAATGCGAATGAACAGCTTGCCATAAAATGCCGAGTTGAAGCGGCCGGCCAATTCGTTTGGCCTCGGTGTGTGGGTATAGAATTCGCCAAGGCAATATTGCATGGTGTCGTTGATGAAGGATTTGCCGTTGCCTTCCACACCTTGCAGGAACGGGAACCAAGCAGCCTTGACCCCTTTGTGTTGCACCATGAATTTGAGAAATTGCAAGAGTATGTGTGCATCGTTGCCGTGCGTCGCCGGGGGCAACAGCTTGTGCAAATGGTCAATGAACCATTGGTAGTTGCCCGGTGTCGCATCAATGACGATGGGACGCCAACTGTTCACGTATCGTTTGCCCTCGCGTACCATGATTGCGCCGGGTTCCTCGCGTGGCTCGAAGTATTGGCCGCGCACCTTCGGAAACTGAATCATGCCCGCCGTAAAGGCTTTCCAAGCCGAATCACTCGGGTTGCTGCCGTCAACTACCATTTGGAAGTCGCGGCCGGCCAATGGCTCGCGTAAGTCGAAACGCTTTTGGTCAAGCAAATCCCCGTCCGGCATCATCACCATATGCACATCTTCAACATAGGTGAGGCCGGCGAAGACTTTTTGTTGGTCCGCTGTAAAGAGCATGCCCCCGCGAGGTATCACCCCGTCGCTTCCGGGCATCGCTGCCGGCACTTCGGGTATGACCGCACCGTCAACCTGCGGGACTACACCGTCAGCCACCACATGCTGTTCCTGCCGGGGTGGTGCTTCCCACGGTACAGTGCTGGCAGGCGCAACCTGCGTTGATTGGGCAATGGCCCGAGCGGTTGGCCACGGCTTGGTGCCGGTGCAGGCTTTCGCAACGGTTCCATTGAAATAATCTTCGCGCTCCCACTTGCTGCGCTTGAGGGCGGTACGCTGTAGAAGCCTAGCCACACGCTCGCAATCGTTGCCAGTAGCCCACGCAAAAAAGTTTGCCAATGCTTGATCCGCCGATGATGCGTCATATAACTGCCCGTGTGAATTTGGGGGGAACCATTGCCCGATTGATTCGTGGGCATCCATGAGTGCCCACACTGGCGCCTTGCCGCCAAACGCGCTTTTTGCGTCGCGAAAGCCGTGCGCCCACTTCAACATTTCGTCATCGTCGCGGATAAAATCCCACCCCTCGGCGGGTCCGTCTGTCCACTCGCCCGAGAACGCGCCCCCGGTTTGCGGGAAGTATTCAGCGGCAAAGGCCGTCAGCGCGTCGGTGCAGTCGGTGCCCACGTAGCCGTCGCGGTAGTATTTGCCGGTCAACGCGATAAAGCGGGCCTTGGTGTACAACTCCACATGCCAATGCGTGTTCTTCGTCTTGTGCGGGGGCAAGATGCCGCGATACACCCCGAAGATGTGCAGCCCCTTGCCGCTCGCTGACACTTCCACCACGGCGCCGGGGAAGCGGTCAATGATTGCGAGGGCAAACGCGTTGGGCTGCCCGTCGATGACGCACCCGTCAATGTCAATGCAAAATAGCTGTGAGCCTTCATATATGAGAATGCCCACCCCGGTGCCGTCTTTGTAAATCGGCGCCCACTCGCGCGCGAAGGCTTCGGCCAAGTCGGGTGTTAACCACGTGGCTGTGTTTTGTGCATCCGAGTTGTAGCCGGTCACGCCATCAATAGGGATTTTGTCAGTCTTACCGTTTGGCAAAGGCGCCAAGCGATAGACTACAAACCCGCGATGGTTCGCGAGGGCTTGAAGCATGCTACTCAAGCACTAGGCCGTGAGTAGCTTGGCAGCTTCCGCCTTGACTTTGGCCGGCGCACGCAGCGCGAGCGGATGACGCGCGGCCAATGCCTGCGCCACCACGTCGATATAGTGGAAGCGGCCCGGCTTCAACGCGTTTTCAATTGCGAAGCCCACCATTAGGGTGCGCAGGTTGTCCATGCTCTTGCAGTGAAACGAAATTGACGAAGGGAAAATGTCAAGACGTTCCGCAATCGCCTGCCGCGTGAGGTTTTGAAAACCCACGCTGACGGCCATTTGTGTGGCGGTTCGTACAATAGTTGCTTTGCTCATGCTGTCGGTGTCCTGTGTAAGAGTGTGTCAGAATACGGGCCGGTGACCGCGCCATCAATTACCATCATTGCTAAAAGCAGCATTGCCGCCCAAGCTATTCACCTTGTCTATGAAATTCTTTTGTGCTACCTCGCGTTCTGTGCCGGTATACACCCAACCTTCGGGCTTGTACTCGCGCGCCCAAAAGCGGCCAATGATTTTGCCAACCATATCTTGAGTGATGACCACGGGTTCAACGCCCACATAGTCGGATGACTTCATCACTTCGTTGAATTTCTTGGAAACGTTCCCTAGCCCAAAGCGCACTTGGCGCCCGGTTTCGTCCACCATGGCCCCCGAGTTGTTCCGCAACGGCCATATGCGCCGCTTGACGGCTTCGAGCACACCAAGCGATTGCACGCGCGATTCGCTCGCGGTGGTGCCTTCTGGCAAGGGTTTGCGGGTCATTGTCCATATACCATCTTGGTTAGGAAAATGGAGCACAGCGATCCGGCGCCACCACCGAGCACACACACCCCGCGAGGGCCGGCCATGTGCGGTTGTCTTTGCCTTCAATGAACTTGACGGCAAACCAGAAATTAAACGCGCTTATCATCATGTCGGAAATGAGCGCGGCCGTGTAGTTCGCTTGGTTGTAGGCGCGACCGTTGGCAACGATTAGCGCATAGAGCACAAATTCAGCGACGAACCAAAAGGCAAATATTTTAAGTTGCTTCAATGACGTTGTTCCTATTTAAGTCTTGCGTTATTCGGGTCAACAGTTCGTTGGCGTTCTCGCGGTTGGCCGTCTGCGCCGTGGCCACATCCACCTTGAACGCGTAATAGAATCGCTTTTGCGCCTCGGATGTGCCCCGGCCTTGATGTGCCTGCCAGCCCATCCACACCGCCATTGCGTGCCGTAAAGCGGCCTGTGCTTGCTGCCTATCGTGGTGCGCGTTTCGCACCCCGTATTGTGCCGCCATGGGCGCACCTTGCAGCACTGGCGCCGGTCCGTCAACTTTTGCAATTTCCTTGCGCAGTTCGGCCAAGACGGATGGGTCAAGTTCCACCAAATCGCCTTCCACTTGCTCCGGGCTGCCCCGGCGCATCGGCACGGGCTTGGTGCCACAATGAGGGCAAGCCGGCAACACCGCTTCATAGGGCTGTAGGCACTCGGGGTTCATGCATGCCCGCAATGGGATTTCATCATCAATCACTTTGCGCTTACGTTTTTGGCGTCGGTCAAGGCTGTAGCTGCGGGGCACATCGGGCAGCCCGTGGCGCTGGTAGTTGTTCACATGGTCAATAATGATGGCCTTTGGCTTCTTTGATTCGGCAATGTGCTGTAGCCGTTCCGCATCGGTGAAGCTGTCCCAAATGTCATAGATGAAATCACCGACAGCGACGCGCAGCGCGCGGCCGAACTGTTGCGCGTATAGTTGGAAACTCATTGTGTGGCGGGCCATGCTCACCACTTCAATTGCCGGCACGTCTACGCCTTCCCCGAGCACATCCACGGAAACAAGCTGCATGATTTCCCGCGCGCGGAAGCGGCGCATTAGCTGCCCCCGAACGTTCAATGGGGTGTCCGCCGTAATCACTTCCGCGTTGACCCCGGCAGCCTGATAGGCGCGCACAATCTCGGTTGCGGCTTCAATATCAACGGCGAAGGTAACCCCAAGCTTGTTGGGCGCGAAGCGTAGGTAGTGCTCCACCACGTCGCCCACGATGTGCTTATTTTTGTGGACGGCCTCGCGCAATTTGCTGTAGCTGAATTCCCCGCCGTCCGTGATGCCAACGTCTTCTAGGTTGGTGTCATCGGGTGGTGCGATCAATCGGTAGTCGCAAAGAAACCCACGGTTAATAAGCTGACGACAGCTAGGCCCGACAACAAGCCTATCCACCAAACCGTCAGCACTACGGCCCAAGCCTTTGCCGTCTGCCCGAATGGCGTGCGCGGTGGGGAATAATCCTCTTGCGTTTGGGAACATATCCATTGCGCGGCCCCATTTATTCGCGCGCAATACGTGGTGGCCTTCGTCTTGCACCACAAGTGAAACTTGTTGTAGCCAAGGGTCCGTAGTCTCCAAACTTCCCAAAGAATCAACGCCAGCAACACGCACAATAGCGCGAGGGCTGTACAAACTGCGTCCATGGTTTTCTTGCTCCAATGAAATGATTTGCTTGATGACGGCATCCGGTGCAACTATCCCGTGTTGTACGCCTTCGCGGTTCAACGCAAGGGAGATTTGGGAAACCAACTCTTGCCTATGGGCAATGGCACACGTGGGTGCGTTGTGGTCTTTGATGATGCTTCCGGTAATGACGGTCTTACCCGAGCCGGTAGGGAAAACCGGCATGACATTCTTAGCGCCTTCGGCCCAAGCTGCAACTATGTCTCTTTTCCCTTCTACTTGAAAATCGCGTAAAGTTGACATGCCCGTCTAATTTCCTTTATGCTCTTGACCACACCGTCAATCTATCACACCAATGGAGCAAGCGACAGATGAAAATTGAAATTAACACCGACACCGACAGCCCCGCAGTGCTGGCCAACGTCGGTAAGTTTCTGGTAATCGGCTATGGTAGCACGCAGGATTTGGCCGCGCTGATTGCTGGCGGTAAGCCGCAGCCGTCCGCTGCCGCCCCGGCCGCTCCCGCGATTGTCCCCGATGCCCCCGTGCCCGTCGCGGTACCGATTCCCCCGGCTCCCGTTGCCGATTCCGCGCCCACTCCCGATGTTGACCCCGCCAAGGTGTTTGGTGGTGTCAGTGTTCCCGCAGGAACAGTGCCCGTGCCGCCTGCGCCGGCTCCGTTGGTTCCGCTTGTCCCCGGCACAACTGCCGCCGACATTGAACGCGACACAGCGGGCGTGCCATATGACGCGCGCATCCACAACAAGAGCCGCACCAAGAAACAGGACGGTACTTGGAAGTTGGCCAAGGGCATTGACCCGGCAGTAGTTGCGGCCGTTCTCGCGGAAATCAAGCCCGCGTCGGCGCCCCTGCCGGACCCTGTGCCTGTCCCGGTCCCCACCGCAACGGTGACAGTTCCCCCGGTTCCGGCTGCCGTCCCAATGGCTCCCCAATCCGCACCCGTCGATAGTGGCGCTTCATCTGTGGCACCAACAAACGCGGTTGGACCCGTCACCTTTCGCGGTGTAATGGCAAAAATGAATGCGGCCGTTGCGGCCGGCAAGTTTGCCAAGACGGATGTTGACGCGATGTTGGCTCAACTCGGGTTGCAGCCGGATGGCATCGCAACCTTGGTGCTGCCGGTCAACGTCACCAACCTTGCCGCGTTTGATGCGCTGTTGACGGCGAAGGGGGCGTGATGCTGTCGCGCTCCACACCGTTCTTTCGGTTGGCAATCCTCGGCTTGATTTTGCTGGCCACCGTCATCTTGGGGGCACTGCATGCCGAGGCAGCCGAAGCACCGCGCCCGCCACTGTCGGCTATCGTGGTGCAGGAATGCAGCCACACGGCCTTTGTGTTCTTCACGATGCTTGACGGTACCGTGGAAAAGGTTGTGCCCACAGTGGCCAATACCGGGGCCATAATCGACTTGCTGAAAGTCACGGGCCGTGTGGTGGTGCTCGAAATGGATTGCACCCGCGTGGGCCATGATTCAATTCGATAAGACGCAGCCGGTAAACATCAACCCCCGCTATGCCTTCGGTGGCGGGGTCATTCTTCGGCACATCACCGGGGACAGTTGGGAGCAAGTTGACTTCGGCGGCACGCACATTGCGTATGTGAAAGCCGAATCCGTGGACTACGCCCCAACGCTCGCGGAACAATTCATCAAAGGTAGGAGTTACAGGCAATGACCCTTCAACAGTTTGCGGCATGGATAAAACAGCGATGGGCGCACGCTGCGAACCGTCCCAATAATTTGGCCATCATGACCTTGGGCCTTGTCGGTGAGGCCGGCGAAGTGTCCGAGCCAATCAAAAAGCACATACGCGGCGACGGCCCCGTGGACATTGAAAACCTCAAGCTTGAGTTGGGCGACGTGCTGCACTATTGGTGCTGCATTTGCAACCACTTTGGCATTGACCCCGAAGCGGTCATGCTGGCCAACATGGACAAGCTTATAGAGCGCGAACGCGCGAAGCGTGCCCGCGAAGCGTTGCAACCGTAATGCCCTATATTTCCAACAAGGCCCGCGCGCAGTTCCCGCCAGCGGACTACGTGCCAACGACGGCGGGGGAATTAAATTTCCTAATCACCCGGCTGTGTGATGACTTCATCCGGCACAGCGGGGGATTGAATTACGCTAACATCAACACCGCCGTGGGCGCGTTGGAATGCGCGAAGTTGGAAATATACCGCCGAGTTGCGGCGCCCTATGAAGACAGCAAGGTCGCGCAAAATGGCGACGTGTACAGCCCCGAAACTTTAGGACAACCGCCCATATGAGTATTGACCACGCCGTCATTGCGCCGTCATCCCTTGACCGCACCGTAGCTTGCAACGGTTGGATTAAGCAAGCATCGTTAATGCCGCCCGAGGCGCCCACGGAAGAATCCTTGGAAGGCGAGGCCGCGCATTGGGTGGCATTGCAGATGGCCATGGGCTACACGGTGGGCCTCGGCAGCAAAGCGCCCAACGGGGTGTTGGTCACCGACGAAATGATAGACGGCGGACACGTCTACGTTGATGCACTCGAAGGGCTGCCCGGCAAGATGGAAGAACGCGTGGAAATTAAGCGCATCCATGAAACCGAGTGTTGGGGTACACCGGACCGCTTCACGTGGACACCGGCCACCAAGCGCTTGCGGGTGTTTGATTACAAGTTTGGTTTTGAGTACATCGAAGTTTTCGAGAATTGGCAGCTACTCGCCTACGCTGCCGGCATCATGGATGCCCTCGGCTTGCATGACCAAGACGTTATTTTGGAGTTGGTCATTGTGCAGCCCCGCCTTTCGCACCGTGATGGGCCGGTCCGCATGTGGCCGGTATCCGCAACGAAGATTCGTGCCATGGTCAACATTGCGCACAGCGCAGCGGCCGAAGCCTTGGGACCGAACCCCACCACAAAGTCGGGCACACATTGCTTGCACTGCCCCGCGCGCGTCAATTGCATTACGTTGCAAAAGACAATCAGCGGCATCATGGATTTTGCCGGGCACGCGGACCCGATGCTGTCCACACCGGGCGATGTAGGCCGCGAACTGCGCATGGTCACGGAAATGCGCAACCGATTGAAGGCCCGTCAAACCGGCCTAGAAGCGCAGGCCGAAGCGATGTTGCGCGCGGGCAAGCTTGTTCCGTTCTTCATGCTTGAGCCGGGCCAATCGCGCCTCAAGTGGTTTGAAGACGTGAAGCCCCAGGAAATCGAAGCCTTGGTAAAAGCTTTGAACCCGAACAAAACGGCGCTGAAACCGCCAACGCTTATCACTCCCACCCAAGCGATTAAAGGTAAGGTACTTGACGCGGCCGTCATGGATGCTTACGCTAGTCGTCCACCCGGTGCCATGAAAATGGTACCTGACACCACCACGAAGGCAGCAAAGGTATTTAGCAAATGAGCAACACCACGAAGATAGACATTCTTTTACCCGTCATGCGGGTTGTGCAAGGCAGCTTGTACAAAGCGCAGGACAAAGACGGCGACGGCAAACCGTTGGTTGTGAAGTCAGGCCCGAATCAGGGCAAGCCCACCGTCAAGTATTTCTTTTCCGGTGCCATCGAAAAGTTGCCCGGCCACACCCATTGGGCGCAAACCGAGTGGGGCGCCAAGCTTTGGGCGTTGGGTCATTCGAGTTGGCCGGCCGGTCAAGCCAAGGCCCCGACGTTCGCGTGGAAAGTTGAAGACGGCGACAGCCAAATACCGAACAAGAAGGGCAAGAAGAATTGCGACCGTGAAGGCTTCAAGGGTTGTTGGATTGTCAACCTGTCTTCCGGTTTCCCGCCCCGCATCTACAACAGCAACGGCACGCAAGTGTTGGACACCCCCGACTATGTGAAGTTGGGTTACTACGTCCAAGTGCAGGCCACGGCGGACAGCAACCGCAGCGACATGAACCCCGGAATTTATCTCAATCATTCGTTGGTTGCGTTCCAAGGGTTCGGCCCCGAAATCCACGTAGGCCCGGACGCGGCAGCGGTGGCTTGGGGCGGTGCAGCGCCTACCGGCATGTCTGCCACCCCCGTGGGCGGAATGTCGGCCCCTGCGCCGGCTCCCGCGCCCGCTGCGCCCCTTCCGGGTGTTGCGGCCCCTGTGCCCGGCATCCCGGCGCCCGGTCCCGCTGTGCCTGCCCCTGCGGCAGCCGCACCGGCCCCTGTGGCGGTTGTCCCTCAACCGGCCATGATTGCCCCGCCTGCGGCTCTCCTGCCGCCAGCGGCGCCCGTAGGCCCCACCGTGAAGCTTCCGGGCGTCACATGGGAAGCCTTGGTGGCAGCCGGTTGGACCGAAGCCACGGCCCGAGCGGCCGGGCACATCGCGTAATGGGCGGCAACGCGCGCAGCAACACGGCACGCGGCCAAGTCAAACCGGGGGGCGGCAACGCCCCTTGGTTCGATCAAAACAAGGCCCGGCAGCGAGCGCGGAATAAAGCTGCTAAACTAAGTAGGCGGAAGAACCGCAAGTAAAATGTGCCCCATGCCACAGATGCACAGCAAAGTGGTTTGGGATTTGTCCCTGCGTTGCACCGTCTGCACTCACATGTGGCTTGAAACTGTCGAAGCAATCCCACCGGGCGGGGCGCACTTCCATTGCCCCCGCTGCGATGGCCGCACCGTTGACGTACAAGCGGAACGCGAACGGCAAGTGCTCACAGAATGATTGCCGGAACCGTCTACGCGGCCGGCGCCGGCACCGCAACTGTACTTCCCGATTTTGACTTTGAAACCTACAGCGAAGCCGGGTTGGTTTGGAATGAGGCTTTGCAAAAGTGGGATGCCCCGGACGGCTGCGGCGCACAGAAGCGCGGCATAAAGGCCACCGGCTCGCGCGTCTACGTGGAGCACCCCACTTTTGAATTGCTCATGCTGGCCTATGATTTGAAAGACGGCCTTGGCCCTCGGCAATGGTTGCCGGGCATGCCCTACCCCCAAGATTTATTCGACCACATCAACCGTGGCGGATTGCTCGAAGCGTTCCGCGTCGGGTTTGAATACGATGTGTGGACCTACCATTGCGTGCCGAAACTTGGATGGCCGGCGCTGAATCCCCGCAACCTTCGATGCGCGCAGGCCAAGGCCCGTGCCCACGCGTTACCCGGTAGCCTCGGCGCCGTGGGCGATGTGCTGCAAATCACCGAAGGCAAGATGGCTGACGGCAAGCGCATGATTACCAAATGGACGATGCCGCGCAAACCTACAAAGAAGATACCGCGCAAGCGTCTGTTGCCAAGTGATGACCCGGCCGACTATGAAAAGTTCAAGCTGTACAATCGTGTGGACATTAAGGCGGAAGCGCAAGTGTCCGTGCGCATCCCCGACTTGTCACCGGCTGAATTGGAAATATGGCAGGTTGACCAAATCGTCAACAACCGAGGCTTGCATATTGACCGCGAGGGCGTGGATGCCTGCATAGCGATAGTCAAACAAGCCTTCATGAAATACAACGCGGAATTGCGGGTCATCACCAATGGCGCCGTGTCCGAGGCATCAAAGCTGCCAGCGTTGAAGACCTGGGCCGGCACCCGTGGCGTTTACATGGCGTCGGCCACAGAAGAATCCATAGACGAATTCTTGGCCGGCACACTGCCGCCCGAGGTTCGCCGCGCGCTCGAAATTCGACAATTGGTTGGGTCCGCATCCGTCAAGAAGCTGTTTGCAATGTCCGCGTGCGCGAGCGCAGCGCAACGGCTGCATGACCTATACAGCTACTACGCCAGCCACACCGGCCGGTGGACCGGCAACGGCCCGCAGCCGCAGAATTTATATAAGGGCAAGCTGCCCAACATCGGTGCCATTGAACGCGCGCTAACCTTCATCAAGGCCGGCAGTCTCGAATTGTTGGAGTATGAATACGGGGACGCGCTGGAAACCGTCTGCGATGTGTTGCGCTCGCTGTTCACTGCGGCCCCCGGCTTCGACTTCGTTTGCTCCGACTTCACCGGCATAGAAAACGTTGTGGCCGCTGGCCTCGCGGGCGAAGAATGGATGTTGGAAGTTTACCGCACCGATGCGCTGATTTATGAAGCTACCGCATCATTGGTGACCGGCATCCCAATGGAAGAATACCGGCGCCACAAACGCGAAACCGGCAAGCATCACCCGACGCGGCAAACCATCGGCAAGCCCGGCGCCCTCGGGTCACAGTTCGGCGGTTGGATACCCGCATGGAAGAATTTTGGCGCCGATGAATTTTTGACCGATGACGAAATAAAAGCCGGCATCCTGGCGTGGCGCGCAAAGTCACCATGGATTGTTGAAATGTGGGGCGGACAGACGCGCAACAAATTCAACCGTGACCCCCAAGGCAATTGGGTTGCCGAATATCAGCAATACTATGGCCTTGAAGGTGCCGCCATCCAAGCGGTGCTCAACCCCGGCACAGCCTTTGGCTACCGCGCAATCACTTATCAGATGCACGGGGACTGCCTATATTGCCGGCTGCCCTCGGGGCGCATGCTCACGTACCACGAACCGCGCTTGATGCCGAGCACCCGCGACCATGCAAGCCCGTGGGAATTGTCGCTGTCCTACATGGGCGAGAACACCAACCCGAAGAAAGGCCCCAAGGGTTGGATTCGGATGTATCTCTACGGCGGTGTGCTGTTTGAAAACGTCGTGCAGGCCGTCGCGCGCGACTTGCAGGCCGGCGCATTGGTGCGGCTCGAAAAGGCCGGCTACCGGCCTGTGCTTCACACCCATGACGAAATTTGCGGCGAAGTGCCGATAGGTTGGGGCAGCGTCGAAGAATTCGAGCGCATCATGTGCGACGTTGAACCGTGGGCGCGCGACTGGCCAATCAAAGCGGCCGGTGGTTGGCGTGGGTTTCGGTACGGCAAATTTGAAAACGCGGAAGATGCCGTGATGAAGCTTGCAGCCTAGCCGGCGCTTGTCGGGTTCAACTGCGGGTGCGTTCCGAGCCACGCCAAATAAAGGTCATGGGTGCGGAACATGCCTGCCACGGATTCGGTGCCATCTTCCGCCCACGCGGATGCGCCGAATAGGTGAACCCCTTGGTAGATTGCCAAGGCTCCTTTTTTATCCATGCCCTCGGCAATTAGAGCCTGAAACAGCACCCCATCTGCTACCAGCTTCCCAACCCACCGGGCGGCACCATAAAGCCAATCGTGGAGCACTCCGGGGCGCCGGCTGCGGCCGTCTATGTCCAAGTCGGGGAACGCTTCGAGAAATCGGGGAATGCTCGCCATGTCCGTGCGGAAGCCCTCGGGCACCGTGATGGTAAGGCCGGTGGGGTCTTCCCAAATGAGAGGGGCGCCCGTGAACCAAAAGTCAGGGCGCCCCGGATTTGCGATTAGAATTAAATCGCTCTTGAACATTTACCCGCCAGTGTCTGCAATTATCCAATTGCAAACCGCTGCCACTGCAACCTGCGTCTGCGGCGACACGGCGCCCTTAGTAGTGACGGCAAGCTGTGCTTGAATGGCCTGTCCAAGTGATGCGGTAAGCAACTGCGCTACCAGCAAATCGGCTGCCGGTAAATTCAACTGCGCAATTTTGCTGTTTACAATCACTTCGATATCGGTCAACGCCATGTTGGTGCCGGTGTCGATTGACAGCACTTCCTTAGCAATCTGGTTGATGGTTTTCGCACGGGCTGCCTGCGTGGCTGCGTCCGCATGGTTCGCAGTTTCGGCAGTGAACACCGCAGCGCCCACGGCCGCTTGTTCAAGGGGAGCCGCTGCCGGTGACAGAAGCGACGCCAAACCAGCGCAGCCGCTAGTGAGTGTCAGTGCTACCGCTAACAGGGGCAGAATCAGAAGGCTTTTGAATGATCGCATTGGCTGTTTGCTCCGGGGTTGAAGGAATTGACACCGTGGTCAAGCCCCCTTTGTCGGCCAAGGATTTCTTGGTGATAAGGCGGCAAGCGGCCATTATAAGCCCGCACAGGGTCAAAATGCGAGTGGCGGTTGGGCCGTGCTCAATCCCGAGGCTTGCGAGGGTTTCCGGGGTGATGTAGGGCACAACTTGGCCGGCTGCCAGCAATATGCCGGCTGCCCAAATGGTGACCGAGCGCGCGGCGCCGTTGATTTGTGCCAAGGTTTTGGTGTTCATTGGATGCCCTGATATGTGATGCTGAAATGGTCAGCGTCCACGGAATGGAAATAGTAGCCCGCACAACAAAGGGGGTCAAGGGTCAACCAATAGTCCGCGAGCGGCTTATAGGCTGCCGCGTCGGACACGTAGTTGCCCGCTGCGTCAAATAACTGGAAGTCAACCGCGAGGCGCAGCAAGTGCAAGCTGTGCGCGATGCCGGCGCCCGAGGCCGCGTTGGCATTGGCCTGCGCCTGCGTGCGGAAGGTTTCGCCCCACGTCAGCGCGTAGCCTTGGGTTTCCGCCCACGCGATCAACTCCGAGGTAAGGCGGACATGCAAGACTTGCCGTTGGTGCAGCGTGCGCGGGTCATGATCGGGAACGGGTGGGTTCATTTCAAAGCTACCTTCAACATGGTGTCATTCAGGCTGTCCAACCGCACGCGCAGTTCGCGAAAGTTGGCAGTGTTTTCAACGTGCCGATTGTCGGTAGACGTGCGAATTTCTGCAAAGCTTGCCGACGTTGAAGCTTGATGATTGGCGAACAGTTCCGCCGTGGCCTTTGACTGCGCGGCAATCGCCGCCGTGACTTCTTCGCGTGTCATATAATTTGCCTTGATGTGTTTCACATCACTGGCGTACCCGCGCACAACCCACATGAGGGCTGCAACCAATCCGCCAAAAATATAGTTGACCCAATTGACGGGTACCGATTCCATGGCTAGAACCCCACTGCAATGTAGTTCACCGTGGTGGTGTTGTTGCTGTATTGCTGCCAGCCCGAAGCCGTGGTGGTACCCGCAACCACGGTGAAGAATTCAACGCCCGTGCTCGAAGCCACCACCGGAATGACGACAAAGCACGCGTTGGAAAATGCGGTGCCGAAGGTATGCGCCTGCACACCGCCGACAGTGTGGGCGACGCTGCCCCACCGAAGCTGTAGGCCACCGGCAAGGTTGGCCCATCCATTCCCGATAAGGGATTGGCTGTTGGTCAAAGCGGCAAGGGCGGCATGCACAAAGGCCGTATTGGCCAATAGGGCGTTGTTGCTGCCGGGGGCGGCAGTCGGCGCCGTGGGGCTGCCGGACAGCGTGGGCGACGCCAGCGGGGCGAGGCCGGCTATTGCTGCGGCAATCGCGGCTTGCGAAAAAGCCGTGGTGGCAATCTGTGTGGTGTTGGAATTCGACGGCGCATTGGGTGCCGTGGGCACGCCAGTAAGCGCCGGGGACGCGATGGGGGCCAAGCCCGCCGTGGATACGTTCGCGTTCAAAAGGTCCGTGCCGTTGCTGTACACAATGGTGGGCGCATTGGGGCCGGCCTGCGGTATCGACACCGAGTTGGTACCGCCCGCGACTTTGCCAACCAAAGTAAAGGCGCCCGTGGTGTTGTTGGCCACGATCCAATCGCCATCAATCGACGCGGGGAAAACCAAGGTTGCGTTGCTTGTGAGGGCGCCGGCAACGGAAATGACATTCTTCGCAATCTGCGTCAGGGTCAACGTGACCGTGCCACCAGTGGTGGTCACAGCGGTAGCGCCATAGTTGAAAGCTGGCACCCAACCGGCCCCGCCCGCGTCCGGGTTCGTGGTGTTGTTGGCCGTAGTGTTGAGCCAATAGCCGTCACCGGCCGCGTTGATGACGGTGGCGCCCACGCCATACCCGCCAATGGCAGTGCTTTGCGCATTCGACCATGGGAAGGGTTGGCCCGAGCACATCCACGCTTGCAGCGCGGTAATCATGTACAAAATGCCTTGCATGTCTTCGCCGTCAGGCGGGATGCCGCCAGCACCCAAGGCGGTACGCGTCAGGGGCGGGAAGCCGTCCGTAAATGACGCAGCGCCGTCTTTGATTCCAATTTGCGACGCCACGGGGATGGGGTTTGTTTTGCCCGCATCGCCCGTGCCGAAGCCTTCCGTAATCAGGGTGGGTAAAGTCAGTGACATGTAGCGGGCCTCAGAATAGGGGGTCAGTGTACCTTAAGGGGTGGAAATCGTAAACGAAACTCCGGGCGGCACCGGAACTGCCCCGGATTGCTGCAAAATCGCCAACTCTATGGGGGTCAAATCGAAGTCAAAAATGAATTCCATGGCCATGGCGCCCGAGGTAATCACGTAAGGGTTGCCCCGGCCGGGGAACAGATTTTGCAACAGCTTGTTGAATGCCGGCACCGTGGTGTTGACGATGTTGGCCAACGCCTTGGTGAGAATCAATTGGCGGTAGGGTTCGTCTTCGAGCAAGTAGGACAGCGACGCGGTGGCAGCGTTGTACCACGTGCCTTGGCCACCCGCTGCGGCACCTTCCATTTGGCCGAAGGGCTGCACGTCCCAACCGGGGCCGGGGCCGGAACTTGACCCGTCTTGGAAGCCGACATACACCGCGCCCGAGGGAATTTGTAAGAGGCGCGACACGTTGACGATAGCCCCCCAAATGTCCAAGCCGAAGCCCTGCGCGGTATCGACGTTCCACACGAAGGCGTAGAAGTTCGCAAAGTTTTGGGTTTGGTCAACATAGCCGGCGAAGCTTTGCACCAACTGCAACAACGTGGGGCTGTTCGCGTATTGCGAAATAACCGTGGTCATCACATCGAACAGCGGCGCCGCGATTGGCGGACCCGTCGAAATGGTATAGGACACAATGGTGCCCGAGCCTACGGGCGTGCCACCTTGCGGATTCTGCGCGAGGATTTCCCCGGCCGGCACCGTAAAGGATTCGCGGAAACTGATTGACCCCACCGTCAACCCGATGTTGGTAATTGCGGTGTTCGCGTCATTGGGCAGTGTATCGACAATGAAAGGCACCACAACGGGCGCACGCCCCGTGGATATCACCAAGTTAACCGGCTGCCCCGGAACCGCGCTTGTGCCCGCTGCGGGGTTTTGGGTGCTGATGTTGCCCGGAATTGTAAGAACGTCCGGGGCAAAAGATATGGTGCCCACAGTCAAACCCGCAGATTCAATGGTTGCCGCTGCGATTGACTCCGATAAATTAACGACGTTGGGCACTACAAGTGTTGTTGGACCCTCTGATTCCACCAAGTTAACTGCGGTGCCAATGGGTTCATTGGTACCCCCAACCGGCGATTGGCTAATGATGCTGCCCAACGGTATGGTGGGGTCCGTCGCAAGAGTGACCGCGCCCACGGTGAACTGCGCCGATACAATTATGGAAATCGCGTCAAGCAAAGTTTGCCCGGTCACATCTGGCACAGCCGCGATGACGGGGCCAAGGGATACAACGTAAGCAACTGCGGTTCCGAAAACCTCGGAAGTGCCTGCCGCAATACTCTGTGAAATTACATCACCGATAGGCACCACGGGGTCATTTGCGGTGGTGACGGTGCCGGAAACCAAATTGGCTGCAATCAAGGCCGCGTTTGCGGCAGATTGCGAAAGCCCCACTATGTTGGGCACGGTGGCGCCGGTAGTGGGCGCAACGAAAGGCGCCACGTATTGCAATTGACTCAAGGCAAGAGTGGTTGCCCCGGATGCGCCTTGGGTGTCTTGATGCGCTCCGACTAACCAACCCGTGAGTGCGCCCGGTGCAGTGAAATCATAGATGCTGCTTACATCCACGGAGCCAATGGCGGTTGACTGCCACACGCCACCGAAAGAAAGCCACGCGGTGGCAATGTTGCCGTTCAATCCAAAACCGATTCGATCCGGCAATGTTGCGGTAGTAACAGCGACAGACGCTAGGTTGTGTTGCGTGCCAGCAAACAAAAATAAGATATCTAAAGCAATGTGGGTGGTGCTGCTACTTGTTCCGCACTCCAAAAACAATTGGTTATTTACGTCTTTGCCAATACCCGTGCCGATGTTGCAAAAGGAACCGGGGAATGGATATGCCCACGTAGGGGAGCCGAGCACCGCCGAAGTAAACAAACTGGCGGATGAAATCGTCCAAGGATTTTCCAACGCGGTTACTGCCGTCAGTGTGCCGGCCCCCGTCGTGAATTCGCCTTGGCCACCCGTGATTGCGAAGCTACCAACCGGAAATCCGTTGTAGCCTATAACGGTGAATTGCCCGGTATTAGCTAAAAAATTTTCCGTTAAAATTGCCATGGTGCTTTAAATCAGGGTAACGGAAATGTGGGCCACGTCGGTGACGGGGGCTTGGTCAATTCCCATCTGCACGCTTGTTTGCGTGGGCGAAGCGGACAAACCAATCAAGATTGACAAAATGGAAACCTCGGGACCAATCAACGATACCGGGCCGTAGAACTTCGACGCCAGCACCAACGATGCAATGCGCGCGCGCAGGCTGCCATCTGTGCCGTTGAATGACGCAAGGATGGCTTGCTGTACCAACGATACAATGTTGGCCGGCAGCGACGTGCTGCTAGCGATTTGCACCGCAAAGAAAATGGGCGTTGAAGCCGGGCTAATGTAGTTCACCGGGTAAGTGGGGATTGGGATTTGATACGGTGACGGGTCCGTCACTTGTTCATGAACAATGGTTGCCCCTACAGTGCTGCCCGCAACCAACACGGTGCCACTGCTATGCGTTGCCGATGTGGACACGTTCACGGTACCCGTGCCGAGCGCAACCGTGTAGGTGCCAAACGAAGTAATGACACTGCCGGCGCTTACCCCGGTACCACTCAACACTTGACCAACTTGCAAATGCCCAACCGACGTGGCGCTAATCGTCACAACCCCCGCAGCCTGCGAGCCGGTGCCGGTAAAGGTTGATTGGTATTCCGCACCTACGTTGGTGTTGTTCCAAATCGCAGTTGCCACGGCTTCCGAGGCTCCCCCAACTACCGCGACGTACACAGACTTTGGCGTCACGGGGAAATTGGTTGAACCAACCGCCACCACTGACAGCGTGTTGTTTTGCGTGACGTAAGCGTCAATGACGCCCGGCACCGCGAACACGGCGGCATAGATTGACGGCATGGAACCATTGGCACCCGAGGCCACAGAATTTTTGCGGCGAAACTCGAAGGCCGCGCGCGTTTCAACGTTGGTGCCTTCCACTCCGTCCGCAGGATTGTTGATGCTGTCCCAACCCGGTATCGCTTGATAAATTGCATTCAGCGTGTTGGCCGGGCAACCCACGGGGCCATTGACTTGGTTGGCGAAAGACAGCGTAATGGAGCCACCGGAAGGTATCGTGCCTTCTTGAGTGCAAATGTAAATGTTGCCCGACGTGTCAATGGCCTGTGCGCCCACGGGTATGACCGTGCCAAAAAGCCCGGTGATAAGGCACTGCACCGCCGTGGGTGTGCCGGGTTGCCGCGTCAAAAAGTAGATGCGCGCGATTGCGTCTTGCATGAAACCGTCAGCCGTGTCCGGGTCCACTTGGTTGACGAATTCGGCAAAGGTGGCGTTGGCATTCGCGATGCACGCGGACTGCGACGTGGCAAGCTGCCCTTGCGGGGTGTTCAACGCGGGGTTGAGATTGCCACCAAAGGCCGCGTTTTGATCGGCCTGCACACCGGCCAAAATGTCGGATTCTTCCGGCAGCACAAGGCCCGTTAGGGTGAATTGAATTGGGGGAACGCTGCTAGTGCCGGCCATGTTACTTTGCCTTCGTGAGATAGTGGGCCAATCGCGCGATGAATTCGGGCGAGTCTGCGAGCAAACCAAGCGCGAGGTTGCAATTATGGCATAGCCAACCCCGGAACGCACCCGTTGAATGGTCATGGTCAAGGGCTAATTTTTTGTCCCGCCTAGTTTCTTGCCGTCCGCAACTTTCGCAAGCCTCGGGCATCGGCCGCGTGGCTTCGGGTCGGCCTCGCAATTTTCGTTGATAATTGCGCCATGCTTCCGGGTTTTCCGCCTTCTTACGCTCGCACCACCGACGTGCCCTAGCGCGGCATAATTCAAGATTGCGTGCCCGATAGTCTCGCATTTGCTGCCGGCGCTTTTCCGAAACCATTTAGAAACCCACCGTTTGCGTGGCCCCGGTGGAGTCTGTGAACTGCACTTGGCCGGTGACGGTTCGGCCTACAAAACTTTCAATTACGCACGTTGCCGACACAACACCCGGAACCGTGAGGGCTGCCGCTATCATGGCTTCCTCAAACACCCCAATGGGTGGGGTGTGCCCGAGGATTTGGGCGAAGTAGGCGACGCCCAACAACACGTTGTAGTAAACCTCACCTTGGAAAGTCTTGATTGCGCTGGCCACGTCCTGCGCGAGCGCATACGGCGCCGTGGCCAGCGCTATGTTGCGCGAGGCATCTAGGCACAAATCCCAATCGTTCAATTCGAGTAAAAGTGTGTCCATGTCAAACGCCCCATTTGGCGAGTAGGTAAGCTTCTATGTTCGTGACTTCGGTAGATGTGAGCGCACGATTGTATATTATTATCTCGGCAACTAGCCCGTTCATGGGTGATGCCCCCGTATTATTTGCGAAAATACAAGCCGTTTGTGCTGACACGGATTCGACTTGTGTACCGCTGCCGTTTGCCGCTCGCCCCAATCTGTGAACCCACGCGCCCGTCGTAGGGTTATAGGTCACGTTTGCTTGTTGAAATGCGGATGAAGAAACCGCATTAGTGGCTACTCCGAACGTTGCAACTCCCGTGAGGGTAAGAGACATTTTGCCGCTAGTGTTCATAAAGTAGCCAAGGCTGCCGGATGCGGTGCCGTTGGTTACCGTCATATTAGACGTAAGGTTGGCGGGTTTAAAAACGATGAATGCCGAAAAGCCCGTGTTGTAGGTTGGGCCTATGGTTGGGGACGATACCCCCGCAGCTTCGGGCCACACATACGTTGCTTGGGTACTTCCGGTTAGGGATAGCGTGTTGATTGAATTCAATTGCGTTGCTGATACCGTGCCACCCCCTGAAAAACCGACAGGGGAATATGCGGAATAAGCGTAAGACTGATTTTGCAATGCTAGGACGGAATTACCTGCGGTAATTTTATTTATGGCCGCATCACCGGCCCACCATAAAAGCAAGTCATTACTATTCGCAGGAACACCGGGAGTTGCGCTGCCATTTGACGCAGCCGTCAAACGTCCCTGCGCGTCCACTGTTATGTTTGCGGTGGTGTATGTGCCGGGTGTAACTGCGGTATTCGCAAGTGCAACAGTTGAACCCGAAGCCCCAAGGGGTCCGCCCGTCAATCCCGTACCTGTGGCAATCGAAATTGACTGTAACGCGGTTCCCGCTAACACAAGTGCAGCTTTTGCCGCTGTTGATAGATCAAGGGAAAATGCGCCCGAAGTTGTGATGGGACTTGCCGTACCACCAAGCGTTAGATAGGTGGCGTTGACCGAATACCCCACACTTGTGACTGTTCCGCCACCCGTGCCGCTTGCTGCCGCCGTGATGCGCCCCTGCGCGTCCACGGTGATATTTGCAAACGTATAGGAACCGGGAGTAACTGCGGTGTTCGCAAGCGAAATTGTCCCGCTAACCGTAATCGGTCCGCCCGTCAGTCCGGTACCCGTGGCGACGTTGGTAACCGTACCCCCGCCCACCCCGCTGCCAATAAAGCTTGAGGCCGTCACGCTCCCCGTGAACACGGCCGACGCTGCCGCAATGGTGGTTGTGGTTATGCCGTCAGCGGCTTCCACGGGGCCGGTTAGGGTTGACGCACCCGTCACGGCTAATGTGGAATCAAGCGTGGTGGCTCCGTCAACCGTCAATGTACCCGTGGCCACCGTTGCGGGAGCATCGGCAGTTATTGTGCCGGCCGTATGCAGCGTGATGCCGGCGCCGGCCGCGAGCATTTGCATATACTGTGACGGGGCGCCGTTGATGAAGCCACCGAGGTAAAGGCCGTCCGCCCAATCATAGACGCGCTGCGAGCCGGGATTAGCCACAGCCTTGGTGCTCTTTACGCTCGAAATGTCGCGCGAGGCAAACCCACACAGCCCAATGTCCCCCACGATGGGGTCAACAATTATTGCCGAGGGGCCACCCTGTAAGCGGAAGAACGGCACCCCGTAGATTGTTCCGTGCGGGTTCGCCGTGCGCGTTCCATTCGGCCCCGCGTCCATTTGGTTGACCATGGGCTGCACGTCAACCGTACCCGTGGGCGCGATGCCGGCGCCATGCACAGCAATGACCTTCACCAAAGTGATGGTTTGCATTTTGAGCATGGCTTGTTCAATCAAAAACGAAATTGCGTTGAATTCGCTTTTGTCTGTGCCCGCGTCGAATTGGCCGTAACTCATGACTTGGTTTGCTGTGTGCCGAGGGGTTGCAAGAGCATGTCGCTAAACCACATGCCGCCGAATTTCAAAGCCTCAAGGGTGTGTTGGATTGTGCCTATGTACCAATCGCCATTCGCGCGAGCGTTCAACAATTGGGTTTTGCCGGAAGGGTCCAACACAACGTCCGAACCCGAAATAGTGACGGGTCCGCCAAATCGAAAGGCCGTGTTGAACAACGCCCGCACATTGATGTAGCCCCGCGCTTCCGCGATAGGATAGCCGACAAGGCCCGAGGTTGGCGACAGCACAAACGAAGGCTGTTGCCGCGCGACACCGGGCGGACAGATGGCCAGCATATTGCCTTCAACAAAAAATTGGCACCCAATCGCATTCACAATTTGCTTGAGTTGGTCGCCCACGGTACCCGCGCAATAGGGGTTTGAAAGCTGCGAAGTGACGCCATTGTTTTCAAACGCGTAACCGATTTTAGCGGCAATGTTGGCAATCATCTGCGCCGCGTCGGTGGGGCCGGGATAGCTCACGGCCGGCGAACTTGCCAAAGATTCAAGATATAGCGCGCGGGCCTGCACCTTGAATGAAACGTCCGGGGCGCCGCTATAGTCAATGGCGCCGCTGACAATTTGCCCGTTGAATATGGTTGACCAACCGTTGCCGCTGTTCGCTTCAATCTGCACACCGTTGCGCGTCACTTGCTCCAAATCCGTGGCCAGCGATGACAGCGCGTTCATATCGGATTGCTTCATGCCAAACACCGTCAAGTCAGCTTCCGGCCACGCAGGGAAGCCGGCGCCCTTCACCACCGCAATCATGCGCAAGCCCGACAGCACAAGCGTATTGGCTCCGTTGCTGTTCTCAAAACTGGCGTTGGTTGTCAGCGTGAAGGTCACGCGCAATTGCTTGTTGGCAAAACTATTGGCTGGCATACGTCACCAAGTCGGCCGCTTCTAGGTAAACCAACTGCCAGCGAGTGCCAAGCCCCGTGTAAACCGGGTCAAGTTCCCCTTGCGTGTCCACCATAACGAAGTCGCCCACGAAGGCGGTATATTGGGTGTCCTGTAGCAGCCGCGCGCCGTCGCGCATTACAACCGCCGTCTTGATGACGGTTGACCCTAGCGACAAGTCAAAGTAAATGCCGGTGGTTTCCGAATACACGGATATGTTGCAGCTTTGCCCGTCAAGGATAACCGCGAGCGTTTGCGAAGGAACCGGCGCAAGGGGAATAGCTAACATGTTCACATCCCCGTGGTGAGTTTGGAAGCCACAACCGTGGCAGTCTGTGCCGTGGGCGGTTGCGCCTGCACATTGCCATTGTTGACCGGGGGCACCGCTGCGGGCGTGCTCGCATTGGCCGTGGACGTGCCCTGCGTGCCATTGCTTGAATACTGCGCGTCAACCTGCACAATCTGTGTGAAGAACAATTCAACGACAACGAAAAACGCGCCCTTCACATCCTTGCGGGACATTTCCATGCGGGTGACGTTGCAGTTTTGGTATTGCTGTTCGGGTGTCAGGATGGTGTAAAGGTTCAATGATGCCGCGACGTTTTGACAAGCAAGCAAGAATGCCGTGCGGTCCGCTTCGCTGCCGCCCTTGGTCAATATGACCGACGTGTCAAACGGATGCACCACCTTATTGTAGCTTGCGAATTGCCCCGACTGCACCGGGAAGTTGGACACGGACCATTCCGCGCGATAGTCAAAAGCCATCACGTTGTCGGCCGCAATTGCGCGCGTGCCATCCGCGTTGAAGACTCCCCACACAGGGCGTGCCTTCGTAGCTTGGAACAGCACATCAACCGGCGCCTGCGTGGCGAACACTCGGGCAATGTTTATGATGCTTGTCACATCAATGATTGCCGACAGCGCCGCGCGCGCGAGTAGCGGCACGCCCGGCAGGTTTGGCACATCGGGAAAGGGAAGCTTAGGAATAATATCAAGAGCCATTATTGCACCGTGCCTGTGTTCGCCTGCGCGGTATAGGTCTGCCGCTTCACTGCGCCGGCAAGCCCCGCAGCAACGCCGTTGGCGTCCGTGGCAGCCGTTTGCACAGTCACGTGGCCAATGTCCACATTCGTGGTGCTGCCCCCGCCCGCAGCGGCTACGCCCCCGGCATTCGTGGATGCGAGGCCGGGCGTTGCCGAAACTCGCTTGGCATAGTTGATGGTTTCCTGCGGCAACGCAAATTTTTTCCCGGTCTTCGGGTTTATGTCGCCCTTCAAATAATGGTCAAGGTTCCCTTGGCCCCAATTGTATGCCTCGGCTGCCAAAATCACATCGCCGTTGTAGTGTTTAATCAACCGCTGCAATTCCTTGGCCGCGCGGTCAATATCTTTGAAGGTATCTTCGCCCGCGTCTTCCTGCCCCTTCACCGTGGGCAATAGCTGCATGAGGCCACGCGCGCCCGACTTCTTGTTGACCGCGTTGGGGTCATAGTTGCTTTCAATGTGCGCAATCGTGGACAACAGCCCCTTGGGCAGCTTGTAGAATTCTTCATCAATTGCAAAACCTTTTTCTTGCAAATCGCGGTCTTCGATGATGCCCCGGCCGCTTGATGCTTTCAGCTTGTCCCATGCTATTTTGAAATCGCCATGGGCGGCAGCGTTCAAGGCTTCGAGTTGGTATCCTGTGGCCGTCATCACCCCGTTGGCAAAATCCACGGCACCCGGTATGACGGTGTGCCCTATATCGCGCGCGACGTTGCCCGCCCGTTGTTTCAGGGCATTGATTTTTGCTTGTGAATCAGCCGCAGCCTTCGCGGTTTCTTCATTGATGTGGTTGGCTTGTTCCGCATCGGCAAGGCGCTTGCGCGCATCGTCGGCGGTAATCAAATTGAAAGTGGTTGCATCCAAGCCCGAGATATTGAACGCGTTGTCCCGGCCGTGCTGCGCAGCATAGGCCCGCAGCTTGTCGCCAAGGTCAAGTAGAAATTTCGTTTTGTCGGTGACGTTCCGAATATCCAACCCGAGCCGCTGCGCGAGTAGGAACATTGGGTCAACCTGCGCGGACACGTTCAAATCCGTGATGGCCTTCGACACTTGAGCGAATGACCCTTGGATATCTTCCGCCTTGCCGCCGATGCGTTCGGCCGCGAGGCCCCAAGTATTCAGTTCATGAACGTTGATGCCCAAGTTATTGGACAGACGCCCCAAGCCGGCTTCGTTTGAATTGAGCGTGCCGAGCAACGACACAAACCCCTTGATGCTGTCGAAACCCAACACCAACCCGGCAGCACCCAAGGCAATATCCTTGAAGCCCTTGACCGTTGCGTCAGCCCGTTTCTTTTCTTCGTTGGCCGCATCACGCGTGCGCTTGCGTTGCGCTTCATCAATGGGCTTGCGTTTTTCAGCACTCTTTTTTTGCGCAGTCGCTACCTTCGCCGCCGTTTTCTCGGTGGCCTTCGCTGCGTCGGCTTCGCCCTTTTTGTAGTCGCTTGGGTCCAACCCAAGGGTGACCAAAAGCGCGTCGATGATGGTAGCCATTTTCCTATTGAGCCTCGGACATGGTGCGATGGTTCGCCGCGTCCACGGCTACCAGTTCCGCCAAGTTGTACAAGTCGCGCACGCCATAGACGGTTTGCAATTCATGGAGCGTGGCCAACTTTGAGGATACCACCATGCCCACGATGGGGGGTAGATTCGCGTAGCCTATCAGGCCGTCAGCCCCGGCGAAGGGCGTTACTCCGAAGTCGGGGTATCGACGGCCGGCGAAAAACCCGTGTGCAGGTAGTAAAGTGCTTGGCGTAGCTGCCACCGCGTCTTCACTTCCTCAATCTGCGAGCCTTCGCCTTCAATCAAATCCTGTGGGGGAATCTTCGAGTTGGCCGGCTTGAATTTCACGCAGGCGAACATTTCATCAAGCAACGCGCGCAGGGTAAGTTCCGGCAGGTTGGCCAGCGCGGCCAATCCAAGAATGGCCATTTGCGCCATGCCCGCGTTTTCCCAATCCGTGGGTAATTCGACGCCCGCCACCGCGAGCGCGCGGCCCGCGCGTATCGCCCACCACTCGGCGGCATCGGCCGGCATTTCAGTCAATAGGAATTGCTTTCCAGCGTCGCGGCCACAATCGGCCGTGAACACGGTTGTTTTGCGTGTCATGGTGCTCCGTTTGTCATAACCGAGGGGTCATGACCCTTTTGGTTTAAATCTGCGCGGGGTTGACCGATTCCCACTTGATGGTGTACTGCACCGCCTGCAACACCTTCTTGGCGTCCGGCAGCTTCTTGGCGTTCGTCAGGACGCCATTAGAGAACACGTAGCCGCGTCCCACACTCGGCATGCTCACGGAAGCCTGCGCAAAGAAAACCTCTTGTGCGGCTGCCTCGGCGCCTAGCCACGCATCAAACAGCGCAATGCTTGGACTGTCGGCCATCAAGTGAACGGTCATGGGCGTGATGTAGGGGGTATAGCCGGCCGACATGAGGCCGTCCACTCCCATCAATGCTTCGCTGACTTCCACGCTTTCGTTGTCGAATGCGTCATCAACCGCATAGCCCTGCAAGGTTTGGGGAACCGGGAACACGTCCGACACCACAAGGGTGAAGACGCTGTTTGCGGAAGTAATCGTGCGCTTGGCTGCCATGGTCGCGGTTCCTTACTGTACGTCGATGGACGCAAGGTTGAGTTTCTGAATGCTGCCGCCGTCCGTGTACCACAGGGTCATCGGGGGCGAAGTGCGGGCGCCGCGCGTCTGCGACGAAGCCGGCAGGATTTGCAGATACCAACCGACGTTTTGCAACGTTTGGTCAATCTGAATGCCAGCCGCTGCGTTCACGCTGGCAGCCTGCGAGGCTGACAAAGCAACACCGGATTGGATGCTGCCGAACGCCAAAGCCTGATTGATCGGGTCCAAGCACGCGGCCCGAATCAACCCGTAGCCGGCTGCGTTGTATGGCAGGCTCTTGACCGAAGTCAACAGCACCATAAGGGCAAGCTGCAATTGGCTGTTGAGGTAGATTTGATTGACGTAGGTGTCAATCCAATCCCACGCGCCCGAGATAACACCGGGGTAGAGAATTTGGAAGCCTTCCGCTGCCGTCGCATACTGCGCGTAGAAGTTGTAGCCGTTGCCCTGCAAATTCGTCGCCGTGGTGGCGTCGGTGATTTGCGGAACCAAAAGGCTGTTGCTCTTGTAGGCAAAAGTGATGCGGCCGTCATTTTCGGTGAAGTCGATTGAAGCCGTGGTGCCGCAGATGAATGCCGCGAGCGTGCCGCCCGTGGTGTCATAAACCGGGCACACACCGTTGTCTGCCGCCGTGAGGGCGCCAAACGTCGTGGGCTGATTGGCCGACAAGGCCAACACATTGGAATCTTGGCACACGTACATGTACCGCTCCGTAGTGCCATTGACCCATGCGGCAAATTGCAGCTTCACCGAATCCGTGACTTCGGCCACGGTCATGAAGGTGGCCCAATTCTGCGTCGCTGACACAACCTGCGCCATCACACCGGCCGGGGTTGCCGCAATGGCACCCTGCGACAGCGTGGCGCCCGTGGCCTGCGTCAAGAAAACCAAGGGGGCGAAGCTGCCCGAGCCAAAGCCTACGGTGCTGTTCGCGCCCGTTGTCGGGCTGTGAACCACGAAGGCATCGCGCTGCGCGTCGAAAGTCACCGTGGCAATTCCCGCCACGCTGACGTTGGTAGAAGTAAAGCCCGTGGTGGTGGACACAATCACAGTGCCCATGCCGGACGTTGGCGTGTAGGTGCCGAAGCTGACAACCGTCAGGCCCGAGTCAACCCCGGAACCCGAAAGGATATCACCCACATGGAGCACGCCCGAGGCCGTGGCCGTCACATTCATAACGTCCGCAGAAGCCGTCTGCGCGGCCGTGCCGGTAAAGGTGGTGCCAGCCGTAAGGCCGGTTTGAATCAAAGCCGCTGCGGCGCTGAAAGACGACGCGCCCGAAAGGTTGATAGCTGCCGAGGTAATCGCCTTCCCGTCAACCGTCACGTTCAATGTGCCGGACGCACCCTGCAAGGTGGTCAACGACATGCCGGCAAGGCTCGCGCTGCGCAGGTATGCGCCCACGGCTGCGGTGTTGAACTGCACGAAATAGAGCAAGCCGGGCAACTGATTGGAGCCGGCAAACCCGCTGAAATAAATTGCGGCTAGTGCGGCCTCGGGGCTGTTCGGCCCGAACCACGCGGCCACGTCGGCGGCAGTGCTGAAAGGCATTGCGGTGCCGAGGGGCACAGAAACGTCCTGCGTGAGAAACACGGCATTAAGCGCCAGCGGGTTGCCCCCTGCGCTCAAAACACCGGGAATGACGCTGACTAGTTGGCTAGCCGGAATGGAATTTGTCATGGCGGGTAAGCCTCATAGACGTTTATTAAATCAAGGGCAAGTGTATTCGCAAAATCTTGGGTTGTCGATACTATCGGATTGTACTGCAACTGCGCGGTAACAATCCACCTATCTTCATACTGTTCTTCCGCGTCCACGATAGGCGCCCGCAGCGGGTCATCCGCATACAGGGGTTGGCACACCGTCAGGGCATCGCAGGCCACTTCATCGCGGAATAGGGTGCAAAGTATCGCGCTCCATTGTTCCGCCGTGGGTCCGTAGCAGTCGATTTGCAAGGCAACTTGGTAGTGGGTTTCCTGCGTCGTGCCCGTGGGCGACGGGTTGGAAATGTCCCACGAATCAATGTTGGTGTTCAATCGCGTGCGCCGCAAAACTGTCATGACCACGAAGCCGGCGCCGGTCGGGGGCATTGCCACACGGTTGGGGTAGCCTTGCACAAGCTGGCCAGCCGCAAGCCCGAGGGTTGCAACAATGAAGTTCCCCACGTCGGTGTACAGTTGCGAAAGGGTGGTATCTATCGTAGCGGCCATGTCCGGTTGCCCTTAGATGAATTGGCGCTGCCGGTTAAAAACTGCAAATTATCTTCGCAGTGAAGCCCGCAAACGTCCGGGTGCAATAGTGGCACAATGTGGTCCACACTGACACCTTTTTGGGCTGCCGTTTTGTAAATTTCTGAAATTGTCAAGAGGTTAGCCCAAGTGGGGGTTGCCCGTAGCTTCGCCGCCCGTCGTTTGGCTTCGGTAGCGTTGACCTGTCCCCGGTTCTTAGCCCGCCATGCGAGGGTGCGCGCAATGCGTTGCGGCCGTGCTGCCGCGTATTCTTTTTGGTTGGGTTCACGTCGGCAGCCTTTGCAATCTGCGCGTTTGTAGGGGCGCCCGTCGCGGCTGCGTGTTTGGCTAAAAGCTTCTATAGGCAAAAGCTGCCAACATTTCGAGCACCGTTTTTCTACGGCTGTAAGCACACAGTGACCCGGCACCAATCGGGCCATGTCTCCCCCACTTCAACAATTTTCCAGTTGAGCACCGGACCGTTGGGCACCAAGGGGAATGCAAGCAAATCGCCGCCGAGTTGTTCGGGCCGGAAAATGCCTTGCTTGTTGCCGTACATGTAAACGGTGCGCAACACGCCTTGCAGGTTCAAAAATTCCGCGTGACGCAAATCCTTGCCACTCAAAGCCTGCGATTGAATTTTGATATTGACCGGCGCCGCGTAGCCGGGGGTTTGCGAGAAATCTGCGCCCACGGTGTTGCCGTTGCTCGCGCTCCATGCCGCTACAATGTCCGGGTTCACCGTGGTGATTGCGCCGCGCACTATGCCGTGTAGGTTCATTCGGTCAAGCCTTCTTTGACTTCGGATGCTTTGACGCCCGGCGCCACCGCACCCAACATTATGCCTTGGTCAACCAACACCTTGGAAGCGCCGTTTTTCATCCACACGGTAAACGGCGCATTGGGCGGTGCGTTCGTGTCAATGATTTCTTGCTGCAACTGGCCTTGGATAAGTTCGCCCATACGCCCAAGCGTGAGGGTTTCGTCATAGTCCGCGCCCTTCAAAATCTGCCCGACAGCTACGCCCCATCGCGGCGATTTCTTGGCAATCATGTTGCGGAAGAATGGCCGGGGTGGCACGAACTGACGCCCGTTGCGCATGGTCCCAAACTCTTGCCAGAAAGCAACCTGTGCGACGGGCAGCACTTTTACCGGCCGCGTCTTGCGCTGTGCCCCCGTGCCCTGC
>Ga0210402_10000660_pt1 | contig 38140 bp, 40 predicted proteins | sample IncBWC7MmetaG_FD_161055 | JGI IMG/M metagenome (GOLD analysis project Ga0210402, IMG submission 161055) | Forest soil microbial communities from Barre Woods Harvard Forest LTER site, Petersham, Massachusetts, United States - Inc-BW-C-7-M | ecosystem: Environmental > Terrestrial > Soil >...
AGTCCCTCGGTGACGGACTACGAGATCACCGACTTTGGCGTCATCCACGAAATCTCGCGTGGTGGGCCCCACGGCAATCTCAGCACGGCCGTTCACATCTACGATTTGGGTGCCTGGAATTTCCGGTAGCGCAACAGGCCGCTTACAGCCCACCGACGTCAACAACGCTTGGTACTGTCAGCCGTGCAACACTCGCAACACCCCCACCATGATCGGCTGATGAACCATATACACGAGCAGACTATGCCGTCCGAGCCAGGTCAGCCATTTCGGTGAGGCACGGGAGATCCGACGCAGGGCGTGCATGCGACGCTCCAGCAGCCACCAGCCGATGCTGATTCCGACCAGCACGACACCAAACCAGGGCAGGAGCGGCACGTAATCTTCGGTTGCCGGGCGGTGGGTCATCAATCCTATCCAGTTGAGCCACGGCAAATCGAACAGCGGCACCCCGATCGCGACGCCAACGACGATCGCGACGATACCGACAATCAATGCCGCTCGTGGAAATCGCACCAGCGGCCAGCCGAGGATCGACGACACGACGATGCAGTGGAGGATGCCGAAGGTTATGAAAGTCTTCGGAAAGGTGACGTAGCTGCCGGCAGTGACCAGCAGCGCGCACGCGCCGACCAGCGCGATCCGGCGCCAGAACCGCCTCGGCGAAATTCCTGCGCGATGGGCCAGGAAGAGACTGACACCGACCAGAAGGAGGAAGCTGCTGACGATCAGATCGCGAAAGCCGAGCCAGAAACGGTCGTGATTGAAGTCGGCGCTGATGATATGAAACCAGTTCAGATCGAATGCCGCGTGGTAGACGACCATCGTGCAAATCGCCGCCCCGCGCATCGCGTCGATGGCGCGGATTCGTGTCAAGGGCTCGCTTGCGATGCTCACGGCGCTCGCGGCGGGCGCGGTTGTCGCGGCCGGGGCAGCAATGCGACGGCCGGCGTTGCCGCTCGAGACGCTGCCCGTTTTGCCGCTTCCTGACCGACCGCGATTGCGCTGTCGCCGGCTCATTGTCCGGGCGCCTGCCACGAAACGCGAAAAGCGCCGGAATCGTCCTTCGGTCCCAGCAGCGACAATGCGGCGGTGATCGCACTCGAGCGTTCGGCATCGACACCGGCGCGCGGCTTCAATCGAGCTTCCACGCGCGCAGCTCCGGTCGCGGCGAGGATTACCGTGCCGGTGATCTCGATGTCGCCTCCGGTGTTGGACAGCGCGCCCTTGATCTCGCCGCCGTTGGCGACACCCTCGAGGCGAACGTCGCCAAGCGTAATACGGACCTCAGGCCGCGGGCCGGGCACGCTCGCACCTTGCCAGCGGGCGGTGAACCCACCCTCGAACATTCCCCGATGCATCGTGAAAGCATCTGCGCGGAGATCCACGATGCCGCCGGCGGCGGTGACAGCGGCGGGCGCATCGATCGCGCGCAGCAACGCCTCCGCAGGAAAGGCGATGGCAAACCGCCGCACCGCGAAATCATCTGCGCCCAAATCGAACGTGGCCTGCGACGATTCCATCGGGTTTCCCATCGGGTCGCGGCCGATGGTTCCGCTCAAACGCGAGCGCAGAAGTGGTAACAGGTCGACACGCCACTGTACGGGGACCCGCGCGGCATACGGCAAGAGGATCAACGCGCCGGAGCCGTTCCAGACTGTTCCGGCAGCATCGGCAACGCGCATTCGTCCGCCGGTGAGCAAATCGAGCCGCCGGTCGACCAGCGTCGCCGGCGCCTCGACCGCGATGGCTGCCGCCAGCAGGCACGCGGCGGCCGCGACCACGAGCAGCGACCGCATGGTCAGCGAGGAGACGACAATGTCATTTCGGCGCGCACCTGGCTCGGCTCGACCCGCGCCGCGGCGGTAAGGTCCACCGCACTCAACCGGGCGTCGCGTTGCAGCGCTTCGAGCAAGCTCGCCAGGGCGTCGAACGACACCGCGTCGAGCGTGACCCGCAAGCGCTGATCGTCGCCGCGGTCGATGGCGGTGGCCTTGAGGCCTTGCCGCGCCAACGCCGATTCGACGTCGGCGCGCGCGTCGCGCGGCGATGGCTCGACCGTGCTTCGCGCAAGCGCGGCGATCTCATCGGCCTGGCGCCGTGCCATCGCAAGCGATGCACGCTGTTCGACCAGACGCCGCTCGAGCCGCTCGGTGTCGCGCGTCAACGGTTGCCAGATCAGCGCCCACGCAGCAAGGGCAACGGCGATGCTGCCGGCAACGAGCCAGGCAGAACGTTCGGCCGGCGATCGGAGCTGCCACCATTGCCGCCCCTGGATCAGGCGTGTTTCGCTCGGCGGCCGAACGGTCGTTGCCATCAGTCGAGTCCGATCCGCAGTCGCGCACCGTTCGCGGTCGGCACCGCGATCGCGACCAGTCCCTGTTGCTGCAATTCGCGTTGAAGGCGCGTGGTCTGCGCCGGATCGAGCTTTTGCAACTCGAAGACGACGTGCCCATCGGCGTAGTGCAGAGAGCGGACGGCGCCAGCGGGGATTGTCGACATCGCGGGCGCGGCGCGCGCCAGCAGCGGAAGCAGATCATTGCTGGCGGCGAGCCCCGCGCGATGCCGAAGCTCACCATGGCGGCGCGCGATGGCGACGGTGGGTGGCACTCCCGCGCCAGCGCTGCCAACAGACTCTCCCACTGCAACCTGCGCCAGCGCCGACATCTCGCGGTCCACCGCGCCAAGTTGCCACTGCAGCGAAAGCCACTCGCCTGCGCCCGCGAGCACGTAAATGGCAAGTGCTGCACCGAGAATCCACAGCGCCGGCCGAAACAGGCGCACTACGTCCGTCCTGGGTGCCGCGCTGCCAGTATCGAATGCGCCGACCTGAAGGTCGATCGCGGTGTCGAACGCCGCCGCCTCCGCGCCGGACCAGTGCCACGGAGGGCCGGTGGTAAATTCGACACCGGTTTGCGCGCGGGCGCGCTCGAGCAGGGCCTGGTCGACACCCGCTACGTTGACTCGAACGAGCGGTGGCCGACGGCCGCTACCGGCAAGCGCAAGCGCGAGCTCCTCCGGCAGACCTGCCCCATGTGACGGTCCGACCGAGATGCTCGAGCCGCCGTCGATCCGCACAAAGCCGGCGTGCTCGAGTGACTCGGCACACCAGCACCAGCCGCCTGCGGGCGGCGTTGCGAGGTCGCTTTCCAGCAAGACACGCTGCCAGCGGATGGCGCAACGTTTCGACGCCGCTTGAAACGCGCGTATCCACGCCGCGCCGACGATGGCGACACGAAGCGAGCCGTCGGCCGCTTGCCTTCCCGGCGCGACGTGGCTGTCCTCGGGTGCGCCGGCGAGCTGGTCTTCGAGCGCGAAACTGGCCGCGGATTGCACGCGCGGCGGTGGCAGTGGGGGCAGCTTGACGGTGGCCAGACGCCCGTGTGCCGCAGCGATCACGGCCTCCCGGCTGTCGGCGGACGGCCAGCCCGCGATCGGCGCGCGGCCACGGCGAACCACGCGATTCGCGTCGTCGAACAATGCCCACTCCGTCTCACGCGCCGGATCGGGCGGAAATTCGAGATAGACGCGCAGTGTGCTCATGGCGGAAGCGGCGATACGAACGAGCCGGGAGGAACCGGTGCGAGCGGGTGAAGGGCTAGAACGGCGGTAATTGTACGCGACCCCCGATCGTACTCATCGCCGCGCCTGCCACTCACTCCACGATCTGCCATACGACGATCGGCCATTCGCCCGCGATCGAAGAGCGCTTGAGCAGCGCACGGGCGCGAGCCAGGGTGTCGCCCTGTCGCGCTTCGATCGAAACTTCGAACCAGTCGCTCTTCACGTCCAGCAATGACTCGTCGGACACCATGTCCGGACGCGGCAGGCGTGTTTTGAAGTCGGCGATGGTCGCGAAAGGTGTTTTTTCCCGTGACGTGACGAGCAACGTGGCCGCCGCCGCGTCGAGGCCGCCCACGATTGCGGCAAGCACTTCCGCCGGCGCCGTGTTGACGTTGACCGCGGTCGGCGCGTCGAGCGCCGCGACGAAGGGTCGCACCCGGGCCATCGACGCGGGGCCGACGTCGCGCACGAGGAGCAGCTCGCCGACGCGAACAACCGGCGCGTTGGCGGCGAGCGTCGCGATCGGTTGCGCGAGATACCACGCATCCTCGGCGCCGCCGGGATCGCTGGTCTTATCGTCGGCGTCGACCCAGTCGCCGATTGCGTTGACCAGACTTACCGGCAGCGCGAGCGCGGCGAACAGGCGCTGCAGGGCGGCACGCGTCGATGCGGCCGCCGTCGAGGTCGTCGTCAGATTGTTGACATTGATGCGGCCCTGAGCGTCGACGATGTAGCCGCCGATCGAGCCGTTTTCGATCGGCATTGCCGGCAGCCTCAGCGCCCACGGCTGGCCCAAATGTACGATGGTTCCTGCCGGAGCGTTCTCGAACACGATCTGCCGCGTCCATTGCACGCCAGCCATCGCCAACGCCTGCGCCTGGACCTGATCGCGGCGATGTTGGTGCTCTCCGATCCAGCGCTGCTGTTGCCAAAGCAGCGTTGCGGCAATGGTGGCGGCGAACGCCGCGAGCAACATGGCCATGACCACGGCGGCGCCACGCGATCTCGATCCGCAAGAAGCGTCGGAATGCAGGATCATTGTCGCAGCGCGAGCCATCGTTCGATCGTTTCGCCGGAAGATAGCGTCAGCTGTACGCGAACCGCGCGCGGCAAGTCGGCATCGCCTGCGATGGGCCAGCTTTCGACCCATGCGTTGTCGCGAGCCAGATAAGTCAGCTGGAAGTGCGCGACGTCGGTAAGCAACACGTAGCTCGTAGCTGGCGCGTCTTGCGGGCGGTCGTAGCTCGGCCAATACAGCACTTCGACGGCGCCGTTACGCAAGCGATAGCCGAGTCGCTGGCCTGCGCTTCCCGGCTCTATATTGAATTCCGGACCGGCTCGCGAAAATGCGAGCGCACTGTCGCCGCCGTCGCCTCCGGAATCGGTAATGAAACCGAGCCATGGCGCCTCGCGCACGGCCCCGGATCGTGCTGGGCGCGGAACGGCCTGCCGCATGTCGCCTTCGAGTCGCGCGAAGAAGAGGTCCAGCGTTCGCCATCGCGTCGCCTCGGCTGCGAGGCGCGTCTCGGCGTCGGAAAGCGCGGCCAGCGCGCGATAACCGAGCAGCGCGATCACCGCGACGATCGCCACCGCAATCAGCACCTCGAGCAAGGTGAATCCACGCCGCTTTGTGTCGACGGGCATCATCGCCGGGCCGATTGAGCCACGTAGCCCACCAGATGCGCGAGAACATAATCCGGGGTGGATGGGTCCGCCACGTTGATCTCGATTTTTCGGAACGCTGGATTGGGCGTGCTGGATACCGCTACGCGCCACGAAAAGGCAGCGCCGCCTTGCGCGTCGGTACCGCTGCGCTCGCCCACCGCAGGTGCCGGCTGCTCGAGCTGCGCCGCGGCGAGCCGGTTCTGCGCTACCCAAAGGGCGAGCGTGCGCGCCTTCAGCGCAGTGGCGCTGTCGGCGCTCTGCGCCACGCTGCGAAAACCAGCGGCCAGTGCCACGGCCAGGATCGCCAGCGCGACCAGGACCTCGACCAAGGTGAATCCCTGACGGCGTCCTAGCGAAGCGATGGCGCCGACACCGTGACCCGATTGATCGGATCGGAGAAAAGCAGGAGGTGCCATTCCGCCGTGGCAAGCTCGATGACAAAGGGTTCGTTCCGGCCGCTGGCACGCAAGGGGACGATGGCGTCGGCCGCGACCGCTTGCGCGGCATAGGCGCGCACGGCCGCAGCAAACGAGGCGGGCAGCGCATGCGCCACCAGCACGTCATCGCCGGAAACAGCACTCCAGTCGTCGCCGCTATTCGCGCCCCGCCGCCAGAAACGATAGCTGCTCCCGGCTGCCGACACACCGAGCGTTTCGTTGTGCCATTGCGCGAGAAGCGCGGCGTGCTCGATCGCCGCGCCAAGGCGCCGGCCCTCGCGTTCGAGCTCTGCGCGCGGATCGTTGTCGAAGCGCGCGTAGACCAGCGCCGCGGCGAGGCCGATAACGATCAGCACGACCAGCACTTCCGCCAGGGTGAACCCCGCCACCTGACCTGGCGCGAGCAGGCTCCTGACGCTCACGTCGCGCGTTAACCGCGAGCGCGTCCGGGCTAGAGGTCCCACGAGCCGACGTCGGCATCGACGCCGGTGCCGCCGGGCGCTCCGTCGGCGCCGAAACTGAACACGTCGATTTCGCCGCGCAAGCCGGGGTTTAGGTACTGGTATGGATTGCCCCACGGATCCTTGGGCAGCCGATCGAGATATCCGCTCGGTTTCCAGTTCGGCGGCAGCGGCAGCGAGGTGGGCCTGCTCACCAATGCTGCGAGTCCCTGCTCGCCGGTCGGATAGCGCCCGTTATCGAGCCGATAGAGTTTAAGTGCCTGCAAAATCGCCGCGATATCGTTCTTGGCGGCGATTACGCGGGCCTCGTCGGGCCTCTCCAGCACCCGTGGCACGACCAGCGCCGCGAGTATCCCGAGGATGACGATGACCACCAGGATCTCGACCAGCGTGAAACCGAGTGCGCGAGGTCTCTGCTTGAAGCGCAATTTGCGATTTGGTACGAGGCGGTGCGGCAACAACAACGGTGGACGCATGCACCCATTATAATCGCTCGCGTGCGATCGCTTGCGCCGGGTTCGTCACGGCGAATTTCCACTTTTCAGGTGCAGCTCAAATGCGTCGGTTGGCGTGGTGTTTTGTGTTGCTGCTCATCGCTGCCGCGGCTGCCTATGGCTGGATCGTCGCTGTACCGCTGCCCCTTCCGCAGCCTGCATACGCGTTCACGGTCAAGCCTGGCGCGAGCCTGCGCTCGGTCGCCCGCGAGCTCGCCGCATCGGGCGTGCTTCCCGCCGACTGGATTCTGATTGGCTGGGCGCGAATCATGGGCAGGGACCGGACGATCAAGGCCGGAAATTACGAGCTTACCGCGGGGACGACGCTTGCTCGCCTTCTCGACAAGCTGACGCAAGGCGATGTCACCCAAACGGCATTCACCATCGTCGAAGGATGGAGCTTTCGCGATCTCCGATCGGCGCTGAAAAAGGATCCGGGGATCGTGCCAGCCGTCGCCGATCTGCCCGACGCCGAGCTGATGCAAAAAATCGGCGCCGCTGAAACCGTCCCCGAGGGTGTGTTCTTTCCCGACACCTATTATTTCGCGACCGGGTCGACCGACGCGTCGCTCCTCGTTCGCGCTTACCGGACGATGCAGCAGCGCCTCGCGGCCGCCTGGGCGGTACGTGCTCCCGAATTACCCCTGTCGACGCCCTACGAGGCGCTTACGCTCGCGTCGATCGTCGAGAAGGAGACGGGCCGGCCGGCAGATCGTGCTCTTATCGCCGCCGTTTTCATCAACCGCTTGCGCCAGGGCATGCGCCTGCAGACCGATCCCACGGTCATCTACGGCATGGGCGAGCAATATGCGGGCAATCTGAAGCGGCGCGATCTCGACGCCGATCACGCCTTCAACACCTATACGCGCGAAGGATTGCCGCCGACGCCCATCGCATTGCCGAGCCAGGCCTCGATCGACGCCGTCCTTCATCCGCCGGCGTCGACGTTCCTTTATTTCGTCGCCCGCGGCGACGGGTCGAGCGAATTCTCGACCAACCTCGCGGACCACAATCGCGCCGTGGCAAAATATCAGCGCAATGGCCGCTGATGCCGATGATGATCTGGCGCCGGCGCCGAACGTCTATCCTTCACTTTCCGACTGCTTTCGATGCCCGCAGCGCTCCGTGGCCGCCTGATTACCCTGGAAGGGATCGACGGCGCCGGCAAGAGTACTCATCTGCCATGGCTCGCGGAGCTTCTCGCGCAAGGCGGCAGGCAGGTGTGGGTCACCCGCGAGCCCGGCGGGACCGCGCTGGGCGAGCGGCTTCGCGAGCTTCTGCTGCGCGAGCCCATGGCCCATGTCACCGAAGCATTGCTGATGTTTGCTGCGCGGCGCGAGCATTGCGAGCGCGAGATATGGCCCCGACTCGCGCAAGGCACTTGGGTGCTGTGCGACCGCTTCACCGATGCGACGTACGCCTATCAAGGCGGCGGTCATGGCGTTGCGGCGACGCTGATCGCCGACATGGAGCGCGTCGCGCTCGATGATTTTCAGCCGGACCTGACACTTGTTTTCGATGTTCCGGTCGGAATCGCCCGGGAGCGGATCGCGGATGGGCGTTCTCTGGACAAGTTCGAGCGGCAGCAAGCGGAATTTTTCGAGCGCGTGCGTGCGACTTATCTTGCGCGCGCCGCCGCCGACCCGCAGCGTTGCCGCGTCGTCGACAGCACGCAGCCTTTAGCGAAGGTCCGCGAGGAAATCGCGGCGATATTCGCGCTGCCATGAGTGAGCTCGCTTCTCACACCGCAACCTGGCAGCCATTGCCGGCGTGGCAGACGGCGATCGCTTCGTCTGCGCTCGCCCATCGGCAGCGCTGGCCGCACGCGCTCCTCATCACCGGCCGCCGGGGATTGGGCAAACGCCTGCTGGCGCTGCATTTCGCGCGGGCCTTGCTTTGCGAGGCGCCGCAGGGCAGCGGCGAGGCTTGCGGGGTATGCCCGAGCTGCGGTTATGTCGCTCAGGGCACCCATCCCGACTTGCAGCTCATCGAGCCGGTGACCTACGACGAGGAAGGGAACCGCACCCCAACGGACGCGATCAACGTCGAGCGCGTGCGCGAATTGATCGAATTCAGCCAGCTGTCGGCGCATCGGCAACGCGCCAAAGTGGGATTGATCGCGCCTGCTGAAGCCATGAATGCGGCCGCGGCAAACGCATTGCTCAAAACGCTCGAGGAGCCGCCCGCGGGGACATTTCTGTTGCTGGTGAGTCATCAGCCGGCACGCCTGCCGCCGACCATCGTCAGTCGCTGCCGGCGGCTTCCCGCGCCGGAACCCGATCGCGCCGCCGCCGCAGCGTGGCTCACGCAGAACAGCATAGGCAACGCCGACCCGGAGCTGGTGCTTGCCCAAGCCGGTGGCGCGCCGCTGTTCGCGCTCGCGCTCGCAGACGCCGACATTCAACGCGAGCGCGATCATCTGCTGCTGCAACTGACTCAGCCGGAGCGGCTGTCACCGCTCGCGTTCGGCGCGCGCCTCGACGCTGCGCCGAGGGACGAACGCAAGACTCAGCTCGCCAATGCGGTGTATTGGCTGCTGGCCTGGACCGCGGACCTCGCATCGGTGGCGGCCGGCGCGGCGCCGTCCTTCAACCCCGATCACCGGGAAGCGCTGACGCGACTCGCCGTCCGGGTGGCACTGGTGCCCCTGTTCCGCTATTATCAAACGCTATTGCGACAGCGCGCGCTGCTTTCACATCCGCTGCAGCCGCGCTGGGTCGCCGAAGCGCTGTTGATCGAATACCGCAGGTTATTCGCCAGAGGTCAAGTGAACTAGCATGGCAACGGATCGCTCCAACGGAGGTACCGGCCCCGCGACGGTCTCACGACCGGGCGTGCTTTCGCTCAACATTCGGGAAAAGGCGGCGCTCTACGCCGCGTACATGCCTTTCCTCAAGGGCGGCGGCATTTTCATTCCGACCAATCGCAGCTACCAGCTCGGCGAGGAAGTATTCATGCTGCTGTCGCTGATGGACGATCCGCAGCGAATCGCAGTTCAAGGCAAGGTGGTATGGGTGACTCCCGAGGGTGTTCAGGGAAACCGCACGCAGGGCATCGGCGTCCAGTTCACGCCCGACGAAACCGGTGCCTCGGCTCGGGCCACGATCGAAAAGATCCTCGCGGAATCGCTGGCATCGAATCGCCCGACGCACACCATGTAGCGTTGAGCCGCGCGAAGCCGCGCTGCGTTTCGATCACCAAGGCCATGGCGTGCGGGCATCGGTGCGCGTTGCACAGGCGCCGGGTGATAAGCCGTCGATGATCGTTTCCTGACTTTTCCGGTCTCGCGCCGTGTTCGTCGACTCTCACTGTCACATCAACTTTCCCGAGCTCGCGGGCAAGCTTCCCGACGTGCTCGAGTCGATGGCCAAGAACCGCGTGACGCACGCGCTTTGCATCGGCGTCAATCTGCCGGAGCTGCCCGGCGTGCTTCAGCTCGCGGCCGATCATCCGAACATCTACGCCAGCGTCGGCGTTCATCCGGACTATCAGGACACGCCCGAGCCGTCGATCGATACGCTGACGGCGCTCTCCCGGCGCGACAAGGTCGTCGCGATCGGCGAGACCGGGTTGGATTACTTTCGAGTCTCCGGTGACCTGGAGTGGCAGCGTGCTCGCTTCCGAACCCACATTCGGACCGCACGCGAATGCGGCATGCCGCTGGTGATTCATACCCGCTCCGCCGCGGCTGACACGCTCGCGATCATGCGTGAGGAACGGGCATCCGAGGCCGGAGGCGTCATGCACTGTTTCACGGAGAGCTGGGAGGTTGCACAAGGCGCGCTCGATCTGGGATTTCACATTTCCTTTTCCGGCATTGTCACTTTCAAGAATGCGCAGGAGATCAAGGATGTCGCGCGGCGCGTACCGCTCGACCGGATGCTGATCGAGACCGACTCGCCGTACCTGGCGCCGGTGCCTTTTCGCGGCAAGCTCAACGAACCCGCGTACGTCCGCTATGTCGCCGAAGAAATCGCCCGCCTTCGCGACATGCCATTGGAAGAGGTCGCTGCGGCGACCTCGGGCAACTTCTTTCGTTTGTTCGGCGTCCCGGACCATGCTCATTGACAGCGTGTGGCGACGCAGCTGCCGTACGTTGCTTGCGGCGCTGCTGGCAACACTGATCTCTTGTACCGCGCCGGTGGCGCTCCACGCCCAGGGTCTTTTCGAACGTTTCAATATGGCCGTGGCAGCCGATCGCACCGATGAAGTCGCGGCCCTGCTGGCGCGCGGTATGGATCCGAACACCGTCGACCTGAACGGAGATCCTGCGCTGCTGGTCGCAGCGCGCATGGGATACGAGGCGACTCTCGACGCGCTTTTGCGTGCCGGCGCCAAGGTCAACGCTCGCAATCGCTTTGGCGACAGCGCGATCATGGCCGCTGCGATCGGAGGACAGTTGGGCGTCGTCAAGAAGCTGGTCGCTCGCGGCGCGGAGATCAATCCCGCCGGCTGGACGCCACTTATCTACGCCGCGAGCGGTGGCCGCGACGAGGTCGTGCGCTATCTGCTCGAGGCGGGGGCCAAGGTCGATGCCGAGGGACCGAACGGGATTACCGCCTTGATGATGGCGGTTCGCGGCGGACAGGCCAACACGGTGTCTCTGCTGCTCGCCAAAGGGGCAAGCGTCAATCACCGGAACGAGAACGGCGCCTCAGCGTTGACGTGGGCGCAGCGCGGCGGATTCGACAGTATCGAAAAGGAACTGCGCGAACGCGGCGCTCGCGACTAGGCCTCCGCCCCGTCCACGTTGCCGCGACGCAACGGCAGAAGGCTCAGGGCAGGACTTCCTCGGGTGACGGTGGGGTTGCCGGGAAGACGCCGGCGTCCGGCGGTGGAGCGTCGATCGACGCCGTCTCGGCATGGGCGCTCGGTATCATCAGACGGGGGAGCACACCGACCAGGCGACGGGCGCCGTCGAAACGCTTTTGCCAATAGCCCTTGGAAAGCGTAACGATCTCCACCTCTCCGCCTTGCCGCGGCGCATGAATAAAACGATCCTCGCCCAAGTAGATACCGACATGGGAAAACTGCAAACGGCGGGTATTGAAAAAAACCAGATCGCCCGGCATCAGCTCGGCCACCGGGATTTTTTCTCCGAGGCGCGAAATTTCCTGCGAGGTACGCGGCAACATCACGCCGGTCACTTGCTGGAACACGTAACGCACCAGTCCGCTGCAGTCGAGTCCCCGCTCCGGAGTCGTGCCGCCGAATCGGTAATCGACGCCGATCAGACCCAGCGCATAGATCGCCAGGTCCTGCGCGCTGTGCCAGACGGAGGCGGAGACCGGAGCGACTTGGAAAGCCCGCTCGGGCGTTGATGGGGGGTCCGCCGCGGCCAAAGGCGCGAACAGGGTCGCGGAAGCAAAGCTCGCGGCGAGAATGCGAGCCCGGGCGGAGCGCGTTCGAGGGATGGCTTGTGCCGTCATCAAGATCACTTTATTCGATTTTTCAGGCGCTTGCAATTCTCGATTCGGAAGCGAGTTCATTTCGGCCGCGCTTTGGCGCGCGCGGCAGCTCGCCGCAGACGATGCTCCTTCGGGTCGGCGATCAGCGCTCGATAGACTTCGACCCGATCGCCGTCGGCAAGGATCGCCCTGCGATCGGAGAGCTTGCCGAAGATCCCGACCCGGGCGCGAGCCAGGTCGACGTCTGGATGGCGCTGCGCCAGACCCGATTGCTCCAGCGCATCGGCCAGGGTGGCGCCGGCCGGCAGCCGCACCGCAATCTCCGTCGCGCGGTCAGGCAGCGCCAGCACGACGGTGACCTCGATGCCCGGAGCGACCCGAATCATGATCGTTGCTTATGCACGTCGTCGGCGCGTTTAACGAAGGCATCGATGAAGGTGGTCGCGATGTGGTCGAACACCGGTCCGATCAGCCGTTCCAGTACGGGCCCCGCGAACTCGTAACGCAGATCGAACACGACCTTGCAGGCCGTCGGCGCGAGCGGCTGGAAATGCCAGATGCCATCGAGCCGACGAAACGGCCCGTCGCGCAATTCGATGACGATGCGCTGGGGCCGCTCGTTTCGATTGACGGTCGTGAAATTTGCCCGTACCCCATGATAATTGATATCGATACGCGCGACCAACGCTGTCGGAGTACGCTCGAGAATGGTCGTGCCGCCGCACCACGGCAAAAACGCGGGATAGTCCTCGACCCGCTCGACCAGATCGAACATCTGCTCCACGCTGTGCTCGACGAGCACCGATTTGCTGACGCTGGCCATTGTTACAATAGCGCTGGAGTCGGGAATGTCAGGAACGGGTGAGGCAGTGAGTGAGAGAGCGGGCGCTGGCCAACTGTGCGGGTACAGCATGAGCATTGTCGAGAACAAAAAAGCCTATCACGACTACTTCGTCGAGGAGAAATTCGAGGCGGGCGTGGCGCTCGAAGGTTGGGAAGTGAAAGCAATCCGAGCCGGGCGGGCTCAATTGAAGGAAGCGTACGTGATCGTGAAAAGCGGCGAGATCGTGCTTCTCGGCGCGCACATCACGCCGCTGGCGACGGCGTCGACCCACATCAAGCCGGATCCGACACGCACGCGCAAGCTGCTGATGCATCGACTGGAGATCAACCGGCTGATCGGCAAGGTTCAGCGCGCGGGCTACACGCTGACTCCGCTGAATCTGCATTTCAGCAAGGGACGCATCAAGCTCGAAATCGGACTCGCGCGTGGGAAGAAGCAATACGACAAGCGGGAGACCGAAAAGCTGCGCGACTGGACCCGCGAAAAGCAGCGCTTGCTGCGCAATCGGCCGGGTGCGACTCGCGCCTCGCGCTCAGGGTGAACCGGGCAGGCGCCGTTCCGATCGTGATCCGCGCCGCGGCGGAAGCCGACCTGCCGGCGATTGCGGAGCTCTACGCGCATCATGTCCTCACTGGGACCGCGTCGTTCGAGGTCGCGCCGCCCACGGTGGGCGAAATGCGCCGCCGCCACCGCGACGTCCTGTCGCACGGGCTGCCTTATTTCGTCGCGTCTTTCTCGGATAACGGCATGGATCTCGCCGGCTATGCCTACGCCACCGCGTACCGCTCCCGACTCGCCTACCGGCACACGGTCGAGGATTCGGTGTACGTCGACCCCGGCTGCGTCCGGCGCGGCGCGGGCCGCGCGCTGCTCGCCGCGGTGATCGCCGTCTGCGAGACGCTCGGCTACCGGCAGATGGTCGCGGTGATCGGCGGCTCCGACAATGCAGCGTCGATTTCTCTGCACGCGGCGCTTGGCTTTCGGCACGCCGGATTATTGCCGGCGGTCGGGCGCAAGTTCGACCGCTGGATCGACACCGTGTTGATGCAGCGCGGTCTCGGTCCGGGCGCTTCGACGCCTGCGCCGTGACGCGGCATTCGCCGATGGCCCCCTCCGAGCTCGACCGCAATGCGGCGAACTACGTTCCGCTTTCGCCTGTCCAGTTTCTCGAGCGCAGCGCGCTCGTCTATCCCGACAAGGTGGCGGTGCGGCATGGCGAGCGCGCGATCACCTATCGCGAGTTCGAATCCCGTTGTCGGCGGTTCGCCTCCGCGCTGGCCAAGCGCGGCATGCGCCGCGGCGATACGGTGGCGGTGATCGCGCCAAATGTCCCGGCGCTGCTCGAAGCGCACTACGCCGTGCCTGCGCTTGGCGCGGTGCTCAACGCGCTCAACTACCGGCTCGACGCGCGCGGAATCGCCTTCTGTCTGGAGCACGGTCAGGCGAAGGTTTTGATCACCGATTCCGAGTATGCTCCTGCGGTCGGCGAGGCGCTGCGCATGATCCGACGCGACCTCGAAGTCATCGATATCGACGATCCGCTCGCCGCGGCGGATGCCCGCACGCGTCTGGGCAAGCTGACCTACGAGGAGCTGCTGGCAGACGGCGACCCATCCTATGCGTGGCCCGGCCCGCGCGATGAATGGGATTCGATGTGTCTGCTCTATACATCAGGGACCACCGGCGATCCGAAGGGCGTCGTCTACCATCATCGCGGCGCGTATCTCAACGCGCTGGGCAATGCGCTCGCATTCGGACTCCGGCCGGACAGCGTGTATCTGTGGACGCTGCCGATGTTCCATTGCAGTGGCTGGACGTATACCTGGGCAGTGACCGCGGTCGGTGGCACTCACGTCTGCCTGCGTCGAGTCGATCCCGCGTTGATCTTTCAGGCGATACGCGATCACCGGGTGACGCACCTGTGTGCGGCGCCGATCGTGCTCAATCTGCTGGTTCATGCGCCCGCGGGGCCACGTCGGGCGCTGGATCGCGCTGTCGAAGTCGCGACCGGAGGCGCCGCGCCTCCTTCGGCGGTCATCGAGGCCATGGAGCGCATGGGGTTCCGGGTCACGCATCTGTACGGGCTTACCGAATCCTACGGTCCCGCGACGCTTTGCGCGTGGCAGGAAGCATGGTCCGGAATGTCGCTGACCGAGCGCGCCCGGATGATGTCGCGTCAGGGGGTGCCGATGCCGACCATGGCGCAGGTCATGGTGGCCGATCCCGACACGCAACTTCCGGTGGCGCGGGACGGCAAATCGATGGGCGAAGTCATGCTGCGCGGCAATACCTTGATGAAGGGCTATCTGCGCAACGACGCGGCGACGGCGGCAGCGTTTCGCGGCGGGTGGTACCACTCCGGCGATCTTGGCGTCTGGCACGCCGACGGATACGTGGAAATCAAGGATCGCTCGAAGGACGTCATCATTTCGGGCGGCGAGAACATCAGCTCACTGGAAGTCGAAGAATGCCTCTATCGTCATCCCCAAGTCATGGAGGCTGCGGTCGTTGCGCGCCCGGATGCGAAGTGGGGTGAGACCCCGTGCGCGTTCGTGACCCTGAAGCCTGACGCAGCGGTTACCAGCGCGGACGACGTCATCGCTTGGTGCCGCGAATATCTGGCGCACTTCAAGGTGCCGCGCAGCGTAGTGTTCGGGCCCTTGCCGAAGACCTCGACTGGAAAGATTCAGAAATTCCTGCTGCGGGAACGAGCCAGGGCGCTGTGAGCGGTGCGCAAGCGCGCATCATCTTGGCTTGGCTCGGGGGGACCTCAAGCCGACGCCTGGAGCAGGGCCCGCGCTGCCGCAACCCCGCTTCGCGTTGCCGCCTCCAGCGTCGCCGGGAATTGCGAATCGGTGTAGTCGCCGGCAAGCGAAAGGCGCGGCGCGATCATTCCCGGTGCCGGACGCGCCAGCCCGGCGATGCACGCGTACGTCGCGCGGCGCTCGGCGATGACTTGCATCCAAGTCGGCGCCGGCAGCGAAGGTTGCAGACGGTGCAATTGCGCGTCGATGGATCGCGCGAGAGCGCCGTGGCCGATGCGCATGCTCGGTAAATCGGTGCTGATCACCACTGCGGCAAGCCCCTTGGGCCCACCGAGCTGGCCGCGGTCAAAAACCCATTGTCCGGGTGCCCCGTTCAGCTTCTGCATGGGGCGCCCGAGCTCCAAAGGCGTCGAATACTGGAGATAAGCGGTGACGATCGGCTCATAAGCGAAAGCCGCGACCCGATCCAATGCCAGCGTCGCCCTGGGATCGCCCTCGCCGTTGAACAGCAAGTGCGCGAGCTGATGCGGACCCACCGCCAGCACCGCCGCATCGAACTGCTCTTCGCGATAGCCGACCTTGAGGATCACGCCGTCAGCCCGTGCCGCGATGCCGTTGACCATCGCGCTCTTGCGGATCTCACCGCCGCGATCTGCGACATAGGCTGCCGCAGGATCGGGAAAGAGGCTCGACAGGTCAACGCGCGGCAGCAGCAGGTCGGAATCGCGCGCGCGCGCGCCAAAGGACGCGGCAAGAACGTTGAGAAACACGTTGGCGGACGCAACCGTGACGGGTGTGTTCAATGCCGCGAGACAAAGCGGCTCCCACAAAGCGCGAATCACCGCCGCCGGCTGCCCGTCGAGCAACGAACCGACTGTAAGCGCGGAATCACAACGGAAATGCTCGCGTCGAAGGCTGCGCACGAAAGCGATCGTGGCCCGCCGATCGGCCCACGACCATCCTCGCGCGAAGAGCAGCGCAACGGCGAGATGCAGCGGGGCGGGCAGGGCGGGGGTCGAAAGCCGGAATACACCGGGCTCATCGAGGCGCAGCCGGCGCCGATCCAGCAACTCCTGCTCCGCGCCGGCTCCGTGTACGGTGCGTATCAGCGCCAGCGTTTGCGCATACGCACCCAACAAAATGTGCTGGCCGTTGTCGACGGTAACGCGGTAGGCTTCGACGCGACGCGCGCGTCCGCCAAGGGTGCGCGCGGCTTCGAACACAGTGACCGCGCATCCCGCGGTGGCGAGCGTCACGGCCGCGGCGAAGCCAGCGTAGCCGCCGCCGATGACTGCGATCCGGTCGGCGATCATGTCAAGCGAGATGCCAGTGGCCTGTGGCGTCTGATTCGGTACTGAGCGCAAGCCAGACAGTATCGAATAGGGCGTTACAGGCTATCAGTAATTCCACGACGTCTTCCACGCAAGCCAGGCCTTGCGCAGCGGCGTCAGCGAGAAGCGGCGATCGAGAACCTGAAAACCATCACGCTCGATCTCGTCGAGCAGCGCGCGATAGATCGCGGCCATGATCAGGCCGGGACGTTGCGACCGGCGATCGACCGCGGGCAGCGCGGCGAAAGCCTTGTCGTAGAACCTGCGCGCGCGCTGCACCTGAAACGCCATCAGTAACTTGAACCCTGGGCCGACGCGGTGCTGAAACAGCTCGGCGCTGCTGACCCCGAATCGTTTCATTTCGTCCTGCGGCAGATAGATGCGGTCGCGACGCGCGTCTTCGCCGACGTCTCGGATGATGTTAGTGAGCTGAAAGGCGATTCCGAGATCGCGTGCGTAAGCGCGCGTGGAGGGGTCGGAATAGCCGAAAATTTGCGCCGACATCAGTCCCACCACGCCGGCGACACGATCACAATAGCGTTCAAGCAGGCCGAAGTCCGGATATCGGTTCAGGTCGAGATCCATGGCCATGCCGTCGATCACCGCGAGAAAATGCTCCTGCGGCAGCTCGAACGCTTTCACGACCGGCTTCAAGGCCTGCGCGACCGGATGCTGCGGCGCGCCGCCGAAGACCGCCGCGACTTGCGAGCGCCACCACTCGAGCTTGATGCGCGCCACCGCGCCATCGATGGTTTCGTCCACTGCGTCATCGACCTCACGGCAGAACGCATAGAGCGCGATAATCGCGCGCCGTCGCTCGGGTGGCAAAAAACGAAAGCTGTGATAGAAGCTCGAGCCGCTCGCCGCGGCCTTTTGTTCGCAATAGGCGTCGGGGCTCACGTGAGGTCAGCGAAACAACGCGGCGGCGGACATCGCCGCCCAATCGCCGCGCGAGAGCACCGGTCTGTGGCGAAACACGTCGCCATCGACCGCGTCGATCGACCGAAGAATGCGCAATCCGCCTGCGACGACCATCTTGAGCTCGAGCTTGAGTCGCAGCGGCAACGCTTGCGCCAGCGCCCGCCCGGATTCCAGCATTGCGCGCGCGCGCTGCACTTCGAAGGCGATCAAGGCGCGCCAGCGCTCGTCGCTGCGCCCATCGGCGATCTGTTCTTCCGCGACGTCGTAACGACTCATGTCGTCCTTCGGCAGGTACAGGCGGCCTTTGTTCCAGTCGATCGCCACGTCCTGCCAGAAGTTGGCGAGCTGCAAGCCGCTGCATATGGCATCGGCCTGGCGTTGCCTTTCACTGTCGTCGATGCGATACAGGTGCAACAGCAGCCGGCCGATCGGATTGGCGGAGCGTGAGCAGTAGTCGAGCAACTCCACGAAATCGGCGTAACGGGTCTTCAGCACGTCCTGCCGGAACGCGGAGAGCAGATCGCGAAAGGGGGCCAGCGGCAGCGCGTGTTCGCGTATGGCGCCGGTCAGCGCCGCAAATGGAGGCTCCTGCGGTCGATCCCCCTTGGCGATGCGATCGAGCATCGCCTCGCAGTGATCGAGTTGCGCGAGACGCTCCGTCGCATTCGCGTTCCCCTCGTCGGCAATATCGTCTGCGGTGCGGGCGAAATGGTAGATCGCGACGATGGCCGGACGCAGCGCGGCTGGCGCGAGCCACGACGCGACGGGAAAGTTTTCGTAGTGAGCGACCGGCACGGAAGTGTCCACTTATCGGAGCGTTGATAGAGACCGGTCACGTAGCGGGGAAAAGACCTTTCCGCTATACTGACCCGTTTCGCGAAGTCGGCTGCGAAAGTGGCGGAATTGGTAGACGCACCGGCCTTAGGAGCCGGAGCCGAAAGGCGTGAGAGTTCGAGTCTCTCCTTTCGCACCACCGGAAATCTAGCAAGGAATCATCGAGTATGCAAATGACACTGGAGACGCTGGGTCAGCTCGAGCGACGGCTGCATGTCGCCGTGCCGATCGAGCAGATCGAGGGCGAGGTCCAGAAGCGGCTGGCGCGACTGGCGAAGACGGTCAAGATCGCCGGCTTCCGTCCGGGCAAGGTGCCGTTGAAGATGATTACCCAGCAGTATGGACCGCAAGTGCGCTCCGATGTGATTTCGGACACCGTGCAATCGAGTCTCAACGATGCGATTCGCGCCCAGAATCTGCGCGTCGCGGGCTATCCGCGTATCGAGCCCAAGCAGCCGGCAGCCGAAGATCAGTTCGAGTTCTCCGCCGTGTTCGAGGTTTATCCGGAGATCACGCTAGGCGATCTGTCCGGCGTCAAGATCGTGCGGCCGGTTGCGGACGTTACCGCCCGCGATGTCGAGCACACGCTCGACATCCTGCGCAAACAGAATGTTCGTTACGAGCTCGTTGAACGGCCCGCACAAAGCGAAGACCGCGTCATGGTCGATTTCAGCGGCAGGATGGACGGTGTCGAGTTCCCCGGCGGCCAGGCCAAAGATTTTGCGATCACGCTCGGCGAGGGGCGCATGCTGCCGGAGTTCGATACCGCGCTCACCGGCATGACCGCCGGGGAAACGAAAACTTTCAAGCTTGTCTTCCCGCCGGACTATCACGGCCGCGAAGTCGCCGGCAGAATGGCGGAGTTCTCCTTGACGGTGCACTCGGTTGCCCAGCCGATCCTGCCGGAGATCGATGCCGAGTTCGCCCGCAAGTTCGGGATCGCCAGCGGCAGCGTCGACGAGCTGCGCTCCGAGGTCACCGCCAATCTGACACTGGAGCTGAAGCGAAAGATTGAAGCCGTCCTCAAGCAGCAGGTGATTCAGGCGCTGAGATCGACGTCCCAGCTGGTCGTGCCGAAATCACTGGTCGAGCTGGAAGCAGAAAACCTTCTGCGTCGCACCAGCGAGGAGATGAAGCAGCGCGGAGCCCCGGAATCCAATCTGCCGACATCGGCCGACATCTTCCGTCCGCAAGCCGAGGATCGGGTTGCGTTCGGCCTGATCCTGAACGAGATCGTGCGCGTGAATCAGCTACAGCCCAAGCCGGAGCAGGTGCGTGCGCTGGTCGCCGAAGCTGCTCAGAGCTACGAGCAACCCGATGCCGTGATCCGCTGGCATTACGACAAGCCCGAGCGGCTGAACGATTTCCAGACCGCTGCGGTCGAATACAACGTCGTTCAGTGGGCGCTCGGGCGCGCGCAGGTCGAAGTTCAGGCGACCACTTTTTCCGCATTGATGGAACCGGCGCCTGCTGCCGGAGCAAACGAAGCGACAGAAGCAACCGACGCGACGCGTGATAAGGCTGAATCATGAACACAGGCACATTCAACGAACCGAGGGGTCTGGGCTTGATCCCGATGGTTATCGAGCAAAGCGGGCGAGGCGAGCGCGCTTACGACATCTATTCGCGCCTGCTCAAGGAGCGGGTGATTTTCCTGGTCGGCCCCGTGGACGACGCCACGGCCAACCTGGTTATCGCGCAGATGTTGTTCCTGGAGTCCGAGAATCCGGACAAGGACATCAACTTCTACATCAATTCTCCGGGCGGCTCAGTGCCGGCCGGGATGGCAATCTACGACACCATGCAATTCATCAAATGCGACGTTTCGACACTGTGCGTAGGCATGGCAGCAAGCATGGGCGCGTTTCTGCTGGCCGCGGGCTCCAAGGGAAAGCGTTTTGCGTTGCCCAATTCGACGGTAATGATCCACCAGCCCTCGGGAGGATTCCAGGGGCAGGTTTCCGATATCGAGCGCCATGCGCAGTACGCCATCGACATGAAACGCCGTTTCATCGAGTTGATGGTCAAGATCACCGGCCGCTCGACCGAGCAGGTCGAGCTCGACCATGACCGTGATCGATTTCTGACATCGGAACAGGCGGTTTCATACGGAATCGTGGACAAAGTCTTGCAGAGCCGGGCCCAAGCCGAGTAAAGTAGGGAGGAGCTAAGGCGAGATAGCGTGAACTAATCCGACCCGGAGCAGGTGAATGGCCGAGAAAACAACCGGCGACAAGCTTCTTTACTGTTCCTTCTGCGGCAAAAGCCAGCACGAGGTGAGGAAGCTCATTGCCGGGCCATCGGTGTTCATCTGCGATGAGTGCATCGAGCTTTGTAACGACATCATTCGGGAAGAAGGCGCCACCGCCGACGCCGCCCGCACCGATAAGAACAAGCTTCCGACACCGCACGAAATTCGCCAAATTCTGGACCAATACGTCATTGGTCAGGAATTGGCCAAAAAGATACTGTCTGTTGCAGTCTACAATCATTACAAACGGCTTGAAACCAGCGTCAAGGAGGACGATGTCGAGCTGGCCAAAAGCAACATTCTGCTGATCGGGCCGACCGGCTCCGGTAAAACGCTGCTGGCGCAAACGCTCGCGCGCCTGCTCGACGTTCCTTTCGTGATCGCCGATGCGACCACCTTGACCGAGGCCGGCTACGTCGGCGAGGACGTCGAAAACATCATCCAGAAGCTGTTACAGAAGTGCGATTACGATATCGACAAGGCTCAGCGCGGCATCGTCTATATCGACGAAATCGACAAGATCTCGCGCAAGAGCGACAACCCATCGATCACTCGTGACGTATCCGGCGAGGGCGTGCAGCAGGCGCTGCTCAAGCTTATCGAGGGCACCATCGCGTCGGTCCCGCCGCAGGGCGGACGCAAGCACCCGAACCAGGAGTTCGTCCAGGTCGACACCACCAACATTCTTTTCGTCTGCGGGGGGGCGTTTGATGGCCTGGAGAAGATCATCCGCCAGCGCACCGCCAAAACAGGGATTGGCTTCGGCGCCGAGGTGTTGAGTCCCGACGACCGCAAGGACTTGAGCCGGCTGCTGCGAGAGACCGAGCCCGAGGATCTGATCAAGTTCGGCCTGATTCCCGAGTTCGTCGGCCGCCTGCCGGTCGTCGCCACGCTGGAAGAACTCGACGACGCAGCGCTGATTCAGATTCTGGTCGAGCCCAAGAATGCGCTGATCAAGCAGTATCACAAGATGTTTCGCATGGAAGGCGTCGAGCTCGAGGTCCGGGAACCGGCGCTGCGCGCCATCGCCAGCAAGGCGCTCGCACGCAAGACCGGCGCGCGCGGGTTGCGTTCGATACTGGAACAGGTATTGCTTGACGTTATGTACGACCTGCCGTCGCAGACCAATCTTTCGCGCGTCGTCGTAGACGAAGCGACGATTGCCAACGACGGCAAGCCACTGCTGATGTTCGCCGAGTCGCCCAAGGTCGCGGCGGCTCATTCGTAATCTGTCACGTGCCGGCGCGAGATTGGCGCGCCGAGACATAGAGAAGCAGGGTTGTATTCCGCGCGCTAGCCGCGCGGCCAGACGGCTTGAAGAGGCCGCTGGTCGACCCCACCTTCGCCTTACCGCGTCCATCCTTTTGGTTGGACAACAAGGGATTTTGAGGGACACCGAACCGCCATGGGCAACGATCTACCTACGCTTTCCTCCGCGCTAACGCCTTTTCCCCTGCTGCCGTTGCGGGATGTCGTCGTGTTTCCACACATGGTGATTCCGTTGTTCGTCGGCCGTCCGAAGTCGATCAAGGCGCTCGACGTGGCCATGGAAACCGGAAAGCATATCCTGCTCGTCGCGCAGAAGTCAGCCGCCAAGGACGAGCCGTCGGCAGTAGACCTATACGACATCGGCAGCGTCGCGACCGTGCTACAGATGCTGAAGCTCCCCGACGGGACGGTGAAGGTGCTGGTCGAAGGCACCCAACGGGCGCGTATCGTGAGCATCGATGACGCCGGCGACTATCTTTCCGCGGACGCGACGCTGCTCGCGGCCCTCGAAAGCGGCGCGCACGAGATTGAGGCGATGCGTCGCGCGCTGCTCGGCCAGTTCGATCAATACGTCAAGCTGAACAAGAAAATTCCCCCGGAGATCCTGACTTCGATGTCGGGAATCGACGACGGCGGCCGCCTTGCTGATGCGATCGCCGGGCATCTGCCGCTGAAACTCGAGCAGAAGCAGGAGATCCTCGAGATGCAGGATGTCGGCAAGCGGCTCGAGCACCTGCTCGGCCTGCTCGAGGGCGAAGTCGACATTCTTCAGGTGGAGAAGCGCATTCGCGGCAGGGTCAAGCGGCAGATGGAAAAGAGCCAGCGCGAGTATTACCTGAACGAGCAGGTCAAGGCGATTCAGAAGGAGCTCGGCGAAGGCGACGACAACGCCGACCTCGACGAAATGGAGAAGAAGGTCAAAGCCGCCAAGATGTCGAAGGAGGCCGAGACCAAGGCCATGGCCGAGCTCAAGAAGCTGAAGATGATGTCGCCCATGTCGGCGGAAGCGACCGTGGTGCGCAACTTCATCGACACTCTGCTCGGCCTGCCGTGGAAGAAGAAGAGCAAGATCAACAAGGATCTGTCGAACGCAGTCAAGGTCCTCGACGCGGACCATTACGGGCTGGAGAAGGTCAAGGAGCGCATCGTCGAATATCTCGCGGTGCAGCAGCGCGTCGACAAGCTCAAGGCGCCGATCCTGTGCCTGGTCGGCGCGCCCGGCGTCGGCAAGACCTCGCTCGGGCAGTCGATCGCGCGGGCGACCAACCGCAAGTTCGTGCGCATGTCATTGGGAGGCGTGCGCGACGAGGCCGAGATTCGCGGCCACCGTCGCACGTACATCGGGTCGATGCCCGGGAAGATCCTGCAGAACATGACCAAGGTCGGGGTCAGAAATCCGCTGTTTCTGCTCGACGAAGTCGACAAGATGGGCATGGACTTTCGCGGCGATCCGTCCTCGGCGCTGCTGGAAGTGCTCGACCCGGAGCAGAACAACACCTTCGTCGATCACTACGTCGAGGTCGAATTCGATCTCTCGGACGTGATGTTCGTCGCCACCGCCAACACGCTCAATATTCCGGCGCCGCTGCTCGACCGGATGGAAGTCATTCGTCTCTCGGGGTACACCGAGGACGAGAAAGTTGCCATCGCGAAGCAGTATCTGGTGCCGAAGCAGATGAAGAACAACGGGCTCAAGACAAACGAGCTGCACATCGCCGACTCGGCGCTGCGCGACATCACGCGCTACTACACGCGCGAAGCGGGGGTCCGGGCGCTCGAGCGCGACGTCTCCAAGATTTGCCGCAAAGTGGTCAAGGCGCTGCTGCTCAAGGCGAGCGAGGGCAAGACCCGCGCCGCCAAGAGCCCGGTCGAGGTCAACGCCAAGAATCTCGACAAATATCTGGGCGTGCGCCGCTATACCTACGGCATCGCGGAGAAGAAGAACCAGGTCGGACAGGTAACGGGCCTCGCCTGGACCGAAGTCGGCGGCGATCTGCTGACCATTGAAGCAGTAGCGCTGCCGGGCAAGGGCAAGACGACCACCACAGGCAAGCTCGGCGAAGTCATGAACGAGTCGATCGCGGCGGCGTTGTCGGTCGTGCGCCATCGTTCCAAGCAACTCGGCGTCGCGGCGGACTTCTATACCAAGACCGACCTGCACATTCACCTGCCCGAGGGCGCGACGCCCAAGGACGGGCCGAGCGCCGGCACGGCCATCTGCACGGCGATCGTGTCGATACTCACCGGCATCCCGGTGCGCGCGGACGTGGCGATGACCGGCGAAATCACGCTGCGCGGCGAAGTGCTGCCGATCGGCGGTCTCAAGGAGAAGCTGCTCGCGGCGGGACGCGGCGGAATCAGGCAGGTGCTGATCCCCGAAGAGAACGTCAAGGACTTGGTCGAGATCGGCGACGAAATCAAGAACCGCCTCGAAATACATCCGGTGCGCTGGATCGAGCAGGTGCTTCAGTACGCGCTCGAGCGGCAACCGGCGCCGATCGAGGATGCTCCAGCGGAACCCGCGGCCGTGCCCGCGGCGCCGGTCGACGCGCCGGCCCTGGTCATCAAGCACTAGGCCTGCCACCTCGAGTTCCGCCAACGGGCGTAACGCATCGCGACGCTTTCGGGAGATGGCAGCCATCGCGCGCTGCGGCTCGCGCTAAATTCGTGCGCGCGACTCCCTGGAAAGACCGATGGCCGCGGCGATGATGAAATCGCCGCTTTTATTATGCGCATTCGAATTCGCACTTCGATCGCCGCGGAATCCGCAATGTGTCGCATGAGACGCTTGACTGAGGTTTTCGCGATTGCTATAAAGCATGTTCGGGGATCGAATCTGCTGCGCCGATCACACACGCGCCTGCCGCAATCTCCATCCAGTATCCAAAGGGGCCAATCGTGAACAAATCGGAACTGATCGATGCTATTGCCAAGCACGCGGACATTTCAAAGGCCGCGGCGGGGCGGGCGCTCGATGCGACGGTGAACTCGATCAAGAGTTCGCTCAAGAAGGGCGACATCGTCACGCTGGTCGGTTTTGGTTCGTTCTACGTGGGCAAGCGCACGGCGCGACAGGGCCGCAATCCGCGCACCGGTGCTGCGATCAAGATCAAGGCGGCCAAGGTGCCCAAGTTCCGCGCTGGCAAAGCGCTCAAGGATTCGGTAAACTAAGAGGCTTTTCCGCGTGCAGGCTCGCGAGCCGACGGCGCCCGTGGGTGCTTAGCTCAGTTGGTAGAGCGTCGCCCTTACAAGGCGAATGTCGGGAGTTCGAGCCTCTCAGCACCCACCACAAATCAAAGACTTAACGAAAAACACGGGCCAGCCTCGGCCCGAAATCCCACAATCGACCCCACAATCGACGGGATTGTGGCATCTTCTTCAGCTAGGATAGTTTGTTCGGTGGCTCTCGAAGATCAAGAGTCTTTCGGGAGCGATTTGCTCGTAGGGGTTAGCGAGCGAATAGATTCATCCCTTTTGGTTCCGAAGGTAATTTTCCCTGCGGGTTATTGAAGGCAACCTTTGTGGTGCTCTCGCTCACTAAGCGAATCCACGAGGACGCCCATGACTGCACTCGATTGCGGACCACGCCATCGAAGGTGTGGAGACCCACCGAGGTGCGGGCGCCGGATTTTCCCGGGCGAGCCTCCAACGACGACGGCGTTCGAGACGGATTTCGCGACCGGTCGTTCGAAACGCCTGTCTGGGTCTACTGGCTGACCCTACAAAACAACCGCACGCAGCTCGAGGATGCGGGCGTCACGCGTCTCGTCGGTACTGACGAGGCGTCCGAGCCATGGATCGCTGAAATGCAACGCTAAAATGGCTGGCAGTCGCGAAGCCGATTTGATGCGCTATTTCCCCGATAGCTTGGTCAGTTTCGCGCAATAGCGACTTGGCCATTTCGATTCTGCGCTCCAGCACGTAGTGATGGGGCGCCAGCCCAGTAGTTTGCTTGAACGCCCGCGCGAAATGGCTCGAGCTCATCGACAGCGCTTCGGCGATGACCTCAACAGTCAAATCACTGCACAAATTATCGTCAATGTAATCGGTTGCCCGCTGGAGTTTGGATCGCGACAGCTTGCGCATGCGAGGCTCTGTCAATTCTCGGAGCGTGGAGTAACGCCTCAACAGCTGAATTGCAAGTTGATTGGCCAGCGTTTCCACATAGATGCCGTTGGCGAATTCATCTGTTCGGAATTCTTCCAGCAGACGCAACAACAGGCGCTCCAAGCGCGCATCGCGAGTACCGAAGTTGTCCAAGAGATCAACACGCGAAGCTGCGACACCTTGATCCCCCAAAATCTTTCTGAACAAGAGAGGCGAAAGGTTGACCACGACGAAGTCGCATCCTGATTGTTCCCCGTTGCACCATTCCTTTTCGGATCCCATCGGCGTAACGATTATCGTTCCTGCTCGCGTTATCTGCTGCAACGCGCGTCCATTGCGTCGCTGAAGGATAGATCTGTAACCGCTCAGTTGCAGCGACACGGCATGAAATGGATACGCCATAACCGTTCTTCCTCGCCAGCCTTGATAGGTCTCGAGCACGATGCCATTCCAACCGCGCGACACGCTGGATTCTCGTGGGGATTCACGGGTCCCGTGAATCACAATTGGCGTTGATAGGTTTTCAGACTGGGCAGCGGTAAACATTGTCTCCGACCTCGAGGCGGCAATCCGCAGGGGTAAATAGTTTCGTTATTCCGCCGGGAATTGTCAAAATCCGTCTTTCTTTAGACGCCGACCGCTTCAAATGTTCCGTGCGGTATTCAAAAAAAGCGCGTTTGCGAAATTACGAGCAAAGCGACGAAATTGTGACGACGTACGTCGCAGGTACACACATACCGTATGCATGACTGATGGGTTCGCTAGTTATCGTTGCAGGGCAAATTACTTCGCAAGTTCTCACGTAGAACGCGAATCGATCCTATTGATCCTAGTTTACAGGACGTTTCGCGGGTGCTAGATTCGCAGCCGTCATCCAGACCGTTTCGCATGCCCTTCTCGGTTCGCGCCGAGACGCCAAGGCCCATGTGCCCCTTTCGCATCGTTCCTCGCCGGGCATCGGCGATGCTCGCGTCGCCGCTCGCCGTCGTCACCCTTGGGTCGACCGCGCCGGCGTTCGCGCTCGAATACCCGATCGGCAAGCCACAGATTCGTGCAGGCATGGAAGTGATCGCGGTCTACCTGCAGCCGGTGTCCATGGAGCCCGCGGGCATGATGCGTTCAGTCCACGATTCCGACATCCATCTGGAGGCCGACGTCAAGGCGCAAAGCGACAACCCCAACGGGTTCCCGGATGGCACGTTCGTTCCGTATCTCGACCTTCACTACGAGATCGCGAAGGAGGGCTCGGGTCAACCGATTCGCGGCGAGTTGATGCCGATGGTCGCGAACGACGGGCCGCATTACGGCGACAACGTGAAGCTGCAGGGCACGGGGAAGTACCACCTTCGGATCACGATGGCCCCGCCCGGGCCCGGATCCCACTTCGGTCGGCACACGGACAAGGAGACCGGCGTCGGGCCGTGGTTTGCGCCGTTCACGCTGGACTACGAGTTCGCGTTCACCGGCCTCGGCAAGAAGGGCGGCTACTGATCGTGTCGGCCTACGCGAAACCGCGTTCCCCGTGCAGGGTGCAAGGCGTCGCATGGCTGGTCTCTCCGCTGCTCGTGCTTGCCGCGTTTCCGCCCCCGGAGGTCGCTCACGCGGAGGAAGCAATGCCGGTGTTCTCGATCAAGGCACTCGGCGGCATCCTCGAGCCGGCGATGATCGAAGTGCCGGCGGGCACGCGCTTCAAGATCGAAATCGAGAACGAGGGCAACGACCCCATCGAGTTCGAAAGCACTGATCTGCACCTGGAGAAGGTGCTTGCGGGCGGCGCGAAATCGTACGTGGTCATCAACGCGCTTAGGCCCGGCACCTACACGTTCTTTGACGACTTCCATCCCGACACCGGCAAAGTTCGCATCGTCGTCAAGTAGTGGCGACCGCTTGGCGGCTTTGAACCGGTCGCGTCTCGCCGCGCTGGGCGAGTGGATGCGCATGCATGGCCGCACCGTGCAGGCCGTGCAGTGGTGCGTCGTTGCAGCGTACGTCGTTCTCGTCGTTGCGCCGGCCTTCCTGCCGCTTCCGCCCGAGGATGCGCACGGGTACGACAATGTTGTGGTGGCCGCGCAGTGGCTGTTCTGGGGCCTCTGGTGGCCGTTCGTGATCGCGTCGATGTTCGTCCTCGGCCGCACCTGGTGCGGGGTGTTCTGTCCCGAAGGAACACTGACCGAGGCCGCGAGCCGCCATGGGCTGGGCCGCGGCGTCCCACGCTGGATGCGTTGGGGTGGCTGGCCGTTCGTTGCGTTCGCGCTGACGACGCTCTTCGGACAGCTCGTGAGCGTCTACCAGTACGCAACGGCGACGCTCCTCGTGCTTGGCGGCTCGACGCTTGCCGCCGTCGCGGTCGGCTTCGTCTATGGAAAAGGCAAGCGCGTCTGGTGCCGTCATCTTTGCCCGGTGAACGGCGTGTTCGCGATCCTCGCGCGGATGTCGCCGCTGCATTTCCGCGTCGACTCGAGCGCCTGGTCGGCGAGCGCGGGTCGCGTCCGCGCACATCCGGTGAACTGTGCGCCGATGGTTCGCATCCGGCGGATGACGGGGCCCTCCGAGTGCCACATGTGCGCGCGTTGCAGCGGCTTGCACGGCGCCGTCGCGCTTGCGACACGCGCGCCCGGGCATGAGGTTTCGCGAATCGATCCCGCGGAGGCGCGTGCGTGGGATGCGGCGTTGATCGTGTTCGGCATGATCGGCCTCGCGATCGGCGCGTTCGAATGGAGCGCGACGCCGTGGTTCGTCGATCTGCGCACCGCGCTCGCGAGCCGCGTTCTCGAGCACGGTCCGGCGTGGCTACTCGCCGACAACGCGCCGTGGTGGCTGCTGACGCACTATCCCGACGCGCACGATGTGTTCACCTGGCTCGACGGCGCATTGATCGTCGGCTGGATCGTCGGCACGGCGCTCGTCGTCGGAGGCTTCGTGACCGCCTGCCTGGCGCTCGCGTCGCGGCCCGCGCGCGGGATCGCGGCCCGCGGCTACGCTCTGAGTTACGCGCTGACGCCGCTCGCCGGCATCGGGCTTTTCGTCGGACTCTCGGCGCTGACGGTGGGACTTGCGAAAGGCGAGGGCATGCAGGTCCATGCGTTGCCGATGCTGCGCTGCGCGCTGCTCGGCGGAGGGGCGGCTTGGAGCCTATGGCTCGGCTATAGGCAACTTGCAGGGCAAACCACGGGATCGCGCCTGGCGTTCGCGCTCAGCGCGTTCGCGCTTGGCGTGGCGGGCGTTCTCGTCGCCTGGTACCCGTTCGTCTTCCGCGTCGGCTGAATCGCCCGCGGCTCCCTTTTTCCCGACACGCGACGTCGCGGCAAGGGCTTCTTTGTGCCGCGTACGATGAGGCGGAGCTACGCCAAAAATTCCGCGATCTCGCGAGCGGTCCGCACAACACGCCGGACGACACGCCTGCGAACGCGGCTAAAGCTGCCGAGCTGCGCGACGATCAGCCTTGCCTTCAATCGCATCGCTTCATCGCAATTACGTAGATCTTTGCAGGTCGATCGCTTTCATTGCGAATATCGTGCGGAGTGAGTCCCGGCAACCAATAGGCCTTGCCCGCCTGAAGAGATTCGCGTCCAGCCGGGCTCGAAAGCACCACTTCGCCCTCCGTGACGATGCCCACTTCGCCCGGAACGGCGGAGTGTTGACCTGATCCCTGACCGGGAACCAAGGTCAAGAGCTCGATATAAACGCCCGACGTGTTCAGTACTGCGATTGAGCCCGCCCCTTGAGCAGTGACAAGGGAGGTGCACAAACCGACCGCGATGCCGGCTACGAAGAAAAACGTCTTTTTCACAAATTGCCCTCCGCAATCAATCAACGCAACGCAGGGACGACTCGCCCTCGGCAAGCCGAGTCACGGATCGCCGCAAAGCACTCCGAGTGCCGCGACTTTCGCACAAACGATGCTCATTCGACGATCGGTTGAGCAATGATCCATAGACTCACCATGGTATAGGCAATCATCAGCACGAGCATCGGAATCTGGCTCCGTATCGCCAAGCGAGGCTCGACCAAACGACGAAGCGCAACGATATGGGCCAAAGATACTGCTGCTACATGGCCGAGCACGATCGCGACCAATGATGTATACCATACGAAACGGGCGCCCACGATGCCGATGTCCGGTCGAAAGTGGGCAGTGCCAAGAATGTTCCATCCGAATCCGAACGGATCGGAAGCCAGACGGATCAACAACTGTCCTTGGATCAAGAAGTAACTCAGGTAATGAGCAACGAGATAGGCGATTGCGATCGGCACCAACGTCAAGACAAAGGCCCGATTAGCTGCATCAGGCGTCATCCGATTGCCAGAGGCGTGCGCGATCAACGTCGCGACTAGGCGGTAGACCGCGATGAAAGTGGCACAAAAGACCAGGAGTCCAAGAGTATTGATAATCGCAAGGCGCGAATCGCCGAGCACCGGCAGCGCCACGTACAGTGCGTTTTCGATGCGCTGCCAAACTGGAGTCGCCATGAAGCCGTCGAAGGTTACCGTGGAAAGCATGACGACAACGAACACGGAAAGAGACTGGCTCATGTTTTCGGTATCGAGCAATCCGACGCCCGGCGGTCGCAATATCCACCTCCCCCGCGAGTCTGCGCCTCGATAGCATCGGTCGCGGTCCGACGCTTCACCGGGGTCGCTTTCCACCTTTTCCTTGTTTGCTGGGCAGGTATCGCAGATGCCATGCCCGATACAGATGTCGGTTGGCCCGAACTTCGACAGAACGCTAAACGTCAGAGCAAAGGGATCGGCGTGTGTCAGCCATGTGCTGCGGCCGAAAATGAACATTCCCGTCCAGGTGAGGACGGAGAATCCGATGGCCAACCACGCGAGCTGCGACGGAATGGATCGACCTTCCCAGATCAGTTCCAGCCAGGCAAAGACGATGAACAAAGCGATTGCCGGCCAAACGCCGAGGCTTTTTGGCCAGTTAACTTTCGCCCTTCGTGGCGCCCGCGGTTTCGACAGAATCCGCTCGCACCAATCGAATATCGCCGCCCACGGATTGACGACGGACCAAACGTTGCCGACGAAAGCCGACAGGTAGCAAAAGCCGACCCACCATGCGATCCAGATTGCGGTGGGGGCAAGATTTCGGGTAGGTGTCTGGTCGCCAATGATTCCAGCGACCACGACCAAGATGAGCGCTGCTACCGAAAGGAGCTGCGCAATGAGGCGGATGTTTGGGCCGGCAAGGGTGTTGTCTATTTGCCAGCGAAGGAGATTCGGCTGCGCAGGAGCTTCAACGGAGGCATTCGCGCGAACGGCGATCGCTACGACAAGAAAGGACAACAAAATCGCGCACGCGGCGCCGATGATCCAAAGCGCCAGGGGAAGCGGCAGATCGTAGCGCAGGCCGAAGCCGTGCCCGTATGCGCGCATGCAGAAGAGCACCGGTAGCGAGGCCAAGAGGCGGCCCGATCGTCGCCCAGGGTGTCGGCTGCGGAACCCCGGCGTCAACGCGAGGCACCCGCTATCGTGGTCGAACTTCCAGGTACGCAAGAGGCCGTTGCTTAGGAGGTTCCTTGGAATGGATCTCGATTGGAAAGCGGCCTGTCGCCGTCGCGGTAAAGCGCAACGAGGTGACAAGGTTCGGCGCGACGTCGCTTTCGATGTCGTAGCCATGCAGATGGACCTGCAATCGTTTGTCAGAGCTAACACGGACTACGACCTGATCGTTCTGGCGAACCGTCAGCACTGGAGGTTTGGCAGTCGGCCCTTCGCTATGAATTGCGAGTTCGAAAACGCGCTCTTCCGCTTGAGCGTTTCCGATCGCCGCTGCGAGCAACGCGGCGGTGAACAACGCGCGTCCGAAGTATGAAAATCGCGTACCAGGCCGCGTGAACAGTTGCGCAGGCGAGATCACCGCCCGCGAAGGGCCCGAATCTTCGCGTTTACCTGCAGCACGGCATGCTCGAGCGTCGGAATATCCTTGGAAGGCAGATACATGGCGGGTAGTTCCCATACCTGCTTCAACGCGAACTGAGGGTCGGCCGGCGCAATCTGCACATAAGCAAGAACGTCGTTTCCGGTGCGCACGGTACCCATTCGGACCGAGTCCGCATGGAATTCCGTGTCAACGAGCTGAATGGATGAGTCGTCGCCTGCGGGGGGCGCCGATTTGCCCATTTGCGATAGCGCAGCCGCCAACACAGGCACTTCGTCTTCATCGAGCAATCCGGCTCCAAGGGGGTAGAGCGTGCTTCCCGAGCCAGCCGACACCGAAAGAACAACACGCATTGCCATGTGCTGGCGGCTTTGCTGTCCAACCGGATAGGCGCGAAGCAACTCCAAGCGCATTTCACCCGCCCGGGTGTTCGGGGCCGGGTTTGCGGGAGCGAGACCAGCAAAGCCCGGCGTTTTGACCGAGGGAAAAGGCACTGTAGCAATGGAATAGAACTCTCGTACGCATGGAATGCAGTGCGTCTGGATGAAGTATTCGAATTGCGTCAAGGTTTGGGGCTGCGAAGCAGACCCCCCGGGGACGTCGGTTGCGCTGGCGACCTTGCTTTGCGCGCATAGGAGGCCGATGAACGCGACCAGTGCGAAGTTCCGCGTGCGGTATGAAAGTGGCATGAGTCTTTGCGATACGATGGTTGTGTTGATTGATGGGAAGGATTGATGGGAAGTGATGCCGGGGTGGGACGAGCATGCCAATGTAGCGTCGAAATTCGATTTAATCGCGGCAACACGAGCGGCAGGTCGTCGAGATCGGCCGGGCGTGAGACCAACAAATGGTAGGGCGCGATGAGCGGAAGGTCAAGTTCGTGCTTGCTGTAAATTCGTTGGTGGGACCCGTTTTGCACTTTGAGACAGTCGTTCGTTCTTGAACTCCTTGTCGAGCTCGTTTCGTAATTCGTCGACCTGCTTCATTGCGAATTCACTGATCACGACACGTCGCCACTTCTTCAAAGCTAACTTACAATCGCTTTCGTGTTCGGCCGGGATCATCGACGTGGGCCTTGGGCGTCTATCGAAGCGTCGATGCGATAGCCGGCAAGCCGCGCTTCATCAAGGTTGCTGGCAACCACGGGTGCGAGTTGGATATTTGGTTTGTCAGCGACCGCAACGGCATCGTACGCTTTCGGACAGTCTCATGCAGACGAAATAGGGCAAGGCGCTCCAGAAGGACCTTTTGGGGATTAAATGAAACTCTGAAAGACAGACTTCGTCGCCTCGCCGTCGTACCGAACAGGCTATGCGTTACGCTTAAGGAAGTCGCATGAACAGAATTCGAGTAGCGAAATTCTTTGCAATTCCGGCGGTCGTGTTACTCGCTTCTTTGACTCTCACTTCGACCGGAGTAGCCAAGAAGCCTGAACCGGTTGCTTGGACGGGACCGGTGCCCAAAGCGAATTGTGGCCCCGGGGACAGGACCGAGGGCGGACTGCAGGGTGAGACCACGCGGCAAGAACGCCTTAGCGGCGATTCGGAAAATGGCTACAACTGCAATCTCGAACTCGTGGGGCAGTTCCGGGGTGAAGGAACGAAATCGCAGGGCGCACTCGCGTGGTCGGACCACTGTGCCTACTACACGACGATCAACAATCCTCTACAGGAGCATCGCGGCACCATCGTCCTGGATGTCTCGGACCCCGCGCATCCACGGGTAAGCACCTACCTTGACGCACCTGCGATGCTCGACCCGCACGAGTCGATGAAGCTAAACGACCGGCGCAAACTTCTCGCGGGCGGCCAATACAACGGGACCTGGTTTGCCATTTATGACGTGTCCGGCGACTGCAGCCACCCAGATTTGAAGAGCAGCATCCAACTACCAGAAAGCGCCGCCCACATGAGCGGCTGGGCCCCGGACGGCATGACCTACTACCTTACCCAGAACCCCCAAATGGGCCCGGGGCCCTTGTACATCCTGGACGTCTCCGACCCATCCAACGTGAAACAGCTTCCTACCTGGCAGTTCCAAGGTGATGGGAAGCCGCACGATGCGAACCTCAGCGCAGACGGGACCCGCCTGTTCGCGGGACAATTCGGGGATGTTGGCTCGCTTCCCGACGGGCTGGTGATCCTTGACGTCAGCGACTATCAGTACCGTCGCCCCAATCCGCAGATCCGAATCGTCAGCAAGCTTTTCTGGAGCGATTCAAGCGGAGCGGAGCAGATGCTCCCATTCTCGGCAAACGGGCGCCATTACATCCTCAGCTCCGACGAGTTCGGCGGCTTCGGGGCCGCTGGAGGTCTTGCGGCCGCCTGTGACCGCGGAGCGTCGCCGTTTGGTTTCCCGCAGATCATCGATGTAACCGACGAGAGCGATCCTCAGATTATTGCCAAAGTCATGCTTGAAGTGAATGCTCCCGAGAATTGCAGGACGTTTCTTGCTAACCCTCCAGACTTGGGATCCGCGACCCCCGGTCCATACCCCGATGGGTACAGTGCTGAAAGATGCAACCTAGACCGTGCCAATAATCCGACAATGCTTGCTTGCTCGTTTCAACAGGCAGGTTTGCGAGTTTTCGACATTCGCGATCTATACCATCCGAAAGAGATCGCATACTACAAGCCACCGGCTTTGAGAAAAGCCTTCCTGCCTGGATCATTCACATGGGCGCCGGGCGCCGATCGAACCGCCGACCGGGTAGCGGGCAAACCGCGCTTCGTGAAGGTCGGCGAAGGCCACGGAAAAGCCAATGACAATGGGAGCGGCAACGGCCAGGGTAACAACGGCAATGGGCACAGGAACGGCAACGGCCCCGAACTTGAGCTCTGGACCGTCAGCGATGGCAACGGCTTTCAGGTTCTCCGCTTTACGGATAGTTTCAAAGCGCAATACAAGGATGTTTTTGACGAAGCGCTTGGAAACCAATAGGGCAACTGAGTAATGAAATCACAACAAAAGCCGGCAACCGCGATCTGACATCACTCACGGCTGTCCGACCCGCCTGTGACAACCCCGCTTCGGCGGGGTTGTCATTTGTTGGGCGTTGAAGGCGGGACCTGACATCCGTTTTAGTACGGGCTGGCGTTAGAGTCCGGGGTTAAGAACACGCGTATCCGGTCGTTGCTTTGTTGCTGTCCGCAAATTCTTGCGGTGGTTCGGTTTCCGAGTGAGCTGTGCGGCCGTTCGGTGTTGTACAAGTCGGCAATCAAACACCCATGGTACCGAATTGCGGAAGGTCGTGTACCCATGGCATCCCTGGTCCGAGCGGGAGGTATGGATCTTCCAGCCGTCTGCCGGCATTGCGCGTCTAGCCTTTCGGTGCGTAGCTGATCGGAACGCCGAGCTTCCCCCGATCGAAATACCGCGCTGGATGTTCGACACGGCTACCTGCTGTGGAATGCGCCTGGCACAAGCAGCTGCGGTCAACATCGAATCTCTGCGTGAGCTGAAGAGCTTGCTTTCTGCTTCGCCGCGCAGCCTCAACGAGGTCGTGGTAGAAGCGCAGCACTGTTCCTGCGAAGGAGGTGCTGATGCGAGCGGCTGCGAAGTCTCACCCTGCGACACAACTCAAACTGTTCCATCCCGCCAGTCGAAGGCCGAGCTGGGAGCAGTTGCCGACCGAGATCCGCCAACACACGGTGCGCTTGTTGGCTCAACTGCTACGAGAACACTGGCTAAGAGCCGTAAAAACGGAACGGGAGGCGCGCGATGAGTGAGAAGATTACAGCACGACATCTTGTGCGCAAGGCAATCCTGTACGTTCGCCAGTCTTCGGCCTATCAAGTCAATCACAACTTGGAGAGCCAGAAGCTGCAGTACGCGATGCAGACACGGTTGCAGGAGTTGGGGTGGCGGGAAATCGAGGTGGTCGACGATGACTTGGGCCGATCCGCGGCCGGGACAGTGACGCGGGCCGGATTCGAACGCATGGTGGCTGAAGTGTGTCTGGGCAACGTGGGTGCGGTGGCTGCACGCGAGGTCTCGCGCTTTGCGCGCAACAGCCGCGAATGGCAGCAGTTAGTCGAAGTTTGCCGCGTGGTGGATACGGTCTTGATCGATCAGGAGACGGTCTATGCACCGCGGCAGAGCAACGATCGATTGCTGCTCGGGCTCAAAGGCAGCTTGAATGAGTACGAGCTGGATCTACTGCGCCAGCGCTCGGTAGAAGCACGGCGCGAGAAGGCTCGCCGCGGAGAACTGCTGGTCGGTTCCCCGGTAGGCTTCCTCAAGGGCGAGGGTCGCTTGGAGAAGGACCCCGACCGTCGCGTTCAGGAAGCGGTGCGCTTAGTGTTCAGCAAGTTTCTCGAACTGGGAACCGCGCGCCAGACCTTGCTCTGGTTCTTGGAGCACGGATTGCAGCTTCCGATACGCGACGCGCGTGAGGAGTTGCAATGGAAGCGTCCCTCCTACGGCACGATCTATCGGATGCTGACCAATCCTGCGTATGGTGGCGCTTACGCCTACGGCAAGAGCGAACAGGCAACCCACTACGCTGAGGGGGAGCCGCGCATTGGCCACCGGCGCAAGCCCCGGGAGCAATGGCTCGCCTTGATTCCGAGCGCGCACGAGGGGTATGTAAGCTGGGAGCAATTCGAGAGAATCCGGCAAGCGATCTCGGACAATATTCGCGGCACAGAACAAGCGGGTGCGGCCAACGCCGGTCAAGCGTTGCTCGCCGGCCTGTTGCGCTGCCGCCGTTGCGGCCATAAGCTCACGGTGCGCTACACCGGCAATGATCACCATGTGCTGCGTTATTCCTGTTGGCGCGGCTGGTTGGATAACGGCCAGCCGCGCTGCATCGCCTTCGGCGGCCTGTCTATCGATGAAGGCATCGCCCGGGAGATACTTCGCGTTGTTCAACCCGCGGCGATCGAGGTCGCAGTGAAGGCAAGCGAAGAACAAGCGTGCAAGCACGATGAGGTCCTGGCGGCACTCGAGCGCGACCTGGAAGCTGCTCGCTATAACGCGCGTCGGGCGCAGAAGCAATTCGATGCTGCCGATCCGGAGAATCGTTTGGTCGCCGATGAGCTCGAGCGACGATGGAACCAAGCATTAGAACGAGTGCAGGCGCTGCAGCTTCAAATCGAGCAACATGCGCACCGCCAAGATGCAGTGGCGATTCCTTCGCCGGAAGAATTCCAAGATCTTGCTGCCGATTTGGAAGCGGTGTGGAATGCTTCGGCAGCCGACATGCGTGTAAAAAAGCGTATCGTTCGAGCGCTCATTCGCGAGATCGTTGTCGATGTCGATGCGAACGCCGGCGAAGTCATCCTCATCATTCACTGGAAGGGCGGTGTGCACACGGAATTGAGGTTGCCGCGTCGCCGTCGCGGTCAGAACAGCAGCCAGACGTCCCAAGAAGTAGTCGGCGGCGTCAAAGCACTGGCAAGAATCTGTTCCGATGATCTGATAGCCGGTGTGCTCAATCGCAATAGTCTGCTCACTGGCCGTGGCAATCGCTGGACGCGCGAGCGCGTGACCGCCTTGCGCAGTCACCATGGCATTCCTTGCTACTGCGTTGATCAATCAACTTCCGATGGCTGGATGAACTTGACGCACGCGGCGAGCTTCTTGGGGATCAGCGCGCGGACTTTGCGCCTTGCCGTCGAGCGCGGCGAGATCAACGCTCAACACCCCTTTCGAGACGGCCCGTGGGTGTTCAACCGAAGCGAATTGCAATCCCAAGCCGCAACTGACCTGGCAAAGCGCGTTGCCGCAGGCGGGCGCAACCTCGCAGTACATCAAAGCGAACAAGCAACCCTCGAGTTCTCAAGCACATAGTGAGGTGGGGTAGTATGAAACGTCGTTGTACTGGATGCGCCAGGCCTCAATGACGCCGCCCGCGCGAGGCTGATGAACCAGTGCTCGTTCAGGCATTCGTCGGCCGAAC
>Ga0210402_10000661_pt1 | contig 38070 bp, 29 predicted proteins | sample IncBWC7MmetaG_FD_161055 | JGI IMG/M metagenome (GOLD analysis project Ga0210402, IMG submission 161055) | Forest soil microbial communities from Barre Woods Harvard Forest LTER site, Petersham, Massachusetts, United States - Inc-BW-C-7-M | ecosystem: Environmental > Terrestrial > Soil >...
GCGGTGGTGGATTCCATGGCGGTGGTGGATTCCATGGCAGTGGTGGATTCCACGGTGGTGGCGGATTCCACGGTGGTGGCGGATTCCACGGTGGTGGCGGATTCCACGGTGGTGGCGGATTCCACGACCATGGTTTTCACGGCCACTCGCACGGTAGCTTCTTCATAGGCGCGCCAATAATTTTCGGGCCGGGATACTACCCGTATGGTTACTCGTATCCGTATGGTTACTCGTATCCATATGAGCCACAGGATTACGGCTCACTCGCTTGGTACTGCCGCAACCCGGCTGGCTACTATCCGGCCGTTCAGATTTGCCCGAGCGGGTGGCTGCAGGTGGCACCGAACAACTGACCTAACTACGGCGCCAAATGCCTAATACGGAGATGTTCATGAAACCCAGGATATCGATTCTCGACGACGCCTTTGTATACAGACCTTCCTATGCGACCGCGGTTACCGAAACCTGGCGGCGTTTCGGCTGGCGTCCGTCAACACGCGATGAGCAGAAATCGCAATCGCAGCCGCGCGCGTTGAGCCATGCGCCGCGGATCTGGAGAAGCGAAACCGCAGCAAACGCTGGCGCATCGCGATGAAAGCAGTGAAATTGATCTTTGGCCAGTTGCGCTCGCTGAGCCCTTATCTCGCCGTCGAATTAGTTTTGCCGGGCGGCTCTATCGTGGCCCTGCTGCTTTGGACCTATCGGCACAGAACCGCGCCGCGGCTAACGGCGAAGCGATCGCCCGGGCAAAACGGCCAGCTTGAACAGGAAGGGTAGGTCTCGACCATGCTCACACGTCTTCTCCGAGCAACTTTGCCGGCAGTTCTTGCCGGCACGTTCGGGATGCAGCCTGCCCACGCCGACCTCTACACATGGGTCGATGCGTCTGGCGGAGTTAACGTCAGCAATCTCGCTCCTCCCGAGGGTGTCCGGATAACCAACCACATTCCCGCGAGTGCGCCCAACGCCACAACGCGCGACGACGCCCGTGAAGCAGCGCGCGACGCCGAGGTGCAAGCCCTGACCAAGCGCGTTCGACAGCTCGAAGCCGAGGTCGAGTCGCAGGGTTCGGCTTCAAATTATTGGTACTACTGCCCCGATTCGGCTGGCTACTATCCGGACACGCAGACTTGCCCGAGCGGGTGGCTGCAGGTGGTACCGAACCAAACAGCTGACCCGACCCCGGGCGCCGGACAGTGATCGTCGAAATGCCCTGAAAGCCACGGATGTGACCCAATTCCCCATTCCAGAGATCGATGTGTGACTCAGGAGACGGAAATTGGAGACAGATACCCAATTGCTATAGCTGCCTTAGCGTGAAGTGTGCGGCGTACCGATGCCGATTTCGGAGCAGAGCAATGAAGATCCAGCGAATTCTGTTTGCCCTCCTGCTGTTGGTCGCTTACCCGGCGATTGCGGACACGGCAGCACGCGCCGAGACGCTGCCTGGCGCGACCATGGAATCATTGCGATCGCAGCTCTACCGCGCGGCGAATGAAGCCAACGATCCCGATGTGATGTACTTGGCCGGATTGATGTTCGATCGCGGCGAGGGGGTGCCTCAAGACTACAAGGAAGCCTTCAGGTGGTACGCGCTTGCCGCGGGCGCCGGTCACGCAGACGCCATGAACAGTTTGGGCCTCATGTATGCATTAGGTCACGGCGTGTCGCAGGATCTCTCCGAAGCGATGAAGTGGTGGAGTAAGGCGGCTGACGGCGGCTCGGTCGCGGCCTTGAGCAATATCGCCACCACGTACTACACCGGACTGGGTGTTGGGCAAAGCTACCCGGACGCGGCCAAATGGTTTCAGTTGGCAGCGAATAAAGGCGATGCGAACGCGATGAACACGCTCGGGGTGATGTATGCGCAGGGTTTGGGTGTCGCTCGGAACCGCGGTAACGCAATCAAGCTCTTTGGGCAGTCTGCTTATCTCGGATGCTCGACGGCAATGATAAATCTCGGCGCCCTGTATGCCGCTGGGAAAGGCGTGAAACAGGACAACGCTCTGGCCTATGCCTGGCTCATCTCGGCGCTGGCGCTCGGCGTGTCCGCGGACGAACACGACGCCACCGTCTACACGCTCGGGATGACTGCCGCTCGACTCGGTCCGAATCAGCTGTCACGTGCCCAAGGGCTCGCCCGCAAGATTGCCGCGACGATAATCAACCGTCAGGCAGTTACGCCGGACCACAAGTCCGACCAGGCGCGGCTGGGCTCGATGATTTGAAACACAACTTGACAACGAAAGGTACTCGCCATGGAAAAGAAAAACGGAGTATTTGTGGCAGCCGTTTTCTGCGCACTGTTGTCGGCTTGTGCGACGTCCGGTACACGGGTAAGCACAGACTCCGACATTTACAAACAAATGTCGAGTAGTCAGCACCAGTTGTGTACGCAATTTGGTTGCGAGTGCTATCTTAACGAGACCCAGACATCGTGCCCGCTGGTTTCTTCCTGCTTGAATTCCGGAAGCTGCAAGCGGGTCGAAAAGTAGATCGGATAGGCGTAGTGTCCCGTGTGCCCGGCGCGTGAGCTGGGAACACCATGGAGGACGCCGCAAGGCGCGGCGTCCCACCCCTTGGCAGTCGGCGGCTGCCGTCCTAGACGAAGGCCGGTTCTTTCGGTCGGCGTCATCCTTTTGCGATGAACACGACGGAGCACTATTGCCGGCTGGTGCGGCGCGGGCAGACCGCCACGCTTTTCCTGCTCGGCACGTGGCAACTCGCGCATCTAGGCCCGATCGATGCCGCGCTCGCCGCCGAGGACCTGCCAGCTTCGCGCGTCACGCTCGATGGAGCAGCTCTCGACACCCTCGACACTGCGGCGGCGCTCGCGCTGCTGCGCCGCGTGGTGGCAGCCGGAGCGACCATCGAGCAACTCGCCAATTTCAAGGAAACCCACGCGGAGGTGCTTGATGTCGTGCGCGCGCGGATGGATGAAAGCGCCATCGAGCCCGTGCAGCGCCGCCGGGGTGCGTTGGCGACCCTCGGCGTGCAGGCGTTCGAGTTACGTGACCTGCTCGCCGGCCATCTCGACTTCCTCGGACGGTCCGCATGCGAACTGGCCAACGTGGCGCTGCGCCCGCACACGCTCAGGTTGAGGGCACTTACCGCACAGTTCGAGCAGGTTTGCCTCAACGCGATACCGGTCGTCGTGCTCGTTACGTTTCTCATCGGCGTGGTGCTCGCATATCTCCTGGGGTTGCAGACCGAGCAATACGGTGCCAACATTTTTGTGGTCGATGGCGTCGCGATCGGAACCTGCCGCGAGCTTTCGCCGATCATGGTCGCCGTGATCGTTGCCGGCAGATCGGGTGCAGCATTCACCGCGCAGATCGGAACGATGCTGCTGACCGAGGAGATCGACGCGATCCGCACGCTGGGCCTATCCCCGATGCGGGTGCTCGTGGTGCCGCGCCTGCTCGCCCTTGTCGCCGCACTGCCGCTGCTGGTGTTTGTTGGTGATGTTGCCGCGATCGCGGGCGCGATGACCGTGGCCGGCCCCATGCTCGACATCACGCCAACCACCTTCCTGACGCGCTTGCACAGCGCTTTGCCGCTGAGGCACGTCGCCGTGGGGCTGGGCAAGGCAGCCGTGTTCGCAGTATTCATCGCCGTCATCGGCTGCCGCATGGGGATGAGCGTCAGACGCGACGCGCGCTCCATCGGCGTCAACACCACTTCGACCGTGGTGCAAAGCATCGTGGTGGTGATCCTCCTTGATGCTTTCTTCGCGATATTCTTCGAGGAGCTCAACATTTGAACGCGGCTGCGCCGGTCATCGAGGTCGATTCGGTCGTCACCCGCTTTGGGGCGCAGACGGTACACGATGGCGTAACGTTCAGCGTGGCGCGCGGGCAGATTGCGGCAATGATCGGCAGCAGCGGCAGCGGCAAGTCGGTGCTGGTGCGCGAGATCATCGGGCTGCTGAGGCCGAGCGCCGGGGCGGTGCGCCTGCTCGGCACCGACGTGTGGACCGCGTCGGACGGGGAATTGGCAGCATTGCGCCACCGCTTCGGAATGATGTTCCAGGACGGAGCGCTGTTCTCCTCCCTTACCGTGGCGCAGAACGTCGCCAGGCCGCTGCTCGAGCACGCCGCGGTTCCGCCTGATCTGCTACGCCCTTTGGTTCGCCTGCGTATCAGTCTCGCCGGTCTGCCGATCGATGCCGCCACGAAGATGCCGAGCGAGCTCTCCGGAGGGATGCGCAAGCGGGCGGCGGTGGCGCGGGCGCTGGCGCTCGAGCCCGAGGTGCTGTTCCTCGACGAGCCGACGTCGGGACTCGATCCGATCACGGCCAGGGCGTTCGACACATTGCTGCGGTTTCTTTGCGACGACCTCGGGTTGACGATCTTGGTCGTCACCCACGATCTCGACACCCTGCTTGCCATCGTCGACCGCGTGATCGTGCTCGCCAACGGCAAGGTAATCGCCCAGGGATCGGTGAAGGAAATCATGCAGGTGGACGATCCCTGGGTGCAGTCCTATTTCAAGTCGCGCAAGATCCTCGGAAGTGCGGCGGAACACCATGGAACCTGAAGTACGATACACGCTCGTGGGCGCCGCTCTGATCGGGCTGGTGCTCGCCGTGGCGTTGACGATGGTTTGGCTTACACGCGGCGGAGCGAGCGCGGGCCTCCGCTACTACACGATTCATTTCGAATATGCGTCGCTCGAGGGCTTGCAGCTCGGCGGGGACATCAACATGCGCGGCATCAAGGTCGGCCATGTCGAGGACTATTCGATCTCGCGCGATAACATAAACCGTGTCGATGTCACCATTCGCGTCGACCGTAAGTCACCGGTCAGCGAAAACACTGTCGCGACCATAAGTCGCAACCTCCTCACCGGGCTGGCGAGCATCAATCTCGTCACGCCAGGCGCGCCGGGTCCCGAGCTCACGAAGATCGCTCCCGGCGAGCGGTATCCCGTGATTCCCGAAGGCGCGTCGCGCGAGTTCACCGCGGCGGTCGATCGACTTGCGCTTGCCGGCGCCAGCGCTTTCGACCGCCTTGATCAGCTGCTCAACAAGGAAAACCGCGAAGCCTTTGCTGCCACGCTGGCGAACTTGCGCCAGCTTACGGGCGCACTTTCGCAACGCGTGGGCAAGCTCGACGCAGTCGCGGATGCGCTGGTGAAGAACAGCAACGAGTTTGCCAAATCGAGCCGCGAGATCGCAGCCGCGGTGGACCGCGTGAGCGCAAGCGCGCAGCCGGTGGCGAGCCAGGCGGAGGCCACGCTGCGCGATATCTCACACGCGGCGCAGTCTCTCGAGCGCGAGACGTCCGCGGTCGCGACCAAACTCGACGCCGCAGCCGACAGCAGCGCGCTCGAGATCAGTGCCACCGCGCAGGAGTTGCGCGCGACCGCGGAGATACTTGCCCGCGCCGCCGACCAGCTGAAGGATCCGCGCGCGCTGATCCTCGGCCCGAGCCGTGGGCAGCTCGGCCCCGGAGAGACGCTACCGTGAAGTACGTTGTCGCCGTCGCTGCGCTGCTTGCGGGTTGCATGTCATTGCCCAAGCTGCCTGCACGCGAGTACTACGTGCTTGACGATCTGGGGACCGCTGCCGTGTCAATGCGCGGGGCGCCGAACGATCGAACGCTGTTCATCAGCGAGACTTCGGTAAGCCCGTTCTATGACACGCAGAGCCTCGTGTTCAGCCGTGCTCCGGGCCAGCGCGGCTACTATCAATTCGCGGCCTGGACCGAACGGCCGGGCAGCAGGTTAACCGAGCTCCTGCTCCGCCGTCTCTGTGCGCGCGGCAGTTTCCGTTCGGTGACGGCGACGACCGCTGGCGCCAAGGGCGACCTCGTTCTCTACACTCGGCTCGAAGAGCTCTACCACGATGCTGGCGCAAGCCCAGGCAGCGTCCGTATCGAGCTGTCCGCCGAACTCGTAGACCGTGTGCAGCGTGCGATCGTAGCGCAGCATACTTTCGCACAAAGCGCGCCGACGGGAGGCGATACTGCGTCCGCGGCAGTGGTGGCATTCGACCGCGCGGTTACCACTCTGCTCGACGAGGAATCGGCGTGGGTCGAAGACATGGCAGCGCGGCTGGCGCAGCGCTCGTAACCGCCGCATGAAGGAAAAGGAACATCACCCGCTTCACCGTCTACCAGCAGACCACCGGCCGCCAGAGGATCGCCGAGGCGATAGCAGACCTGTTGGGAGTCGGGCGCAGATTTGCTGAATCAATGCGGCTTGCTCGCCTCGCGTAAATGCTCCCAGCGATCGCTTGGCCCCAGACGGTCGGCTCCCTGGAACGGCAGCACCCACCCTGGATACTCAGGGGTAAGAGCGCTGACCTCATCCAACCGCCTAAGCTCGTCTTGGGTGAGTGTGAGTTCGACCGCCGCGAGATTGTCCTGAAGCTGGTCGAGGCGTTTCGCGCCAATGATGACCGAGGTTACAACAGGTTTTGCCAAGAGCCATGCGAGCGAGAGACGTGCAGGACTACATCCATGTGCTTTCGCGATCGGAGCGATCACGTCAAGGATCTTCCAGGTCCGCTCTTTGTCCACAACGGGAAAGTCGTAGTCAGCGCGGCGCGAATCCGCGGGCTTCTGGTTCGTCCGGCTGAACTTGCCGGAAAGCAAGCCGCCGGCAAGCGGACTCCACACGAGCAGGCCGACCTTTTCGGATTCCAGCAGGGGAACGACTTCCCGTTCCAGATCGCGGCCGGCGATCGAGTAATAAGCCTGAAGCGTGTCGAATCGGGCCAGGTTCCTGAACTCGGAGATGCCGAGGGCTTTGGCGATCTTCCATGCCTGCCAGTTGGAGCAGCCGATGTAGCGCACCTTTCCCTGCCGCACCAGAGTGTCGAGAGCGCGAATCGTCTCTTCGACAGGGGTCACGGAATCGTTGCCATGGATCTGGTACAGGTCGATATGGTCGGTCTGCAACCGGCGGAGACTGGCCTCCACAGCATCCATAATGTGGCCGCGAGAAGCCCCGATGTCATTCCGCCCCGGGCCGACGCGGCTATAAACCTTCGTCGCGATCACGATATCCTGCCGCGCGATGTTAAGGTTTTTCAGTGATTGCCCGAGAATCCTTTCGCTCTCACCCTCCGTGTAATTGTCCGCCGTATCAAAGAAGTTGATGCCGCCGTCAATCGACGTCTTGACCAGTTCATCGGCCCCGGCCTGGCCAACGGCGCTGATGGCCTTGAAGAGCCCTCTGCCGTCCCCGAATGTCATGGTTCCGAAGCAGAGTTTCGAAACCAGGAGACCTGTATTGCCGAGCGTTGCGTATTCGATGATGCCCTCCAATTGCTGAGTAGCTTCGTGGACCTGTATCTATAAAACTCCAGAATTGCGTCAAGGAGCCTTCAAAGAACGTTGTCGACCGGCCAGACCACCTTGAACACCGATGCGCGCTCGAAATCGCCAGGAGTGAGGTTTCTGTGGTCCATCGTGTCAGTGGGACTGACCCGCATCTGGACCGGCAAGATCGAATATCCGACCAGCGTAAACGCGTGTGCCAGCAGGCTGCAGCAAATGAACCGCGTGGCGTTTTTCGCCATCGTGTACTGCAGTGAGCGCAAACGCGCCGGCAGCCGCTGCCGTAACAGGTTTCGCCCGAGCAACCAGGCATGCGCCAGGTCATATTCGCCCCCGATTCGGTTCACGACCCAATCGGCAAGGCGGCGTCGATCCGTGTCGTTCAGGCCAATGGGCCGCAACACGCGTACCTGCAGCGCTTTCAGCTCGGAGAGCCGTATCGATCTGACGCCCGCCGCAACGTCGGCTTCGACGATGCACAGCGGATCGGGCCCCTCTTCAAGTGGACCGACATACATCGATACGTGCGACCAAGTCGACTGTGTAATGCGTTTGACGAGCGCCGCAACACGGGTGTTTCCGTCGCTGAGCAGAACATCACCGGGATCAAGTATCCCGGCGAACGCTGGAGCATCGGCGGGCGTCGCAAGGCTATAGCATTTGGCCGGCTTCGCGAGGTAAAGCACCAATGCGCCAATCAGGCGCCTACGCGCTCGGATAAGCAGCGTCAGTGCTCCCGCGAACCAAGACAAGGCAGCTCCCTTATGATGCCGGCGACGTGGAAACGAACGCAGCGATCGCCCAGCATTGCACGCAGATGAAGGAGGATGCGACCAGCGCCGAAGTCAGCAAGGGTGACCATTTGGACCAATTGTGAAACCGATCCGTGCCGCAACGATGTCGATCAAGAGCGCGATCGTTACATCTGTGACTGTGTCAGTAACCCTTGATTCGGAGTTTCACGCCCCGCGCCTCGTCAACTCAGCTCAAACGGCTGCAAATCAGGATGCTGTTTGAGCTCCTCGTACAGGAAGTCCGCGAGCACACGGTTTTTCTTCGGAATGAACGTGCGCCGGAGCATATAGACGTATAGACCATAGTGCTCCGAGACATAGCCGATGAGCAGCGGCTTTAGTCGCTTGGCACGTACATGCGAGCCGATGCGGAACGTAGCCAGTTGGCCGATACCTGCTCCGCTCAAGACAGCCTGGAACTCGAGGTCGACGTCGTTGGTGGTAAGGCTCGCGGGCACATCGAAGGTGACCACTTCATGACCCTGCTGGAACGTCCACGGGAGCGTAATGCCGCTCTCCGGTAGTCGGAGCTTGATGCAGCGATGGCTTTTTAGGTCTTCCATGGTCTTGGGAGTGCCGTATTTCTGCAGGTACGCGGGAGTAGCACACGGCACTAACTGCACCGAGGCGAACTTGCGCGCTACCAGCGAACTATCCGGCAGTGTCCCACGCTGAATGCCCACGTCGATGCGTTCCTGCACGACATCCGGATTCTTGCCGTGCGCGATCAGGTCGATGCAGACACGCGGATATTGATCGAGGAACCGGCCCATCAGCGGACCGACAAACCGCACGAAGCCGTGCGGCACCGCCAGCCGGACCGTTCCCACGGGCTCCTCGGTCACGTCGCGAAGTTCTATCAAGCCCTCTTCGATGCTCTCCACCGCCGGCTTGCAGCGCTCGTAGAAGGCGAGCCCTTCTTCGGTCAGACTTATTTTGTGCGTGGTGCGATTGAATAGGCGAACGCCGGCCCATTGCTCGAGGTTCAAGATGTGTTTGCTGGCGGCCTGAGGCGTGAGCCCGAGTGCGCGCGCGGCTTCGCTGATGCTGCCGGATTGAGCGGCGCGAATGAATGTGCTGATCGCACGCAGTTGGTCCATGACTGCGCCACCATAGTTGAAACTGGATGGAGGTAGTATGTACCAGCAGACCCCGGGCAACCACAATCTACTAAAGCCGGCGATAGCGGACCTGGAGCGTTTGCAAGCAGATGGACGCGCTGCTGCTGGGCGCGTTGTTTGCTCTCGGGATCGGTGGGTCTGCTGGAGATTCGCGAGACTCCGAGCGCTGCAACGCTACCCTAGATCGCGTATCTGTCGCCTGATGATCATTGTCCGCTGGTACCCGGGGTTAGGTCAGGTGTTTGGTTCGGTACCACCTGCAGCCACCCGTTCGGGCAAGTCTGCGTGTCCGGATAGTAGCCAGCCGAATCGGGGCAGTAGTACCAATAATTTGAACCCGCACCCCGCGACTCGACCTCGGCTTCGAGCTGTCGAACGCGCGTTGTCAGGGCCTGCACCTCGGCGTCCCGCGCCGCTTCGCGGGCGTCGTCGCGCGTTGCGGTCTTTGGGGCACTCGCGGGGATGACGTTGGTTATGCGGACACCTTCGGGAGGAGCGAGATTGCTGACGTTGACTCCGCCAGATGCATCGACCCATGTGTAGAGGTCAGCGTGAGCAGGCTGCAGCCCAAACGTGCCGGCGAGAACTGCCGGCAACGTTGCTCGGAGAAGACGTGTGAGTATTGTCGACATCTACCTTGCCTATTCATCTTAGGGAGCCGAACGCTCAGTCCGGCCCCTGTTTGCTCAACCAAGATCAGTTAACTGGCGCGGCTTGGTTCGCGGGCGTTACGTGGAAAAATCTCGCGATCCGTGCCCCAAAGGGCTCGCCTGAGGCGGTCGGCGTATTGGTGGTGGCACCATTCGTCGATGCAAGCGCGCTAGTTGCCGGCTGACCCGGCTGGTGCCACGCTGGCGCCTCCGATGATAATGCTTGCAATTCACGCTCCGATAACCCATTCGAATGGTTCGCCTGCCATGTCGAAGGTGCCATGTCGAGGACGGGTGCAGGTTTCCACGCCTGGCCGAAGCCCGACAGCGCCTGGAATTGACTCTCCGGTACCCCATTCGGATGGCTTTGACGCCACGCCGAGGGGGATTGGTCGGCGACCGGGTTGCCGGTCTTTGCCGGGTTTGCTCCGTTGAAGTAGGAGTACGAATCGCCGCCGAGTCGACTCATGCTGCTGTCGTCGGCACGCGCGACAGCTGAGACACCGGCCGCTAGCGCGGCGGCCACCACAACGCTCTTTACCATCGAGAATTTGCTGTTCATGACCGTTCCTTGTTAAGTGGATTACTGCCTTAGCACAAGATGCCTAGGCAACTATTTGCACAAAAAAAATCGGACGTTCGCGAGCAGGCTGCATTTGGCAGCCCTGGGTTAGGTCAGTTGTTCGGTACCACCTGCTGCCACCCGCTCGGGCAAGTCTGCACGTCAGGATAGTAGCCAGCCGGGTTGGGGCAATACCAATAATTCGAGCCCGAGTCCTGTTGCTCATACGGATAAGAGTAACCATACGGATCAGAGTACCCATACGGGTAGTATCCCGGCCCGAAAATGATCGGTGCACCTATAAAGAAGCTACCGTGCGAGTGGCCGTGAAAACCGCCATGGAACCCGCCACCACCGCCGTGGGACCCGCCACCATCATGGAACCCGCCACCATCGTGGAACCCGCCCCCGCCATGGGAGCCGCCGCCACCATGCATCTGCGCGTCGGCGGCTTCGATACCGCCGAGAACCGCGAATGCTGCGATACATGCGATTGCAAGTTTTTGCATCCGAGACTTTCTCATAGCAGAACCTCTTTCATCAGAACTTCCTCCACTCCTCAAAAGTGAATTGCCTATCCATCTTGGTTTCGTTTAACGATTAGGCAACGGTATCCGACGTGCGTTCGGATTTCCACATCAAGAAATCGTTGAAAGCGTTTCGCCTGACTCGCACTCGGTTTGTGCGGTGATACCGTCACATATGTTATTATCCAAGATGTTAGCAGTGGGCGGTCAGCCATGCCTCGTTAGCGCCTGCGCGAGAAAACGGCGATTTCTGTCCGGCCACCGCCCGCGCGTCGGCAGCGTCGCCCCTGTTGCTTGAAATCCAACCCGCGTGACTCGGGCAGTAACGCTGGTCGGAACGCCAGCCATCCGAGAGGATCGACAATCAATGGATCGCATGCGCAACTTCGGGTTTCTGCTCAAGGACGTAAGCCGCAGGTATGTGCTTCGCTTCGAGCAGCGGGCGCGCGAGATATCGCTGACGCTCCCGCAGTGCAAGGCGCTGGTCCGCCTCGAAAAAAATCAGGGAGTAAGTCAAGCCAGGCTCGCGGAACTCGCCGAGGTCGAACCGATGACGATGGTGCGTATCCTCGACCGCATGGAAGCCGACGGTCTTCTCGAACGGCGTCCCGACCCCGCGGACCGCCGTGCCCGCTGCCTCTATCTCACCCGCAAGGCCAAGCCGCTTCTCGACAAAATCTGGCGTTTGTCCGAGGTGAGTCGCGCCGAGACTTTTTCCGGCATCAGCCGACGGGAGCGCGAAGCCTTCATGGGCTTGCTGGAACGTATGCACAGCAATGTGTGCGCACTCGATGGTCAGCCCGTCGAGACACCGCACGTCGCCGCAAGAACGCGAGTATCGAAACCTGGTAGCGACGCGAATCGTTCCCGCAAAACCCGCGCTCAATGACGGCCATGGATGAATCAAACAAAGTCGAACAAGAGATCGACGTCCCGCGACCATCGCCGGTGCGACACTGGCGACGGCGGCTGCGCCTTCCGCTGATGCTGCTCGGACCCGTCATCGTCGTCGTTGTCGCCGCCTATTTCTATTTGACCGGTGGACGCTTCGAGGCGACCGACGATGCCTACGTGAAAACGGCGCGCGTCGACATCAGCGCCAATGTCGCCGGACGCGTCCAGGAGCTTGCGGTGCGCGACAACCAGGCGGTGCATCAAGGCGACGTGCTGTTCCGCCTCGACGATGCGCCGTTTCGCATCGCAGTCGAGGAAGCAGGCGCGCAGCTCGCCGCTGCTCGACTTCAGATCGAGGTGTTGAAGGCAAACTATCGGCAACGCCAGTCGGAGCTCGCGTCCGCGCAGGACACGCTGGCATTCCAGCAGCATGAGCTCGAACGTCAGCAACGACTGCTCGGTTCGGGCATCGCCTCGCAGCTGCAGGTCGACCGCGTTTCGCATGCCAGAGACGAGGCAGCTACCCAGGTTGCGGGCGCGCAGCAGCAGATCGGCGCCGTCGTTGCCAGCCTGGGCGGCAACCCGAACGTCGCGCCGGACCGGCATCCGACGGTGCAGCAGGCGCAAGCGCTGCTCGACCGAGCCAAGCTCAATCTGTCCTACACGGTCCTCACGGCACCGAGCGACGGTATCGTCACGCGTGTCGAACAGCTGCAGGTCGGCAGTTATATCAACGCGTCGGCGCCGGTGTTCGCACTGATGTCGACCGGCGATACATGGATCGAAGCGAATTTCAAGGAAGACCAGCTCACGCACATGCGCGTCGGCCAGACGGTACGCGTAGAAGTCGACAGCTATCCCGGCAAGACCTTCGAGGGCAAGGTGGCGAGCGTGAGTCCGGGTACCGGGTCGCAGTTCTCGGTATTGCCACCCGAAAACGCGACTGGAAACTGGGTCAAGGTCGTGCAAAGACTTCCCGTGCGGGTGGAGCTCGAACATCTCGATCCGGCGTTTCCGCTGCATGGCGGCTTAAGCGCCAACGTCAGTGTCGATACTCGCCACCAGCGCCATCTTTTCGGATCGGCCGAAGCGATTCCGGCCAGCGCTTCCGCCGCGGCTAAATGAACGCCGCTGGAGCTGTGGATGGCGGTACCCCGCGGGCGCCGCATCGGGTGCTTATCACGCTGTCGGTGATGCTGGCCTCCATCATGCAGGCGCTCGACAACACCATTGCCAACGTGGCGCTGCCTCGCATTCAGGGCTCGCTGTCGGCGACTCAGGACCAGATGGCGTGGGTGTTGACCTCCTACATTATCGCCGCAGCGATCATGACGCCGTTGAGTGGCTGGTTGGCCGGACAGATCGGTCGCAAGCGCGTGTTCCTGTTTTCGGTGGTGGGATTCACCATCGCCTCTGCCTTGTGCGGCTTGGCCCAGTCGCTGCCGGAAATGGTCCTGGCACGGCTGCTCCAGGGGCTGTGCGGCGCGGCCCTGATCCCGATGTCGCAGGCGGTGCTGCTCGATATCAATCCGCCCGAGCGACATGCAAAGGCGATGGCGCTCTGGGTGATGGGCGTCACCATCGGGCCCATCCTCGGTCCGGCGCTCGGCGGCTGGCTGACCGAGAGTTACAACTGGCGCTGGGTGTTCTACATCAACGTGCCGTTCGGCATCCTTTCCTTCCTCGGCATTCTGACGTTCATGCCGGAAACCGAGCTGCGCAAATCGCGTTTCGACTTCTTCGGATTCACCGCACTCAGTTTCGCCATCGGCTCGTTTCAGCTGATGCTCGATCGCGGACAGCTCAAGGACTGGTTCAGCTCGACCGAAATATGGATCGAGGCCATCGTCGCCGGCCTCGGATTCTATCTGTTCGTCGTCCATATGCTCACGACGTCCAAGCCGGCCTTCGTGAGCCCGGCCTTGTTCAAGGACCGCAACTTCGTGACCGGCAACGTGTTCATTTTCGTTGTCGGCGTCGTGCTGTTCGCGACACTCGCGCTGCTGCCGCCATTGCTGCAGGACCTGCTGAATTATCCCGTCGTGCTGACCGGATTGGTGACCGCGCCGCGCGGTATCGGCACGCTGGCGGCCATGTTCATCGTCGGCCGGCTGATGGGAATCGTCGACACCCGCCTCATCATCGCCGTGGGCTTTGGACTTACCGCATTTTCGTTGTGGCAGATGACGGGCTTTTACCTGCAGATGGACACTCCGTTGGTCGTGTGGTCCGGACTCGCGCAAGGCCTCGGCACGGGCTTCGTCTACGTGCCGCTGGCCGCGATCACCTTTGCCACGTTGTCGCCCGAGTTTCGTAACGAGGGGACTGCATTGTTCAGCCTCGTCCGCAACGTCGGCAGCAGCGTAGGCATTTCGGTGGTGGAGACGCTGTTGACGCGGAATACGCAGATGATGCACTCGCGGCTGGGCGAACAAATCACGCCTTACAACGACGCGCTGCACTCCCAGCCACCGACCGTGCTGTCGACCACACACGGCTTGGCCATGCTCAACCACAGCGTCAACGACCAGGCCGCGATGATCGCCTACAACAATGACTTCAAGCTGATGATGGTGCTTACACTTTGCGCGATTCCGCTGGTACTTCTGCTTCGCCGCGGGGACCGAAAAAAGGCGCCTGAGCCCGTGGTGATCGAATGAGGCAAGCGATAATCGGGACGGTGCCGCGGTTGGCTATTTTCGTGGGCGCGCTCTCCGGTTGCGCGCTGGGTCCTGACTTCGGGCGTCCCGATCCGCCGCACGCTGATCGCTACACTTCGCAGGCACTGCAGGTCGAAGCGACGGAACCAGCAAACGATGCCGCCCAGCACGTGGTGCTCGGCGAACAACTCAGGCACGATTGGTGGGACCTGTTCCAATCCGACGCGCTCGACGATGTCGTCAAGCGTGCATTGGCCGGCAATCGCACGCTCGTCGCCGCCGCGTCGACGCTCGCGCAGGCGCAGGAACTGGCCGCGGCCCAAGCGGGGACGCTCTATCCCCAGGTCGCTCTGACCGCCGGAATCGGCCGGCAGAAGTATGGCGCCGCGTTTCTCGGCTCGGCGCCAAGACCGCCCGCATTCACGTATTTTGCCGTGGGACCGACGATCAGTTACGCACTGGACTACACGGGTGGCGTCGCGCGTTCGGTGGAACAGCAATATGCGTTCGCCGACTATCAGCGCCAGCAGCTCGACGCTGCGTATCTCGCCGTCACCGGCAACGCCGTCATGCAAGTGCTGAAGATTGCTTCGTTGCGTGCGCAGATCGCGACTGTCGATGCCATCCTCGACCAGGACCGGGGAAATCTCAAACTCGTGCAAGTGGCGTTTGCCGCAGGATCCGTGTCGCGTGTCGACATTGTGAGCGCGAACAGCCAGCTCGCCAGCGATGCTACCTTGTTGCCGCCGCTACGCCAGGAACTGAGTCTCGCGCAACACGCATTGGCGGTCGTTCTGGGGCAGCCTCCCGCCAACGCAGCGCTACCCGAGCTCGATCTGGCGCAACTGGTGTTACCGCGAGACCTTCCAGTAAGCCTGCCGTCCGAGCTCGCGCACCGGCGCCCCGACATCCTCGCGGCCGAGGCGCAGTTGCACGCTGCGACAGCCGCCGTCGGCATCGCCAACGCGAATCTCTATCCGCACATCAATCTCACCGCCGCGACCGGACAGCAGGCTACCGATTTCGGTCACCTGTTCGATCGCGCGAGTAACGTGTGGAGTCTGGCTGGAGCGCTCGTCGCGCCGCTGTTCGATGGTGGCACGCTGCGCGCGGAACAAAGAGCAGCGGTCGACGCAATGCATGCGAGCGCGGCGAATTACGAACAGACGGTACTGGTGGCGTTCAGTCAGGTTGCCGATGTACTGCAAGCGCTCGATCACGACGCCGAGCAGCTCGACGCGCAGGCGCGCGCCCAGGATGCAGCTCGCGACAACCTCGATTTGACACGCAGGAGCTATAACGAAGGCAACGTCGGCGTGTTGCAGATTCTCGACGCCGAGCGGCTGTATCAGCAGGCGCGCCTCGGCTATGTGCGGGCGCAGGCGCAGCGTTACATGGACACGGTCCAGCTATTCCTGGCGCTGGGAGGCTCTGGACCAGGCGCCGATACATCCAGCGAAGGCCGTACACATCATTCAGCGGCTCGATAAGGCTCGCTTCAACCTTGCTACATACCCCATGCGTCGTGTCGCCGTCGAGACCATCGCCGACGAACGCGGCTCATTCTTCGATCTTTTTCCAGCTAGTGTCCGGGTTGTAGCGGGTCATCCGCTCCGCAACTGCAACCGTATCCTTGCCAAGATTCTTTTCGTACACCACGCCTTGGTGATTGCAGATAAAGCTCATGACACCCGAGGCTCCCCACCGCGCGGGATAGGCCACCAGCGCGAAGCCGCCGATCATCTTGCCGCGCACGATGTAGCTATAAGCACCGCCCGGGTTATCCGCGCCCTGCGCAGTGAGAATTTTGTAGTAATAGCCGTGGTACGGCTCGGTCCCGATGTTGTAGCCCTGCTCCTGGGCGCGTGCAGATAATGGGCCAAGTGGACTCGCCGCTTCGCCTTCCTGCGTTTCCCAGTACAAACCGTCGTGCTCGCCGGGCGTGCTGATGAATTTGTGCGCATACTCCAGCAAGCCATCCTTGTCACGATCCTTGGTCGCGTATTCGCGTTGCGCGTCCACGTAAGCAAGGCACACCTGGATCGCGGCGCGCTCGTTTTGTCCGATTCGACGGTTGAGGACTTCCTCGGCTCCGGCCTTCGCGTCGAACCTCCAGCCGGTGGCCGTTTTCACCAGCGGGAACGGGAACGGGAACTCTTCCGAGCCGATCAGCAGCGTGACCTTCGCATCCCCCAAGCGTTCGATCTTGAGATTCGTCTCATAGGCTTCGATGAAACGTTTGCGTCCCGCCGCATCCTGGACTGGGTCGCCTGAGTGAATCACCTTGCCGCTCCCGGGGCCGAGCACCGAATGGATCTGCTTCAGATCCTGGGAGCGAATCGCATCAGCGAGTCCGGCCGCTGCCTGTTCCGGGGTCGCGAATATCCGCTGAGGCCCTGGTTTGACCTTTGTCACTGCCGGGGGTCTCGAAGGACTCGTGGTTTGCGCGTAGACCGTCACGGTCCATGTCACCGCGGTCACGACCAACGCCGTGCACCAAAGCAGAGGTCGGTTCATCGAGGGCCTCCTCGCTGCGGCGCCGACGGAGCGGTATTCGTCTGCCGGCTCATCTGACCGCGGTTGCTGTCCATTTGTACTTGCGCGCGCTGCTGCGGGAAGTAGGCCGGTTGCGGCGCGTATTGTTGCGGCATCGGGCGAGTCATTGGCTGAAACTGAGGCGCCGGACGCGCCATCACCTGTTGCGGCGGTGGCATAGCACGCGCGAACGGTTGTGCTTGCTGAGCGGGGTGGAGCATCTCCTGTTGCGGCTGTGGCGCCGGGCGCGCAAACGGCTGTTGTTGCGGAGCCGGTCGGACCATGCCCTGTTGCGGCGGCGGCACCGGGCGCGCAAACGACTGTTGTTGCGGAGCGGGTCGAACCATGCCCTGTTGTGGCGGTGGCACCGGTCGCGAGCCCACCTGTTGCGGCGTTCCCAGGTCACGGCCGCGATACGGTTCGCGCGCCTGAATCGCGGCGGCGTCGGACCGCACAAATCGATCCCGGGAGCCGTTGTCTCGATAGGCGATACCGTGGCGGTGCTCGGGTGAGTGCGCCCACTGTCCATCGCGCCATCGATTAATGTATTGCGGCCGATTCGCAAAGTTATTGTTGCGGATGTCGACATCGATGTCATGACGGCGCCAGTTCGCGTGCGCCCATCCCCAGTGGTTATGCGAAATTCGACACGCCGCGCCAAAGAATAGGCCTACGGCGATTCCTGCCGACAGATCGGGGTAACCGTAAATCGGCGGCGGATACCAATAGTCCGGCTGGTAGACCGGGTCCGGCCACGGACCATAAATCACCCTCGGGTCGTAGACGGGCACGTAAACATATTCCGGCTGCGCTGGTTCGATGTCTATGAAGCCTCCTTGATCCATCACCGTTTGCTGCGGCGTGCTCTGCAGGTTTCCCGCCGCTTGCGCTCTGCTGCGCAAGGCCTGCACGGTGTCCATGACCTGCTGCTCATTGGCGAGGAACGCATCGCCCAGGCGCTGCGTCCAGTCAAGCTTGTCGTTCATCATCACCAGTACCTGAGGGTAGGCGGTCAACGAAATCACGCTCGGGTCCCAATTCTGGTCCCGCAGTGCCTGGTCGAGAGCGTCTCCCGTAAGCGAGGGATTTTGCTGCACGAAGCGAGCCGCCATCACAATTTCGAGGGGATATGTCGAAGCCATGAGTACCTGAGCCAGTAAGTCGTCCGGATAAAGCGCGATCGGCGCGACCAGCGCATCGAGTTCGCGCTGCGGCAGCGGAGTGGCGACCGCGCTCGGCTCGTTGGCGGCAACGACTGGTTGCTGGCCATGCACGACCGTGGAGACAATCACCACCAGTCCGAGCAAAAATAAGAAACCGTGACGCAATCGGTACGACATAAGGTTTCACTCGAAGAGAGTTTGGAAGGTCCGTAGCTTCATTGGACGGACATCGTTGGAACCGAATCGTTCCTATGACGATAAGAGTCGGCACGGACAAAGGACAGCGCCAGCGGGCACGATCATCGCGCTTGAATATGTGCCACCGAGAAGGCAGATCGCTGCCCGCGCATCGACACTTGGTTAGGATCGGAGCCTGCCACCGCGGCGGTGAAGCGCGGCAGCCGTCTCTGGCCCTCTCGTGCTGACCCACGAAAGGCGCCGGGTGTCGTCCCGACGTGTTTTCGAAACAGTCTCGTCAGGTGGCTCTGGCACGAAAAGCCGACCTCGAGCGCGACATCGGCCAGCGTCAGTTCGTCGCGCGCCAGCAGTCTCATCGCTCGCCTCAAGCGGCAGCGGATGACGTACTGGTGCGGCGTCATGCCGGTGGCCTGCTTGAAGCCGCGTCCGAAGGTGAACGGATCCAGGCCGACGGCAGTGGCGATCTCGTCCCATTTGAGCTTGGAGTCCAGGTTATCGTTGACGAAACGCATGGCGCGTCGCAGCGCATCTCGCCGCAGTCTCGGGTCGCGATCAGGCGCTTTCTGTCCGGCTTCATCCGAAGTTTGCCGGATAAAGGCCAAGATCGTTTGTGCCAGCTCTTCGGAGCGAGCGCCGCCCCAATCATTTTGCGTGGCGCACTCGACGAGGTAGATACGCATCATGCCCAACGCGCGCTCGATTCTGCTCAGCGTCATTTTCCGCTCCGTTCCAGCTGCACGAGCCACCTGGTCCGTACGTCCCCAATGTCCGTCACCCGCGTCACGCGCCGGTCTCCAGAAGCGCAAGTTGGATTACATTCGTAGCTTTCACGGAAAGGAGCCACGCGCAAATTCGAAGCGATCGCCGACCCAGCGACGCGCCGCTGTTTACGGCAACCTGCCGAACGACTTCGAGCTGTGCGCTAAAAGCAGTGGACCGGGTGCGTTAGGTCGCCGGGAGGCGTGTGCGCACCGACGCAATTCCGCCCGCCGGAAAAGCGACTCGCCGGGACGCCGGTCCGGGACGGCGGATCAGTAGATTGTTTCGACCGATACGCTGAACACGTAGCCCGCGCCGCGCTCCGTAAGGATGTAGCGCGGGTTCGCCGGATCGGTCTCGAGCTTGTGTCGCAGCCGCATGACCTGAGTGTTGACCGAACGGTTGTAGACGTCATCGTTGTGCAGGCGGGACATGTCGAGGAGCTGGTCGCGTGAAAGGATCCGATGAGGCGAGCCGAGGAGAACGACGAGGAGGCTGAACTCGCCGTTGCTGAGCCGCACCGTGTGCCCATCGCGGGACGTCAGGCGGCGCGTGTTGAGGTTCAGCTCCCAGCCGTCGAAACGGTAGGCGCGAATGCCCTCCGGCCGGCCCTGGTGCACCTCGGCTCGGCGTCGGCGCAGCACGGCGCGGATCCGTGCCAGCAGCTCGCGAGGGCTGAACGGTTTGGTCAGGTAATCGTCGGCGCCCAACTCCAGCCCCATCACCCGGTCCGCCTCTTCGCGGCGACCGGTGAGCATGATGATCGGGATCGCCGACTCCTCGCGCAGCCGGCGCGCGAGTGCCATCCCGTCCTCGGCCTGCAGCTTGAGGTCGAGCACCACGAGGTCGACCACTTCGTCTGCCAGCACCGCCTGCATCGAGCGCCCATCGGCGACGGCGGTGACGCGGAACTCGTGCTGGGCCAGATAGTCGGCGATCGCCTCTCGGATTATCGGATCGTCGTCGATGGCGAGGACGTGCGCCAGTGCGGTGTCGGTCCGAGGCGCGTGAACTTGCGTATTCATGACGGCCTGAGTGCTCATCACGGGTGCGAGTGTAGTCGAGATCATCCATGTTGGTCACAGTTGTGACCGCGTGGACCGCACCCCTATAACATACCCCGAATCAGAGCTCCGCGAAATCGGTGCGTCCGCTCGCTCGGCGAGTTAGAGCTATCCGGCCGCAAAACGCCAGCGGCGCTCACGCGCGCGACCCACTGGACATGACTCCAACCACAGACATCCTCATCATTGAAGATGACGCAATCATGCGCGAAGCCCTGGCCGAGTGGCTGGAGGCGGCGGGCTATGGCGTGCGCAAGGCTGCGGACGGGAGTGCCGGACTTGCCGCATTTAAAGTCGCGGCACCCGCGCTGGTGGTTACCGATATCCACATGCCCGGAGCGAGCGGCGCCATGGTCATCGCCGAGTTGAAGCAGCGGTATCCGGAGATTCCGGTCATTGCGATTTCGTGTCTATTCAACTCCGGGCACGGGATGGAGGCGGATGCAGCGATCGGGCTCGGCGCGGCACGAGCCATGGCCAAGCCGTTCAAGCGCCGCGAGCTGCTGCGGGCGGTGGCCGAGCTTCTCGGGTCCCCCGCAGGGTAGTCGGTGATGTCGCCGATCCCCGCGGCACTCGCCCGCTCTGGAATCGGGTTCCCTGGCCGGTCAGGCGCATGTCCGCGAGCGTCAACCGTGCGTCAGCAGCCTTGAAGCGCAGGCGAGTAGACTGAAGACTTACTCGGGCGAAAATAACCGGCGCGGAGCAAGCGCGCGGTTTCAACGAAAGCATTTCGCGCAGGTGACCCGCCCGCAGAGTGATTGAAATGACAAGTTCCCAGACCTCGAGATTCCGGCGTCTAGCCGCGCAATATTTCTTCGGCGGCGCCGGAAGTGCGCGCGAGCAGACGAAGGCCTTGCGACGCAGTGAAGCCAACCTCGCGGAAGCCCAGCGACTCAGTCGCACGGGGAGCTTCGGCTGGAGCGTTTCGACCGGCGAAATCCTCTGGTCAGAGGAAACCTTTCGGATATTCCAGTACGACCGAACGACAAGACCGACCATGGATCTTATTGTCCAGCGCATCCATCCCGAAGACCGTGCTCTCGTGCAACGGACAATCGAGCGCGCGTCGCAGGATGGAAAGGATTTTGATTTTGAACATCGATTGCTGATGCCGGACGGCTCGATCAAACATGTGCACGTCATCGGTCATGCCGAAGGAGACCAGTGCAGCGAATGTGAGTTTGTTGGAGCAGTGATGGACGTCACGGCAGCGAAGGAGGCGGAAGAAAGGATCCGGCAAAGCGAAAGGGAACTTCGCATCACTCTCGAAACAATTCCGTCTTTCGTCGTCAGCACTCTGCCGGACGGCTCCGTTGATTTCGTAAGCCAGAGTTGGCTGGACTACCTGGGCCGCTCCCGGGAAGAGATACTGGGCTGGAGCTGGGTGCAAATAGTCCATCCCGAAGACCTCGACAGGCTGCTGAACAGTTGGCAGGCGGCCTTGGCGGCCGGGGAACCTCTCGAGATAGAAATGCGCATTCGGCGGGCAGACGGGAAATATCGGTGGTTCCTGGGCCGCACCGTGCCGCTGTGCGACGAAAAGGGAAATATCGTCAAGTGGTATGCGACGACCCACGACATCGACGACCGAAAGCAGGCGGAGCAGAAGCTGCAGCGAAGCGAGGTCTACTTGGCAGAAGCGCAGCGGCTGACCCACGTGGGCAGTTCTGCATTCGACATCGCCACCGGAACGATCGTCTACTTGTCTCAGGAACATTTCCGCATGTTCGGCTTCGATCCGGAAGCGGGTATACCGTCGCTCGAAGCAGCTCGCCAGAGGGTTCATCCGGAAGATCGAGACAGGTACCTCGAAACGTTCGACAGAGCAGTCAATGAACGTACGGACTTCGAGTCAAATCACCGAATCGTTCTTCCGGACGGCACGATCAAGTACGTTCACGTGATATCGCATCCCGGTTTCAACGCATCCGGCGATCTTGTTGAATACGTTGCTACCGTGATGGACGTGACCGAGCGCGAGCAGGCCGCGGAGGCGTTGCAAAGAAGCAAGAACCGATTTCGGGCCATGGTCGAGAAAAGCGCTGAGGGCATTGTGTTAATGCTTCCCGACAAAGGCAATATCTACGCGAGCCCATCGGTCGAGCGGGTGCTCGGTTACACGCCGGAAGAACTCGCCGGCCAATCGGTTCAAGCGCTGACTGAGCGGCTGGTCCATGTGGACTGTAGGCAACAGCAGGCAGACATCTGGACGCAATTGCTGCAGGACCCGGGCCACGAGTCGACCAGCGAGGTGAAGCTACAGCACAAGGACGGATCGTGGCGGTGGATCGAGTCGACGATGAGGAACCTGCTCCATGAACCCAGCGTGCAAGCGGTGGTGGCGAATTTCCGCGATATTACCGAGCGCAAGCGCGCGCAAGCTGAGCGAGAACGGCTTGAGCAGCAGCTGCGCCAGGCCGCGAAGATGGAAGCGGTCGGGCGGCTCGCCGGCGGTATCGCGCACGACTTCAACAATGTCCTGGCCGGCGTGTTCGCTTACGGCGAAATGCTCGTCGAGGAGACACCCGATGGCTCGCCGCTCAAGCGCTATGCCCAGAACGTGCTCACCGCAGCGACCCGTGGTCGCGGTCTCGTCGAGCAGATCCTCGCCTACAGTCATAGCCACCGCGGCAAGCGCGCACCGATCGACATCGCTCGTGTCTTGGCCGAGACGCTGGAGCTGCTCCGGGGCTCGCTGCCCACCGATATCCGTCTCGAGGCGAGCGCTCCGGAATCGCCTCTCGTCGTGATCGGCGATGCCACCCAAATGCACCAGGTCGTGATGAACCTGTGCAGCAACGCGATCCAGGCCATGAGCGGAGGCGGCACCTTGCGCGTGGCGCTAGAGACCACGGACGTCTCCGCCGAGCGAGTGCTCTCGCACGGAACGCTCGCGCCCGGCCGCTACGTGCGCCTGACCGTCGAGGACAGCGGATCCGGCATGGACGAGGCGACACTATCACGCATCTTCGAGCCGTTCTTCACCACCAAGGAGATGGGTCAGGGCACCGGTCTCGGCCTGGCGCTGGTGTACGCGATCGTCACCGACTCGGGTGGCGCGATCGACGTGAAGAGCGCGCCCCAGCAGGGCAGCACGTTTACCATCTACGGGCCGCTGGCGGAGGTCGCGCTTGCCGCTGCCGATGACACGGCGGCCGCACCGCCGCGAGGCAACGGTGAGCGTGTGCTGCTCGTCGACGACGAGGCGCCGTTGCTGGCGGCGACCGCGGAGGTCCTCTCGCGGCTCGGTTACGAACCGGTGTCATTCTCCGATGGCCACGCTGCACTCGCCGCGTTCGACGCGGCGCCCGGGCGTTTCGACGTCGTCATCACCGATGAAGTCATGCCCGGGCTCACCGGGACGGGGCTGGCGAGTGTGTTGCGGCGCCGCCGTGTCGACTTGCCGATCGTGCTGGTGAGCGGCTATAGCGGTCCGATTCTGACGCAGCAGGCGCTCTCCGCCGGCGTCAGCGAGCTGCTCACCAAGCCGCTCCAGTCGCGCGAGATCGCGACTACGCTCGCTCGCGTTCTGCACCGCACGGCCTAAGAGGCGCCCGCCACGGCGAAACCCTGCAGGGCAGGCGCCGTGGCGAGTCGCTGCAGTGGCCTCTCGGACATTCGCGCGGCGATTCTCTGCAGCCGGCCAGCGACGAAGTCGCCGCGCCATCACGTCCACGGCTTAGGATTGGGAACCGGGCACGGTCGACAGGATTGGACGTGACGGCAGCGGCTAACGCCGATCAATAGCCGTCCACGTCGACCACGGCTTGCACAAAGGCCTGCGGAGCTTCCTGAGGCAGGTTGTGCCCGATGCCGCCCGTGATGGTCCGGTGCTCATATCTGCCCGAGAATTTCTTGGCATAGGCGCTCGGCTCGGGATGTGACGCACCATTGGCATCGCCTTCGAGCGTAATCGTGGGCACGGCGATGACGGGACCTGCGGCAAGTCGCTTGTCGAGATCGGCATATTTCGGCTCGCCATCAGCCAGCGCGAGGCGCCACCGATAATTATGGATCACGACGCTGACGTGATCCGGATTGTCGAAGGACGCCGCACTGCGATCGAACGTCGCATCATCGAAGTTCCACTTCGGCGAAGCAAGCTGCCAGATGAGCTTCGTAAAGTCGTGCCGGTATTTGTCGTAGCCTTCCCGGCCGCGTTCGGTGGCAAAATAATATTGGTACCACCATTCGAGCTCGGCCTTTGGCGGCAGCGGCATCTTGCCTGATTCCTGGCTGCCGATGAGATAACCGCTCACGGACACCATGGCCTTGCAGCGCTCCGGCCAAAGCACCGCCATGATGTTGGCCGTCCGCGCTCCCCAATCGAAACCGGCGACGGTCGCCTTCTCGATCTTGAGAGCATCCATGAAAGCGATGATATCGGCAGCGACCGCCGACGGCTGGCCATTGCGGAACGTTCCGCTTGATAGAAAACGCGTGGAGCCGTAGCCGCGCAGATACGGGACGATCACCCTGTATCCCGCCGACGCCAGCAGGGGGGCGACATCGACAAAGCTGTAGATGTCGTACGGCCAGCCGTGCAGAAGAATGACCGGCGGGCCATTGGTGGGGCCGGCTTCGGCGTAGCCGACATTCAGGAGCCCGGCATCGATCTGCTTCAGTGCGCTGAACGACGTGTTCGTGCCCGGCTTGATCGGGTTGATCTTGGGGGATTGCGCGTTCGCAGAACCGAGCATGGCTAGCTCGGCGGCAGCAATGGTCAGGACCGCAGTGCCCAAAAGGCGGCGGCGCTCATGGTTGATTTCTTCGGACATTCTAGTTCTCCTTAGTTGGGTTCAATGAGTTGGGCGCAATCGCCAATTGCCTGTCTCTTGATGAAGCCGAACTCGGCGCCTGCAATCATTAGGCTCCCACCGCGTTTCTGCTGTGTCTCGCATCTTCTGCATCGCGTCGCAGCTGTGATGAATGCCGTGACACTGTTCGGAGGCAACGCCGCAAGGCTGACTTCGGCTTACCGGGACGGGGCTGGCGAGTGTGTTGCGCCGCCATCGGCCCGATTGGCCGATCGTGCTGGTGAGCGGGTATAGCGGCCCGATTCTGACGCAGCAGGCGCTCGCCGCCGGCGTCAGCGGCCTGCTCACCAAGCCGCTCCAGTCGCGCGAGATCGCCACCACGCTCGCTCGCGTCCTGCATCGCGCGGCCTAGAGCCACCGACCACAACGGAATTCCGCAGAGCCGCTCACTCTAATGGGTTACCGGAAAACAGGCGGGAACCGAACGCCAAATCCTGCCCTGCTTGCTTGGTCGGGATCAGTTGGCTGGCGCGGTTTGGTTCCCGGGTGTTACGTGGAAAAATCTCGCGATGCGTGCCCCAAAGGGCTCCCGGGAAGCGCTCGGCATATTGGTAGCATCACTCGTCGATGCAAGCGCGCTGGTTGCCGACTGATTCGGCTGGTGCCACGCTGGCCCCTCGGACGACAACGCCTGCAATTCACGCTCCGATAACCCGTTCGAATGGCTCTGAGCAAATGTCGAAGGTGCAGGGTCGACCACGGGCTTGTTTAAGTGCCATGCCTCGCCCGGTGCCGAATACGACTGGAATACGCGCTCCGACACTCCATTCGGATTGGCCTGGCGCCATGCCGACGGGGCATTGTTCAAGACGGGATTGCCGTCCGGCTCGCCATTGAAGTAGGCATACGAATCGCCGGTCAAACGACTCATGCTGCTGTCGTCAGCGCGTGCGATACCTGAAACACCGGCCACGAGCGCGGCGGTCACTGTGATGCTTTTGAACATTGAGAATCTGCTCTTCATGACAGTTCCTATATGAAATGTAAAATGGCTACTTAACAAGGCGCGGACCATCGACAGATGAACTTGGCGCCTGTAACCATTGGGCTCCCGCCGCGTTTCAACCGCGCTTCGGATCCGTCGCGTCGCGTCGCAACTGTGGTGATTGCCGTTACCGTGTTACCGACTCGGTTGCAATCAGCGGCCCGCGTTGTCACCGGGGCCGATTTGCGCTGTGAGTCCAACCGGTGTATTGCCGCGTCGCAAGTTGCGCCGCGACACCATTGGATTTCAGAAGAGCGCCGAATCAGCAGGCGTTGCCGAGGAAGATGTCTGCGACGGTGCCGAAGCATCGTCAACGATTACGCAGTAGCCCGCGTCAGCGCGAATTCGCCCGCAACGTGCGTCCGAGGTCACCTGTTCCGAAGAGACTCCAAGGTGACGGGCTCGGCGACGCGATCGAACCGACATCTTCGGCGGGACGCGGCGCATCACCGGTGTGTTCGATCCAGCCGCCGCCGAGGGAGCGGTACAGATCGACCAGGTTGGTAAGGCGCGCGAGGCGCGCCGACACCAGCGTTTGCTGGGCGTTGTACAGATCGGTTTGCGCCGTAAGCACGGTGAGGTAAGGGTCCACGCCGTTTCGGAACCGCATGTCCGAAAGATCGAGTCGGCGCTGCTGAGCCTCGGTCAAGCGTTCGAGCGACGCGACCTGGTCGTCGTAGGTACCGCGCGCCGCGAGGCCGTCGGACACTTCGCGAAATGCCGTCTGAATCGTCTTCTCGTACTGGGCGACATTGATATCTTTTTGCACGGTCGCCACATCGAGGCTGGCCTGCAGCTTGCCCGCCTCGAAAATCGGCAGGGAGAGGGAGGGCAGAAAGCTCCACGCCAATGAACCGGCCTTGAACAGTCCTCCGAGCGCGGAGCTGGCCGTCCCAAGACTGCCGGTCAGGCTGATGGTCGGAAAGAACGCTGCGCGCGCGGCGCCGATGTTCGCGTTCGCGCCGCGCAGCGTCGCTTCGGCCTCCATGATATCGGGCCGCCGAACCAGGAGGTCCGAGGGTAGATCCGCCGGGATGTCGGCGAGAATCGTCTGGGCATTCAGCGGAGCCGGCGGCGGAAGATCTGCGGGAAGCGGCTGACCGATGAGGAGCACCAGCGCGTTCTCGGCTTGCGCACGCCCGCGGAGCTGTGCCGAATAGTTCGCGCGCGCCTGCTCAACGACGGTTTCTGCCTGACGCACCGAAAGCTCGCTTCCGGTGCCGGCATTGAATTGGACGACGGTAAGCTTGTACGACGCCTGTGCGGTCTCGAGCGTCCCTTGCGTCACCGCGAGAAGCTCGTCGTCGGCGAGCAGCGTCAGGTACTGGTCTGTGATTTCAGAAACGAGCAGGATATCGGCAGCCTTGCGCGCCTGAGCTGTGGAGAAGTATTGCTGCAACGCCTGGTCGTTCAGGCTTTGCAGCCTGCCGAAGAAGTCGATCTCCCAGGAGGCCGACACGCCGACGGAGTAGTCGTGCGTCACGGTCGCATTGCCGGTAGCCGAAAGACTTGCCGGCGTGCGCGAAGACGACGAATCGGCGAATCCGCTTATTTGCGGAAACAGCGCAGCGCGCTGGATCCGGTATTGCGCCTGCGTCTGCGCCACGTTCAGCGCCGCGACCCGCAAGTCCCGATTGTTCGCCAGGCCGATCTCGACTAATCGCTGCAATCGCAGATCGGTCAGGAACTCGCGCCAGCCGATATCGACGGCTGGCAACCTCGTGGTGCTCGATCCGGCGGTCGACGATTTGTAGGCATCGCCGGTTGGGTACGTCCCGGACACGGGTGCAGATGGCCGCTCGTACACCGGTTGGAGGGAGCAACCAGCGATCAGCGCCGCGATGGCGACAAGCGCAACACCGCTGCGGCGCATGGCCTGGTCGCCTCTGAATCGAATCGCCGAAGTGTCGCGTTTCATTTCGTCGCCGCCTCGCCATCCGACGCAAGTGCGGGCGGCAGCGACAGCGCCGGGGACGGTGCAGACTTCTGCTTGAACAGCTTCTCCGTGATCACGACAAAGAACATTGGAATCAGAAATGGGGCCAGGAACGTGGCGGTCAACATGCCACCGATAACGCCGCGGCCGACCGCGTTCTCGCTACCCGACCCGGCGCCGTTGGCGATGGCCAGCGGCAACACGCCAAGGACGAAGGCGAGTGAGGTCATCAGGATCGGCCGCAGCCGCAAGTGCGCGGCTTCAACCGCGGCTTCGATCGCCGACTTGCCCTGAGCTTCGAGGTCGCGCGCGAACTCGACGATCAGGATGGCGTTCTTCGAGGACAACCCCATCGTGGTCAGCAGACCGACTTGGAAGTAGACGTCGTTTTCCAGATGCAGTGCCGTTGCCGCAGCAAGCGCACCGAGAATTCCGAGTGGCACCACCATGATCACCGAAATCGGCACCGTCCAGCTCTCGTACAGCGCGGCGAGGCTTAAAAACACGACCAGGATCGAAAGCGCATACAGCATAGGGGCCTGCGATCCCGACTGTTGTTCCTGCAACGAGGTGCCAGTCCATTCATAGCCGATTCCCACCGGCAGCTGCTGCGCCAGCCTCTGCAAAGCCGCGATTGCCTGTCCGGTGCTCTTGCCTGGCGCCGCCTGTCCCTGGATCTCCACCGATGAGACGCCGTTGTAGCGCTCGAGCTTCGGCGAGCCGTAGCTCCACGAGCCCCTCGCGAACGACGTGAAGGGCACCATGCTTCCCTTGGTGTTGCGGACATAGAGCGATCTCAGATCTTCCGGGTTCATCCGGAACGGGACGTCGGCCTGGACATAGACCCTCTTGATCCGCCCATCGGTATCGAGAAAGTTGTTGACGTACTGCGAGCCCCATGCAATCGAGAAGGTCTGATCGACGTCGCTTAAGTTGATGCCGAACGCGCTCGCCTTCTCGCGGTCGATGTCGATTTTGTAGGTCGCGTTGTCACCGACTCCGTTCGCCCACACGAGCGCGATGTTCGGGTCCTGCCTCGCCAAGCCGAGCAGCTGATCGCGCGCCTGCATGAGCTTTTCGTGACCGAGACCGCCGCGATCCTGGAGCTCGAAATCGAAACCCGAGGCCGTTCCCAGGCCGGGGATCGCCGGTGGGTTAAACGCAATGATGGTCGCTTGCTGGTACGACGCAAAATGCTTGGTCGTGCGGGCTAGGACCGCCTGCGCTTTGAGGTCGGCGCGCTTTCGCACCGACCAGTCCTTGAACCGCACGAAGACGAGGCCCTGGCTTTGTCCGCGCCCCGCGAAATTGAAACCGGCGATCTCGAACGTTGACTCGACGGCGCTCGCTTCCTCGTGCAGCAGGTAGTTCGCCACGTCGTCGAGCGCGATTTGCGTTTGACCCTGCGTCGCACCCGACGGGGTCTGCACCTGCACGAACGCGGTGCCCTGATCCTCGTCGGGGAGAAATCCGGTCGGCAAGCGCACAAAGAGCCAGCCGACGGCAACGATCAGCGCGCCATAGATAAGCAGCCAACGAGCGAAGCGACTGAGGACATGGCGCACCCCGCCCACGTACTTGTCGCGCCCGCGCTCGAACACACGATTGAACGCGCCGAAAAAGCCGCTTTTCGGCGCCTCGCGTCCGTGGCTCGTCGGCTTCAGCATAATGGCGCACAGCGCGGGCGTGAGCGACAAGGCGACGAACACCGAGAGCAGCATCGCCGAGACGATAGTGAGCGAGAACTGCCGGTAGATGGCTCCCACCGACCCGCCCGAGAAGGCCACCGGGACGAACACCGCGCTAAGCACCACGGCGACGCCGACCAGCGCGCCGGTAATCTGCCCCATGGCCTTGCGGGTCGCCTCGATCGGCGACAGCCCTTCCTCGGACATCACGCGCTCGACATTCTCGACGACGACGATCGCGTCGTCGACCAAGAGCCCGATCGCGAGCACCAATCCGAACATCGACAGCGTGTTGATGGTGAACCCGAAGGCCGACATGAGCCCAAAGGTTCCGAGGAGCACGACCGGCACCGCGATGGTCGGGATCAACGTGGCACGCAGGTTCTGCAGGAAGAGGTACATCACCAGAAAAACGAGCGCGATGCCCTCGAACAGCGTCTTCACGACTTCCGTGATCGAAATCCTCACGAACGGGGTCGTGTCGTACGGATACACGACTTTCAGTCCCTGCGGGAAATACGGCGTGAGTTCTTCGATTTTTGCCCGCACGGCGTTCGCCGTAGCGAGCGCATTCGCGCCGGGCGCTAGCTGGACCGCGAACGCGCACGCCGGCTGCCCGTTGTATCTCGTGTCGAGGAAGTAGTTTTCGGCGCCAAGGTCGATGTGCGCGACGTCGCGCAGCCGCACCTGCGACCCATCGGTGTTGACCTTCAGCAGTATGTTGCCGAACTCCGCCGGCGTGTGCAGCAGCGTCGCCTCGGTGATAGTCGCAGTGAGGCGCTGTGTTGCCGGCGCCGGGGTCCCACCGAGTTGGCCACCGGCGACCTGGACGTTCTGGTTCTGGATCGCGTTCGTGACATCGACCGGCGTCAACGCGAAGCTGTTGAGCTTGTCCGCGTCGAGCCAGATGCGCATCGCGTACTGCGTGCCACCGAACACGGTGTAGTTGCCGACGCCGTCGATCCGGCTCAGCGGATCCTGCAAGTGCGAAACAATGTAATCGGCGATGTCGAACCTCGACATGCTGTTATCGCTCGACACGAAGCCCGCGGCCAGCAGATATCCGTTGCTCGATTTGGTGACCCGGATGCCGGTTTGCTGTACCTGTGCGGGCAGCAATGGGGTTGCGAGCTGCAGCTTGTTCTGCACCTGCACCTGGGCGATGTCGGGATTGGTTCCGGCCGCGAAGGTCAGCGTGGTGGTCGCCTGGCCGGAGTCGTCGGCATTGGACGAGAGATACAGCAGATGATCGAGCCCGCTCATCTGCTGCTCGATCACCTGCACGACGGTATTTTCGACCGTCTGCGCGGAGGCGCCCGGGTAGGTCGCGGTGATCTGGATCGACGGCGGCGCGATGGTCGGATACTGCTCGACCGGCATCGAGAGAATCGACAATCCTCCCGCGAGCATGACCATGATCGCGATGACGATCGCGAAGATCGGGCGGTCGATGAAGAATTTGGCCATCGAAGGTGTCCTTATCTATTTCGCCCTGGAGACGACCGCGCCCGGGGAAGTCTTCGGGGCTTCTGCGGCCGCGATGGGAGATGCTGTGGACGGTGTGGACGATGCTGCAGCGGCGGTTGCCGTCTGCGTCTCGACCGCCTTCACCGCCGTTCCAGGTTTCGCCTTCTGCATGCCGGCGACGATGACGCGATCGCCATCATCGAGCCCGCCTTCGACGATCCACTGGTCGCCGCTCGTGCCTCTGAGCTGCAACGTATGCGCCGTGACCTTGTCGTCGGCACCGACCACCAGCGCGGTCGCCTTTCCGTTCGGGTCGTGAGTCACCCCGACTTGCGGCACCAGGAAGGCGTCTTCCTTCACGCCCTCTTCAATGCGTGCGCGCACGAACATGCCGGGAAGCAGCACAAAGCGCGGATTGGGAAAGATCGCCCGCAAGGTCACCGACCCCGTCCCCTGGTCGACAGTGATGTCGGTGAACTGCAAAGAGCCCGGCAGCGGGTATTGCGTCCCGTCTTCCAGGAGCAAGGTGACTTTGGCTTGATTGGGACCACTGAGCTTCAATTGACCGGACGCAATGTCGCGTCGCAATTGCAAACCTTCGACGCTCGACTGTGTGAGGTCCACATAGACTGGGTCGATCTGCTGGACGGTCGTCATGAGCGTCGCGGCGCTCGCCTGCACATAGGCGCCCTCGGTCACCATCGACAGACCGCTGCGACCGGTGATCGGCGATCCGACGTTGGTGTAGCCGAGGTTGATCTGCGCCGTCGCCACCGCCGCGTTGCCGGTCGCAACGTCGGCCGCCGCCTGCCCTTGGGTGGAGACAGCGTTGTCGTAATCCTGCTTGCTGACCGCGTTCGCGGCGACCAGCACCTTGAAGCGTTCGGCCTGTGCCGTGGTCGACGCGAGATTGGCTTCCGCCTTTTGCAGCGAGGCCTGCGCGCTGTTCAACGCCGCAACATAGGGAGCGGGGTCGATCTGGTAGAGCCGTTGCCCTGTCTTGACCTCGCCGCCTTCCTTGAACTCGCGCTTTAGCACGATGCCGTCGACACGGGCGCGTACCTGCGCCACGAGGTATGCGGAAGTTCGCCCCGGCAGCTCGGTCGTGATCGGCACGCTGCCCCGATGAACTGTGGTGACCGAGACTTCCGGCAGTTGCGGCGCAGGCGCCGGCGTCTGCGCATTGCTGCAGGCGCCAAGCGCCACGGCGAGCAACATTGCCGTCGGAAGGCAATAGCCTGGATATGCACGTCGCGAATCCATCTTTTGAGTCCCCTGCTGCAGGTCGTCGTCCTCGTCGATCGGCACTCGTCAGCGGAATCTTGAGTGGCAATCGGCACACGGCGGGTATTAGCCCGGCGTGTGGATGCATGGTCTCGAACGCTGGCTGCGCGTCGGTCACACAATCGCACGCTACGCGTCGCATTTGTGACTGGTCACCGGTGCTCGTCACCCACTCCGCGCGCGGCGGTCTGTCGCATTGCGCGCCGCCGTGGGGTGCTGCCCATGGTTACAAACGTGACGCGAACGAAGCGAATCGAAACCATTTGGACATCGAGCAGAGCCACGCTGGATTCACGCGGTCGAGCGGCCGACGTCGAGGAAGGGTTTTTATGGCATTCGCAATGTCCCCGAACCGAAATAACGCGAGCATCACGATCGCCGATGCCCACCGCTTTCCCGAGGTCGGCGTCCCGTGGTTCTGGCCACTCGCTTTTGCGCAAGCCGGCCTCGAACTGACCGATCGATCGCTCAAGTTTCTCGCCGAGGTCGCCAGGACCCAGGTCGAGCGGCCGGCACCGCGCTGGGCCACGGCGAATCGTGTCGTGCTCGAGCTGCACACGCTGAGACTGCGTGACTTTTCGATCCGCGCCGCCGGGCATCCGGTGCTCGTGCTGCCGCCTTACGCCGGCCACGCGTCGACCATCGCGGATTTCCACGCCGGTCAGAGCCTCGTTGCGACGCTGCGCGAAAATGGTTGCGAGAAGGTGCTCGTCACCGACTGGCGCAGCGCAACTCCGGAGATGCGCGACTACGATATCGACGACTATCTCGCGGAGCTGGCAGTCGTGGTGGAGGACCTGGGCGGAAAGGTCGCGCTCGTCGGTCTATGCCAGGGCGGTTGGTTGGCGACGATGTATGCGGCGCGGTTTCCGGACCATGTGAGCAGGCTCGTGCTGGCCGGTGCCCCGATCGATACCGATGCGGGCGACGGCCCGATTCTCGAAGCGGCCCATCGGCTGCCGATGGCCTCTTTCAGGCAGCTCGTGGCGCTGGGCGGCGGCCGTCTCAAAGGCGAGTTCATGCTGCAGGGCTTCAAGAACATGCACCCGGACAAGCAGTACGTGGACAAGTTCGTCGAGCTCTACGAGCACATCGATCATCCGTCCTACGTCTCGCGCTTCGAGCAGTTCGAGCGCTGGTACGAGCACACGATCGACCTTCCGGGTCGCTTCTACCTGCAGGCGGTACAGGAGCTGTTCAAGGAAAACCGGCTTGCCAAGAACGAGTTCGTCGCGCTTGGCAAGCGGCTCGATCTGACGGCGATCCGCTGCCCGCTTTATCTGCTCGGCGGAGCGCGCGACGACATCACTCCACCCGATCAGGTGTTCCACGCCGCACGCCTCGTCGGTACGCCCAAGCACGCGATCGCAAAAGCCACCGCCGACGGCGGCCACATCGGACTGTTCATGCGACGTGAAGTGCTGGAGAAACACTGGACGGAAATCGCGCGCTGGCTGGCACGCGCAGGAACGTAGCCTTAGCCGAGCGAATCTCGCCCGGGACGATGGGGTCGAGGCGCTAGCTCACCCTCGTTGCAGCGCAACCACTCGATTGCTCGCGGTCATTGACCGCAATTCGCCAACCGCTCGCAATGATCGTCGTTTCGATATCGTGAAGACGGGGCCAATACGGAAATTCTATTTCGCGATCGGTAAAAGCCCTCTCGGGCTAGGGATTTGCAAGCGGAATTACACTCTGTAGACTACGCGTTTTGCGCTAGGCTCTCTGGCGGACACCGCGTAGGGGCACGGCGCGCTCAATGCGTAGTGCTTGCCAAAGGGTACCGCAGCTTGTGTTGTTTTGCGGTTCCGCGATATGACAACCTCTGCAGTTGGTAAAGTCGTCGACGAACACGATGTCGGGCTGCCGGGGCTCGGTGTCGTGCTCGAGGACATCTCGCAACAATTCGACGTTCAACTTGCGACCGATACGACCGAGACCCAGGGCGCGTTCTCGCTCACCTACGCCGACTACTTGCATGTGCCGGACGAACCCGGAAAACAGCTCCGCCGGCTTCGCCTTCGCATCCGGTTGGGTCAGCACGTGCTCCATGAAATCCTGCAGGATGACCTTCCGTCCCAGGACCAATTGACCTTCGCCTCGATCAAGCTCACCCAAGACGAGGCCAATGCCTGGTGGGCGACGCTGCGTTCCGGCGCGCCTTCGCGTAAGACCGACGGTAACGCCATTCGCTGGCTCGCGGACGACGAAGACGCGTGGGATCGCGTGGCGAAGGTGATCGACACCGCTTCGAGACCCGACGCGAAGCTGGATATCATGCAGTTGACGATCGACACCGGGAAATTCCAGGCGGACCAACCGAACGACCCGGGCTTTCTAAGGGAAGACCCGTTCGTGGTGCTGCAATTCGACGCGAACGATAAGCTCAGCCCGAGCAATAATTTCGTGCTCGATCACCTTGACCCCCGCATCGAGCGATCAATATTCGAGGCATATCAAAAAGGTGCCGAAGTACGCATTCAACTGCCAAAGCCGACGCTGGATAGGCATGGGCTCGCGGTCGTCGGAACAGCGATTCTCGGTATCGCCTCGCTGATTTTTCTGGGAGGGGTCATCGCGATCATCGCCGGCATCCTGGCGATCATCCTGGGGGCGGCGGCGATTGCGGGTGTCCTGGCGATCTTTTTCGGAAGGGATCCGGAGATCATGCAATGGTTTCGCGACGCGGGACAACTGCCGAACCGTCCTCCTGTGAACGTGAAACAGCTGAAGATGCGCTCGAACCAGTATACGCACGCCAAACTGGTCATCGACCGGGACCGCGAAGCGCTGTTGCTCGGCTCGCCCTTCGAACAGCAATACTTCGATTCGCGCCAGCATGCGATCTTCAATCCTCGGCGCGGGCGAGATGCGTCAAAGGGGCCGATCCACGATGTGAGCGTAGGCGTTCGCGGCCCCGCGGTCGGACACCTTCAGGAGGTCTTCAACATCCACTGGAACCTGGCAGACCCCGACGACAAGCTGCCCGACACGCCCGCGCTGCCGCAGCCTCTGCAGAGCGCCGATCCCGACGAATTCATCACGACAGTGCAGGTGGTTCGCACGCTGGACGTGATGTTCACGCAGACAGGCGATCACCCGAACGACGATGGCGAACAGGGTGTTCTGGAATCCTACCTCCGGGCGATTCATTTGGCCGAGCGATTCATCTATATCGAGAACCAGTATTTCAACAACGACACCATAACCGAGGCCTTGATCGACGCATTTAACGCAAACGAAAAGCTCCAGGTCATTCTTTTCCTCAACGCCACGCCAGACATGCCGCTGTACCTCGGTTGGCAACAAAAGGCCATCGCCCGGATCATCGGAGCTCTGAAAAAAGCGCAGGACAAAGACCCGCAGAACAAGGACAAGGACCCCAAAAGACGGTTCGGTGCATTTACGGCCTGGACCCACGCCGCTTCTGACAATACCCACACCAAGCCACGGCTGGTCGACAACTATCTCCACACCAAATCGGCCATCGTCGACAATCGCTGGGCGGCGGTCGGCTCCGCAAACCTCGACGGCGCTTCACTGGATTCGATCCAGTACGCCCGGTCGCTGTTCGGCGGAGACGTTCGCAACAGCGAAGCCAACATCGTGGTCTTCGAGGAAGTGCCCGCACAGCCGTCGGCTGTTGACGCGTTGCGGCGTCGCTTGTGGTCCGAGCACCTGGGCATCGCCGACCCGCATTCGCAAGCGCTCGATGACCCGCCAGCGACCGATTGGCTCGACGTGTGGAGCAAGGCGGCGGAGAGAAAACGCGTTGGGCTGCAGAACAATCTCGACCAGGTGCTTGGATTTGACGGCCCCGACGCAGACAACCAGATCCACGCGCTTGCCTGGCCGACGGCGGAGTTCGGCGAAGACCTCCACTTCTGGAACATATATCACTCCCACCGCGCGGCATACAGCTATCTGGCGCACTTGTTGAGTCCGGACGAGAAACCAAGCGACGTGAGCGTGTCTCAATTCGAGATTCTCGGCGAAAAGGGACCGTTGAGCGCCCCCTTCACCTATAAGTAGCGAAGCGCTTCTGCCATAGCATGTCCAGCACGCTCGATCGCCTGGCATACGAGGCCGGACGTCTGCTCAAGTTCGTGGCGTCGCTCGTCTCGGCGGAGAGCGGTCCGCGCAACATGCTTGCGGCGCTCGGGTGGGACCTGCCGCCGGGCGCCACCGACATCGGCCTCGTCGCGCTGGACATGTCGGCGCTGGTGAGCAAGGTCGATGAGCTCGAGGAGGCACTGAGCTCGGGTGCCGACGAACTCGCGGTCGCCGAGAAATTCATCGAGCTCTTCATCGAGCTACAACATGCGCTGGGCGCGCTGCGGACGGCAGTCGATGGAATCAGCGCGACGGGAGACTACCTCGACAAGACTCGAATCAGGTCCGAGTTCCTGCCTCGCCTGCAGGGCTTTTTGACGGCTTCGCGGGTGGGGACCGCATCGCCGACGACATTTCTGCTGCTGCAGTTTTTCGGGGTGGTGACTGTCCGCCACTTTGCCGCCGATCCCAGCATCTTTCAGGTAGATCATCTGCGTGTCAGCTTCGATTGGAATGCGTTCGGCAAGTTGTTCAGCGACCCCGTGGGTTTGCTCGAAACGCGTTACGGCTGGGGTACCGCCGCCTTCGACGGCGAAGGCTTTGTCGCCAACTTGAGCTCGCTGGTCGAGGCATTTGGCGAGCCGCTCCGCCTGCGGCTGTTGCCACGGCGGGTCGAGGAGCAGCTCGCCGGCCGGCTCGTGCCGGAAGCCGATACGAGTCCGGCGACGCAGTTGATCGCGAGCATCGTGCGCGGCGACGCGGCAAGCGGCATCGACGCCGGGATTTCACTCTTTCCATTGCGGGCGTCCACGCCCGGCGCGACCGACGGCGGTATTGCGATCTCTCCGTTCGTGCATGGCGCTGCAGACGTGAGTTTTCCGCTGACGGCCCGATTGAAGCTCGAATTCGACGCCACCGTTGCACTCGACTCCGGCATCGCACTTCAATTCCGTCCGAACCAGCCCGTGTCGCTCAAAGCGGGACTGCTTGGCTCGGGCGGTGTGATCGATAGCGTCGATGGCAAGGCTCTCGTCCGGCTCACCGTCGCGCCGCCGTCTGGAACCCTCAACTTGGCCTCGCTTCCCGGGGGTGGCGTGGTCGAAGCCAATTCGATCGCGTTCGCCGGCGGTGTCGAGGTATCGGGCGGGAGCCTGTCGCCAAGTTTCGGTCTTCGCATCAATGGCGCTCACGTATCGATCGCTCCGAGTGGCTCGGACTCCTTTATCGGGTCGCTGATGCCTGCCGATGGCGTCGACTTCAAATTCGACTTGGGGCTCCGCTGGTCCGGCGCGCACGGTTTGAGCTTCGAGGGCTCGGCATCGGCCGAAGTCGATCTGCCGGCGCATCTGTCGGTTGGAGGTCTGCACATCGATGGGCTTCATGTTGGCGTCACGCCGTCCGACGCCGGCATCACCGTCGAGGTGAGCTTCGCGGCGGGCGCGTCGATCGGGCCCGTAAGCGTCGCGCTGGATCGCGTCGGTGCACAGGCCATCGTCGCATTCCACGACGGCAATCTCGGACCGATCGATGTTGGTTTGGGGTTCAAGCCGCCGTCGGGGATTGGTTTGGCGGTGGAGGCGGGCGGGGTGGTCAGTGGTGGTGGTTTCCTGTTTCACGATCCGGTGCA
>Ga0210402_10000662_pt1 | contig 38066 bp, 39 predicted proteins | sample IncBWC7MmetaG_FD_161055 | JGI IMG/M metagenome (GOLD analysis project Ga0210402, IMG submission 161055) | Forest soil microbial communities from Barre Woods Harvard Forest LTER site, Petersham, Massachusetts, United States - Inc-BW-C-7-M | ecosystem: Environmental > Terrestrial > Soil >...
CTGACAAACTTCAGCGCGCCCAGATTGATAACAACTAGGCGATTGATCCGTAGGCTTGATTGACGCCCCTTGACAGGGCTCCTAAAATGGTAAGTAGCACTATTCAATGAGTGCTGCGATGCGAAATCCAGCTCTACAGGAACGGCGTAACCGCCAGATTTTGGCGGACTTGGTGCGTACCTACATCGAGACGGGCGAACCTGTCTCTTCGCGTGCTATTTCGAAGAGGTTCGAGGAGTCGCTTAGCACCGCCACGATTCGCAACATCATGGCGGACCTGGAGGATGGCGGGTACCTTTACCAGCCGCATACTTCGGCTGGCCGGGTGCCGACCGCGGCGGCTTACCGGTTTTTTGCACAGGAAATTGCTTCGCAGGCGACGCTTACCGTGGAGGATCGCAACTGGATCAATCGCGAAATGAGCGGGGCGAATTCCGCAGCGGAGATCACCGAGCGGGCGGGGCACGTGCTTGCGGAAGTTTCCCGCGGGGTGGGAATTATTGTTTCTCCGCCATTGCGGCGGGCGGTGCTGGAGCACGCGCGGATGTGGCTGCTTCCCGACGGGCGAGTGGTGGTGGTGCTGATTTCACCGGGCGGGAATACGCGGGACAAAGTTTTGCGGCCCAGCCGCAATTTTACGCAGGCGGAGCTCGACGCGACCGCTGATTTTCTGAATCGCAACTATGCCGGCTGGACGCTGGATGCGATTCGCGGCGACCTGCTGCAGAAGCTGGCCACGGAGCGCGAGCGTTACGAAACACTGGCGCAGAGCGCGTTGACACTTTGCAACCCGGCGATGCTCTCGGAGACCGCTGTGCAGCAGATTCACGTGGAGGGCGCGGCGCAATTTGTCGGGACGCCGGAATTCGCCGATCAAGGGCACCTGCGGGAATTACTGGCGGCGATCGAGGAGAAGAACCGGCTTGTATCGGTACTGAACGCGTGTATCGAAACACCTGAGCCTGTGTTCGTGCAGATCGGCATCAAAGAGATATCGCAGGCCGGGCGCAACCTGGCCTTGATCAGCGCGCCGTATTCTGGGCACGACCAAGTGCAGGGTTCGCTTGGGGTGCTGGGGCCTACGCGGATTGATTACGAGCGGGCGATGACCGCGGTGGCGTATGTGGCGCAGCTTTTCAGCGAGGCGTTGCAAAAGATCGAGTAGTTAGTTCACCCCGGCCAACGAAGTCCGGGAGAAAGCGGTAGGAGAGCCCACTTTTTGAGGATAGATTTATGAGCGAGCAGGAAATCAAAATCAACGTTCCGAATGACGAAGCCTCCGGACAGCCGGAGGAATCGCAATCCGCGGAAACTGCGCGGGAGGATTCTCAAGTGAAGAAGCTCACAGCGGATCTTGCAGACCTGCAGCAGACGCTGCTGCGGCGGCAGGCGGACTTTGAGAATTACCGCAAGCGAGTCGAGAAGGAACGCGCGGAGGATTCGAAGCGGACTTCCGCGCGTGTGGTCGAGTCGTTGATTCCCGTTGTGGATGGGTTTGAGCATGCACTGGCGGCGCATAAGGAAGATGAGTATGCGAGCTACCGCAAAGGTTTCGAGCTGATTTACAAACAGCTGCTGGATAATCTGGCGCGGCTTGGCGTGGAGCGGGTTGAACCGCTCGGCAAGCCTTTTGATCCCCACATGCATCAGGCCATGGATCGCACGGAAACCGCGGAACATGAGGACGGCACGATTCTGGAAGTGTTTCAGCCCGCGTACGTGTTTCACGGGCGGGTGCTGCGTCCAGCGATGGTGCGCGTAGCGGTCCACCCCGGCGGCGCATCGAATAAAGCAGTGAATTAATCGGAAACACGCGAACGGGATTGCGGCGGGTCACGTGCCGATTCCTGTTAGGTTCAAATAGAGAAGGGAACGACAGCCAGCGAATATGCCCAAGTCTCACCAGCGCGATTATTACGAAGTCCTCGACGTCGCGAGAACGGCGTCGATTGAGGAAATCAAGTCGTCTTACCGGAAGGCGGCGCTGAAGTGGCATCCCGACCGCAGCCCGGAGAACAAAGAAGAGGCTGAGCACCGCTTTCGCGAATGCACCGAAGCGTACAGCGTGCTGAGTGACACGCAGAAGCGGCAGATTTACGATACATACGGTCATGAAGGGCTGGCGGGAGTGGGCACGCAGCCGGATTTCAACGGCACGATCTTTCAGGATTTCCACGACATTTTTGGTGAGTTTTTTGGCTTCGAGGAATTGTTTAGCGGGGGCGGCGGACGCCGGCGTGGTGGGGGGCGGCGTGTTCAGCGCGGCGGCGATTTGCGTTATGACATGACGCTGGCGTTTGAAGAAGCCGCCAGCGGGATCACGACGAAGATTCGCGTGCCGCGGCAGGAGTATTGCGAGGCTTGCAATGGCACGGGGGCGAAGAAGGGCACCGGCATTGTGTCTTGCCAGGCTTGCGGCGGGCGCGGACAGATTGTTTATCAGCAGGGATTCTTCACGATCAATCGCACTTGCCCTTCGTGCCAGGGCGCGGGACAGATCGTTAAGGAGCGCTGCCTGGACTGCAAGGGACAGGGACGGATTGATCGCGAGCGGACGATTGAGCTGCGGATTCCTCCTGGGGTGGATACGGGGACGCGACTTCGCGTGCAGGGCGAGGGGGAACCGGGTCCGAATGGCGGGCCGGCAGGGGATCTGTACGTTGTGCTGGAAGTGAAGGAGCACACGTTTTTTGAGCGGCGTGGGGCGGACCTTTACTGCACGATTCCGCTGAGCATTTCGCAGGCTTCCCTGGGTACGGAGTTGCAGGTTCCCGGGCTGACAGCGGAAGAGCGATTGAAAATTCCCGATGGGACGCAGAGCGGGGCGGTGTTTCGCATCAAGGGAAAGGGACTGCCTGATCCGCACGGCGGCGGGCGCGGGGATCTTTATTATCATGTGCGGGTGCTGACGCCAACGAAATTGACGCGCGAGCAGCGGAAGATTATGGAGCAGCTTGACGCGACGCTGAAGGTGGACAACAAACCCGCCGACCGAAATTCCACGCTGTTCGACAAAGTAAAAGACATCTTCGGGTAATTTGGAGCGCGGCAGCTCTGCTTCCGCTTTTGAGGTGTCAACCTCTAGACCAATTGAAGTTTTGGGAAGCCAGCATAAAACGTAAAAGCGGGAGCTTCGCTCCCGCACTCAAATAGCGTCGCGCCATTGCAGTAATCCACTCCCTCTATAATTTCGGTTTCGTGCGAAGATAACTCCCATGCGCCGGCGGTTTTTCATTGAACAATTTACGGGACAACGGGCGGTGATGGAAGGCGAAGCCGCGCATCATCTCGGACGAGTGCTGCGTGCACAGCCCGGGCAGCTATACGAGCTGAGCGACGGCACAAAAGTGTGGCTAGGCCGCATTGATACCGTGACGCGTGACTCGGTCGGATTTTCCCTGGTGGAGGAGATTGCCGCACATCAGCCGTCCTTGCAAACAACGCTGCTGCTTTCGGTGGTGAAATTCGATTCTTTCGAGTGGGCGCTCGAAAAAGCTACCGAACTCGGCGTGAACCGCATCATTCCGCTTGCCGCTGCGCGCAGCGAAAGAGCGTTGCTTGCCGCTGCCGTCAAGCGCGCAGAGCGATGGAAGAAACTTCTGCTCGAAGCGTCGCAGCAATCACGCCGCATTCAACTGCCTGTTCTGGATTCGCTGATTAAGCCGGAAGCAGCCTTCGCAAGCTGCAAGCAAGGCCTGTGCGTTTTTCTTTCTGAAGCGCCGGACGCGAAGTCTCTACGGGAAGTCTTGCGCAATCAGCAGGCGAGTGCCGCGGTTCTCGCCATCGGCCCCGAAGGTGGGTGGACCGACGCGGAATTCTTCGCTGCCCGCGCGGCTCGGTTTCAAGACGCTTCTCTCGGCAAGCTGATCCTGCGCACGGAGACCGCCGTTGTTGCTTCGCTTGCCGTCCTGAACTTCGCGCTCTCGGATTAACGCAATGCTTGTGTAGCGGACGCCTTCCGAGGCGCCCGCTTTGGAGTGCGGGAGCTCAGCTCCCGCTTTTGCGGTTTCAGCATTCTCTCCCAATTCAACTTGGGAGTCTCACATGAGGCAGTAAAAGCGGTGGCAGGGCCACCGCAGTCCAAAGTGGCCGAGCTAAAGCCCGGCCACTACAGGTGCGATTGAACGATCAGGGACGCGAAGGCCCGAAGAGGAGCAGCTCTCCGGGCCGAACGCTTGAGCGTTTTACCTGTCGGAATCGTTATCGTTGTCCTTCTTTTTCTCGAAGGTGATTACTCCAAAGGTTCCGTCACCGTAATTATGGGTGCCGGCGGTGAAGAAGAGTTGGTTGGAGTTGCCGTTCGAGCCTGCCACGCCACCCTGGCCGAATTGAATCGCCCAGATGTTGTCAATCTCGATGGGCTTGCCATGCTCGTCGCGGAGGGGTCCCAGAAATTCTCCGGATTCCCGGTCAAATGCATTGATTCGCCCAATGGCATCGTTATTCGAGATGAGCAGGGCGCCGCTAAGCGGCCCGAAGTTGTCCGGGGCCAGCGCCACTCCCCACGGTGAATCGAGGGGGCCGTGGAGGGAATGGTGGGAGCGCAGTTCGCCCCCGGTGGTGAATGCGGCCACAAAACCACCCGGCGAGTTGTTGAGGGATGTGTAAGTCACCCAAATCGTCTGTTCGCCATCCTCAGAGGTGATCGTCTGAATGCCGTAGGGCGCGAAGTCCTTGGGAATCTTGCGATCCTCAAAGGCGTCCTTGTCAAAATTCACGAGCTGGAAATTGGAATCGAAGACATCGATGCGGCGGTTCGGCCCGTCATCGGCCGCGTAGAGAAATCTCTGTCCGTTGCGGGTGGCGATGGCCAGGCCGGTGTAGGTAGCGCCGACGGACGACCTGTCGGGGCCGATATTGGCGACGCTGGCGCCTGTGGCGGTGATGCCGCCGACGGCGGGGTTCCATCCGCTGATCGTTCCGTCGAGTGTGGCGAAAATGAAAATCGAGTTCGCGGAAGCTTGCTTGCCCGTGACCGGGTTGATTCCAGTAATCGTAAACGCCGTGACGCCTGGAGCTGTTTCCGGCGCGACGATTCCAGTGGGTGTTCCTTTCCCGCCGTTTACCGCGGGGATGCTGACGACGAGGCCAAGGGGACTGGCAGCCACTCCGGTTGTATTGCTGATGGAATAAAGGGTAGAAAGCCCCGTAGAGTTATCGCTCACCCAGAACGGGCTTGTGCCTGTGGAGACGAGACCCCAGGCGTTGACGAGATGGGCATCAGGGACGGTGCCACCTGCGCCTGAGTTGGTGACGAGGTCGGTGCGGGTATATTGCGAGAAGGTTAAGCAGGGAAACACTGCCGCCAGGGCGATCGCGGCGAGTGTTTTGATCACTAATCTCATTTCCATTTTTTCCTTTCACCTGTTCTTTGTGCCGAAGCACGGATTGCAGATGGCATCGCGGTTTGCAGTGAGCTGGGAAGGGCTGGGCAGGAACCGAACTGTCTTCCGGAAGCAATGAACCTCAACGCCATACTCAGGGTAATGGCGGGCGGCTGGGGGAATGTCACATGGAAGTCAACTGGGTGTTAGATTTCCTCTTGGGTGGTCGCCAGGGTGTCGCAGGGCATTTAGTTTATCGGGCGGAGGAGAGGCCGTACTTTGCGATGGTCCAGAGGATTTTCCAACCCGCGCGGAATGTGCCGAGGAGGTTTCCGGAGATTTTGGATTGGCCGGCGATTCTCTGGCGGTAGTTTACGGGGAGTTCCAGGGTTCTGAGTTCGAGGCGGTGGGCTTTGATTTGCATTTCGATTGTCCAGCCGTAGTTGGCATCGCGCATTTCGAGACGCTCCAGCGCTTTGCGGCGGATTACGCGGAATTTGCCGAGGTCGGTGTAGCGGGCGCCGAAGAGTACGCGCGTCAACCCCGTGGCCAGCCAGTTGCCGAATGCTTGTTGGGGCGTGTCGGCTCTTCCTTCGCGGACGGGAGTGAGCAAGCGCAGACGGTCTTCGGGGTCATCGCTGCCGTCGGCGTCCAGAAATCCTACAATTTGCGTGGCGGCCGAGAGCGCGGCGATTCCTGCGAGGCACGCCTGGCCGTAGCCCCGGCGGGGTTCGCTGACCACGCGAGCGCCGTGCTTGCGGGCTACGCTGGCCGTGGCGTCGCGCGAGCCGTTGTCGACCACGATGATGTCGGCATCGGCACAGGCGGCGGCATCCAATGCGGCACGCAAACCGTCTAAGATGGGGGCGAGAGCTGCTTCTTCATTGAGAGCTGGAATGATAAATGCAAATGGGGGAGGGCATCGCCTGAATCCTAAAGGCATCGCCGGGCGATGTCGAGGCGGCGGAACGGCAATTCGTTGCTGGTGTGAATTTCACGACGCATGTTATAAAATAAAGGTAATTGGAAATGCCCAAACCTGACGAGACTCTGAATGCTCCTCCCACGGGCGGCACACCCGACGCCCAGAAGCCTTCTTTGGCTCCCACGGCTGGGTTGCAGGATAGTTGCTCCGCACGAGCAAATTCCCACCACCTGTTGCGCAACGAGATTCGCGTGTGGACCCGCGACCTGCTGATCGCGATCGGCCTGGCGCTGGTGATCATCGTGTTTCTTTACCAACCGGTAAAAGTGGAAGGCACCAGCATGGCGCCGCTGCTTTCCGACCAGGAGCGTATCTTCATTAACAAGTTTGTTTACCGGTTTGAAGATATTCACCGCGGCGACGTGGTGGTGTTCTGGTATCCGCTGGACCGCTCGAAATCGTTCATCAAGCGGGTGATCGGATTGCCTGGTGAGACGGTGGATATCCGCCGAGGACTGCTTTATGTGAATGGGCAGTTAATTCCAGAGCCGTATGTGCCGCCGCAATACACCGACGTTACGGATTTTGGGCCGGTGAAAGTTCCCAAGGACAGTTACTTCGTGATGGGAGATCATCGGATCAGTTCGAATGATTCGCGTGTGTTTGGGCCGGTGGCCAGCCAGTTTATTTATGGCCGGGCCGTGTTTGCTTACTGGCCTGTGGACCACTTCGGTTCGCTTTCCACCACCGAGGCCAGCGATAAATGACGCAGTTCTCAGGAGGACCCACTGACGGAAGTCCAGCATCGACCCGCAATCCTCGCGCTCGAAGACGGGCGCATATTTAACGGCCGCGCGGCCGGCGCGATCACGCGCCGGGGCGGCGAAGTCGTTTTCAATACCAGCCTCACGGGTTACCAGGAAGTTTTCACGGATCCAAGTTATGCGGGGCAGGTTGTTTGCCTGACGTATCCCCACATCGGTAATGTTGGCGCGAATCTGGATGATGAAGAGTCGACGCGGCCGTACATTGAATCGCTGATTGTTCGGGAGTTTTCGCAGGTTACTTCGAACTGGCGGTCGGCCGAATCCGCACAGCTGTATTTGAATCGTCACAAAATTCCAGTCATTTGGGATGTGGATACCCGGGCGCTGGTGCGGCATATCCGGAAGATGGGGGCGCTGCGCGGGATTGTGGCCACGGACGGGACGGCCGCGGATCAGCTGGTTCATGAAGCAAAGCAGTTGCCGCTGATGGCCGGGCAGGAATTGGCCGGGCGGGTGAGTTGCAAGAAGGCTTACGACTGGCAAAAAGGGTCGATTGATTTAGCGACTTCACCGTGGGCCGAGCAGATGGGTGAATCGGGGGCGAGTCCGGACACGAAGAAATTCAAGGTTGTGGCTTACGATTATGGGATCAAGCTGAACATTCTGCGTTTGCTGGTGGACCACCACTGCGACGTCACCGTGGTTCCCGCGAATACTTCCACAGAAGATGTGCTTTCGCTTCGGCCGAATGGGGTTTTTTTGTCGAATGGGCCGGGCGATCCGGAACCCATAAATTATGCGGTTGAAAATATTCGCAAGCTGGCCGGGCGGGTTCCGGTGTTCGGAATTTGCCTGGGGCACCAGCTTTGCGGGCTTGCGCTGGGCGGGAAGACGTTCAAGCTGAAATTTGGTCATCACGGTTCAAATCATCCGGTGAAGAATCTGCTGACCAGCCAGGTGGAGATTACCGCGCAGAATCATGGGTTCTGCGTCGATCCCGAATCGCTGCCGTCGAGCGACGTGGAAATTACGCATATCAATCTGAACGACCACACCAATGAAGGCATGCGCCACAAAAATCTGCCGCTGTTTAGCGTGCAATATCATCCCGAGGCCTCGCCTGGGCCGCATGATTCGCATTACCTGTTCACGCAGTTCACGGATTTGATGAAGGAATTCGCGCGCCCGGGAAGTTCCCGTTCCTAGCGATGCAAGCGCTTATGCCGATGCCCAGCCAAACGCAAACCGCGAGAGCTCTGACGCCGGTTGTGATCGCGCTGCTGGCATCGACGTTGTTGGCGGACACGTCCAAACTTAATATCCGGACGAAGAACCATCTTCCCGCAGAAGAGCAACGCAAGCAACAGATGGAACGGCTGGCCAAGCAATACGACCTGAGCAAATACACGATCACGCGCGACATCATCATCGAGCGCGGGGCGATAAATCATTCTTCGCCTGTGCTTACGTTGAATCTGCGCTTTCTGGACAACGACGACCTGGCGCTTTCGGCGTATGTGCACGAGCAGGGGCACTGGTATTTGATGGAGCGGCACCGGCCGGGGAATCCGCAGCTGTTTGAAGACCTGCAACGTACTTTTCCGAATCTGGATTATCGCGTCCCGGGCGGGGATGGAGAACTCCGCAGCAGCTATTTTCATATTGCGGTGTGCCTGCTGGAGTGGCAGGCGATGGAAGAACTGGTCGGAGCCGAACGAGGGCGCAAAGTGATTGAGTGGAAGCAGAAGGATCATTACAAGGCGATTTATGCGATTCTGCTGAGTCAGCGCGAGCAGGTCGAGAGCGTTTTGAATCGCAACGGTGTGAAGTGGTGAGCAACAGTTTTTGGCTGGACCGATATTGGAAAACGAGTTTGAGGGAAGATGCCTAAACGCAAAGACATCCATAAGATTCTCATTATCGGCTCCGGGCCCATTGTTATCGGGCAGGCTTGCGAGTTTGATTATTCGGGCGCGCAGGCGTGCAAGGCGCTGCGGGCGGAGGGGTATGAGGTGGTGCTGGTGAATTCCAATCCGGCGACGATCATGACCGACCCGGAATTGGCGAACCGCACCTACATCGAGCCACTGACCAAAGAATATTTGGAAGAAATACTGATTAAGGAAAAGCCGGATGCGTTGCTGCCAACGGTTGGCGGACAGACGGCGCTGAATCTTGCGGTGGAGCTTGCTGAGGGCGGCATCCTCGAAAAGCACAGGGTGGAGATGATTGGGGCGTCGCTTCGCGCGATTAAAGTGGCGGAAGATCGGCTTTGGTTCAAGGATGCTTGCCGGAAGATTGGGCTAGAAGTGCCGGCGTCGGCACTGGTTAACAATGCGCAGGATGCGTTGCGGCTTTGCGACCAACTGGGATTTCCGCTGGTGATTCGGCCATCGTTCACGCTGGGCGGAACGGGCGGGGCGATCGCTTATAACAAGGAAGAGTTTGCGGACGCCATTTCGCACGCGCTGGACATGAGTCCGGTGCATGAGGCGCTGGTGGAAGAGTCTGTGCTTGGGTGGAAAGAATACGAACTGGAAGTAATGCGCGACTTCCGGGACAACTTTGTGGTGATTTGCACGATTGAGAATTTTGATCCCATGGGCGTGCATACGGGCGATTCGATCACTGTGGCGCCGGCGCAGACCTTGACCGACAAGGAATACCAGCGGATGCGGGATGCCGCGGCGGCGATCATTCGCGAGGTTGGCGTGGAAACCGGCGGTTCGAATGTGCAGTTCGCGATCAATCCGGAAAACGGCAAGATGGTGGTGATTGAGATGAACCCGCGCGTGTCGCGAAGTTCCGCGCTGGCCAGCAAGGCTACTGGGTTCCCGATTGCCAAGATCGCCGCGCGGCTGGCGGTTGGCATGACGCTGGATGAAATTCCCAACGACATTACGCAGAAGACGCCGGCTTGCTTTGAACCGACGATTGATTATGTGGTGGTGAAGATTCCGAAGTGGCAGTTTGAGAAATTCCCGGGGGCGGACAGCACGCTTGGGACGCAGATGAAATCGGTTGGCGAAGTGATGGCCATCGGCCGTACGTTCAAGGAATCGCTGCAGAAGGCGATTCGATCGCTGGAGCCCAGCACGCCCTGGAGGGCGCCTGCGGAAACGCCGGATTCGCTGTTGCGGGAAAAACTGGCTACGCCGCGGCCGGATCGGATTCACTGGTTGCTGACTGCGGTTGAACGCGGGTTGCCCGCGGCTGAAATTTGTGATCTCACCAAAATTGATCCTTGGTTCATCCACCAGATTGAGGAGATCAACCAGGCGAATCGCCGCGCCGCGAGCGTCACGGTCGAGACCGCGTCGAAGGACCTACTGCGGGAAGTGAAGCGCGTGGGTACAAGCGACGAGCAGTTGGCGCAAATCTGGAAGACTACGCCTGCCGTTGTCCGGTTGCAGCGCGCGCGGTACGGCGTCTCTCCCGTTTTCAAGCGCGTAGATACCTGTTCGGCTGAGTTCGAATCGTTCACGCCGTACATGTATTCGACGTATGAGGAAGAAGACGAGACGGACCCAACGCCGAAGCAGAAAATCATGATTCTGGGCAGCGGGCCGAATCGGATCGGGCAGGGAATTGAATTTGATTACTGCTGTTGCCACGCTTCGTTTGCCCTGCGCGCGGATGGTTTCGAGACCATCATGGTGAATTGCAATCCTGAAACGGTTTCGACGGACTACGACACGTCTGACCGGTTGTATTTCGAGCCGTTGACGCTTGAAGACGTTCTCGCCATCGTGGAACGCGAGAAGCCTACCGGTGTGATTGTTCAGTTTGGCGGACAGACGCCGCTGAATCTTGCGCTGGAGCTGAAGCGCAATGGCGTTTCGATTGTTGGCACCGCGCCCGAATCCATTGATCTTGCTGAAGACCGGCGCCGCTTTGGGCGGTTGCTGGACGAATTGCGGATTCCGCAGCCGCGGAATGGCACGGCTCTGGTTCCGGAAGAAGCCGCGCGTGTTGCGGGTGAAATTGGGTTGCCGGTGCTGGTTCGTCCAAGCTATGTGCTTGGCGGGCGGGCGATGGTGATCGCTTACGACGTGAACACGGTGCAGGAGTATGTGGCGCAGGCGGCGTTGATGGGACCTGCGCGTCCCGTGCTGATCGATCAATTTCTGGAAGAAGCGACGGAAGTGGATGTGGACGCGCTTGCCGACGGCACCGACGTGGTGATCGGCGGGATCATGGAGCACATTGAAGAGGCCGGAGTGCACTCCGGAGATTCTTCCTGTGTGCTGCCGCCAGTGAGCCTTTCGCCGAAAATTCTGGATACTATCCGCGATTACACGAAGCGGCTGGCGCTGGCTTTGAAGGTTGTGGGCCTGATGAACGTGCAGTATGCGATTCAGCGCGACACGGTTTATGTGCTTGAGGTGAATCCGCGGGCGTCGCGCACTGTTCCGTACGTCAGCAAAGCTACGGGTGTGCCGCTGGCGAAAATCGGGGCGCAGTTGATGGTTGGGCGGCGGCTGGCGGACATGAAGCTTCCGCTGGTGCATTCCAACGGCGTGGCGGAAATTGCGGTGCATGATTTTTACTCGGTTAAATCGCCCGTTTTTCCGTTTAACAAGTTTCGCGGCGTGGATACTATTCTCGGGCCGGAGATGCGATCCACGGGCGAGGTCATGGGGATTTCGACTTCCTACGGGCAGGCATTTGCCAAGGCGCAGCTTGCGGCGGGGCAGAAATTGCCGAGCAGCGGGACGGTGTTTATCAGCGTGAACGATCGCGACAAACGGCAGCTGGGCACCATCGGCAAGGAACTGGTGTCGCTCGGGTTCAAAATTGTTGCTACGCGCGGCACTGCTTCCGCACTGCATGCGACCGGCGTTCCCTGCGAGGAAGTGTACAAAGTCAATGAAGGACGGCCAAACATCGTCGACCTGATCAAGACCAGCAAGGTGCATCTGGTGATTAACACTCCGCTGGGCCGCGAATCGTTTTACGACGAGAAATCCATCCGGCGCGCGGCGATTCGCTACAACATTCCCTGCATCACGACCCTTTCGGCGGCCCATGCGGCTGTCCGCGGCATTCATGCGTTGATCGAGCTCAAGAGGGAGGTTTCCTGCTTGCAGGATCTTCATAGCAGCCGCGTGGCCGCGTCAGGCAATCCCGGAACCGGAGACTAGCGATGAATCTTGGCGGTATTTTCCCTGCGCTTACGACACCGTTTGATGCCGACGGCAGCGTTTCGATTTCGGGGATGAGGCACAACATCGGGCTCTATAACCGGACGGGGCTGGCTGGTTACGTGGTGCTGGGCTCGACGGGTGAATCGGTGCTGCTTTCGCGCGAAGAGGCGGACCAGATTCTTGTTGCGGTGAAAGAGACCGCGGCACCGGGGAAAGTTCTGATTGCCGGGACCGGCGCTGAATCCACGGCCGAGACGATCGCGCGCACGAAACGAGCGGCGGAGCTTGGTTATCAGGTGGGTCTGGTCAAGACTCCTTACTATTACAAGCCGGCTTATCGCGCGGAGCATTTCATCACGCATTACCGGGCCGTGGCCGATGCTTCGCCGATTCCGATTTTGCTTTACTCGGTGCCGGTATTTACGAATATCACTTTGGAATCGCCGGAAATTATTGCCATGGCCCAGCATCCGAACATCATCGGGATCAAGGATAGTTCGGGCAGTATTCAGCGGATCGGCGAGGTTGTGGCGGGGGCGCCGCCGGATTTTCAGGTGCTTACGGGCGGGGCTCCCGTTGTGTATCCGGCGCTTGCGGTTGGCGGGCGCGGAGCGATTCTTGCGCTGGCGGATTTGCTTCCGGAAAAGTGCGTGGAGCTTTACCAGTTGTTTCAGCAGGGCCGGCACGAGCAGGCGCGGCAGCTGCAGCTGCTGCTGGTGGGAGCTTCCAAATGGGTCCTATCGGAAAACGGCATCGCGGGGCTGAAATTCGGCATGGACATGCGCGGCTATAAGGGTGGGGTGCCGCGGCCGCCGCTGCTGCCCTTGAAGGAAGAAAAGAAAAACGCCATTGCGGCGCTTTTGGCGGAACTCCAACCGGCAGCGGCGCGCGTCTAACCGTTCGGGTTGCCGTCACCTTTTGCCCGGACTATCATCTAAACGCTCATGGACTGTCGCGCCCTTCCACCTTCCAGCCTGCCGCACACCAGCAAGCTTATTCATGATTACGTTGAGAATTTTCCCCGCCTGCAGAATTTTTACGCACACAAGCCTGATTTGCATTCCGCGGAATCGTACGCCCGGCAACTGGATTTTCCTTCGGACCGGCGCCGGGAAGTGGCTGCGATTCTGCGCGCCGACAACCTGATTTTCGGAAGCGGGCCGGAAACGGAAAACAATCTCCGGCGGATGGAGAATGGGGCGGTCGCGGTTGTCAGCGGGCAGCAGGTGGGGCTCTTCGGCGGGCCGGCTTACGCGTTTTATAAGGCGCTTACGGCGATTGAGTCCGCGCGCGAGCTTTCGCTTTCGGGGATTGAGGCGGTGCCGATCTTCTGGATGGCCACGGAAGATCATGACATTGATGAGATTCGGCACACGACCTGGTTTTATGAGGGGAAGCTGCGGAAGCTGGTTTTGCCGCCGCCGGCTGATGAGGCGCGTCCCGCGGGGCGAGTTGCGCTGGGCGTCGAAGTGGAAGCGCTGCTGCAGGAGATCGAGGACAGCCAGACAGGGCCGAGTGGATTTGAACTGCTGGAGATTTTGCGAGCCTGTTATACCCCGCAGGACACGTACGGGAGTTCGTTTGCGAAGCTCTTCGCGAAGCTATTTTCTCCGCATGGATTGATACTGCTGGACCCTCTGAATCCCAGCCTTCATGCGATTGCGGCGCCGGTCCTTCGGCAGGCGCTGGAGCGGCGCGATGAACTGAACGATGCGCTGCTCGAGCGCGACAGGGAACTGACGAAAGCAGGGTATGCGCCGCAGGTGAAGGTCACTTCGAAGAGCACGCTGCTTTTCGCGATGGAAGATGGCAAGCGCGAGGTGATTACCGCCGCAAACGGAAGGTTTTCGTTTGGGAAGAAATCTGTTGTGAGGGAAGAAGTGCAGGAACGGATTTCCAGGCGGGCGCAGGAGTTCAGTCCGAACGCGCTACTGCGGCCGGTGATGCAGGATTATCTTTTGCCGACGGTGGTTTATTACGGCGGGCCGGCGGAGATTGCTTACTTTGCGCAGTCGCAGGTGCTCTATCAGAAGTTGCTGGGGCGGATGCCGGTGCTGCTGCCGCGCGCAGACTATACGCTGGTTGATCCAAAAGCTGTGCGTATTTTGGAGAAATACAAGTTGAAGGTGGAAGACGCCTGGCTGGGTCCGCAGGCGCTTCGCAAGCGGATGTATGCGACGAACGTGCCGAAGAAACTGGCGCGCTCGTTTGACGGGAGCTTGGGGCAGATCGAGAAGAGCGTTGCCAGCCTGCACAAATCGATTCGCGAAGTGGACCCGACGATTCAGGGCACCATTACGCGGGCGGAGAAGCGCATTCGGTATCAAGTGGAGAAATTGCGGGCCAAGACCGGCGCGGCGCTGGACCGCCACGAGAAGATCATCGAGATGCACGCGGAGTTTCTGGAAAACCTGTTGTATCCCCACAAGGGTTTGCAGTCGCGCGAACTTTCGTTCCTTCCGTTCCTGCTGCGACTTGGCGGCGGCGGGCTTGGCGAATTGCAGAAGCTCGCCTGCGCCAAGAAGACTGGCCAACATTACATCGTTTCGATTCCCTAAGACATTGCGGGAGGCAAGTATGCAATCGATTCGCGTGCGGACTGCGCGACGGACCCAAATGGTGGACGTGACGCAGGAGGTGCAGCGGGTGGTCACGGCGCTGGGCGTGAAGGTTGGGACGTGCTTTCTTTATGTGCCGCATACTACCGCCGGTGTTTTGATCAATGAACATGCTGATCCGGATGTGGCTTCTGATGCGGAGGGGGCGCTCGACCGGCTGGTTCCGTCGGCTGGGCCGTACCGGCATGCGGAGGGGAACTTGGATTCGCACGTGAAGACTATGCTGGTGGGGACTTCGCAAATTGTTTTCGTCGAGGATGCAAAGCTTGCGCTTGGGCGGTGGCAAGGGATCTTTTTCGCAGAGTTTGATGGGCCACGGGAACGGCACCTGTACGTCAAAGTCATCCCCGACCGCGTCTGACATATTGCCCTCGCAGCATTTCTTGACGGACCTCAGCTTATACATCGTGCAAGGCTCCTCGGTTGAGGTCCTTCGTCTATCCTCGTCGAATGGCCTCAGGATGACAATTGTTGGGTTATTTTCGTGCAGCGGCCGCGCCTAAGGTAAGCTGGCACTCGCAGCGTAGCTCGAAAAACCAAAAAGGAACTAAAATCGTTGGCCACAGCCACGGTGGTTGAAACTCACCAGTTTTCTAGATGCGGTATCTGGCGCGTGATTCTTGCTTCCGCTGCCGGAACGATGATTGAGTGGTACGATTTTTTTATTTTTGGGAGCCTTGCGGCGGTGCTGTCGCAGAAGTTTTATCCGCCGGGAAACGAAACTTTCGCGTATATCGCGTACCTTTCGACATTTGCCGTGGGATTTGTGGTGCGGCCGTTCGGGGCGCTGTTTTTCGGACGTATTGGCGATCTTGTGGGGCGAAAATGTGCGTTCCTGGTGACGCTGAGCGTTATGGGCGGCGCTACGGCCTTGATTGGATTTCTTCCCAGTTTTCGTACAGGCGGCTGGATTTCTCCCATCATCCTGATTCTGATTCGCGCGTTGCAGGGACTGGCGGTTGGCGGGGAGTATGGGGGCGCGGCGGTCTACGTTGCGGAACACGTGCCGGACAATAAGCGCGGTTTTTATACCAGTTTTATCCAAATTACCGCGATGCTGGGTTTTTTTGCTTCGCTCTTTGTGATCATTGCGACGCAACGCTCGATGTCCCGGGAGGCGTTCAACGAGTGGGGATGGCGGATTCCGTTTTTGCTCTCGATCGTGCTGGTCAGCCTGTCGTTTTACATCCGGCTGCGAATGAAAGAGTCGCCGATTTTCGCGGCCATCAAGGGGGCAGGGAAGACTTCGCGCAATCCGCTGAAGGAAGCGTTCGGGGGCTGGAGCAACATCCGGCAGGTGCTGATTACCTTGTTCGGGGCTACGGCCGCGCAGGGTGTGCTGGCGTATTCTGCGGAGCTGTATTCGCTGTTTTATCTGCAGACGATTCTGAAGGTGAACCAGCAGACGGCCAGCATCGTGGTTGCGGCGGCGCTGTTGCTTTCCGTGCCCACGCTGATTTTGTTTGCTGCGCTTTCAGACCGCGTGGGGCGGAAATGGATGATGATGGCGGCGTGTTTGCTGGGGATCGTGACCTGGTTTCCGATTTATAGAGGCATGCAGCGGGCCGCGGGGAATCATGTTGTTTCGGTTGGGTCCACAAGAAACCCGGTGACTGGGGCGATTACGCTTTCGCCGATGGCAATGGATCCGCTGACTTTGCAACTGGTGCCGGCGGTGGAGGCCCCGAATCCGGATATTCCCCGGTTGGTCTGGTTGGTTTTTGCGCAGCTGTTTGTATTCACGATGATTTATGCGCCGCTGGCGGCATATCTGGTGGAGGCGTTTCCGGCACGGATTCGGTATACGTCGCTTTCGCTTCCGTATCACATTGGCAATGGAATTTTTGGCGGGTTGTTGCCGGTGATTGGGTTGTCGGTTTGCGCGGCGACGGGGAATATTTTTGCGGGGCTTTATTATCCGCTGGCGGTTTGTGCTGTTACGTTGGTGGTTGGGAGTATTTTCTTGAGGGAGACCCACGCTACGCGGATCTGGGACGAGATCTCCGAATAATAAAGAACGCACAACCCCCGCAAGCGGGGGCTGTGCGTTTCGCTTTTCTGTTTTCGCGACTGACTAGCTGTGAGCGGGCGCTGATTCCAGGATGCGCACTTCGGGCAGATTGTTGGGAAGCCAGTTTTTTGTGAGATCGAGAACCAAGGTGATGGTGATTACGAAAAATATGCCGAAGGTGAGCATTGTTGAAACTACGAAAAAGCCGTCGAGGGGGAGCAGGCCGGACATCAGATAGACGAGCGATTGCCAGAAAATGGCTTGGCTGGTGCGCGAGTGTTTCCAGGGCGTGTAGAAGAGGACGGCGGCGAGGAAGAGGGGCAGCCACGTGACACCAGTTGATTTGAGGCGGAGTAGGGTGGAAAAAGTGCTGACTGCGTTGAGGGTGAAATCATCGCTTAAGGCCGTGCCGAGGCGGATGGCTGCGAATGTGAGTGGAATTGCCGCGATGGTTCGTTCCCGGCGGTTCATGCGGTAGAGAACGCACGCCAGCAGGACGACTACGAGCAACGGCGACATGAAGTAGGAATTCCGGCCGAGGAAGAAGATCGCGGCAAAGAGCATGGCGGCGGAGCCTTTGGAGACGGGTGTGTCCAGATCCTTGAAGAATTCGTCTTCTTTTTGCTGGACGTCTTCGAGAGTGATCGGTTTGTAGGCGGCGCGGGGATCTGCGGGCCGTTTTTGCGGTTCGGGTGAGGAGTTCGTGGTTGGGTCGGTCATGAGGGTTCCTCCTGGGGTACGACGTGAGCCGGGGACGTTGGCTCCGAAAATAAACCGGCATCGCGCAGCAAGGCGAACAGGCCGCCACGAAAGGGTTTTAGCAGGGGCAGCCGCGCAAGGGTGAGCATGCGGACGAAGAGCGAGATGGCGGAATCGGCCAGGCGATGGGTGCGGGATTGTTCCGGGGAGTCGTCATAGAGGAAATATAGAAGAAGGAGCATGTGGAGCGCCCAGAGGAGGGGTGGCAGGGCTTCGGCGAGATCTTCGGGGAGTTTTTCGCCGGCTAGCGCCAGCCGGAAGAGGGCGATACTTTTCTGGCGATTGGAACGGGTGGCCGGGCCAAACGCGGAGAGGGGATGGTCTGGTTCGCCGGTGTAGCGGAAGAGGGCGCCGAGAAGGCGGCGGTCGCCGCGAAGGATTTCGAGTTTTAGATGAAAGACGGCACGCAGCCTGGATTCGAGGTCGAGGTTTGCGGACTGAAATGCGGTTTGGACGCGCGCGGAGTGCTCGTCGCTGACGGCATCGTAATATTCCTGGACGATGGCTTCCTTGCTGGGGAAGTAGTAGTAGGCCGCTCCGAGGGCGACATGGGCATGCTTGGCGACGTCGCGCATGGTGGCGGCTTCCAGGCCGCGTTCGCGGAAGAGGGCGAGGGCGGCGGTCAGGATTTGGGAGCGGGTTTCCGAGGAGTGCTTGCGGGCAAGTTGGTTGTTGAACATGTTCAAATAATGAGGGAGTGAGGGCAGTTTGTCAAGGGTTACTTGAACGTGTTCATGAAAGCAAATAACACCCGTATTATCAAGTTATTGAGAGAGGGCTAGGTAGCATGAAGAAAAATGAGGAGGGCTCAGTGACGCTCTACGTCCAGAAGGACTCGCCCGGAAAGTCGAGAAAGTCCAACTGGCTGCCAGCGCCGAACGACACCATTTACCTGGTGATGCGTTTGTACTGGCCCAAGGCGACACCGCCATCGATTCTTCCGCCCGGCGAAGGCACGTGGCAACCGCCAGCAATGCTGCAAGCGCAATAGTTCACAACTTCTGAAAAGTTGGCAATCGCCTGATAAACGCTAACCGGAGCTGAACCACTTGTCTGGGGATTGACCGCGGGGTGGCGGCAGGGGCGGTGTGTTACTGTTTTAGGTTGTGGCTGAGCTGGGAATCTATATTCAGGTGCCGTTTTGCCAGGCGAAGTGCACTTACTGCAACTTCCATACGGGTGTCGTGTCTGCGGGGCGATTTGGGCCGTATGTGGAGGCGGTTGGCCGCGAAATTCATGAGCATTGCGGCCTGCTGAAATCCGGCGGCGTGTCGCTCTCACCCGCCATCGGTTCACAAACACCGTCCGTTGACACTTTGTATGTCGGGGGAGGGACGCCTAGTCTGCTGGAGCCGGAGCTCCTTGCGCGGATGATTGAGGCGCTTCGCGGCAACTTTGCGTGTGCTTTCACGGAAGTGACATTGGAAGCGGACCCGGAGACGATTGAGGCTGGGAAGGCTGCGGAATGGGTTGCGGCGGGGTTTAATCGGGTCAGCTTTGGGACGCAATCGTTTGTGGATGAGGAGTTAAAGGCTGCGGGCCGGATGCATCGACGGGAAGATATTTATCGGGCGGTGCCGATTCTTCGGGCGGCGGGGATTCGCAATATCAGTTTCGATCTGATCGCCGGTTTGCCGAAACAGACGGATGCTTCCTGGCGGCAGTCGCTTGGCGAGGCTATCGCGCTTGGGCCGGAGCACATTTCCATTTACGTGATGGAGATTGATGAAGGCAGCCGGTTGGGACTGGAGGTTTTGCAGAATGGGGCGCGTTACAGCGCGAGGGAGATTCCTTCGGAAGAGTCGATGGCTGAGTTTTATGAATTGGCTCAGGGGGAATTGAAGACCGCGGGGTATGTGCAGTATGAAATTTCCAATTGGGCGAAACCGGGGTTTGAGTCGCGGCACAATCTGAAATACTGGCGGCGGGAGCCGTATCTTGGGTTCGGCGCGGGGGCACATTCGTTTTTTGGGGCGCAGCGGTGGGCGAACCGGCATGATGCCGCGGCGTATGTTGCAGCCATTGCGGAAGGAAAAAGTGCCGTGGATTCGGTGGATACGGTTACGGCGGCGCTGGCTCTTGAGGAAGAGTTTTTTTTGGGATTGCGGCGGCTTTCAGGGATAGATCTTGGCCGGATTGAGCGGGAGTACGGAGTTAACTTGGCCGAGAAAGTCAGTGAGCTTGCTGCCCGTGGCATGGTGGAAATGCAGGGCGATGATTTGCGGCTGCCGGCGGACAAACTGAGTGTGTCGAGTGAAATCATCGTGGAATTGCTGCGGTCTGTGCCGATGGCCGCGACTGGCACGCGGTAACTCAGTTTTGCAATAGGCTTGGAATCGTTTTAGGCTTTGAGCGAGGTTTTCCATGACTTATACCGTTGCCAAGGGGAATCAGCTTACGGATCCGGATCACGTTACTCCCGTTGATGGGGCTGTCGATTTGCGCAGCGATACCGTTACGCGGCCGAGCGAAGAGATGCGGCGGACGATGGCTGCGGCCGAGGTGGGCGACGACGTTTATGGCGAAGACCCTACCGTCAACAAGCTGCAAAAACGGGCGGCGGAGATTTTTGGGAAGGAAGCGGCGCTGTTTGTGCCCACGGGCTGCATGGGCAACCTGATTGCGATCAAGATCTGGACGCATCACGGGAATGAAATACTGTGCGAAGAGCGCAGCCACGTCAATTTGTATGAGCTGGCTTCGATGTCGGCGATTGCGGGTTGCATGCCGCGAGCGGTGCGCGGCGGCGACGATGGGATATTGAGCTGGAAGCAGATTGAGCCGTCGATCCGGCCGAAGATTTACTACGATTCGCAAACGGCGCTGGTATGCCTGGAGAACACGAGCAACATGGCCGGCGGCACGGTGTATCCGACGGCGCGGGTGGACGAAATATGCGATCGCGCGCACGGGCTGGGGCTGAAAGTTCACCTGGATGGAGCGCGAATTTTTAACGCTGCAACTTCGCTGGGCGATAGCGTTGCCAACATGACCAGGAAAGTGGATTCGGTGATGTTCTGCCTGTCGAAAGGACTGGGAGCGCCGGTCGGGTCGATGATTCTGGGTTCCCGGGAATTCGTTGAGCGGGCGCGGGTGTACCGCAAAATGTTTGGCGGGGGGATGCGGCAGGTTGGCATTGTTGCGGCGGCAGGGTTGCTGGCGCTGGAAAATTCTCCTTCGCGATTGCATGAGGATCACGCCAACGCGCGGATTCTGGCGGAAGGCGTGGCGACAATTCCTGGCTTGAAGATTGATCCTTCGTTGGTGAAGACGAACATCGTGATTTTCGATTGCAGCGCGAGTGGGATGAACGCCGTTGAGCTTTGCGACGCTTTGCACGAGCGCGGGATATGGGCGCAGGATACGGCGATCAACTCGGTGCGGATGGTTACGCACTGGAACGTCAGCCGGGCTGGTGTTGAACGCGCTGTGCAGGAACTGATTGCGGTGGTGCGGAAGAAAAAGGGCCAGGTGGCCTGAGTCCAATCTCATTTACAATCTGCGACTTAGAGGAGAAACACGGCCATGAAAAACAGTTCCCGTCGTTTGTGTGCCTTCACGGTTAAGCTTCTGCTGGTTTTCGCGCTTGCGCCTCGCCTGGGGTGGGCGCAGCAGAGCACTGCTCCGACGCCCGACGAAGCCAAGCGATTTATTGAGCACGCGGAACAGGATCTGGCCGAGCTGGAGCTGAAGGCTTCGCGGGCTGCCTGGGTGCAGCTAAACTTCATTACTTTTGACACGGAGAATATCGCTTCGGACGCGGAGGAAATCATCAACACTGCCGCCACGAATTACGCCAAGCTGGCGCATCGTTACGACAGTGTGGTGCTGTCTCCCGAGCTTGCGCGCAAACGGTTGCTGCTGGAACACGCCACTTCCTTTCCCGCGCCGGATGATGCGAAAGCGGAAAAGGAGCTGGCCGGGATTCTGACTTCACTCGAGGGCGATTATGGGAAAGGGAAGTGGTGCCCGGACGGCGACGCGAAGCCTTGCATGGACATTACGAAGATCGAGCGGTTGTTGGCGACTAGCCGTGATCCCGAAGAATTGAAGAGGGCGTGGATTGGGTGGCACGCGATTGGTGCGCCGATGCGGGAGCGGTATGCGCGGATGGTGGAGTTGGGGAATGCTGGGTCGCGCGAGCTTGGTTATACGGATGTAGGGGCGCTGTGGCGTTCGAAGTACGACATGCCGCCGGATGATTTTGCGCGGGAGTTGGATCGGGTTTGGGAGCAGCTGAGGCCGCTGTATCTTTCGCTGCATGCGTATGTGCGCGGGCAGTTGGCCAAGAAATATGGGAAGGGTGTGGTTCCACCGAATGGGCCGATCCCAGCGCATCTGCTGGGAAATCCGTGGGCGCAGGAATGGAACAACGTTTACGAGCTGATGGATTCGCCGAAGCCGGCGCAGAGTCATGACCTGACGAAAATTCTGGTGGAACGCAAGACCGATGCGCGCGGGATGGTGAAGTACGGGGAGAATTTTTTCTCGTCGATTGGATTCGCGCCGCTGCCAGAAACTTTCTGGGAACGGTCGCTGTTCACGAAGCCGCAGGACCGCGACGTGGTATGCCACGCGAGCGCGTGGGATGTGGATTCGAAGAACGATTTGCGGATCAAGATGTGCATCCAGATTACCGAGGAAGATTTCCGCGTTATTCACCATGAGCTTGGACACAATTACTACCAGCGGGCGTACAACCAGCAACCGCCGCTTTTCCGTGGCAGCGCGAATGATGGGTTTCACGAAGCGGTTGGCGACACGATCGCGCTTTCGGTTACGCCGGAGTATTTGAAGACGATTGGATTGATTGATGTGGTGCCGCCGGCTTCGGGCGATACGGATTATCTGCTGCGGCAGGCGCTGGAAAAGGTGGCGTTTCTGCCGTTCGGGCTGGTGATCGACAAGTGGCGGTGGGAAGTTTTCGATGGAAAGATCAAGCCGGCGGATTACAACAAGGCTTGGTGGGAGCTTCGGCAGAAGTACCAGGGGATCGCGCCGCCTGTGATGCGCACGGAGGCGGATTTCGATCCTGGCGCGAAATATCACGTGCCCGCAAATGTTTCGTACATGCGGTATTTTCTGGCGCGGATTTACCAGTTCCAGTTCCAGCGGGCGCTTTGCAAAACGGCTGGTTATGAGGGGCCGCTGAATCGCTGTTCGATTTATGGGAACAAGGCGGCGGGAGAGAAGCTGAACGCGATGCTTAGCCTGGGTGAGAGCAAGCCGTGGCCGGAGACGCTGGAGGCCATGACCGGCCAGAGGGAACTTGATGCGTCGGCGCTGGCGGATTATTTTGCGCCGTTGAAAACGTGGCTGGACGCGCAGAACAAGAAGAATAATTATCCTACTGGTTGGTAGAGACCCGGGTCGCTCTTCTTCGCAGCCTCCGCGTTGGGGCCGCTTCTTTATCGTTTTCTCTAATGCAGAAGACTTGCATGCAAGGCGTGCGCGGAATTGCATCATAAGATAAACTTGTTGGTGCTATATAAAAAACTATCAGCCGAGGAAACCGTGGATTTCACCTTTACCGAAGAGCAGAAGCATCTGCGCAAGTCTGTGCGTGAATTCGCCGAGGGCGAAATCGCGCCGCATGTGATGGAGTGGGACGAAGCTTCGCACTTTCCGCTGGAACTGCTGCCCAAGCTGGCGGAGATGGGGCTGCTTGGAGTAATTTTCCCGGAGGAGTATGGCGGCGCGGGGCTTGGCTATGTGGAGTACGCCACGGTGATTGAGGAACTGTCACGCGTGGACGGGTCGGTTGGGCTGTTTGTTGCGGCGCACAATTCGCTTTGCAGCAATCACATTTATAAATTTGGAACGGAAGAGCAGAAGCGGAAATACCTTACGCCTTTGGCGCAAGGGAAAAAGCTTGGGGCGTGGTCGTTGACGGAGCCAGAGGCTGGGTCGGATGCCGGCGGGACTCGTTCTACGGCGGTGCGCAATGGGGCGCACTGGGTTCTGAATGGATCCAAGACGTTCACTACCAACGGGCACTATGCGGACACGTGCGTTGCGATGGCGGTTACTGACAAGGCCAAAGGGTCGCATGGGATCAGCGCGTTTATTTTGGAGAAGGGAATGGCTGGTTTTCGTCCGGGGAAGAAAGAAAACAAGCTGGGGATGCGTGCCAGCGACACTTCGGAAGTGATTTTCACGGATTGCAAGGTTCCGGCGGAGAATCTGCTTGGACCTGAGGGCGAGGGATTTACCGGCAGCCTGAAGATTCTGGATGGTGGGCGGATTTCGATATCGGCGCTGGGGCTGGGCATGGCGCAGGGCGCGCTGGACGCGGCTGTGCGATATGCCAAGCAGCGGAAGCAGTTCGGGCAGGCGATCAGCGAATTTCAGGCGATTCAGTTCAAGCTGGCGGATATGGCTACTGAAGTGGAAGCGGCGAGGTTGCTGGTGTATCAGGCGGCGTGGCTGGCGGATCAGAAGGATGTGCGGTTTACGCGGGAATCGAGCATGGCCAAGCTTTTTGCGAGCGAGGTGGCGGTGCGGGTGGCGAATGAGTGCGTGCAGATTCATGGCGGGTACGGATTTATTAAGGATTATCCGGCGGAGAAATTCTATCGCGACGTTAAATTGTGTACGATCGGCGAGGGGACCAGCGAGATTCAAAAGCTGGTGATTGCACGGCAACTGCTGGGGAAGAAATAGAATTCCGGGCTGGGGTTGGGATGACCGAATGTTGGAGTTGAGGTAGTCTGCTAGAGGTATGTTCGCGTTCGCAGCCTTCCAATTGAACAGGTTTGATTCACAATGAGTGCGGTCGTTAGCGACTGGGCCGGGAAGGTCCGTGCCGGCGATGTGCGCGCCGTTTCTCGTGCGATTACGGCTATCGAGAATCATTCGGCGGAGGCTGAGGAGCTTTTGCGGGAGCTTTTTCCGCACACTGGAGAGGCATATCTGACTGGGATTACCGGAGCGCCTGGGACGGGGAAGAGCACGCTTGTGGATCGGCTGGCGGCTTATCACCGGAAGCGTGAGGACCGGGTTGGGGTGATTGCCGTTGATCCGACCAGTCCTTATTCTGGCGGGGCGATTCTCGGAGATCGCATACGGATGCAGGGGCATGCCAGCGACACGGGGATTTTTATTCGGTCGATGGCTACGCGGGGATTTCTTGGCGGATTGGCACGATCTACGGCGGAAGTTGCGCTGCTGCTGGATGCCGCCGGCAAGCGGCAGGTGCTGATTGAAACGGTTGGCGTGGGGCAGGATGAGATTGACATTGTGCGGCTGGCGGATTGCGTGGTGGTGGTGCTGGTTCCCGGGCTGGGCGACGACATCCAGAACATGAAGGCTGGGTTGATGGAAATCGGCGATATTTTTGTGTTGAACAAGGCCGATCGCGAAGGGGCGGAGCGCCTGGAAGAGCAGTTGCACGCGATGCTATCGCTGGTGATGCCGCGCGATGGTTGGCATCCGCCGGTGATACGGACGGTGGCGACGGAAAATCGCGGGGTGGAAGAGCTTGCGTTGACTGTGGATAAATTCCGCAAGCATTTTGAATCGAGCGGGCAGCGGCGCGAGAAGCATGTGGAGCATTGGCAGAATCGATTGATTGAAATGCTGGAGTCGCGGCTGCTGGAGAAAGTCCTGGGCGGGAAAGAAGGGGAGGCGCGGTTGCGGGCGCTTGCGGTGGAAGTGGCGGAGAGGAAAAAGGATCCGTTTTCCGCGGTTTCGGAAATTTTGAAAGGAGCGAAGTTAGGTTTGTAGGGCCCGCCTTCCGAGGCAGGCCGCTGTGGCATAGGTACGCGCCCAAGCGCGGAAGGCCTCAGAAGGCCGTCCCTTCAATCCTGAACATTTTCGCGCATGCATCTGGGCGATATCGAAGTTCGTTATTTGGACGGCGGGAATTTTTGCCTGGATGGCGGGGCCATGTTTGGCGTGGTTCCGAAAGTGTTTTGGGATAAAAAATCGGCGCCGGATGAGAAGAATCGAATACGGTTGCGGGCTAATTCGTTGCTGGTTCGGGCGCAGGGGAAGACGATCGTCATTGAGACCGGCAACGGGACGAAGTGGGACGCGAAGCAGCGAGCGATTTATGGCGTGCAGGAGGGCGACCCGCTGATGGATTCGCTGGTGGAAAATGGAGTGCGACCCGGCGATGTGGATCTGGTCATCAATACGCATCTGCATTTCGATCATGCCGGCGGAAATACGCGCGTTGAGGATGGCCGCGCTGTGCCGGCATTTCCGCGTGCCCGGTATGTTCTGCAGCGGGCAGAACTTGAGCATGCACGCGCGCCGACTGAAAGGGACAAGGCCAGCTATTTTCCGGACAATTTTGAGCCGATCACGGAGGCGGGTCTCTGGAGCCTTGTGGAGGGCTACACGCAAATCCTCCCGGGGATCTCCGTTGCCCGAATTCCTGGCCACAATGCCGACATTCAGGCGGTTCTATTGAGCGGCGGCGGAGAAACGCTGGCCTTTGTTGCGGATTTGCTGCCGACACGGCACCATATTCCTTTACCGTGGATCATGGCTTACGACCTGTACCCGCTCCAGACGCTGGAAACCAAGCGAAAATGGGTGTCACGGATGGCCAAGGAAAATTGGATGGTGGTGTTCGGCCACGATCCCGACGTTGCTGTTGGCCGGCTGGATGAGCGCGACGGAAAAATTGAATTCGAACCGGTGGATCTGAACCGGTAATTCCCAGGAGAAAAGGCATGGCAGGCACAAAAAAGGCAAAGGGGAAATCTGCGCGGACGAAAGAGGCCGTGGCGGAGATCGGAGTGATCGGAGGGAGCGGGCTCTATGCGATGTGCGGGCTGAGCAATACGCGCGAGCTTCGCGTGAAGACGCCGTTCGGCGAGCCATCCGACAAGATCGTGCTTGGGAATTTTGAGGGCAAGCGGGTGGCGTTTCTTGCCCGGCACGGCCGGGGTCACCGCATTTTGCCGAGCGAGCTGAACTTTCGCGCGAATATTTATGCGATGAAGCTGCTGGGAGTGCAGCGGATTATTTCGGTGAGCGCAGTCGGGTCATTGCAGGAAAGTCTGCGGCCGGGGGAATTCCTGGTGCCGGACCAGTTTTTCGACAGCACGAAGGGGCGGGTTTCGACGTTTTTTGGCAATGGACTGGTGGCGCATGTGGCGTTCGACAAGCCAACTTGCGGGCAGCTTTCGGCGGTGCTGGCTGACGCGTGCGTATCCACAGCGGTTCCCGTTCATCGCAAGGGAACCTACATCAACATGGAAGGGCCGCAATTTTCGACGCTGGCGGAAGCGCATTTTCACCGCGCGATGAAGTTCGATGTGATTGGCATGACCAACGCGACCGAAGCGAAACTGGCGCGCGAAGCGGAGATTTGTTACGCCACGATTGCCATGATTACCGATTACGATTGCTGGCATCCGGAGCACGAGTCGGTGACCGCGTCGCAGATTATTGCTACGCTGAATCAGAACGCGACGAACGCGCAGAACGTGGTGCGGGAAGCCGTGAAGACAATGCCTGCGGAGCGGAAGTGCAAATGCGGTTCGGCGCTGGCACATTCGCTGATTACGGAGTTCAAGCTGGTGCCGGCGAAGACGAAGAGAAATCTTGCAGCAATTATTGGGAAATATCTGTCCTAGGAGAAACCTGTGTCCCTGCTTGTGGTCGGTTCGGTTGCATACGATGCGCTGGAGAGTCCTTACGGAAAAGTGGAGCGGACGCTGGGCGGCGCCGCGACATATTTTTCAGTTTCGGCGAGTTTTTTCACGCACGTGAATCTGGTTGGTATTGTTGGCGACGACTTCGATCCGAAGGACGAAGCTATCCTGAGGAAGCGGTCGATCGATATTGAGGGCCTGGAGCGGAAGGAAGGGAAGTGCTTTTTCTGGGCCGGGAGCTACTCCGAAAACCTGAACGAGCGCGTTACGCTGGTTACTGACCTGAACGTCTTTGCAGAATTCAAGCCGCGGCTGCCGGAAAAATACCGGAATTCAAAGTTTGTGTTTCTGGCCAACATCGCGCCAGATTTGCAGCGCGACGTGCTTCAGCAGGTGAAGGGCAGGCCGAAGCTGGTGGCGATGGATACGATGAATTACTGGATCGAGCGGACGAATGCAGAGCTTCGGGAAACGCTGCGGCACGTTGATATTTTGATGATCAATGATTCAGAAACGCGGCAGCTTTCGAATGAATACAACCTTCTGCGCGCCGCGAAGCATATTTTCAAGATGGGGCCGTCCACGCTGGTGGTGAAGCGCGGGGAATACGGCGCGATGCTGGTGGATAAACATGGGGTGTTCTGCGTTCCGGCTTTTCCGCTGGAGGAGCCGCATGATCCGACAGGGGCGGGGGACAGTTTTGCGGGCGGGTTTATGGGTTATCTGGCAGGAGCGGACAGCACGAACGATGCCGCGCTTCGCCGCGCGATGGTGTACGGATCTGTGCTGGGCAGTTTTACGGTGGAGCGATTTGGGCTGGAGCGGCTGCTGAAATTGAAAAAGCCGGAGATACACGCCAGGGCACGGCACTTTTTGAAATTGACGCAATTCAAACTGTAGGCGGTAGAATTTTCTTGGGGCGGGTGAATCCCGGACAAAATGCTTTCCTTTCAGCAAATGTTGGTGCGTCTGCTGTTCGCGGCCGGGCTTGGCGCGGCCATCGGCGTTGAGCGGGAATACCGTCGGCGTCCCGCTGGAATTCGCACCAGCATGTTTGTCTGCGTGGCCACCGCGCTCTTCACCATGCTTTCGGCGCAACTTGCCCACATCTGGGGAGACTCCAGCAGCACGCGCATTGCTTCCAATATTGTTCAGGGCATCGGTTTTCTGGGGGCCGGGGCAATTATTAAGGAAAGTGGCGGACTTGTTGGCATGACGACCGCTGCGACTATTTTTGTGGAGGCGGCGATTGGGATGGCCGTGGGCGGCGGACTGTACGCGGTAGCGGGGTCGGCGACGGTAATCGTTCTTTTTGGCTTGGTCGTGCTTGGCTGGTGTTCGCAGAGGTTGAATCTTAAAGCGCGGCTGTTGCTGTTCAGATTCACTACCAGCCATGCGGAAAGTGTGGCCGGGGAAGTGCAGCGGCTCCTATCCGGCATGAAGATTCTGGTGCAGCAATTCCGGGTATCGATGGCGGGTGCGAATTCCATCGTTGAGTTCGAGGCCGTTGTCAGCCACAAGCAGGAAGTGGAGATTGTGGGGCAACTGAACCGACAAGGGGTGATCACGGAAGTGATTCCGGTGGAAGGCCACCACGGATGAGCCGGCACACGGTTCAATTGCTTAAACCAAAGGCTCTGCGCAAGGGATCGAAGCTGGCCGTAGTTTCTCCTTCTTCGCCTGCGGACACTGCGGCGATTAGCTCGGGTATCGCGGAACTGCGACGATTGGGATTTGTTGTGGAGGAACCTGCGCCGCTTGCAGCCGAAGGCTACTTTGCCGGGGGGCAGAAAGAACGGCTGCGGCAGTTTCGGAAAGCATTTGCGGAGAAATCTGTCGGTGGAGTGGTTGCGGCTCGTGGTGGTTATGGCGCGAACTATCTGATCGATTTGCAGTTGACGACGAGCCTTGTTGGCCCGAAATGCCTGATCGGGTTCAGCGATTTGAATATTATCCAATTGCTTTTGCTGGAAGCGCGACAGTGGGCTGGATTTTATGGGCCGATGGTGGCTGCCGGGTTTAACTATGGCGCCGGACAAACGCCAGGTTACGACGAGGGTTCTTTTCTGCAGGCCGTCGGCGAGACAAAAGGCGGTTGGGATATTTCTTTGCGGGGCGAGAGCTTGCGTGGAGGGAGTGCTGCAGGGAGGATTGTCGGCGGTTGCCTGACCATGTTGCAAACCACGCTGGGCACCGGTTTCGAACCCGATACAGACGGCGCGATTCTTGTGCTGGAAGACCGTGGAATGAAACCGTACCAGCTGGATCGGGCGCTTCGGCATTTGCAGCTGGCAGGAAAATTCAGGAAGGTAGAGGGATTTCTGATGGGCGATTTTCCGGATTGCGAGGCGCCTGCTCCGGGAAGCCCTTCGATTCGGGAGATTTATGAAGGAATTCTTGGGCCGCTGAAGGTTCCTGTGGTTCATGGGGCTCCTGTTGGGCATACGAAGCGATCGATGATTACAATTCCGCTGGGGGTTCACGCGAGGTTGAGCGCCAAGGGCGAGGGGACGCTGGAAATTTTGGAGCCGGCGGTTGTCGAGTAGACTGGAAAAGGGAATCAACTTGGCTCAGGCGAAGCACATTCACATGATTGGCGTTGGGGGATCCGCGATGTCACCGCTGGCGGGGATGCTGCGGGAGCGCGGGTATCGGGTTACCGGGTCGGATGCCGGCGTGTATCCGCCTGCTTCTACTTTTCTGGAATCGCTGGGAATTGAGTATGCGACTGCGTTTGATCCGAAGCACCTGACGCCGGCGCCGGATTTGATTATTGTGGGCAACGCCATTTCGCGCGGGAATGTGGAAGTGGAGGAGATGCTGGACCGGAGGCTGCCTTACCGTTCGCTTCCGGAGATCATCGAAGAGGAATTTCTTCCCGGCAAGCATTCGATTGTTGTGAGCGGCACGCATGGCAAAACGACTACCACGGCGGTGCTGGCGTGGCTTTTTCATTTGGCCAAGAAGCGGCCGAATTTTCTGGTTGGCGGTATTGCGGAGAATTTCGGGCAGGCTTACGGACTGGGCGGGGGCGAGGAGTTCATTCTCGAGGGCGACGAGTACGATTCGGCTTATTGGGATAAGGCGGCGAAATTTTTCCATTATCATCCCGACGACCTGATTATTACTTCGCTGGAATTCGATCACGCCGATATTTACGCGGATTTCGATACGTACGAGCTGGCGTTCCGACGGCTGGTGAACCTGGTGCCCAGGCGCGGCCGGGTGATTGTCTGGGGCGATTCCGCGGCGGGTGAAGCGCTTCTGAACGCTACGGCGAAGGCATTTTGTCCGGTGATTCGATACGGTTTTCATCCGGGCAACGACTGGGTGGCGGCGAACGTCCAATCCGATGGCGATACGATGACCTTTCAGGTCAGCTACAAAGGCGAGGCGTATGCAGAGATTCGGCTGGCGGCGACGGGGCGGCACAACGTTTTAAATTCGCTTGCGGCGCTGATTGTGGCGCAGGGGCGCGGCATTCGGCGGGAATCGATTCAGGAAGCGCTATCGACGTTTCGCAGCGTGAAGCGGCGGATGGATGTTAAGGGAGAAGTGGACGGTGTGATTGTGGTGGACGATTTCGCGCATCATCCGACGGCGGTGAAAGCTACGATTGAGGCGGCGCGGCTTCGTTGGCCGGGGAAACGGTTGTGGGCGGTGCTCGAGCCGCGGTCGAATTCGATGCGGCGGAAAGTTTTTCAGGATGCGTTGCCGGAGTCGCTGGCGCTGGGAGACAAAGTTTTGTTGGGAAGCGTGCACCGCGCGGGGCAGCTTGCCGATGATCAGAGGCTTGACCCCGAGACGGTTGCGGCTGCCGTCCGTCAGATGGGCAAAGAGGCGCGGGTGCTTCCAGGAGCTGACGCCATTGCGGATGTTCTGGCCGCGGAAGCGAGGACTGGAGATTTGTTGTTGATCATGTCCAACGGGAGTTTTGATGGTTTGTGCGAAAAGCTGCTGAAGAGACTCTCGGCGCGCCACAGCACGAGTGGAGCGAACGCACCGTGATCCCGAGGACTTTCTCACTCCAAATACTAATCGTGACGTTGCTGGCGGCTTGCGGCTTTCTTGCGCCGCGGGCGAGGGCGGAGATTCGTTACAGCGTCTCGCTCGCGCACCCCGAGCAGCACCTGTTCCATGTAACCGTAGAAATCCCCGATGTAAAGGATCAGGTCGAGCTCCAGATGGCTGCCTGGGATGCGCTTTACGAGATTCGTGATTTCAGCAGCCATGTGCAGCGGGTGATGGCGTCGGTGAATGGCCGCGAGGTGCCTATCGAAAAGCTGGACAAACTTACATGGCGCGTTCAAGCCACGGGCAGCGTAAAGGTTTCGTATGACACGTTTTGGGATGATCCGGGGCCATTCAGTTCGCAGCTGAACGGTGAGCACGCCTTCATCAATCCAGCGATGATTTTGCTTTATGTGCCTGTGCGTCGCGGGGAATCTTGTTCTGTCGAGCTATTTAACGTGCCTGCGGGATGGAACATCGCGTCGGCAATCGGGGCGGTGGGCAATTCAGCCGGCGCCGGATCGTTTATTTCCATGAAGGCGGCGAGTTTCGATGCGCTTGCGGATAGCCCGATCGAGGTTTCGCATTTTGAGGAGTTCTCGCTGCCCGATCTTTCGCCGCGTGTCCGGGTGGTGATTCATGGCGACGACTGGAAGAAGCATGATGTGGAAGTGGCGCTGCGGAAAATCTGCGCGTACGAAATAAAGCTGATGGATGGGGCGCCGTATCCGGATTACACCTTTATTTTTCACATTGGCAAAGCGGCGAACGGCAGTGGCGGCGGCATGGAGCATGCGAATTCCACGGCGATCTATGTTCCCTCGGGGGCTTTGCTCGCGAATGTTTCCGCACATGAATTTTTTCACGTGTGGAACGTGAAAAGAATCCGGCCAGCTTCGCTGGAGCCTGTGGACCACACGCGAGAGATGTATACGCGGGCGTTGTGGTTTGCGGAGGGGGTAACTAACACGGTCAGCTCTTATGCAATGGTGCGGACGGGGATCTGGAGCAAGCAGGAATTCCTGCAGGATTTGAGCCAGCAGATCACGGAGCTGGAAGGGCGGCCCGCGGAAGAGTGGCAGAGCGCGGAGCAGTCCAGCCTGGATGCATGGCTGGAAAAGTATGCGCTGTACAACCAGCCGCAACGGAGCGTTTCTTATTACACGAAGGGGCAGGTGCTTGGTTTTCTGCTGGACATTGAGTTGCGGGATCGCACGGAAAATCAGCGCAGCCTGGACGATCTGCTGCGGGCCATGAACACGGACTTCGCGCGGGAAGGGAAGTTTTATCGCGATTCGCTGGATATCCGGTTGGAATCGGAAAAGCTTACCGGCGGGTCGATGGCGGATTTCTTTGACGGTTACGTGGGTGGCGCGAATCCTTTGCCGTATCAGAAGGTGCTGGCGCGCGCAGGTCTTGAACTTCGGACCCATGAGACGGTTCGGGCGACGCTTGGTTTTCTGGCGCAGCGGGAGCCCGGCGGACCGTGGAGGGTTGCGGCTGTGGAAGCGGATGGCCTTGCGGCGAAGAGTGGATTGCAGGTTGGGGATGAACTATTGCGTTGGAACAACTCGGATGTGCCGCGGCGGCCGGAGCGGTGGGCCGCGCAGCAGAAACCGGGCGAAGTTTTGCGTTTGCGGGTGCGGCGGGCGGAGAAGGAAGAATCGCTCGAAATTCATCTGGGCGAGCTGCGCGAGGAGTTTTATCAGGTGGCGGAGATGTCGAACGCGGATGAGCGGGCGCGGCGTCTTCGCGACGGCATCCTTCATGGAACTACCGAGCCCATCACCGCCCGGTCTCGGTAACCAGTTTCCGAGTCTCCCCCTTGACCCACCGGTTGTGATTCGAGAAAGTTGGCTTTGCCCATGTTTCGTGCCGCATTCATGTGCGTGTTTCTCACGCTTTACATTGTGATCCTGGGGCCGCCGCTGCTCATTTGCACAGCACTCACAAGAAATCCGGATCCTCTTTACTGGACGGCCATAAGGGGTGTGATGTTTTTTGTCAATGCCGTCGGGGTGCGCGTGAGAGTGAAAGGCGTCGAGCGCATTCCGCCTTGCACCGTAATTTTCGCCGCGAACCACACGAGTTCAGCAGACGCGCCGGCGGTTGTCGGCGCGATTCCCCGGCGGATCGCCATCTTGCTGAAGCGGTCGCTTTTCAAGTTTCCGATTGTGGGGCAGGCGTTTCATCTGGCGCAATTTATTCCGGTGGACCGGTTTAATCGCGATTCGGCGATTGTCAGCCTGGAAAAGGCGACTGAAGCGTTGAAGGAGGGGCAGAGCTTTTTGATTTATCCCGAAGGGACCCGGAGCCCCGACGGGCGCTTGCAGGAGTTCAAGAAGGGGACGGCGGTGATGGCTATCAAAGCGGGCGTGCCCCTGGTGCCGATTGCGTGTTCAAATGCGCATCGGATCGTGAAGAAGCGAGAGATGAAGATCTACCCAGGAGAGATATTGGTTGAGTTTTTGGCACCAATTGATTCGGCGCAATATACGTTGGAACAGCGGGAAGAGTTGAATCAGCGGTTGCATGATGAGTTGGCGGCTGGGTTGCCGCCGGACCAGCGGCCGGTGGGATTTCCGGGGGCGGTTTGATTTGGAGCGCAGGGACAGGGCTTCCGCTTTTGTGATCTCAACATCCAGCGGCTAATTTGTCTTGCAACGCAAGAGCGGGCCGGGCCCTTCGGCTGCCTCAGGGTGAACAAGCCCGGCCTCTACAAGAGATGATTCTTCGTTCTAGCTAGTGTGAGGAATTCTGCTGGCCGAGGTGTTCTTCTAACTCGCTTACGCGCTTTTGTAGATCGGGGAGGCGGCGGAGGGCGGCCATCATGCGGAGCCATTCGCGATTTTCGACCGCGGGATAACCCGAATAGAGGGTCCGTTCGGGGACGTCGTTTGGGACGCCGCTCTGGGCGGTGATTACGGCGCCGTCGCCAACCGTGAGATGTCCCGCGGTTCCTACCTGGCCGGCGAGGATGCAGTTTTCGCCGATGCGAGTGGAGCCTGCTAGGCCGACTTGCCCGCAGAGCATGGAATTGCCGCCGACTTTTGAGGCGTGGCCGACGAGCACCAGGTCGTCAATCTTGGTGCCGCGCCCAATGCGCGTTTCGCCCACGGTTGCGCGATCGATGCAGGCGTTGGCCTGGACTTCGACGTCATCTTCGAGCACGGCCGGGCCCGATTGCATCATTTTGTACCAGGTGCCGTCCGGATTTTTCGCGTAGCCTAAGCCGTCTCCGCCGATGATGACGCCGTTCTGAAGAATGACGCGATTGCCGATGCGGCAGAATTCGCGGACGACAGCGTGGGCATGCGCGAAGAAATTAGCTCCTATGCGGGCGCCGCGGTAGATGGTAACAAAGCTGTGGAGAACGGCGTTTACTCCGATCACCGCGTCGTCGTCGACAAAGCAGAACGGACCGATGTGTGCCGCGGAGCCAATGCGGGCGCTTTTCGCGATCACCGCCGTGGGATGGATCCCCGGCGCATATTTTGGCGATTCGTAGAAAAGTTCGATGGCCTTGGCAAAGCTCAAGTACGGATTGCTGCTGCGCAATTTTGCGAGTGCAGGTTGGCCGGGTTCGCGTTCGATTTCCACACCGTCTTCCACGAAGACGGCAGAGGCACGAGTGGTTTTCAGATTCGGCGCATACCGCCGGTTGGCGAGAAAAGTGACTTCGCCTGGGCTGGCTTGTTCGATTCCGGCGACGCCGTGAATCTCCACGGTCGGATCGCCTTCGAGACGGCATTCCAATTTTTGCGCCAGTTCCTGCAGCTTCATACCCACACTCCTTCAGCAGTTCGCGAACAATCAGTGAGTCTCGCACATCCTGCAAGACGAAGTATATGGCCTGTAGGAATGGAAAAGTTTTCGCCTCGCTCTGGTTATCGGTAAAAGCTCACAGCCGAGAAGGATGATTGCGTTTGCAAAAACACGAAGAAGGATCGATCTCCAAACCCCCCGTCTGCGCACTGGTCCGATAAATTATTCGTCCAATTCTAAGGTACGAAAAACAGGAGCGGCTGCGGCGCAGCCGCTCGCATGGCGGGTTGGTCATTCTTACACGGAGAGAAGACGGCCGAAGCACGACCGGTAGCGGCGAAGGGCGAGGCGCAGATCCTCGGTCGATACATTGTCACCACGATCCCACTGGTCCTCGAGCTTTGCTCTTTCCGCTGCAAACATTTCCGCGAGGCGTTTCATCGTCACCGCGACGAGATCATCAGCGTGTTGCACGACGCCGCGAGGATCGTCGACGAAACGTACCTGGATCGCATCCCAGCGGGCTCGAAATTCCTTCGTTTCCTCGGGCGAAAAGAGCGGCGCTGCCTGCTCCTCCCGAGCTGGAGCGGTCGCGGCGCCAGCGGTGTAATCGCCGCCCGGTGCAAAGCCGGAAGCAGCGGCGATTCGGGGGTCTGGCCGAGCGATGACGGCGGCCAAACTTGCTATGGTCAGAACCTCCGTCACTTCTTCGCTTGCCTTTTTTATTTCGATCATCGGATTACCTCCACTTTCTTGTCTTGCACTTCCTGCGACTGCCAGAGCGCCTTCCTTCCGACCCGAGCCGTTTGATCGGGAGTGCGCACAGGCCCCGGCTCAGCAACTGGCTTGGAAAATTGCGTTGGCAGCCTAGCGAACCGGGGGTTTAGGTTGGTTTCGCGGTGGCTAGAGCATCGTAACTGTCATGACGTGGATCTCGCTCTTGTCTGTGTACACGTGCGCGCTGAGCTGGACATGATGTCCCACGTGATCCTTCAGCGTGTCGGGATTAGTGACATCCCAGGACTTTCCGCCATCGTCGGCGATAAATGTGATTTTGCCGTCCGTCGATTTCACCGAGCCCTTGATGTCCCTCAACTCGGGCTTCTGTTTGTCCTGGTTGATGGATAGAGTTTTGCCATGCGAGAGGACCGGAGTCCCAAGGGTTACCATGGAAAGTGCCAGCATTACTGCGGATAGTTTCTTCATTTTTCGGCTCCTGATTTTTCTAAAAGGGGTGGATTATATTTCGGGTTTGATCGAGCCCTGAAAGGAGAAACGAAATGAACGCCCGCTGCTTCCGGTTCCGACGGGACCTAACCCAGTCGAAGAGCGTAGCATCGACTAAAAAGGAGAAACTGTCCCTAACGGAACACGTTTTTGAAAATCAGGGTGGCGCGACAGACCGGGTGCGCCGTGCTGCTCAAGGTCGAGCCGTGCCAACACGGCCGTGTTGGTTAACCTTAGGAACTGTGCAAAGTTGGACAGACTCCACGATGCGAACAAGATTATCTTGAACCGGACTTCGAGAATGGAGCGGAGCACGAGGCTGCGTGGGACGCACAAGGGGAATTGTCTAACGGATTGGCGATGGCAACCGCTATCGGAGCAGGAAGTACAGACCGGCCATTCTATCCAGAGGAGGATTGCCATGAATTGGGATCTAATTGAAGGCAAGTGGAAACAGTCGGTGGGCAAGGTACGAGTAAAATGGGGAAAACTGACGGACGATGACGTGACGGCGGTGAACGGAAAGAAGGAACTACTGGTGGGCAAGATTCAGGAGCGGTATGGAATCGCGAAGGACGCCGCGGAAAAGCAGGTCGATGAGTTTATCCAGTCATTCAGCCCGGATGACGCGGCAAAAGCTGCCAAGACGTCCTGAATGGGCCAAAACCATTCGAACGCGGAAGCTTGCCGGGAACGCGCATAATGCGGCGTGAAAAGATGCAGCATCCGGCAAACGCGAAAATTGCTTACAGTAGGGGCGGAATTACTTCCAGGTGAGCTCGGCCTGGAAATGACTTTCAACGTCCTTATGACTTAGCGGGTTTCTTGCTTTGGCCAGAATCACCGAATAGACAACTTCATGCCGTTCAATCTGCGCGGTGAGGAATGCTCCATCTTCGGCCAGTTCCTGATAGACGAATCTTACCTTTCGGCCGTCTTCAAGTTTCTTAATCCACTCGCTGTCAGTCATGTTTAGAGCCCCCGAATGAGGCCCAAGATCGATGTTTCATCCCGCGTCGCTGGCTGGTGGATGCTTCTTTGTCCTCACCGTTCTCAGCTTTAGTTGCAAAATTCTTACGGACTTGGCCACGCGAGGCTGAGCCATTTCCTTCTTAACGCTGGCATTTGTTGCCATTGCGATTCTATTGTTATTTTTCTTCCGCAAGATACACCCATCGTAATTGCCAGATGGGAACATTGCAGTCTCGTTTTGCACACTGGCGGCATACTTAGCGGGATTCGGCTGCCTGCGGGGGGAAGTTGCCGGTGGCGGTCTAGGTGGTGGTTTGTGGGACGGCCGGAGCGGTGAACTTTCCGGTGGCGTCAACTGTGGCGGCGGGAGTTCCGGTGACTTCCCAGGTGACGTCAGACGCGGCCAGCGAGTCCGTGGCTGTGATTTGGGACGGTTGGGTGGAGAAAATGAGAAGACTGGAAGGCGAGACGGACAAGGTGACCGGGGCCGGCGGCGAAGAGGAATTGCAACCGGTGGAAAACAGAATAAGGGCAAAACACACAAATGTGCCGACCAAGTTTCGATTCATCATTTATCCCAAGCGGGAAGAGTGGAGCTGGCGCCAGCATCCCTATGAAGTGTGGAGTCGGCCCGAGCGTAGCACAGGAGATATGCGACTCCAAATGGAACCTGGGCGTCCGGAAATGAGTATGGCCTTTATTTCCAAAGATGTTATATAACAATAGGATAATTATTGTGAAAGGAACTATCTCTATCAGGATTGTGAGGAGGCGCTGGGAGATCGGTTCGGAGAAATACTTTTCAAGAATTGATGTGGGCGGTCGGCCGCGTTGGGCTATTCGTCGAAAAGGCGAGGTTGCGCAGCCGGAGCTGTGACTGGTTTGCGACGCGCGACGCCTACGACGCCCAGCACGGTGAGTTCGGCGATGGC
>Ga0210402_10000663_pt1 | contig 38048 bp, 29 predicted proteins | sample IncBWC7MmetaG_FD_161055 | JGI IMG/M metagenome (GOLD analysis project Ga0210402, IMG submission 161055) | Forest soil microbial communities from Barre Woods Harvard Forest LTER site, Petersham, Massachusetts, United States - Inc-BW-C-7-M | ecosystem: Environmental > Terrestrial > Soil >...
CAGCGTCGTTGATGATCTTGACGGGACAGCCGAATGCCGCCGCAAAGTCGAAGTTGACCCAGCCCCGAGCGAGGTTGTGGGGTTCGGTTATCGGCTGATTGTCCTTGACCACACCCGGATAGCCGATCGAAATTCGATCGTACTTCCAGCCACGTGCCAGATTTTTCACGCCTGCAATCATCTGTCGGGCTGTCATCGTCGGCCCCGACTTGAACTTGCGGCGCTTGCCTTGGTTCATAGCCCCTTGGGTCATAGCCGCGATCTTGACACTCGTCCCGCCAATATCGACTACCAGCACCTTCATCGCTCCTCAGCCCGCCGGAACCCTGACGCCACCGGTGTCCGCCGCGTGGTCCGATCTCGCCCGCGGTTCCGTTTTCAGCAGTCTGGCAGTGTCGAGGTAGCCCAGTCCAACGATCATCGCGAGCAATCCCGTCCAACCGGTCTGATGGCTGGCACCGATGCCGGCGCCGTTGTCGCCGTGGAAGTACTCGTAGAACAGCACCAAGTCCTTCCAGTGCGGATCGGTCTGGAACTTCTCGGTGCCGCCATAGACCGGCCGCCTGCCATTCTCATCGCGCAGGAAAATCCGCGTCAGTCGAGTCTGAAGCTCTTGGGCGACTTCAAGCAGGTTCATCTGGCGCCCAGATCCGGTCGGGCACTCGACTTTGAAGTTGTCTCCAAAGTAGCTGAACAACACCAACAGGGTGCGAAGCAGCAGCACATTCACGGGAAACCAGATCGGCCCCCGCCAGTTTGAGTTGCCGCCAAACAGTCCGGACTTCGACTCCGCCGGCCAGTAGTCCACACGGAACTCGGTGCCGTTGTAGTGAAAAATGTAGGGGTCCAGTTCGTGATGCCGGGAGAGCGAGCGGATGCCGTACGGGCTCAGAAACTCCTGCTCATCAAGCATTCGCGCCAGGATCCGGCGCAGCTTTCCCTCGTCCGCCACCGACAGCATCGAGCGCCCATTCATCCCTGCTTCGCGTTGGAAGCTCAAAGCCCGCCGCAACTCGCCCTGCGCCGCCAGCCGCTGGACCACCCGCTCCACTACGCGCGGGTACTTCTGGAACACGTCCCGGGACGCTACCGTCACCGCGCACAGTGGCAGCAACCCCACGAGCGAGCGAATCTTCAGCCGCATGGCACGCCCGTCCGGTAAATGGAGCAGATCGTAAAAGAAGCCGTCCTTCTCGTCCCACAGCACATCCTCGTGGTCCCCGATCTTGTGCATTGCCGTCGCAATCCACAGGAAGTGCTCCAAGTACTTGACGGCCATCTCTTCGTAGCTCGAATCGTGCGGCGCCAGCTCCAGCGCGATTTGCAGCATGCATTGGCTGAAAAAGGCCATCCACGCGGTGCCGTCCGACTGTTCCAGGCGGCCTCCCGTCGGCAGCGGCGCGCTGCGGTCGAATACCCCGATGTTGTCCAGCCCGAGAAAGCCGCCCTCGAACACGTTGTTGCCCGTCGCATCCTTGCGGTTCATCCACCAGGTGAAGTTCAGCGACAGCTTTTGAAACATTCGCTTCAAAAAATCCACGTCGCCCCTGCCGCTGCGATGCTTCTCGTACTGGTAGACGTAGCACGTCGCCCACGCGTGCACCGGTGGATTGACGTCACCGAAGTTCCACTCGTAAGCCGGGATCTGGCCATTGGGATGCAAATACGTCTCCAGCAGCATGAGCTCCAACTGCTGTTTGGCAAAATCCAGGTCGACGAGCGCCAAGGCGACGCAGTGAAACGCGAGGTCCCAGGCCGCGTACCAGGGATACTCCCATTTGTCGGGCATGGAGATGACGTGCGCGTTCACCATGTGGAACCAATGCGCATTGCGGATTCCCATGCGCTGCGCCGCCGCCGGCGCTGTTGCTCCGTGCTCCTTCAACCATTGATCGACATCGAAATAGTAGTACTGCTTGGTCCACAGCATTCCCGCGAGCGCCTGGCGTTGCACGTTGCGCTCATCGATTCCCAGCATCGGTCCCGCCAGCCGGTCGTAGAATGCGTCGGCTTCCTGCAGCCGCAGCGCCAACAGGTCGTCGAATTCCTTGCCGAAAACTTCTCCGCGGCCTTTGGCGCCCCGCTCGGAAAATTCTGTTGGTGGGCGCATGCTCAGACGCAGGCGGATCACCTCCTGCTCTCCAGCTCCCACCTTCAGTTGGTATTGAGCGGCCGCCTTGGTGCCTTGCTGCTGCGGATTCACCGCGCCCTTCGCGCCGTGCACGATGTAATTGTTGATCCCGTCTTTAACGTATGGGGTGCGATTGGGCACAGCCCACAACCGCTCGTTGTTGCTCTCGTTCTCGGTGAACAGCAGAGGGACTTCGCCTTCGGCGTAGAGGTATCGCTCTTCCAGCAAGGCATGCTTCGCCGCGATCACGCCGCATCCTAAGCCGCGATCCGCCGCCAGCGCGGGCCGCTCTGCCCCTTCGAACCACGACCAGGTATTGCGAAACCAGAGGGTGGGAAGCACCTCGAGTGACGCTTCCTCCGGGCCTCGGTTACATACCGTGATCCGGATCAGGATCTCCTGCGCCGTCTCCTTCGCGTATTCCACGAACACGTCGAAATAGCGGTTCTGATCGAACACACCGGTGTCCATGAGCTCATATTCCAAAGCCTCGCGTGCAAGGCCGCGGTTGGTCTCCACGAGCAGCGCATAGGGGAAAGACGCCTGCGGATACTTGTAGAGATACTTCATGTAAGAATGAGTGGGCGTGCTGTCCAAGTAGAAGTAGTACTCCTTGACGTCTTCGCCGTGATTGCCCTCGCCGTTGGTCAAGCCAAAAAGACGCTCCTTGAGGATCGGATCCGCACCGTTCCACAGCGCCAGCGCAAAGCACAGCTGCTGCTTATCATCGGAGAATCCGGCCAAGCCGTCCTCACCCCAGCGGTAGGCGCGCGATCGCGCATGATCGTGCGGGAAGTAGTCCCATGCCGTGCCGTGCGCGCTGTAGTCTTCGCGCACGGTGCCCCATTGCCGCTCGCTCAAGTAAGGTCCCCACTTCCTCCAGGGAGCATTGGAAGTGTCCGCTTCGCGCAGCCGCAGATCCTCGCCGGCAGAACTCATCTTGATCATTGCGGGTTGTGCCAGCCGCCGATGTCGGCGGCCAAGCGGTCCGCTTCCGCAGGTCCCCATGACCCCGGTTCGTATAGATGCGTGGGCGCGACATTCCCCAGCAGGTGTTGGACGACGGCCCATGACACTTCGACCGCATCCTGCCGCACGAATAGAAGCGGCTCGCCTCGCATGGCGTCGGTGAGCAGTCTCTCGTAGGCGTCCACTTCGTCGCCGAGCGCCTGCTCGACAGCAGCCAGCTCGATTGGCATAGGTGCCATCCTGGCGCCTGGCCGTTTTACGCGAAGGCCGGCCGCAAGCGAGATTTCGGGGCCCAACCGAAAGCGATAGTAGTTGTTGTCCCCCACAACTTTCATCAGCGGCGGCCGCTTGAGTTTCACCAGCACCTCCGTAGCGGTGAGTTTCAGGCACTTACCCGCCCGAATCAGGAAAGGCACGCCCGCCCATCTCCAGGAATCCACCTCGAAGCGGATCGCGGCATAAGTCTCCACCGTGGAATCGGGCGCCACCCCTGGTTCTTGCCGATAGCCGCGAAACTGCCCGCGCACCAGGTGGGACGGCTGGATCGGCGGGATCATGCGAAAAACCTTGACCAATTCCTCGCGGATGGACTCCGGGTACATCGAGGTGGGAGGTTCCATGGCAATCAGGGCGACTACCTGCAGCAGGTGATTCTGTACCACATCACGAATGGCACCCGCCTCTTCGTAAAACTTGCCCCTGCCGGTGACACCGAAGTCCTCCGCCATGGTGATCTGCACGCTCTCCACGTAATTGCGGTTCCAGATGGGCTCGAGAAAGGTGTTGGCAAAACGGAAATAGACCAGATTCTCCACCGCCTCTTTCCCGAGATAATGATCAATTCGAAAAATGCTCGACTCCGGAAATACCGAGTGCAGCGTGGCATTCAAGGCCTTGGCCGAGGCATGATCCACTCCGAAGGGTTTCTCCACGATGATCCGCGCTCCGGTGGCGCAGCCGGACTGTGCCAGGGCTTTCGCGACGGTGGCGAACAAGCTGGGCGGAATGGCAAGATAATGGGCCGGACATTGCGCGTCTCCCAACAAAGTGCGCAAGGCCGAGAAAGTGGCCGGGCTCTCATAGCCTCCGTCGATGTAGTGGAGCAACTGCGTCAGACGTGCAAACGCCTCCTCATCCACGCCGCCTCCATACTTCTCGATGCTGTCGCGGGCGCGCTGGCGCAATTGATCAATGGTCCAACCCGCTTTCGCCACGGCAATTACCGGGACCTTCAGGGTTCCGTGTCGCACCATATTGTGTAGGGCCGGTAATATCTTTTTATAAGCGAGGTCTCCGGTGGCGCCGAAAAAAACAAAGGCATCGGAGTGCAGATTGGCGATGGGCGGCTCTTCTATCTGCATCGCAACCGCTGGTGTCGTCACGGACTGCTCGTGAATTCGGGTGGCGTTTTGCTCAAGCAAAGTCACGCTCACCCGTTCGGCAAGATGACGGCGCGTCCCTGGATTTTGCCGTCGTGAAGGAGGTGGTACGCCTCGCTCGCGCGCTCCAGCGGAAATTGCTCAACCAGCATCTTGATCTTTCCGGCCTGTGCGAGGCTGACGACCTCCATGAGCTCGGGGATCGAGCCCCAGTACGGCGAGGCGACGGAGCATTCCTTCGCCGGGCTGTTGAAATTCACAGGCAGCGCTCCGCCGCCAAGGCCCACGATGGTCACATGACCGAGAACCCGCGAGATCTGCGCCGCCATCTGCAGCGTCGGCTTCGCGCCTACCATATCGAGAACGAGGTTGGCGCCCTGATTGCGGGTGATATCCTTGATGCGCTTGACCGCATCGTCGCCCGACATCAGCGTCTCGTCGGCGCCCATTTTCTTGGCGGTCTCAAGTTTGGCAGTGGAGGTGTCCACCGCGATGACGGTCGCTGCGCCGCTTAAGGCTTTGAGTACCTGGATCGCCATCTGGCCGAGGCCGCCGGCGCCGATCACGACAGCGGTTGACCCTGGCCCGAGCAAATGAAGTGAACGTTTCACGGCGTGATAGCTGGTGAGCGCTGCGTCGGTGAGCGGAGCCGCCTGACGCGGATCGAGCTGACCGAGCGGCAGGAGAAAGCGCGTCGACGGGACGATCATGTAGTTCGCCATGCCGCCGTCGCGCCCAAGACCGCCGGCTTGTCCTTTCCCCGCGTTCTCGCAATAATTTTCCATGCCGACCCGGCAGTTCGCGCAGTTGCCGCAGCCCCAAGGTCCGTACACGATCACGGGGTCGCCGACTGCGAAGCCGGTCGCACCGGATCCGAGCTTCTCCACCCAGCCGGCGTTCTCGTGCCCGAGCGTGAAAGGCAACGGCATCCCCGGCGTGCCCGCCGGGGTCTCCAAGATGTGCAGGTCAGAGTGGCAGGCGCCGGCGCCGCCAATTTTTATCAAGACCTGCCCCGGACCCGGTTCCGGTACCTTCACGTCACGGAGCTCGGCCGGCTTCTGCAACTCGACGAACTGGAATGCTCTCATGGGTTTCTCTGACCTCTATTCGATGATCCGGGTGTAGTCGATCATCAGGTGTCTCGGGCCGCGAAATACATTACTGCGGCGGTACTCCGGCGGGTCCTCGACGAGCCGCGGGTTCTGCACGCGGCGAATGAAAGTCTCGAACGCGACGTTCACTTCCAGGCGCGCCAGCGGACCGCCGAAGCAGGTGTGAATGCCGCTACCCCAGCCGAAGTGCTCGTTGTCCTTGCGTTCCAGGTCAAATTTGTTCGGGTTGGGGAACCGCTTCGGGTCGCGGTTCGCGGCCCCGTACAGCAGGTGCACCTGCGAGCCCTTCGGAATAACCGTTCCCGCAATCTCGATGTCGGCGGTTGCGCTGCGGCTGGGAAAGAACTGCACCGCCGACTCGACGCGCAGGACCTCCTCGACGGCATAGGGGATGAGCCCCGGGCGCTTGCGCAGAAGCTCGAGGGTGCCGGGGTTTCGCAGCGCGGTCAGTACGCAATGAGAGATCGTATTGACCGTGGAATCATGACCGGCGATGAGCAGCAATGCTGCATTCGACACGACCTCGCGCGGGGTCATCGGTCCATCGGGGCCTTTGTCGTTCACCATCTTTGAGAGCATGGAGTCGCTGGGCTTTTTGACGAACCCGCTGACCAGGTCGGTTAAGTACTGCATGAACGCCGCCGAACTGACTCTTCCTTTCTCAGCGCGAGCTTTCCCCTCTTTGGTGGCTGCGTCCGGGCCGAGGTCCGCGATTCCCGCCATGAAGTCATGAATCCATTCGTGGAATTGAGGCTCATCCTTCAATGGCACGCCCAGGATCTTGCAAATCACCATGACCGGCACCGGATAGGCATAGTCGTCGACGATGTCCATCCGGGTCTTGCCGCTGGCCTTGTCCAGCAGCTGGTTGCATAACTGCTTGATGTCCTTCTCGGTCGAGGGAATGAGATCGGTCGTGTGCGGAGGCCCGAAATGCCGCATGGACTGCCGGCGATTCCGATCATGCTCGGGCGGGTCGGAGTTGATCATGCTGCCATGCTCACCGTATGCCGCTAACGAGGGATCGGCTTCGCCGCCGGCCTTGACCGCCGCCTGCGCCTTCAGGCGCCGCGTATCGGAGCTGATGCGCGGATCGTGGGCCAGCGCCATCAGTTCCCGATAGCCTGTGACGACGTAAAGGCCGTCCGCCACGCGCGCCACGGGCGTCTTGCGCAGCTCGTCGAAGAACCGGTATGGATTTGGGCGGTTTTCAAATTTCATTGCCTCTGCCCAGGCAGTCTCGGGTGTCATGATGTTCCTCTCCTCCTTCATCTTCATGCTCTTGAGGTGAAGCGCTTCGGCGCTTCGCTCTCACCCCTCAGCGTTCTTTCGTCCGGTATTCTGCTTGCCTGTCGGTCGGGTCGTGGCCGGTCAGGACGACATCGGGATTGCCCGTCGGCACGCCCGGCGCCGGGAAGCGGGCGGGCATTGGCTTCATGTCGGGAGCCGCGTCGTAGCCCGGCGGGGGCGGCGGGAACGGCGCCGACCGCTCGATCATTGCGCCGTAATACTCCAGCCACTTGCCATGATTGAAGGTGACCGCCGCCACGATGCGGCCCCGGTATCCATAAGCGGCGGCGAAGCGCCGATCCTTGACGGAGCCCTGCGTGATGACGATTTCGTCGGCGAACGGACCCACGCCGACGCCCTTGATATTGACGCCGAACTGGCCTGACCAGAAGGCGGGCAGCGGCAGGTGCGGGCGGCGGTCCGCCTCCAGGCTCACCATGTTGTGCGCCGCCACCTTCCCCCCGAAGACCGCATTGTCCCAATGCTCCAACACCAGAAATTGGTAGTCGTACAACACGTGGGGTGCGCGCGCGATGTCGCCGGCGACAAAAATGCTGTCGGTCACCACACCGTGGACATCGAAGACGCGGCAGCCGGCGTCGCAGCCAACACCCCAAGGGCCGGTGGCGAGCCCCGCGCCCTGCAGCCATTCGACGTTGCGGATTGAACCGAGCGACGGGACCACCACGTCGACATCCAGTGTGGTCCCGTCGGAGAGCTTGGCTCTGCGCACATGCCCCTTCGCGTCGCCCTCCAGCGACTGGACCGAGATGCCGGTGCGCAGATCGACTCCCGCATCGCGCTGCATCTCGGCCGCAATATCGCCGATCACTCCTCCGAGAGCGCCCACCAGCGGACCGCCGGCACGCTCGGCGACCGTAACGGCCAGGCCGAGCTCGCGACACACCGACGCCATCTCCGAGCCGATGAATCCGGCGCCTATAATGAGAACTCGCCCCGGCTTGGCTGCCAATGCGGCCTGAAGCCGGCCCGCATCGCCGGCTGTTCGCAGCGTGATTACGCCCTCGAGCGCAGCCTCCTTGGGGTTGAACCAGGGCCGCGCGCGCGTACCGGTGGCGATGAGCAAGCGATCGAACGGCACTTGCTCGCCATTGGCCAGGCGCACCTGCTTGCTGCCCCGGTCGAGGCCGGTGGCGGCGACGCCAAGTCGCCAATCCGCATCCAGTTTGCGCGAGCGCGGCAGCAAGGTGTGGTCGGCGCGCACCCATCCCTTCAGTACTTGCTTGGAGAGTGGCGGCCGATCATACGGCTCCTCCTTTTCATCCCCAATGATGGTCAGCTTTCCGTTGAAACCCTCGTCGCGCAACGTTTCGGCTGCGCGCAGCCCCGCCAACGAGGCGCCGACGATGACGATGCGGCCGTTGGTCTTGAATTCCGTTACCAAGTCCGCGACCAGCGCCCCGGCTTTTGCGTTCACGTCTTCCCCTCCTTCTCGTCCGCGTGATCAACCATAATCGCCCGGACCGGGCAGGACGCCGCGGCTCGCAGGACTTGCTGGCGCAGTTTGTCGTCGGGATTGGGGTCGTACATAAGCGCTTCCTCACCGTTCAGCTTGAGGACAGTCGGCGCGAGAGGAACGCACTGCGCGTATCCCTGGCATCGATTCAAGTCAACTACAATTCGCATATCCTGCTCCTCCTTCGACTACGATCCATCCAACGCCAGTATGGAAGCCAACATCTGCCGACCAAATTAGACCTTGGCCGCATAGACCCTCCCGAGGGCGGGGATGGTTCTTGCGACGCGGGCGCCTCAGTAAACTAAACGTGACCACAGCAACGCGTCGCCTAGTAAACTGCACTTGAGTTGAAGTAGTGCTGCCCGGCAAGGAGCGCGTCGATCGCCGGCATCAAATCGCTTCCAATTGCGCGTTTTAGGACCATTCCGTCAGCGCCTGCGCCAATGGCGGCTTCAACAACCGACGGTTCATCGTGCACGCTCAACAGTAGGTGCTTCGCGGCCGGCGCCTGCCCACGCAATTCGCTGATCAATCCCGTAAGGTCTCCGGCAGCGTAGGACAAATCCATGATGATCACGGTAGGCTGAAGCCGCACGGCACCTTCGAACAACGACGATTTGTCAGTCACAAGGAATACCTGGTCAAACGTGGTTTCAAGCAAGCCGCGGATCCGGTCGAACAAGCCGTTGCGCGGATCTGCAATGAGTACACAGGCTGTCGGAGCCGCACACATGAAGAGCGCACCTTATTCGCCTCATCGGTTCGCCCATGGGGCGTTAAAACTCTGTAGAACACAGACTAGCCGCGAGGTGATTGGATGTAAGCTCGTAAATTTACGGGATGCGCCCGCGGAATCTACGTGGCGGACATCTGCGATCTGTCCACGACGGGCTGCCCGTAATCGCGCGCGAATTGACTTCGCCGCACCACGTGTCATCGGACCGTAACCTTTGACTGGCCCGTAAATTCCGCGTTCGCAACTAGTAATCTTTCGGGGTTACTTGTCAATTGGCTGTAGGTACGGTAGCGCGGTTGTTCTCGCGGCGGGACGATAAATCCTGTCACCCAATTCAGCGATGCGAGCAGGAGCGGAGCATCAGGCAAAGCAAGTTTCGGGTGCCGAGTATGTGCGCTGCAGTGCGCAAGCTTGGTGACGAATGAAATCAGGGAGCGAATCGACATGCGCTGGATAGTGATTGCCGGATTGATGTGGGGATGCGTCGTTGGCTGCGCGAAGCATGCCCCCGAAACGGAAGGAACACGGCCTGCGGAAGTCTCGGTGATCGTCGTCTCGCCGCGCAACACTCCAGTTACCTTCGAATACGTCGGCCAAACGCAAAGTTCTCACCAGGTGCAAATCGTCGCGCGCGTCAACGGGTTTCTCGAGAAGCGCGAGTACGCCGAAGGCAGCATCGTCAAAACGGGTCAGGTGATGTTTCGGCAAGACTCAAAGCCGTTCCAGGCGGTGCTGGATGCGTACAACGGGGCGCTTGCCGAACAGCAGGCGCGATTGCAGGTCGCGAATGATAACCTCGCTGAGGTTAAGCCCCTTGCTGCCCTGAACGCGCTGTCCCAGAAGGATTTGAACGACGCCACCGGACAGCAGCAGGCGGCCGCCGCCGCAGTCCAAGTTGCCAAGGCCAATGTCGAACAAGCTCGACTCAATCTTGGCTATGCCACCATCACCACACCGGTGACGGGCTACTCGAGTTACGCACGAGTGCAGGACGGTCAGTACTTAAACGGGCAGAGCAGCCTGCTGACCTACGTTGAGCAGGTCGATCCGATCTGGGTTAATTTCAGCTTGTCTGAGAACGATATGCTGAATTTCCGCGCTCAACAGGCCAGCGGTCAGTTGAGTCTGCCGAGCGCCGATAGTTTTGAGGTCGAAGTCGTGCTCGCCAACGGGTCGGCATACCCCAAAAAGGGCCATATCACCTTTGCCAACGCCGAATACAACCAGCAGACGGGCACGTTTCTGCTGCGCGCCACCCTTCCCAACCCGGACGGGGTCCTGCGGCCCGGCCAGTTTGTGCGCACGCGCGTATCCGGCGCAACGCGGCCCGACGCGATTGTCGTGCCGCAGCAGGCGGTGCTGCAAGGTGCGCAAGGGCACTTTGTCGTCATTGTCGATAAGGAGGGCAAGGCACAAATCCGCCCGGTGCAGGTGGGGCCCTGGGACGGCGACAATTGGTTCATCACTCGCGGCCTCAGCGCCGGCGAGACTGTAGTCACAGAGGGAGTCATGAAGCTTGCGCCCGGCGCGCCGGTAAAGATTGTCGCCGCAGCGGCCAAGCCGGCCTCCGGCGATGCCCGCCCCGCGCCGGCCACAGCAAAGAAATAAGGGGAGACCACGCATGCTCTCCCACTTTTTCATTGACCGCCCGATCTTCGCGGCGGTGATTGCCCTGGTTATCACGATCACCGGGCTGGTCGCGATGGCCAAGCTGCCGATCGCACAGTATCCCCAGGTCACGCCCATCCAGATTCAGGTGTCGGCGAATTATCCGGGCGCGAACGGTACGCTGGTCGCGCAGAATGTTGGAGCGCCGATCGAACAGCAGGTGAACGGCGCCAACAACATGATTTACATGTCGTCGACCAGTTCCTCGACCGGCAATTACACGCTCACGGTTTATTTCACGCTCGACACGGATCCCGCGCTCGCACAGGTGGATGTGCAGAATCGGGTGAATCAGGCCATGCCGATGCTTCCGCAGGCGGTGCAGTCGCAGGGCGTCAATGTGCAGCAGAAGACCTCGACCTTTCTCATGGTACTTGCGTTCTATTCCCCCGATGGAAGGTATGACAGCGATTACATCTCCAACTACACCAATGTGGAGATTCTCGGCACCATCAACCGCATCAATGGCGCCAACCAGGCGTCGATCTTCGGCGTGCCGGAGTACGCAATGCGGGTCTGGCTCAAGCCCGACCGCATGGCGCAGCTCGGCATCGACGCCAGCGACATCGCGAGCGCCGTCACGCACCAGAATCAACAATTCGCGGTGGGCCGCATCGGCAGTCCACCCACGCCGCACGCGATCCAGCAGACCTTTCCGATCACCACCTCCACCATCACCGAGGCCTCGCAATTCGACGACATGATTTTGCGCGCCGACAACAACGGCGCGGCGATCGTTCGAGTCAAGGACGTCGGCTACGCGGCGCTCGGCGCGCAGAGTTACACCCTGCGCACAAGCTATCAGGGCAAGCCGGCAACTTTGATTGCGGTGTACCAGCAGCCCGGCGCGAACGCCATTCAGGTGTCGAAAGATGTCCGGGCGACCCTGGCAACGCTGTCGAAGAGCTTTCCGACGGGTCTGCAATATCAAGTTGCGCTCGACACCACCTTGTTCGTGCAGGCCTCGATTCGCGAAGTGATCAAGACATTCTTCGAGGCGGTGGTGCTGGTGGTACTGGTGGTATTTATTTTTCTGCACAGCCTGCGGCTCACGATCATTCCGACGTTGGCCGTACCCGTATCGATACTCGGCGCCCTGCTCGGCATGCTGGTGTTCGGTTTTTCGATCAACATGCTGACGCTGTTCGGGATGATTCTCGCGATCGGGCTCGTGGTTGACGACGCGATCGTCGTCGTCGAGAACACCGAACGCAACATGATCGAGTTTGGTTTGGCGCCCAAAGCGGCCGCCAAGCGCGCGATGGACGAGGTGACCGGCCCCGTCATCGCCGTGGTGCTGGTGCTCAACGCCGTATTTGTCCCTGTCGCCTTTCTCGGCGGCATAACCGGGGCACTCTACAAACAGTTTGCGGTGACCATCGCGATCTCGGTGGTCTTTTCGGGCATCATTGCGCTCACGCTGTCCCCGGCACTCGCGGCGATCCTGGTTCAGGCCAGGCACAGCGAGAAGAAGGGATTTTTCAAGTGGTTCGACGCTACGTTCGACCGGCTGAACGCTGGCTATGTGCGCGGCGTGAAGCGGGTCATGCAGAACTGGCCCGTGGCTCTGATTGTTTTCGGGGTCGTCGTCGTCGGATCGGTCGTACTGTTCAGGGTCCTGCCAACCGCGTTCGTACCCCAGGAAGATCAGGGCTACCTGTTCGTGGCGTATTTTCTGCCCGATTCGGCGAGTCTCGATCGGACCGGGGATGTGGGCAGCCAGGCCGCGGTAGTCATGCGGCAAAACCCCGCGGTCGCGAACGTATCCCAGGTTGATGGCTACAGCCTTATCGACTCCCAGAACAAGACCAACTACGGCGTGCTTTTCGTGTCGCTCAAGGACTACGAGGAGCGCAAGACCCAGGCACTCTCGGCCGATGCGGTGATTGCCGATGCAAGAAAGCAATACGCGGGGATCCTGAGCGGCCTCGTCGTGCCGGTCAATCCGCCGGCGATTCCGGGCCTTGGCATCACCGCGGGCTTTCAGATCTGGATCGAACAACAGGGCGGCGGCAACTATTCGCAACTGAGTGACGTGGTCGAGCGGATTATCGCCAAAGCGAGAAAGAGACCGGAGCTCGCCGGAGTCAACACGACGATTCGCGCGAACGGCCAGCAACTCCTCGCCGAGGTTGACCGCGAGAAGGCCGAGGTTTTAGGGGTTCCCGTGCAGAACGTCTATTCGACGCTGCAGACCATGTTCGGATCGCTTTATGTCAGCCAGTTTCCGAAGGACTCGCGCCTCTACCAAGTCATACTGCAGGCGGAGCCATCGTATCGAATGAGCCCGGAGGACACCGGCAAATTCTACGTCAAGAACCGGGACGGCAAGATGATTCCCCTGTCGGCACTGGTGACGACGCGCTACGTTACCGGTCCCGACCTGGTGACGAGATTCAACAACTATCCGGCAATCGCCATCAACGGTGCGCCCGCGCCGGGGGTGAGTTCCGGTCAGGCGCTCGCCGCAATCCGCGAGGTCGCACAGGAAGTCATGCCCGCGAGCTACGGCTACGAGTGGTCGGGGGAGGCGCGCGAAGAAGTGTCGTCGGGCTCCACGTCCGCCGTCGCGTTCGTCTTTGGACTGATCTTCGTGTTCATGATCCTTGCCGCGCAATATGAAAGCTGGTCGCTGCCCGTCGGCGTGATGATGGCGGTGCCGTTTGCAATTCTCGGTGCGCTGATCGCCATCGCCCTGCGCGGTCTCGATAACGACCTGTACTTTCAGATCGGAATGCTGACCCTCGTCGGCCTGGCCGCAAAGAACGCAATATTGATTGTCGAATTTGCGGTGGAAAAGAACCGCAAGGAAGGCATGAACTTCTTTGATGCGGCTGCCGAAGCCGCAAAACTCCGGCTGCGGCCCATCATCATGACGTCGTTCGCATTTGTGCTCGGTACCGTGCCGCTGGCCATAGCCACCGGCGCGTCCGCCAACAGCCGGCACTCGATCGGCACCGGCGTGATCGGTGGGACACTGGCGGCAACGGTCATCGCGATCTTCTTCATTCCGATGTTCTACTGGTCGCTCCAGACACTGAGCGCGAAATTTTCGAAGAGTCCGAAGAGCGAAGTGGTGCAGACACCGGCGGAGAAAGGCCCGGGCGGTGGCTCGCCGGCAACGGCAGCGATGCGCGCGCGGGAAGGCGACTAGAGTGCGCATTATGCGTGGAGCGAAAGTGGCGGGGGTTGCGAGCGCGCTGCTCGCAGGATGCGCCATGGGTCCGAACTACCACCGACCTGCCGTTGCCGTACCGAGCGCTTTTATGTTCGAGCCCGCGCAAGCGGCTGCGACCGCCAACACCGATTGGTGGACGCAGTTCGACGATCCCGTGCTGGATCAGCTGATCCGGGAAGGACTCGCGAACAACAAGAACATCAAGATCGCCGCTGCCAACGTCGAGCAGGCCAGTGCCGTTCTCACCAGCACGCGCTCACCTTTGTTTCCGCAACTTAACTACCAAGCGGCGGCAGGCCGCTACAGGTTTTCGCAAAATGGCACGACCACGCTGCCGGGCAATCTCTCGAATCCGACCAACGCCTACCAGGTGCTGGCGGGCGCCAGCTGGGAAATCGATTTGTGGGGGCGCATCCGTCGACTGACCGAATCGGCGCAAGCCAATCTGTTCGCCACAGAACAAGCTCGCCGCGGAGTGATCTTAAGTCTGGTCGGGTCGGTTGCGAGCGACTATCTGCAATTGCGTGGCTTCGATGAACAACTGGTGATCGCGGAGCAGACCCTCGCAGCATACGGTGAGTCGCAACGCTCGATGAAACTCAAGTTCAAATACGGCCGTGTCTCCGAGTTGAACGTCGAGCAGGCGAACTCGCGCTATGAAGCAGCAGCGGCGCAGATTCCGCAGATCAAGACCCAGATTGCCCTCCTCGAGAACGCCTTGTCGATTCTGCTCGGCAAGAATCCTGGCAAGATTCCCCGCGGCAAGACCATTTTCGAGCTTGCATCGCCGGCGATACCCGCCGGAGTACCTTCGGAGCTGCTCGAGCGGCGGCCCGACCTATTGCAAAGCGAACAGCAGCTCATTGCAGCGAACGCCTTGATCGGCGCCGCCAAGGCGCAGTTTTTTCCCACAATTTCGCTGACCGGCGCGACTGGATATTCGAGTACCGATCTCAACAATCTTTTTAAGGGACCCGCGCGTGTCTGGAACTATGGAGGCGGGATCGCGGGTCCCATTTTTACCGGCGGGCAGGTCTACGGCCAATACAAGCAGTCGCAGGCCGCTCACAAGGCGGCCTTGATCGGTTATCAATTGGCTATTCAAAGCGCATTCGCAGATGTCGAAAATGCGCTGGTATCCCAGCAGGAGCTCAGCGAACAGGTTGCGGCCCAGGAGCGCTTGGTAACGGCGCTGAAAGCCTATGCGCAGCTGTCGCAGTATCTGTTCGACGGCGGCAGAGAGTCGTACACGACGGTGTTGCAGGCAGAAGAACAACTGTTCCCGGCCGAACTGAACTGGGCGGCGGCGCGCGCTGCGCTCTACATCGGCATGGTCGATATCTACAAAGCGATGGGCGGTGGCTGGGTCGATGACGCGGCCAAGCTTACGGCGGATGTTTCGGCGAACACGACTCAAGGCAGCGTTGCCAAGATGCTGGCCGCTGGAAAATAAATGGCTGCAGGACCGCCCATGTCCATCGATGCTTCCGGCCGCGAATGGCTTGAGACCGACGGGCTCGGCGGCTTTGCCTCGGGCTCGGTCGCCGGAATCCGCACCCGCCGCTATCACGCGCTGCTGCTTACTGCAACGACGCCGCCGACTGGAAGATTCGTGTTGGTGAACGGCTTCGATGCCTGGCTTGAGACCAGCGGCGGACGGTTCGATCTCAGCTCTCAGTGGTATTCACCGGGCGTCATGGGCGGCGATGGCGTGAGGAATATCGAGAGTTTCGCGTCCGCGCCGTGGCCAACCTGGGTTTTTAGGTTCGCCGATGGTACGCGAATACAACAGGAGATTTTTGTCGTCCACGACGCGCCTGTCGCCTGCGTCGCGTGGAAGTTGCTCTCGGCCGGAGGCGCGGCGAAGCTCACCGCCCGGCCGTTTCTCTCCGGCCGCGATTACCATGCGCTGCAGCGGAGCAACCCGGCATTCCGATTTGACGCCGCGGTGCGCCCCGGTTGCGTAACCTGGCAACCCTACTGCGGCGTGCCGGGCGTTACGGCACTCACCAACGGCGGCTACGTTCACGAGCCACACTGGTACAACAATTTCTTATACCAGGCTGAACAGGCTCGGGGCCTCGACTGCGAAGAGGATCTGGCGGCACCGGGTACCTTTTCGTGGCTGCTCGACGCCGCAGACGCCGCCTTGATTTTCACGACCAGCGACTATGCCGCGGATTCACTGGCGCAAACCGAGGTCCTCCATCTTCTGGGACGCGCCCGCCAGCGTGAACAGGGTCGCCGTGCGAAATTCGATTCCCGGCTTCACGCCTCGGCTGACGCCTACATCGTGCGGCGATCGAGTAAGGGCGCGCCGGGCAGGACGGTCATCGCGGGCTATCCGTGGTTTACCGACTGGGGCCGCGACACCTTTATCGCGCTGCGCGGCTTGTGCATCGCCACCGCACGCCTCGACGCAGCGCATGACATCCTGATTCCGTGGGCATCGACCGTGTCCGAAGGCATGCTGCCGAATCGCTTTCCGGATCACGGCGAGCAGCCCGAATTCAATTCCGTCGACGCTTCGCTGTGGTTCGTTAATGCCGTGCGCGAGTACGTTGAGGCGCGTGGCCGCACGAATCCCGAGTCACTCGAGGACCATGAAGATTTGATCCTGCGCGAAGCGGTCACCAAAATCCTGACAGGGTATTCGCAGGGCACACGATTTGGCATTCGCGTGGGCAAGGATGGCCTGGTGGCGGCAGGGGAAGCAGGCGTGCAGCTGACCTGGATGGACGCGAAGGTTGGCGATTGGGTCGTCACGCCTAGAATTGGCAAGCCGGTGGAAATCCAAGCCCTGTGGCTGAACGCACTGGCATTTGCCGTGCAATCCGACCCGCAATGGCAGGAACTACTGCAAACGGGTCTGCGCTCGTTTCGCGAGCGATTCTGGAACGCCGACCGCAATTATCTGTTCGACGTCGTGGACGCAAACCATCAACCTGGATTGAACGATCCCGCGTTGCGACCGAACCAGATATTTGCGATCGGCGGCCTGCCACTCGCGATGATCGATGGCGATCGCGCGCTCAAGGTGCTCGATGCGGTGGAACAGGAGCTGTGGACTCCGGCAGGACTGCGCACACTTGCGCCCAATGAACCTGGATATACGGGTCGCTATGAGGGCGGCGTTCGGCAACGCGACGGCAGTTACCACCAGGGTACCGTCTGGCCATGGTTGATGGGGGCGTTCGTCGAGGCCTGGTTGCGCATTCATGGCAACGATGCGCAGGCGCGCAGGGAGGCGCGCACGCGATTTTTGGACCCCTTGCTCGCGCGAATGGACGCGGCGGGTTTGGATCACATCAGCGAGATTGCAGATGGCGAAGCACCGCATACGCCGCGCGGCTGTCCGTTTCAGGCATGGTCGGTTGCGGAAGTATTACGGCTGGACCGCGTTGTTCTGCGCGAGCCCCAATCAGCGGCAACGCACACCACGCAGCGCCGGAGTGCACTGCCTGTAGAGTCCGTCAACAGGACTGCGGGCTAGAAAACTCTCATGCCCCCAACTGCACCAAAATCACTGAAGAAAATCTCCGCCGAGAAACAGCGGCTGGCTAGCGACAAGGCGGGCAAGGAGAATTGGCGCCGCTGGGGTCCGTATCTTTCCGAGCGCCAGTGGGGGACGGTCCGTGAGGACTACAGCGCCTGGGGAGGTGCATGGGATTACCTGCCGCACGACCACGCGCGCAGCCGCGCCTATCGTTGGGGCGAGGACGGCATCGCCGGATTCAGCGACGACCATCAATATTTGTGCCTGTCACTCGCGTTGTGGAATGGCAAGGACCCGATCCTCAAAGAACGTCTGTTCGGCCTGACCAACTCCGAAGGCAACCACGGCGAAGACGTCAAGGAGTTGTACTACTACCTCGATGCCACACCGAGCCACTCATATTTGAAGATGCTCTACAAGTATCCGCAGGCGGCCTTCCCCTATTCGCAGCTCCTGGAGGAGAACCGCAGGCGCGGCACCGAACACACGGAGTTCGAGCTTCTGGACACGGGTTTGTTCGATGAGGATCGCTACTTCGACGTGTTTGTCGAATACGCAAAAGGTGCGCCCGACGATGTTCTCATGCAGATCACCGCGCACAATCGCGGGCCCGATGCCGCGCCACTGACGTTGCTGCCACAGCTGTGCTGCCGCAACATTTGGTCGTGGCGGCCGGGCGTAGCGAAACCGGCGCTGGCCGCCCGCGCAGACGGAGTCGACGCTCAACACTCGGCACTGGGAACTCTGCGACTGGATTTGGATTCTGCATCGACGCTGCTGTTCTGCGAAAACGAGACCAATATGCGCCGTCTGTTCGGACAGAATGAGGCGCGCGGTTATTTCAAGGATGCCTTTCACGAATACATCGTACAAGGCAGGCACGATGCGGTGAATCCGGGCCAAACCGGCACCAAGGTCGGCGCGCTACATGAAACGAACGTGGCGGCAGGTGCTGCAGTGACCCTGCGGCTCCGACTGTCGCAGGACAAGGGATTGAGCACGAAGCATCGTCCCTTCGCAGACTTCGACGCCATTCTTACTGCGCGCCGCGCGGAGGCCGATGAGTTTTACGCCGAGTTGCAGCAAAAAATTGTCGACCCTGATGCCAGGCTCGTGCAACGCCAGGCGTTCGCGGGGATGGTCTGGAACAAGATGTTTTTCCACTACTGCGTGGAGGAGTGGCTCCAAGGCGACCCGCAGCAGCCGCCGCCGCCGCCGCAGCGCAGGTACGGCCGCAATCGGGACTGGAAGCACCTCAACAACGCCGATGTGATCTCAATGCCCGACAAGTGGGAATATCCGTGGTTCGCCGCATGGGATCTCGCCTTTCACTGCATTACTTTTGCGGTCATCGACGCTGAGTTCGCCAAGTCGCAGCTCCTGTTGTTGGCGCGCGAGTCATACATGCACGCAAACGGCCAGTTTCCCGCGTACGAATGGGCATTCGGGGATGTCAATCCTCCAGTGCACGCGTGGGCAGCCTGGCGTGTGTTCCAAATCGACCGCAGGCAACGTCAAGAGTCAAACCCGGCATATCCGGGCGATCTCGAATTCCTGAAGCGCATGTTCAACAAGCTCATGCTCAATTTCACCTGGTGGGTCAATCGCAAGGACGAACAGGGGCGCAACATTTTCCAGGGCGGTTTCCTCGGTCTCGACAACATTGGCGTATTCGATCGGAGCAGTCCGCTTCCCACCGGCGGATTCATCAATCAGGCTGACGGCACCAGCTGGATGGCGATGTACTGCCTTAACCTGTTGCGCACTGCGCTCGAACTGGCACTGCACGATCCCGCGTACGAGGACATCGCCTCGAAGTTCTTCGAGCACTTCCTTTCCATCGCCGCCGCCATCAATGGCGTGGGTGAGGATAGGCTGGGTCTGTGGGACGAGTCCGACGAGTTCTACTACGATCAGCTGGTCTTTCCGGATAACACTAACGTCGAATTGAAAGTCCACTCGATCGTCGGTCTGATTCCGCTGTTTGCCAGTCAGGTTCTGGAACCCGAGGTGTTGCAACAGCTCCCCGAGTTTTCCGCGCGATTGCAATGGTTCCTCAAGCATCGCCCGGACCTCGCGAATCTAGTCTCCAATTGGCATGTTGGCGGTGAAGGCGACCGTCGCTTGCTGTCCTTGCTGCGCGGTCATCGCATGACCGCGTTGCTGCGCCGGATGCTGGACGAGAAGAGCTTCCTGTCGGACTACGGCGTGCGCGCGTTGTCGAAACAGCACGAGCTGGAACCGTTCCGATTTGCAGCAGGCGGCACGAACCACGAAGTCGGCTACTGGCCGGCAGAGTCGCGCAGCGGACTGTTCGGCGGCAACTCGAACTGGCGCGGTCCCATCTGGATGCCGATCAACTATTTGATCATCGAGGCCCTGCAAAGATTTCACTACTACTACGGCGATGAATTCAAGGTCGAGTGTCCGACCGGGTCCGGTAAATTTCTCACCCTGTACGAGGTCGGCGAGGAATTGGCGCAGCGTTTGTCGCGCCTGTTCCTGAAGGGGGCGGATGGCCAGCGGCCGGTGCTCAAATACCACCCCAAGCTCGCCGGCGATCCGCACTTTCGCGATTACATCTTGTTCCACGAGTACTTCCACGGCGACTCGGGTCGCGGCGCCGGGGCATCACATCAGACGGGCTGGACCGGGCTGATCGCCAAACTGCTCAAACCGCACACGCGTGAAATAGCCACGGTGCGCGATGAGGTCGTTGCGGCGGCTGTGTCGGCGGCGTCCAAACGCAAGGCGCCTGCGCCATGAGTGCTGGTTTCGACGTCATAGTCATCGGCAGCGGCGCGGGCGGCGGCACGCTGGCGCTCAAGCTTGCCGCGTCCGGGAAGCGCATTCTAATCCTCGAGCGCGGCGGGTATCTTCCCCGCGAGCAGCAGAATTGGGACACAACCGAGGTGTTCGTCAAGAACCGCTACACGTCCAAGGACACCTGGTATGACAAGGACCAGCGCGCATTTCAGCCCGGCGTCCACTATTTTGTCGGCGGAGCGACCAAGATGTTTGGCGCAGCGCTTTATCGGTTGCGTCAGCAAGATTTCAATGCGCACCGGACCGCCGATGGAATGAGCGCGGATTGGCCGATCCGCTATGAGGATCTGGAGCCGTATTACTCGCAAGCAGAACAGCTCTACAACGTCCACGGCCGGCGCGGTGATGATCCCACCGATCCGCCCGCCAGTGCACCATACCCTTTCCCGCCGGTGAGCCATGAACCGCGTATTCAGGAAATTGCCGATGCCCTGACGCGGACCGGCTACCACCCCGCCTACGCGCCCTGCGCCGTGCTTCTCGACGAGGCAGACCCAATCAACAGCCGCTGCATTCGCTGCAACACCTGCGACGGGTTTCCCTGCCTCGTGCACGCCAAGGCTGATGCCGAGACCATCGCGGTGCGGCCGGCACTGCGTCACTCGAACGTATCACTGCTGACCCATGCTCACGTCCGGCGACTCGAAACCAGCGCAGGCGGACGCGAGGTCACGCGTGTGGTCGTTGACCGCGAAGGGCACGAAGAATCCTATACGGGTGATATCGTCGTGGTCTCCTGCGGAGCTGCCAATTCTGCGCGCCTGCTTTTGATGTCAGCCAGCGCGGCGCATCCTTCCGGGCTTGCCAACGGCTCAGACATGGTCGGCCGTCACTACATGTTCCACAACGCCATGGCGCTGGTGGCACTCTCGCGGCTCGAAAACCCGACGGTATTTCAGAAGACGCTCTCGATCAACGACTTTTATTTTTCGGCACCCGAGCATGCGTTTCCGCTGGGCAACATACAGATGCTCGGAAAGTCACAGGGACCGATGTTTCGCGAGGACGCGCCGCGGTTTGCCCCCGGCTTTACGCTTGACAAAATGGCACGTCACGCCGTGGATTTCTGGCTGACCTCCGAAGACCTCGCGCTGCCGCAGAACCGAATCACCCTGAATGCGCAGAATGAGATTCAGGTGCATTACGAATTTACCAATGTGGAGGCGATCAACCACCTTCGATCCAAGCTCCAAGCCATGCTCGAGCACATGGACATGCATCCGCATTTGATTCCAAACAGCCTTTATCTCGGGAAGCATATTCCAATTGCCGGCGTTGCCCACCAGGCCGGCACCTGCCGTTTTGGAATCGACCCGAGGATGTCGGTGCTTGACGTCAACTGCAAAGCGCACGAGCTCGACAATCTGTATGTAGTCGACACGAGTTTCTTTCCGAGTATCGGCGCGGTGAACCCCTCATTGACGGCAATTGCCAACGCGCTTCGGGTCGGGGACCACCTCTTGGAGAGACTGCGATGAATCGCGGTGCGGCGGTTGCGGCAGCACTCCTCGAGCCAGTGAGGCGCAAAGAAATCGTCTCGGTTTACACCGCTGCCGTGATCCAAGGCGTGGCGCTGGTCACTTTTCCGGCGGCGAGCGTGGTATTCACAAGTGCCGCGGATTACGGCCTGACCAATCAGGAGTATGGCGGCATCTTCGTGCCGCAGGCAATCATGGCGATAATCTCATCGCTTCTCGGCGCCGGCTTGTCGCGCCGCATCGGCGCCAAGCAGGTATACCTGCTGGGTCTCTACGCCAATCTCTTGGCGATGGCGCTGCTGGTGTGCAGTCGGTTCGTGATGCACGAGGAGGCGCTCGCTTACCTGGTATTGCTCGCAGCGACCGCATCATTGGGTGCTGGATTTGGGTTCACCGTACCGGCGCTCAATACATTTGCCGCGGCTTTCTACCCTTACCAGGTCGAGAAGGCGGTGCTCGGTTTGAACGCCTTGCTGGGTCTGGGCACGGCGTTGGCACCGGTCTTTGTGCTGTTGTTCGTCGGCATCGGAATGTGGTGGGGCATGCCGATATCCGTAGCGTTAGCAAGCCTCTTACTGGTGCTATTTAGCGCGGGTCTTCCCTTCCAAACGACGCGGCAACCGCTCGAAGCGCAAGGACCACCAGGCAAGCCCAAGCTGCCGGCGCGGTTCTGGTTGTTCGCAGCGTTTGCATTGCTGTATGGCATTTGCGAAACAATGAACGGCAATTGGGCTTCGGTCTATATGGCCAAGCAGCTCGGGGCGGGCGCCGCTCTTGCCTCTCTCGCGCTCACCGTCTTCTGGTCAGCCGTCACGGCCGGTCGTGTGTTGTTCGCGACGCTCGACAAGTGGCTTCCCGCGGGCGCTACCTTTCGCATCTTGCCGATCGTCGTTACATCCGCCTTCGTGGCCACGGCAGGCCTGCAAAGCGCCCACCCGCTCCTTGGCATTGCGGCATTTGCCGTTGCCGGACTGGGATGTTCGGCGCTGCTGCCGCTGGTGATCAGTCTCGGACAGGAAGAATTGACGAGCGTTGCCGCTTCGGTGGCCGGCGGACTGATCTGTGCTTATCAGGTCGGCTATGGCATCGCCGCTTTTGGCGTGGGGCCGCTGCAATCCCGCGCGGGCCTGCACTTCGACACCATCTATGGTGCAACGGCTGCGGTTGCGGTGGCGATGACCATGCTGTCATTTGCACTGGTCCGGCACAGGCGGCGGGCATGAGCGAATCTGAAATGCATTTGAACCTTCAATCAGGGGACGCACCATGAACCTCAAAGGCAAGGTCGCCATCGTTACGGGTGGCAACAGCGGCATTGGATTGGCCATCGTCACCGAGCTCGCCAAGCAAGGCGCCAGTATCGTCATCGACTATGTCGTGAATCCCGAGGCGACTGAGGCCCTGGAAAAGCAAGTGCTCGAATTGGGCAGTCGCGCCATCGGAGTGCAAGCTGACGTCAGCAAAATCGGCGATTTGCGAAAGCTCATCGGCGCGGCGGTCGAGACGTTTGGTCGCATTGACGTCATGGTCAACAATGCCGGCGTCGAAACTCGTACGTCGATACTCGACACCACGGAAGCGCAGTACGACAAGGTTCTCGCCATCAACTTGAAGAGCGCGTTTTTTGGCACCCAGCTGGCCGCACAACAGATGATCAAGCAGGGCGGTGGCGGGCGCATCGTCAATGTCAGTTCCGTTCACGAGGATTGGCCTATGCCGGGCAATACCGCGTATTGCGTATCGAAGGGCGGAATGCGGATGTTAACGCGTACCGCTGGCGTGGAGCTGGCATGCCACAACATACTCGTGGTTGGCGTGGGGCCTGGCGCAGTGGCAACGCCGATCAATACGTCCACGATGAACGACCCCGCACTGCTGGCCAAGCTCGACGCCGTCATCCCGCTTGGCCGCATGGCACAGCCGCAGGAAATCGGCAGCATCGTGGCCTTTCTCGCCGGAAGCGGGGCGAGTTACATGACCGCGACAACGGTCTTTGCCGATGGCGGCATCATGCAATGCAGTCCCGGGCTATAGAAACCATCGAGCCGACGATACTAACCAGATGAGCGCATCAGCCACCCGCACGGATCCAAGAGCGCCCTCCAACGGAAGTTCGCGTGCCCTGCCCGCCGGCACGCGGCGCATCCTGGTGCTTGGCGGCGGCTTCGCCGGTGCGTTCGCTGCCATGCACCTTGAAAAGCGGCTGGCCGGCACACCGGACATAGAAATCGCGTTGATCTCCAAAGAAAACTTTGTCCTGTTTACGCCCATGCTGCATGAGGTGGCCGGAAGCGACGTGGCGGTCACGGACATCGTCCAGCCGCTGCGCAAAATTCTGCATCGCGCCCGGGTGGCGATCGCCGAAGTCGAGTCAATTGACCTCACCAAGAAACTGGTGCGCATCCGCCACAAGGATCTGCTGAATGCTTACGAGATTGCCTATGATCAGCTGGTGCTGGCGCTCGGCGCCGTAACCAACTTTTATCATACGCCGGGCCTCGAGGCGCACGCCCTGACGATGAAGTCGTTGGGAGACGCCATTCTGATTCGCAATTCTGTGATTGATGCGCTCGAACTGGCTGACAATCAGGTTGTGGAAGCCGAACGCAACAAGACGCTAACTGTGGTAGTGGCGGGCGGCGGTTTCGCCGGCGTCGAAACCGCCGGTTCCGTGAGTGATTTCCTGCGTCAAGCGCTGCGGTTCTATCCCCGCTTGAACGTGAACATGATCCGGGTTGTCGTAGTGCACTCCGGCGACCACATTCTTCCGGAGTTGGGAGCAAGTCTAGGCCGCTACGCCCAGGAAAAACTCCGTGCGCGTGGAGTGCAGGTCAGGTTGAATACCAAGGTCGCGGGCTATGATGGCCAGGAGGTGACGCTCGACGACGGCACGATGATCCCCACCCGCATGTTGGTCTGGACTGCGGGCACGACCCCGGCGCCAGTGCTGTCGTGCCTGCCCTGCGTGATGCAGCAAGGCCGGGTCGTTGCGAATGAATGCATGCAAGTCCCCAATTTCCCCGGCGTTTGGGCGCTGGGCGACTGCGCCCTGGTTCCCGACCCCTTAAGTCCGGGCAAGTTTTATCCACCCACGGCGCAGCACGCGATTCGTATGGCCGCCGCGCTCGCGAAAAACATCGCGGCAACCACACGCGGCCTGCCGCCGCAACCCTTTAAGTTCAAGACCCTGGGACTGCTCGCGACCATAGGACGTCGCGCCGGCGTCGCGGAAATTCTGAACATGAAGTTTTCCGGGATCATCGCCTGGTGGCTGTGGCGCGCGATTTATCTTAGCTTGATGCCCGGTTTGCAAAAGAAAGTGCGCGTCGCGCTTGACTGGACGTTGGATTTGTTTTTCTCGAAGGACATCGTGCAGTTGCCAACCCTGCATTCGCCCAGGATTTCGCGGGCGGTGGATTCCAGGCCGCCTGCTGCCGAGATGGACAGAAAACCAAAACAACATTCCAACGGGGAACCGAATTCAAGGCGAGGCGAAAATGCGAATGCGTAAAACCTGCTCTTTCATTAGGACCACGTTCCAGTCCCCGGCGGCCGCAGTGCGCGCAAAGCCGCTACTGAGGATCCCAGCTGCTTGCGGGACCGCCCTCCTCCTCGCGTCTTGCCGGAACGTCGGTGTTCTGGATCCGCAAGGCCCAGTATCAGCTGCGGAGAAACTGATTCTCTTTAATGCCACCGGCATCATGTTGGTGGTGGTCGCACCCGTCATTCTGCTGACGCTTGCCTTTGCCTGGTGGTATCGCGCGTCCAACAAGCGGGCCAAGTTCCGTCCCGAACTGGTTTATTCGGGCAGCATCGAACTCGTGGTCTGGGCCATACCGGCGATGGTTGTGTTCCTGCTGGCCGGTGTTGCCTGGATCGGCGCACATGATCTCGACCCTGCCGCGAAACTCCATTCCGACGCCAAGCCGGTGCGGGTTGAGGTGGTATCACTCGATTGGAAGTGGTTGTTCATATATCCGGACTTGCGCGTGGCCAGCGTCAATCAGCTCATCGTGCCCGTTGGAGCGCCAATTGAGTTCGCGCTGACCTCGGCGACCGTGATGAATGCCTTCTTCATACCGCAGCTTGGCACCCAGATTTATACGATGCCGGGAATGACCACGCATCTTAATTTGATGGCGGACCGCGCCGGTAGCTACCCGGGGTTGTCATCGCACTTCAGCGGCGATGGCTTCTCCGACATGCAGTTCATCGTGCAAGCGCTGCCGGGGGCGGAATTCGCTGCTTGGCTCGAGCAGGCCCGCGGCGGCGCTGAGGTGCTGAATACAGATGCCTACGACGAACTGGCAAAGCCGACCAAAAAGGTTGCGTCACGAAGCTATGCCGACGTCGATCCCATGATTTACGAACACATCCTGCAGCTGGCGGCTCCGATGGCCGCCCCATCCGCGGAGAGCAACTAAATGGGCAAGCTCACCTGGGCCGCGATTCCGCTCGATAACCCCATTCAGATGGGCGCCTCGGTTTTCGTCATGGTCTTCATTGGCTCGGTTCTCGCGATCGTGACCTTCAAGGGGTGGTGGAAGTACTTGTGGAGCGAGTGGCTGACGACCACGGACCATAAACGGGTGGGCGTGATGTACGTGCTGCTCGCCCTACTGATGCTGCTGCGCGGATTCGTCGATGCCATCATGATGCGATCGCAACTTGCCATCGCTGCGGGCAGCGCCCCGGGCTACCTGCCGCCACAGCACTACGACCAGATTTTCTCCGCCCACGGCACGATCATGATTTTTTTCATGGCCATGCCCTTCATGGTGGGCCTCATGAACTTCGTGGTTCCGCTGCAACTGGGGGTGCGTGATGTCGCCTTCCCGGTGTTGAATGCAGTGAGCTTTTGGCTGACGGCGACCGGCGCTTTACTCGTGAACGTGTCTCTGGTAATCGGCGAGTTCGCCCGCACCGGCTGGCTGGCGTATCCGCCTTTATCGGAACTGCAGTTCTCGCCGGGCGTCGGTGTTGATTACTACTTATGGTCCCTGCAGATTGCAGGCGTCGGGACGCTATTGTCTGGAATCAATCTGGTCACCACCATTTTGAAGTTGCGTGCGCCCGGAATGGGATACATGCGCATGCCGGTGTTTTGCTGGACGGCGCTGGCCTCGAACCTGCTGATCGTGGCTGCTTTTCCGATCCTCACCGCCACGCTCGGAATGTTGTTGCTGGATCGCTATATCGGCGCACATTTCTTCACGAACAACGGCGGCGGCAATGCGATGTTGTATTTCAATTTGATATGGGCGTGGGGTCATCCGGAAGTTTACATTCTTATCCTGCCGGCTTTCGGCGTCTTCTCTGAAGTCATCGCCACCTTTACCGGTAAGGCTCTATTTGGATATCGCTCGATGGTGATGGCGACCATGGCGATCTGCATTTTGTCGTTCATGGTCTGGCTGCACCACTTCTTCACCATGGGCGCGGGCGCCAATGTAAACGCGTTCTTCGGCATCATGACCATGATCATCGCCATACCAACCGGCGTTAAGGTGTTCAATTGGCTATTTACCTTGTATGGCGGGCGCGTCCGCTTTGAGGTACCGGTGCTTTGGGCGATTGGCTTCATGGTGACATTCGTCATTGGCGGGCTCACCGGCGTGCTGATGGCCGTGCCGCCGGCGGATTTTGTACTGCATAACAGTGTGTTTTTGGTGGCGCACTTTCATAACGTGATCATCGGCGGCGTACTGTTCGGTGCCATGGCAGGTTACAACTATTGGTTCCCGAAAGTGTTCGGATTCACGCTCGACAAACGCCTCGGACAGGTGAGCTTTTGGTGCTGGCTGATTGGATTCTATGTCGCCTTCATGCCGCTTTACGTCTTGGGTCTTTTTGGCATGACGCGCCGCATGCAGCACTACGCCAATACCGAGTGGCAGCCCTATTTGATGGTCGCCGAGGCAGGAGCGATTCTGATTCTTTGCGGAATCCTCGCGACCATCGCGCAACTTGTCGTCAGCATTCGTTCGCGCGCGAGCCGCCGGGATCTGACCGGCGACCCTTGGGACGGAAGGACCCTCGAGTGGTCCACGACTTCACCTCCGCCCCGCTACAACTTCGCGGTCATGCCGCGCGTCGAGTCGCAGGATGCCTTTGCCTATATGAAGCAGACGGGCACGGCAGGTGTATTTCCCGATAAATATGAGTCGATAGAATTGCCTGGCAACAGTCCCAACGGATTTGTCACCGCCTTTTTCGCGGTGATCACGGGCTTCGCGCTCATTTGGCATATCTGGTGGATGGCGATACTCGGAATCGTCTGCGCATTGCTGACTTTGCTGGCGTTCGGGTGGATCGAGCGAGTCAATGTGGAAGTCTCGGGTGAAGAGCTGGCCAGGGATGCTCGTGCCCGCATGCCAAAGGCGGAACCTGTATGAGTGCGTCGGCAGCGTCTGATTCCATCGGAGTGCCGACAGCGATAGCGGCATTCGGCGGGGATGGTCCCGCGCCAGTGCGCATCGTCGTCGGTTACGGATTTTGGATATTCCTGCTGAGCGACATCATCATGTTCTCGGCATTGTTCGCAGCGTACGCCGTACTCTCCGGGCAAACCGACGGTGGACCCACCCCGCACAGCCTGTTCGAATTGAAGCATGTCGCAATCGAAACCTTGTGTCTGCTGTTCTCGAGCTACACATGCGGACTGGGTTCGCTGTTCATCGAACGCCGGCGTTTGAAGCTATTTTTCATCTTGTTTGCTGCCACTTTCGCGCTTGGCGCGATTTTTCTCAGCTTGGAGTTTTCTGAGTTCGCCGGCATGCTGGCGCAAGGTGCCGGGCCGTCGCGCAGCGCATTTCTGTCGTCCTTTTTCAGCCTGGTGGGCCTGCACGGCGCCCACGTGACCGTGGGACTATTGTGGCTCGCGTTCATGATGGCGCAGGTCGCCGCGCAGGGTCCGCGCGAATACGTCTTGCGCCGGATTCTTTGCTTCAGTCTTTTCTGGCACGCGCTCGACATCATCTGGGTAGCAGTGATGTCCCTGGTCTATTTGATGGGAGCACGAATATGATCGATTCTGTACGACATTCTTCGGCAGCGGATCTAGCTCCTGGCGACAGGCAATCACACTCAGCCAGCATTGCCGCTTATACCGTGGGACTGGGGTTTGCGTTATTGCTCACCGCTGCCTCGTTCATCGTGTCGCAGGCGCATCTTCTATGGGAGCCCGGTGTGGCGGTCGGGCTCGCGGTGCTCGCCATCGCTCAAATGGGGGTGCATTTGGTCTTCTTCCTCCACCTCAACAGCGGCCCTGACAACACCAACAACGTACTCGCGCTGGCATTCGGTATTTTGATCGTAACGCTGGTGGTCAGCGGCTCACTCTGGATCATGGCGAATCTGAACGGCAACATGATACCTCACTCGGTATTGATGGAAATGCAGCGCTAGGCGCCAGGAGATGGGAAGAAGGACATCCATGGCACCCGCGCATATGAGCGCTCGATGCGAGAACTGGGCGATCGTGCTCGCCGCCGGCGACGGCACGCGGCTCTCAAGCCTCACGACCGACGAGCGCGGTGAGGCCGTGCCGAAGCAGTTCTGCTCGCTAAACGGAGGTCCCGCGCTACTGCAGGAAGCCTTGCAGCGCGCGCAGCGCATCGTGCCGTGTGAACGGGTTTGTGCGGTCGTCGCGCGGCAACACGAGCGCCACTGGCGGCGCATGCTCGGGCCCCTGCCTGCGCGCAACGTGATCGTCCAGCCGCGCAACTGCGGGACCGCCAATGGCGTGCTGCTGGGGCTGCTCCATATCCTCGAACGCGATCCACTCGCACATATCGTGTTTCTGCCGGCCGATCACTATGTGCACGATGAGGCATCGCTAGCCGATTCCATGCGTACCACTGCGATGTTTACTCGCAATGGCGACGGCCTCACGCTGCTCGGAATAGAGCCCGATGACATCGATATCGAGCTCGGTTACATCGTCCCGGCGGATCCAGTCGAAGGCGGAATCCGCCGCGTTGAGCAGTTTGTCGAAAAACCGAGCACGGCCTTCGCGCGCAAGCTCATCGCGCGCGGCGCGCTTTGGAACAGTTTCATCTTCTGGGCGCAAGGGACAACACTGCTCGACCTGATTCGTGGCCGGCTATCAGAGATTGTCGAGGAAATGATGAGTGCTCGGTTGCGTGACAAACGAGGCGACGGACGAATGTCTGCAGTAAATGAACTCTACGCACGTCTGCCAATCGTCGACTTCTCGCGCGCCGTCATGCAAGGCGCCGAGCCGGCATTGCGTGTGAGTACCGCACCGGCCTGCGGCTGGACCGACCTTGGGACACCATGGCGCGTGGCTCGAACCTTGCAGCGGCTTCAGCTGACTTCCGCGATCCAGCGCCCCGCGAATGCTTTTCCGCTGATCGCGTCTATCGATCTTGCTGCGCAGTATGCGCGCCTTTCATCCGTGAATTCAGCCGCCGCCAGCGATCTCTAATTACGGACGCGGCTTGAACGACAAGGCATTGCCCAAGGCGTGCATCTTTGCATCGGTTGCAATGTAGAGAAAACCCCCGGCCAGCCCGAAATTCTTCAGAAATTCCCAGAAATGCAGATTCCACTCGTCGCCATTGAAGGAAAAACTCCAGAAGTTGTGGAATAGAATGGCCGTGACGATCACATAGAATATGAACAGCAGTGCGGCCTGCCGGCGATAGACGTCGAGCAGGATGCAAACAGGCCCGATCGCCTCAAGCATGCCGCCGAGCACTAACAGCAGCGCCGCAGGCGCGGGCGGCAGCGGTAACCATCCGTGGGCGGCTTGGGTCATTGCCGCGTGGGGGTCGAAGATCTTCTGCAGCGCACTGAATGGGAATAACAGGATCAAACAAAGGCGGGCAGTAAAATCAAGGAATTTCTGTTGGGTCATGGGACGCTCCGCTGCAGAAAACAATCTTTGGGCCGTTGGCTATTCCTCGATCAGCCGTATTGCGTGGCCATTCGGATCTCGGACCATCACCGCCTTCTTAAAGCCAAGTTGAGCCTGCGCCTGTTGGGGAATCGACACCACGTCAGGGGTGATGAACTGTACGCCCGCCGCGCGCATTCGATCGGTGACCGCCTGGATGTCGTTGGTCACCAATGAGGTCTGCCAATGCCAGAGATCGTTGGCCCTGGTGTCAGCCGGCATCGGCCGGCCGCCCGGCGGCGTCTTGTACTCGAGGAACTCGATGTGGGGAGGCGCTGAAACCGCCACTATCTCCGTTACGCGACACGTGTCGTTGAAGAGGTTGTCCAGCACTTCCTGCGTCGCTCCAGTGTTGAACGTAAACCCACCGACCTCAAGCCCCAGCAAATCCCGGTAGAACGCCACGCCCTTCTCGGTGCTGCCCACCGTCATTGCGGTATGGCTAAGTCCTAGAAACAGCTTGTTTGTCGGCTTCTTGAAAGATGGCTCTCCTTTGCCGGGCGGGTAGTAAAGCAATTCCAGATCATGACCTTCCGGATCGTGGAATTTGATCGCCTTGATGCCGGCGGCCCCGAGATTCGTTTGCGGGATGGTGATCGGATATGCGGAAATCTGCCGGACATTGTTTTCTTGTAGGATCTTGTACGCCGCGTCCATGTCGCTGACGACAATGGCCATATGCTCGAACCACGCATCGTTGCTGTACGAAGGCACGGGGATTGCTCGCCCGGTCGGCGGTGAAACGTACTGGGTAAGCTCGACGAGCTGATCGCCCAGTTTCAGATGAACGATGCGCATGTTCGCATTGAAAACGCCCTCCATCTTGTCGTACTCGCTGCCGACAACGCGAAAATCGGCGATCTTCTCGAACTGCAGTACTTTGACGAAGAAGTCTGCCTCCCGATCGACATCGGCGACCGTGAAGCCGATCATCTTTATGCGCTGCACGTCACCGGACAATCGGTCCCGCGCGTGACCCGACGATGCCAGCAATAGCGCCAGGGCACCGGTTGTCAGCAGAGCCCGAAACGCGGTGGCGAACCGCACAGCTGCGCTCAACTTGGCGCGGCGCCTCTCACGCGAATTCAGCGAGATGCACTTGCCCATGATGAGCTCCTCTGGACCGCAAGACGCATATTTCCGAGCGAGGCTGGCGGTTCGGCGGCGCGCATTTCCCGTCCGCTGGGATTAATACTCCGACCCGAATCGCGAGGTGCACGAGCCCTGGAACAGTACGCGCATTCATTTTCGACATAACCCGAGCGCGGTGTATCTTCACCGTCTTTTCCACGATCCCAAGATCGAGCGCGATTCGTTTGTTGGTCCGGCCACGGACTATCTGTTCCATGATTTCTCGCTGGCGTGGTGTCAGTGTCGCGAGACGCTGTTCGATGTTCCGGCAGATAGCGCGTTCATGACGCGCGGCGAGGTCAAGCTGCAAAGCTTGGTTGACCGCCGCCAAGAGGCGAACTTCATCCATCGGCTTCGTCAGAAAGTCTACAGCTCCTTGCTTCATGGCTTGTACGCTGGTTTGAATGTCGCCGTGACCGGTGAGGAAAATGACCGGGCGCGTAAATTCCGAGCGATTGAGCAAACGCTGCGCGTCGAGTCCGCTCATGTCGGGCATGCATATTTCCAACAACAAACAGCCGGGAGCCTCGCTGTCGTGTTCTTTGAAGAAGCGCTTGGCCGATTCGAAGGCGCGCACTTGGTAACCTGCGGTGCGCAACAGCCGAGTTAACCCGGCACGGGTTTCCGCCGCGTCATCCACGACAAATATCGTTGGCGTTGCGCGGATATCCTGGCAGCGGCCGTTGTGCCGATCCGCGGCGAGTACGCACGTTGCTGGAACCGCTGACATGGGGCATCCACTCGATGGCGAAAAGCCAACGAAATCAGCTTACGCGCGGTGTACCCGGTTCGTGACCCCGAAAAACTACCAGTGTTAGACCCGGAAAATACGGGCGGTCGCAGTGTCACGGGCCGACGATACCGTGTCTAATCGCGAAGTGAATCAGTTCGGCACTACCTTTGAGCCCGAGTGACTCCACCATACGATACTTATGGTCCTCGACCGTTCTGGCTGAGATGTGAAGCTCCAACCCGATCTGCTTGGCCGTAAGCCCATCGGCTAGTAAACGGAGAATCTCGCGCTGCCGCAAAGTCAATGTCGCGACCTGATCCAGACCCTCGGGGGGACCCTGCCTCAGCGCCTGCAGCACCTCGCCCGCGAGGGAGGGCGTAATAAACGTGCGTCCGTGCGCCGCCGCCCGCACAGCGAGCACGAGCTCCTCTGGCGCCGAATGTTTTAGTACGAATCCGGCGGCGCCCGCCTCGAACGCATGACGGGCATACGCCACGTCACGGTGCATCGTTAGAAAAATGACACGCACAACGGGATCAAATTTCTTTACCTCCTCTAGCGCCTCAATGCCGTTAAGGTGCGGCATGGTAATGTCGGCGACAATCACGTCAGGCTTTAGCGCTTTGGCGGCGGCGACCATCGCGCGGCCGTCCTCGACCAGGCCGATGAGGTCGAACTCTGGAACCAGGAGGCTCTTCAATCCCTCGGCAACGATCCGGTGATCATCCGCAAGTAGAACGCGCACGCGACTCACGGGACCGTCCCTCCCAACCAACGAATTCGTTCGCGCATGCTCGAGAGACCCAGGCTCGCCCGTCGAGTTGGCGAGTGGGGAGCATATCCGCAGCTGTTGTCTCGGACTGCGAGTAACAAACCGTCATACCTCAATGCGGGCGATAGTTGCACGATACTTGCTTTGGTAGACGGGTAATGCGGGCGCGATCGACGCCTTCACAGACTTTGTACTTGTGCTGATGATCAATCAATTGGCCTTTGGTCACACGAATAGCCATAGGCGGGGAATCGCATGTATCGAACGGCACACTGAGGTTCCGCGCCGTCCTTGATAACTCAGAATCCGCAGGTTCTCTCGTTTGGCCTATCTGAACAGAGCGACCTTTTGCACTGACTCTGCCCGGGATTTCGCCAGCCACAGCCCGTAGATTTGCCGGCGCAAATGCATTCACGCCGCCCGTAGGATGTCTTCCGTAGGATTTCGCCGATGCAAAGGGCCGCACAGAGAAACGCGCCACTTGAGCGGTCGCTGACTAGGAGTATTCCTTGCTCGCGGCATTGTCGGCGGCCGAGCTCGAACGAATATTTCCGCACTTGGACTCGTCTCGTTGCGCGAACACCGCCGCGCGCCCGTCAGTTTCAACACTCGGCAAAATTTCGAGGATCGTCAGCATTTGTACTGGCGCATCAGGTCGCGTCACGACGCACTACTCGCAGGCAGAATTTTTAAGCTTGATCGAGGCAGCGGACGAAGTGTGCGAGACAGAGTCGCGCAAAGCTTCTGTACCCACCTGGCTGCGGGTCCGTCGGCGGACGCGCTAACTCGTTGATCTGATTCGATATTGAAAGCGCGCCCGGACGGATTCGAACCGCCGACCACCTGGTTCGAAGGCCGTCACTCGATCACTCGCAAGTCAATGATTCACATATCAAATCACTACTCGAGTTGTCCAATATTTCCGCAGGATACGTCGCCTTAAGTGTAAGCGTCCGCCGAAGGCCGCATTGACGGGCTGATCAGGCTGCGATTCGAAGCTCAGGCATCTTGTCGAGCAGGTTCCAGGGCAGCAGCTCTTCGATTTGATTGATGGGATGATCGGCGATGCGCTCGAGTACGTAACGCAGATAGCTTTCCGGGTTCAGATCGTTGAGTTTCGCGGTGCCCAGTAGCGTATAGATTGCCGCGGCGCGCTCCCCACCGTCGTCGGACCCAGCAAACAGCCAGTTCTTGCGCCCCAAGGCGACGGCGCGCAAAGCCCGCTCTGCTGCGTTATTGTCGATCTCGAGTCGTCCATCCTCGCAATAGCGCGTGAGCGCGATCCAGTTCGAGAGCGCATAGCGAATCGCCTTGGCGAGTTCGCTTTTCTTTGACAGCGTGGTCGCTGTCTTTTGCAGCCACTCGTACAGGGATTTGAGCTCCGGTCCTGCACGTGCCTGGCGCACTGCGTGGCGCTCGGACGGCGGGCGACCGCGAATCTCCTCTTCGATCTTGTAGAGCCGCCCGATCCGCTCGAGCGCTTCTAGGGCGATCGGCGAGGCGAGCGAGACGTGGATGTCATAGAACTTGCGCCGCACGTGCGCCCAGCAGGCTGCCTCCTTGATCTTCTCGCCGTAGAGCTGATCGAAGCCGGCATAGGCGTCCGCCTGCAGCACGCCGCTGAAGTTCGCCAAGTGCGCTCGAGGCCGCTCACCTTTGCGATCCGGGCTGTAGCGGAAGAACGCGGCCGGTGGATCGGCGCTTCCCGCCGGCCGATCATCGCGCACGTACGTCCACAAGCGCCCCTGCTTAGTGGTGCCGCGGCCGGGGAGAAGTACCGGCACCGGGGTGTCATCGCCGTGGATCTTGTAAGCGCCGAGTGCGTAGCGGCCGATCGCCTTCACCAACGGCTCGAGCAATGCACTCGCCCCGCCGACCCAGTCCGCGAGGGTCGAGCGATCAAGATCGATCCCCTCGCGGGCATAGATCTGGCTCTGACGATACAGGGGAAGGTGATCGCAGTACTTGGAGACCAGGACATGTGCGAGCAGCCCTGGGCCTGCGAGGCCGCGCTCAATCGGACGGCTCGGCGCCAAGGGCTGCACGATCCTCTGGCAGCTGGCGCAAGAGAGCTTCGGGCGCACGTGCTTGATTACTTTGAAGTGGCTCGGCACGTACTCGAGCATCTCGGAGACATCCTCGCCCAATGGGCGCAGCTTCCCTCCGCAATCCGGGCACGCGCAAGGGTTCTCGTGCAGGATCTCTTCGCGGGGAAGCTCGGCAGGCAATGGCCGACGAGCGGGCTTCGCGGGCGCCTCCTTCGGCGTGGGTCGCACCTCAAGTGGCTTCTCGGCAAGGCTTGCCTCCAGATCCTCGATCGAGAGCTGCATCTGCACGAGCTCTCGATCGAGCTGCTCGGAGGAGCGGCCGTACTTCATGCGCTTGAGATATGCGATCTCGAAGCGCAGCTTCTCGAGCTCGAGTTTTTGGGAAAGTAGCAGCGCTTCGGCGACTTCGAGCTTGGTGTTGCGCTCGAGAATTATGCGCCTTAAGGCTTCGACATCGTTCGGCAGTTCCGCCGCTTGAGGCATGCGCCATTATATCAAGGGAGAAAGTCCAAAGCGAGAGAAAAAGCCTATAAATAAAGGCCTTTTACGCTGCTAGGTGCGGCTCGTAGGTGCGCTCGATGTGCCTCCAGTCGATCCCTTCCAACAACATCGAGAGCTGCGCGGCGCTCAAGCTCACCGTCCCATGCGTCGCCTGCGGCCACACGAAACGCCCGCGCTCCAGACGCTTCGCAAAGAGGCACAATCCATCTCCGCTCCACCACAGAATCTTCACCCGATCACCCGCTTTGCCACGAAACACAAAAAGCTGTCCGGAGAAAGGATCCTCCGCGAGCTGCGTCTGCACCAGTGCTGCGAGTCCATCGAAGCCGTTGCGCATGTCGGTCGCGCCCGCGGCGAGCCACACCTTCACTCCCGCAGGCAGTGCAATCATCGCTGCACCAGAAGATCGATGACACGCGAGAGTGCTTCAGCATCCACACGCCCGCGCACCACGATGCTGTGACCGTTACTGAGCCTGATCTCGATGAGTCGCGAGGTCTGCTCGGCACGAGAACTCTGGCTCGGCGCTGTAGGCGCTGCTCGCTCCGTCGGCAACACGGTCGGCGTGCTCACCTTGACCGGCAGCATCTTGGCATCGCCCTTCGCGCCCTGCGCGTTCAGCAATCCGCTACGATGCTGCCGCCTCCAAGCGAATACCTGGTTGGGGTTGACGTTATGACGGCGGGCGACTGCAGCGACCGAGGCGCCCTTCGCGCGCGTCTCCTCAACAATCCGCAGCTTCTCTTCGATCGTGTGCTTCATCCGCGGCCCAGTCCGCCGACCCAGCGTATCCGTCGTCACGATCTCTTCGAAGATGCCCACCTTACCCCTACGTGGACACCTACGATGTGCCCACTTAGCTCATCATGGGTACAGCGAGATCAACCGGCCATGCGGCCCAGACCGGACGGTTACGTCAGATCGCTGACGTTTTATACTTTTATACCGGACACATCGTTGACACCTTAGCACTGAAGGGGTTTGGGGCACATTCGACGCGATTGGTCTCGTCGTCAAAGAAGCCTAAATCGTAGTGCATGAAGCTGATCAACCAGACGCGATCGGCGACTTCGCGGACCCCGACCTTCTGACCAGCGAACACACCACTGAGATTGACCTTGCGCCTGCCGAAGCACAGGCGCCCACATTGGGTCACGGTGATCGTCATATCGTGGAACCGGTAATGCAGTTCCGGTAGGCCGGTATAAGGCCGCGGTGAGGGTGTGTAGAGCTCGGCTGGGTATCGCATGTTCAGCGCCTGATGCGGTCGCTCCTGGTTGTAATCGTGGATGAAGGCATCGAACTTGGCCTGCTGCTGCAGGAAGTTTTTCCCCGGCGGTTTAGTGGCTTCTTTCTTCAAGGTCAGGTGCATGCGTTCGTGCCGACCGTTCTGCTGTGGATTACCCGGCTTGATACGCTCGATGCTGGGACTTCACATAAAGCATATTTTTCAGTGATCGTCCCTCTAGGTGTCATGGTAATTGGCAGCTAGGTGTCAATTTAGGTGTCAGTTTCTACCCCGGAAAATCGTACGAAATTTCGGCTGTCTTTGGATGCATCCAGACGATCCACGTACGTTGAACGGGTAATAGGTGCTTGATACCGGTTTCCCTACCTCCGTGATCCATAAGCGTGCTCGCCAAAAAAGGCTGGCATCGACATTAAAAAGGCGCGGGCCTATTCAGGATAGCTCGCGGTCAACGGCTAGATGACGCGCGTCAAAACCTAATCCTGTTTTCGAAATCCAAAGCCCGCCCGGTCAACGGTTGGCGGGCTTTTCTTGGCCAGAAATTGTTCAACGGCGCAAGTATTCTGCGTAACGCAGAATCGCGGGCTTAAGCGCGTTGATATCCTGACTTCCCTCGAGTTGACGAGGAACAGCGAATATAGAACGGCCCGGCGCAAGGACAATATCTGGAAACGGTTCGTTGAACGGGCGTTTGTCGCACTTGATATAGAACACAAAACCGCCCAAGAAAATCTTTGCCATATTTATTCCGTTAAGTCGCCACACGTATGGACTGAGCTGGGTTAACTCCATACCCACATGTTCCGGTCGGACCTGCCAGCGACTAAGGAACACAGAAAAATCATTAGGTGGCCCAGGGTCGCCGGCTAAAATGCGGTCATGTAACCGAGCCTCATGAGGCCCAAGTGTTACTCGCTTAAAAAATGGTCGGGTAGTAACCGCAGCCCGCCA
>Ga0210402_10000664_pt1 | contig 38040 bp, 48 predicted proteins | sample IncBWC7MmetaG_FD_161055 | JGI IMG/M metagenome (GOLD analysis project Ga0210402, IMG submission 161055) | Forest soil microbial communities from Barre Woods Harvard Forest LTER site, Petersham, Massachusetts, United States - Inc-BW-C-7-M | ecosystem: Environmental > Terrestrial > Soil >...
GTTAGGGAAGGCGGCCTCGGCCCCCTTCGGAAAGCGCCCCCAGGAGCCTATTATTCAGGCGCGGCCTCTCCGCTCGCCGAGATGGTCTTCTTTACCGGCATTGTCATGGTCGCGGCAGAGCGAGCGGAGGTTGGCGTCGGCGTCGGAGCCGCCCGCCTTGCGGCTGACGATGTGGTCAACGATGAACGCGCGGCGGTCGCAGCCAGGGAAGGTGCAGCGGTGGCCGTCGCGCTCGAGGACGCGGGCGCGCGTCTCCTTCCATTGGTCGGAGAGGTAGAACGGATCGGCCCGCTTGATCTGCAGCGCGAGTCCTTGCTTGGCGGGACGGACGCGGGGCTGCAACATTCGCATGGGCCGCGTTTCCCTATTGGCCGCGCCCTATTAGCGCGTCGCATGACCCTCAAACGGGACGGCCCGACCGGGACAGCGAACCTGAAGACAAAAGCTTTGTCGCCGGCCTGGCGACGAACGGCGTTCAACCTATTGGTTCGGTCGAAGGCTTAGGCCAGCCCTGGATGACCGGGACAGGCAAGGGACACCTGAAGGGGACATTGGCGGGACATTGGCGGGACGAGTGGACAAGCGCGGCAGCGCGCCGACAACTACGTGGACGCTGCAACTGCTGTGCTTTTTCAGGAAAGAGGACCAGCGATGAAGGAGACCAAGGGGGGACATTTAGGGGACAAGACGCGCGCTCACGCGCGCGGTCTTGGTTCCTAAAGGCTAATCATTAGGGCCGGTCCCGTTGGAACCGTCGTTGCCGGCGTCGCGCTTGGGGCGCGCCGACTGATCGTTAGCGGCTGCTTGAGAGTTGCGGTTGCGCGCGCGAGGGCGGCGCGGGGGGACATCGCGCTTTTCCGCAAGGTGGTCAAATCAACTTTTATAACGCTGGGAATCCATGCGCTTGCAAGGGCGGTTGGGCTTGACACCGACAGTTCCGCTACGCCCTCGTTTGCCGCCGGCAGTTCCGCTACGCCCTGTTTCCGCGACAATGAGCGCGAGCCTAAAGCGAGCGCGCGCTCTCGTCGTTGTCAGGTGTCCTTGTCGTCCTCTCCGTTGTCGCCTTCCTCGTCCAGCTTGGCGAGCTCTCGCTCGATCTCGCCCATGCGCTTCATGCGCTCGCGGCTCTCGGGCGTGTCGAGGTCCTGGGTGTTGCCCTGCTCGACGCGCAGGCGTTCGTGCTCGGTGGTGAGTTGCGCGCGGGTTTCGTGGTGCGCGGCGGCGTGATGGGCGGGCTTCTTGCTCATCTGTGGATTTCTCCAGGTTCGAGATTGACAATGGGCGCGGGATTCACCCGTTCCCTGTTCGTATCAGCGCATCAAAGCTGGGGATTGGGGTGCGCGAAGCGCGGCGGCGCGCCTTCGCCAAGCATATCGTTTTGGTGGCGCGTTTTTCGGCAAAAGTCATCATGGCGCCGCCGGGCGAAACGGCGGTTGAAAATCGACATTGATGCCGGCGAAAACAAAGCCAATACGCGGGGTATGAAATTGTCGGGGAACTTCCTCGTGCACGGCGAACCCGGAGGAAACTATGAAGCTTGAACCGAAGGCCGGCTTCGATTGGGACCGCGTCACTTGGGGCCGGCCGGACAGTCCGGTGTCGGCCCTTTGCTCCTATTGCTCGGCCTCGATCGACGAGGACGACGTGCCGCTGCGCATGTGGGCCTATAAGGCCGGCCATGCGGCGCAGTTTTGCCGGCAATGCCAGCGGCGTTGGTGGGGCATGACCGACGACGCGGAAGAGTAAAAGGGGCGCGCCTTTGAACGTTATACTCTTGGTATTGAGCGAGAATATAACGCCGCCGCCCGCGGCGAGGCCTGCTAGCGTGGCCAGCGCCGGCGCGAGGCTGCGTCGTTGCTCACTCGCTCACGTCGTATTTCGCCGAACGTCCAGCCCCTGAGCCCCGCCGCCCTCCGCCGCTTTGTGCGCTGCTCCCACTGGCGTCGGCGCCAATCGTAAACGACGCGGCCACGATACAAGCGGCGCCAGAACACGCGGCGGCGCCAGCCCATCACTTTGCGCCTAAGTCGCCAGAACATTAGCGCACCTTCACGCCGTCGTCCTTGAGGCCCGCCATGATCGCCTCGACGCCGGCGATTCGGTGGTGGTGAACGCGGCTCTGGTTGAACAGCTTTCCCGGCATCACGTCGCAGCGGCGGACGTGCGTGATGCGTTCGATCGCTTTCGCGGCGCGGATCTCGCGCTTGAACCGAATGCGCGCGCCCTGTTTGATGCGGATGATCTTGCTTCGGCTGCTGCTGACTTTGGCGAGGGCCGCATTGGCCCAGGCGGCGACCTTGGCCGCCGCCTCCTGCGCGTCATCTTCGTAAATCCGAACGATGTCCGGCGCGAACGCCTTGCGCGCCTCGACCATCAGATCGGCGGCGATTCGACGCTCCCGCAACAGCTTTTCTAGTTTCAGGTTGAACGCGATCGTGCGCACGGTGAGCCAGATGGCGTCGCGCTGCAGCGGCTCGTCGGCCAGATATCGCGCCGGCCAGGCCAGCGCCTCCTCGGCGAGCGCGATCTCGGCCGCGCTCGGACGCTCGTTGCGGGCGTGCATGGCGGCCTCGAACTCGCGCCTGAGCTCCAGCCATTGCTCCAGTTCGGCGAGCGGCGGCAGTTCGCGAAACGTCGCCGGCCAGGGCGAACCGGAGGTCTTCGGGCCGTGGCGCCCGGTGGAAAGAACAAGCGCCTTGAGTCCGCGGCTGATGCGCTCGAGGACGTGATCGTGTGTCCACGTCACATCCGCTCCCGCAAGAATCGGCGCGCCTCCAGTTCGCTGGCGATCCAATCCAGCTCCTCGTAAAGCAGGCGAGCTTTTTTCTCGAAGCACGATGCCATCGGGCGGCGCTCCCATTTCTCCCAGCGCCGCCAGAAATCGGCGACGAACTCCAACGAGCAGTCGACGCGGTCAGGCGGCGGCTCGACTACCTCGGCCTTTATCTCAGGCGGCATCGCATCGGCCTCGCGCTCGCGCCGCAAAATAAACCTGACCATCGATGAACTGAGCGGAGACACCCGGCCCCAATTGTCCTTGTGCGGCGGCACTGTCTCGGCGATCTCCAGCGCAGTCTTGCCCTCTTCGTGCAGCCGCTTGATCTCCCCGACGTACTCCTTGAACATGCCGTGGTAGCCGATGATCATTTGATCAGCTGCTCCTTGGTCATCTCACGCCGCCGGCAGGAGCCGCATTGCGGCGTTGCGCAATTGCGCAAGTTCGGCAAGCGCCTCCGCACCGTCTTTGGCGGCCTCGCGCTCAAGCAGCGGGTAGCCGCTCTCGATGCTCTCCACGATCTCGGCGCGCGTCGCCTGACGCCCGCGCGCCCACCAATCGACGCGTTCTGGCGGCCCCAGCTGGAACAGGTCGCCGGCGCCGGCGCGGAAGGGCTTCACGAAGGGCGTCTCGTAAAGGCAGACCGCGCCGGGGTTGCGGTCGATATGGCCGTCGGCGACAAAGCGGTTGGCGGGCAGATTCTTCTCGCTCCGCTTCTCGCGCGGCCGCGTCAGGAACGGACATGCCGCGGCGGCGAATTCGGCGCATTCGCGGTGGCTCGCCGGCTCGTTGGTGACGCGGTTGACGACGCACATCGGTCCGATCACGTAGACCTTGTGCCGGCCGAGCGGACCGCCGCAGATCCAGCACATGCAGCTGACGTAGGCTCGCGAGAGCTTCCCCGGCGCGATGACGCGGAAATCTGGCGCGCCTTCGCCTGCAGGGCAGAGCTTCCCGTCCTTCATCCATGCGACGAACCAGGGAACGGGATAGCCTCGGTCATCGCGGCGCAGGCGCGCGATTCGCGTTGGCATTGGCGGCAGTTCGATCATCGGACCGTTTCCTGTTTCGCGGGCGCGCGGCTCGAAAGCTCGATCTTGAGCCTCTCGATCGCCTGGGCGCGCTCCTCGGCGGCGAGATCCTCGTTGCTCGGCGCGGGTAGCGACGGGATCGGCTCGGCGGGCCCCGGCGCCGGCTTTGGCGGCTCGATCTCGCGCGCGGCGACCCGAACCAGGGGCGGCCTTTGCGCGGGCGCGGCGCTGCATCTCTGCGGCCACGGGTAGGACCAGCGCGAGAAGCGGTGGCAGGCGCTCGCAGGACTGGCGATCAGCAGGAGCCCCGCTGCGATCACCACGGCTTTCATGACCGCACCTTAAGTGTGGCCGCCGCGCCTCCTCTCAGCGGATTTTTCACTGGTTTTTGGTCTGGGAACATTGTTTCAAAGGCTCTGGCCAGTTGGACCAATTGAGCCGCTAGCTGAATAGCGGCAATGCCGGTCACGGTATCCCCGGCGGCGAAGGCTTGGCGGGCAACCTCTGACGCTTCGTCACAGCGCTTCAACAAATCGCTCACTTCGTTCCCCAGCCTTCCGCAATCCGCCGGTCGGCGTTCTGCCGCACCTCGTCGAATGGATAGAGGTTCATGGATGATCGCCGAAGGAAGGGTCGTCGTCGGCCGTGACGTCGGCCGACATCGATCTGACGAGGCCAAAGATCTGCCGGATGACCTTGCCGTCGCTGGGCGAACACACCCGCCTGCCCAATCTGGTGCGCTGGCGGCGGACCACCTCGACCACGTCGGCCATCGCCTCGTCGAGCCAGCGCTGCTGCTGCGCCTCGATCTCGGCGAGACGCTGGCGGTGAGCGTCGTCGACGGCGCCGGCGACGATGGTCATGATGCCGGCCTCGACATGGTCGCCGGTGTCAACCATGCGCGCTGCCTCGAGCACGCTCGGGCGTTGATCGTTCATGCGCTGATCCTCTCTTCTGGTTCGAACAAGTCCGGCACGGCGAGCGTGTGGCCTCTGGCGTTGACGTCGTAGCTTTCGAACGGGACGACGGTGTAGGCTTTGCGAATCGCCCAACGCTGGAATTCCATCAGCGACCGGCCAGCAAGGCGCGCGTTAAGGCCGCCGAGCGGCAGCGCCCGCGTCCGGTCGCCAAACACCATCGGGTAAGGGCGGATGCCGCGTTCGACCATCCTGTTGAAGCGGTAGAGCAGGCGCTCCCAGGTTTCGCGCTTATCGAACCCGATCAGCATGTAAGCGAGCAGATGCGTTGCGGGGACGCCCGCGTCCTCGAGGATGTCGACGCCGCGAAAGAAGACGCCCTCGTCCTTCAAATTGTCCCAGGCGGTGTAGAGCCGCCTGGTGGTAAAGCCGTCGTCGCGGTAGTCGATTGACGCGAGTTCGCGCGCCGCTTCCGGCGTCATCAGGCGAACGTTCAATCCCTGGTTGAAGCACACCTTGAATCGCCCGGCGCGAACCTCCTCGAGGCGCGCCCGCCATTGCTCCTCGGGCTGGCCGAAGAAATCGTTATCGAGAAGGTGGAGATGCTTCGGGTGGGGCGCGCCGCGCCAGATCTCTGCGATGGTCGCGGTAGACTTCGGCTTGCCCTCTTTGCCAGGCACGACGCAAAACTTACAGTTCAAACGACAGCCGCGCTGGGTAAAGCCGAGCGAGGCAGCGAAGCCTGGATAGTCGTCGTAGCTATAGCCGGCATGGTCGCCGACGACGCTCTCGACGGTCGTGGCCGATCCGCTGCCGGTGCCTCCGATGATCGCGGCCGGGAATTCGGCCTTCAGGCGTTCGACGTGCGGCCGCGAGTATTCGAAGATCGCGCTCGCGTAGACCCTGTCGTAGCCGGGCTCGTCTAGATGCCGGTAGGGCGAGCGCGTGAACCGGACGACGTCGCCGCGCGCGCGATGCCAGTGCGAGAGTCGCATCAACGCGAGGTTCGGCAACTTGCCGTCCAGCTGCGTGATGCGGATCTTCAGCACGCTCGGCTTCCTTTCAAAACGGGATATCGCTGCCGCCCTCGTCGCCAGCCTCGTCCGAACGCGCCATGGTCTGCGGGAAGGCCCGCAAGGCCTTCCCGGTCCACCAGATACGATCGCCCGCAACGCCAATGACGTTGAGCTTGGTCAGTCTCTCGCGCAGCCGCTGCAGGCGCTTCTTCAGCGCCTCGCGATGCCGCTCGGCCGCCTTTGCCGTCTCCTCTTCGGTCGCCTCCACTTCGGCTGGCGGCAGATCGGAGGGCGAGGCGATCAGGTAGGCGCGCTTGACGGCGGTGTACGAAACGATCGACCGCACGTCGTGGGGCAGGTCCATATCGGGCGGCACCGGCTCGCCGTACCGCTCCTCGGCCTTGAAATAGGCCGTCATGAAGACGACCTCGTCGTCCTCGAGCTTGAATCCCTTCTGCTCCTCGCCGCGCCGGATCGCCTCTTTCTGGCCGACGGGAAGGCAGACGCAGGACGTGATCGGCTTGTCGGTGGCGGGGTCGATGTCGCCCCAGCCGACCGACATGAGCTCGAAGCTGAACGTCGCGCCCGTCTCGTCGCCGTCGCGCAATTTGTCGAGCCTGGCGGTGCGGACGCCGGTCAGTTCGTCCTTGGTGACGATGATGACCTGATCGATGTTGGCGAAGATCGAAGTGTGGCCGCGCAACCGCTCGCCGCCGGCGTTGAGGTGGTGGACAAGCGAGACGGCCGCGCCGGTCGCCGCGCCGATCTTGGCGACGTTCGCCATGACGAGGCCCATGTCACGGCCTGAAACCTCATCCGCGCCGACCGTCGCGGTCGCCAGCGTGTCGATGACGACCAGGCGCAGCGGCTCGGGGTACTGCTCGGCGATTCCATTGATCTCTTCGATCAGCTTCGGCGTGTCGCCGTCGGCGCGCCAGAGGTCGACCGGCGACTGCAGAAATACGAACGGTGTTTCACGTGAAAACAGAACGCCGTGGTGCTTGCGCCACGCGCGCAAGCGCCGCTTGAAGGCGCGGACGCCTTCGCCCGCCTGGTAGACAACCAGCCCCGGCTTGACCTTGGCGCCGAAGAACTCGCGGTCGTGGGCGATCGAAAGCGCCGCGTGAACGGCGAGGAACGACTTTCCGCTCTGGCTCGCGCCGCCGATGATCGAGCGGTCGCCGCACGACATCCAGCCGTCGATCAACCACTCGAACTCGGGCCCAGGCTCGTCCAATTGATCGAGAAACAACGCGCCGAACTGCGAGCGGAAGGGCGCCTTGAAGTCGGCGGCGATGCGCTCGAGGAAGGCCGCCGCGCTTTCCACCGGCGGAGCTTCGTCGGCCGGATCGATGTCGGCCCAATCCTTGCCCTCTGGGGCAAAGTGAACGTTGACGACGAGGCCGGCGGACGCGGCGCGGCGAGCGGCCGCAGCGATCTTGCCGCGCGTCATCAGCGGCTCGCTGTCGCCATCGCCAAGCAGGGTTAGTTCGCGCACGTCCTCCGGCAGGACCATGCCTGGCTTCGCGAAGTCTGGATCGCCGTTGGCGAAGCGGGCCGGCTTGCCGCGCTGGGTGAGCGTCGGGTGCGGCAGGGTTCCGGTGCAGCCGCCGGCCATGTTTTCGAGCCCGACGCCGCAGGCGATCGTCACGTCTTCCGCACCGGCGGCGCGAGCATACCAGCGCAGCGTCGTCTCGATCCCCTCGCCGACCGCCAGCTTGTCGCCGATGCGGCCCAGGCGGATCAGCCCGCCCTTGGCGTGACCGCGGATCTTCTTCGCCCTGTTCGCCCGCTCCTTCGTCGGAAGGTGCGCTTCCGTCGGATCGATCCATTTCACCGGCGCGGCCGGGTCGAGATAGGTCTGGTGGATCCCGATGGGGTCGCCTGCGGCGTTGCGGATGATCGCCACCATGGCGGGCAGCGTCGCGATCCGCCGCCGGCCGCTCCAGTAATCGAGATCGGAAACGAACTTGAGGTCGGCGGTCAGGCGGCGCGCCGGAACGGAACCACAGCGGGCGGCGAGATACGATTCGGCGTGAGTTCCGGCGATCGGGCGCGCGCGTTTGAGGATGGTTTCGATCCCTTCCTCCCGCCATACGCTCTGCGCCCGGGCCTCGGCGGCCGCTGTCGGGTTTTCCGGCTCGCCCCGCGGGGTTGGGCCCTGTGACGGTGGAGAGCCGCCGGTGCGCGCCGGAAGCCTGCCGGTGACCTCGCGCAGCGCGTCCAGCTTGTCGCAGCCCCTGACGTGCTGAACCATGTCGACGGCGTCGCCGGTCGCGCCGGACGGCCGACAGAGGAACAGGCGCTTGGCCGGCGAAATGACGAATCCATCATGCTGCGCGCAGCCGGCCGGGCAAGGTCCAATCCAGTCGGCGCCGTTGCGCTTAAGTTTCGCGCCGAGGCCTTCGGCCACCAGGTGGATGTCGGCGTGCTTGGCTTCCGCCCATAGATCGTCCCATTCGGAGTCGCGCGCGCTCACGGCGGTTCACGCAGCCGGCCGGTCGGCGTTCGCATTGGCGAGTTTCCTCCCCACGCGCAGAAACCGGCGAGCGACAGTGGCGTCATCGTTGAGCAAAAACGTCAGCAAATCGTCGAGCGCCTCGTCGGCGGCTTTCCCGTAATCCTCCGCCATGTCGCGCAGCGCGTCCTCTCGCGATTTCGTCAGCTGGACGGCGCGGTGGATGAGCAGAGTGGACCGGGAAATGTGAACGCCGCGCGCGGCGGCGAACTGAACGACGCGAATCGAGCTCCGGCCGACGATCGCGGCGATCTCGCCCGCGTTGTGCCCGGCGTCGTGTAACCCGAAAATCCGCTGCGCCAGCGCAAGCGAGGCCGCGCGGCGCGCTCGTACGCGCTCCCTGCACAGCCGTTGGCCCTCCGCCGCTTCGGCCTTCTCCGCGTCGCTCAGAGCGTCGTAGGCGGCGCGCTTGGCGGCGACGATCTTGCGAAGCCAGCCGGGAAGCTCGCGGGCCTTGCGCGTCCCCTCATGCCGCGGCGCCATGGTCCGCCCCCTTCCCCTCTTCGGCAATGAGGGCCGCGCGCATCTGGTCAGCAATGAGCTTGACGAACTCCCGCCGCGTCCGCGTCAGTTCGTTGCTGCGGGAGGTCTGCTGGGCCGCCGCCAGCATGAGTGTGATCGCACCGGATGAGGCGTGGAGAGCGCGCACGACCGCGACCCGCTCGGCATTCAATGAGCCCGCGACGCCGTTCTTGACCATCTGCTCCTCGAGCGTGGAGACCCGAAACGCCTCGTCGTTGAGGATGTCGCGGACGAGCCGCAGCACGTCGCCGCCCGGCATCTTCTCGATCTCTGGAATGTCGAGGCCGAGGATGCTCATGCGGCCGCTTCGCCATCCGGCGCTTCCAGCCCCCAAGCCTCCCAACCGGCTCGGCGTTGGCGCGCGTTGAGCTCGATCTTCGGCACATTGGGGAAGTAGCGCTCGATGATCTCGTAGAAGACCTCGGGTTTCGCGGAGTGGCGCCCGACCGGCGCGAAGATTACGGAATCAGCCTGTGTCCCGGGAGCAGGCGCGGGAACATCGCCCTTGATGCCGACGAGAAGCGTCTCATGCTTGTTGCGGAACCAATATCCGGTGCCGATCTTGTCCTTCACCCAGACGAATGAGGTCACATAGCGGAAGCTCCACGCGTGTAGAACCTCGATCGCGTCCTCGAGCATCGGGCTCGTCGCCCACATGAACAGCACGCAATTGGCGGCTGCGAGATCGTGAACGCTGCGGTTCTTGATCGTTTGGAGTTCGCTGGTCGGATAGTGGTTGTCGGCGGCGCGATCCATGCCAGTCTCGCGCGACCATGGTTCGAAGCGCCACTCGGGATCGGCGTAGATGACGCCGTACCGCTTCTCTGGCAGGGCGACGATTTTTGCCGCAAGTTCGGCCTCGCGTTCTGCGCGACGCTCTTTTTTCTCCTCGTTGCGTTCCGCCGCGGTGGCCTCGACCGAGCGAATCGCCTCACGCTTGGCGTCGGTGACGCGATTCTCGAATTCACGTTCCGGCATCGCCGCGATCTTCTGCCAGCGGCTCGACTCCGTCTTGGTGACGCCGAGGTCACCGAGAGTAGCTGGCTGCAACTCTCGCCGTCCGCTCTCACCTCCCTTGGCCCGCTGGCCTGTCTCGCGCATTTCAACCAGCATCTCACCTGCACGACGCTCCGCGCGCAGCCTGATGTCGGTCGCTTTGTCGATGAGTTCGGAGTCCTTCGCCATCCGCGCATAGGTCTGCATGGCGACAGCCCGGTCGCGAATGGCCGCGACCTCGTCGACGCTGTTGGCTTCCGCGAGCGCGCGCCGCGCGGCTTCGTATTTGACGAGATCCGTCATTGCGCACCCACCAGTCTCAGTTTGACGCCGCGGACACGATCCTGGCTGTAGAGCCGCACAAACGCGCCGCCGTTCGGGTTAAGCCCGTAGCAATCTGGATCGCCAAGCTGTCGTTGAATTTTAGATTTGGTCCAGCCGAGCTTAAGCAGATCGCTTTGTGTCCAAAGCTCTCCGAACTCAGGATCGTGCCAAGTGTACGAAATGACGCGCCGATTGGCGTATATTTGACCCGTGAAACGGTTTGGCATTTACAATCCTCGTTCGCGCAGCACCGCCTTGATGGCGGCGGAATAGCGTTGCCTGGCCGTCAGGATGTGCGAGCGAGCGTGCAGTCCATAAAGACGCCCGAGGTCGTTCAAAGTCAGTCCGTCTTTGAGTGGCGGGTCGCCGCTCATGAAGACGATATGGAAAAACACGTTTTGGGCCGGAAAGAGCGGCAGCGCTGATTGCAGCAAGGACGGGATGCTTTGCAGGTCTGCGTGAAATTGACGCAGCTTGGTTGAATCGTGCATCGAGCCGCGTTTGATCTCCAAAGCGATGAGCCACCCCTGGTCGCAAAGTTCAAACTGAACATCGATTTGGCGAGGCAAGCGCGTGTCGCCTCCGAACAAGCGAAGATGCGAGGTTTGCTCAATCGCATCTTTGATCGCCGCCTCGATGATCGCGCCTTCGCGCTTCACCGCGGAATTACACAGCGAGACTCGAAATGAATCGCTGGCGTCAAACAACGGATCTTGTTCGAACTGACTGGTGCGAAGCGTTTCAATCGTGCGTTTGATCGCAGCGTCGGCACGCGGAATGCCCGTCAACCCGACGGGCACAAGGTGAGGTCTCATAGTGCGCCCGTTCGGGCTCATGAGTTCGCCTTCTCCAGCTTGCGCAGGATGCGCTCGGCGGCGTCGCCGAGGATCTCGACGCCGGCGATGGTGGAGGCGATCTTGCCCCACATCATGGGTGTGACGACCGGCGCGAGGCGCGGGGCGAGGATGATCGAGCCGTAATAATGAACGCAGCCCGCGTCGCCCTCGTCCCGATTGGTCGGCGACCAATTGAGGAGCTTGCACATTTCGAACGCGCGGCGCTTGGCCTCGTCGCGCTTCAAGCCGCCATTGCCGAGGAATTCCTTGCGCGCGGTGCGGACGTCGACGCGCTGATAGCGGATGCCGCGAACCTTCACGGCGGCGGCGATGATCGCCCATAAACCCATGAGGCGGATCGTCGTCTCAGGGTTGGTCGTCATGTCGACCTTCCCTTTGTCGGGATTGTAGCGGCCCATAAAGGCGCCGGGATTAACCGGCGCTTCGACGAACACGGCGTCGGGGCGCGGCTCGGCGGTCAGCCGACCGGCGATCCATCGCAGGCACCGGCAGAACGCCTCCTCGTGTTCATCGCCGTCGGTGCCGAAGCGCAAGGTCTCAAAGCGCGGCGGCTCGCCGACGCGGCCCTCGCAGACGCCGGTCACGGTCGCGATGTCTAGGGACAGGAGATAGGGCGCGACGGCCACCGCCGTTCCGCCCGGTCAGAGCGGCGCGGCGGCGGTTTCCTTATCGCGCAGGAAGGCGGGCCGGACGTCAGTCTCCTCATCGGAGGGCGGCGTGTCATCGATCAGCTTCGCCAGCACGTCGCCGCTCACGCCTTCGGGAACTGCGCCCTTGGTCTTGCGCGGCTTTTTCGGCTTCTTGACCTTGACCTCGCCCGCGGCGCGGACGGCGGCCTCGCCGAGTTCGGTGTCGGCGAACGCGCCCAGCCGCTCGATCAGGAAGTCGCAGGCCTCCGCGTCGGCCTGGTCCATGTCCTGCGTCAGCGCGTCGAGCTTGTCGTTGAGGGCGATAAACTTCAGGAGGCCGTTGAAGGCGACGCGCGGCGCGCCGGCCTCCTTGGCCTTGTCCTTCCAGTCCTTGATCGACGCGGTGATGCCTTTGCAGCGCTGCATGTAGAGCGAATGCTCGTGCCGCTTGTCGGCCAAGAGCTTGACGATTTCGTCGCGCGCCTGCTCGAGGATTGTCAGATTCGGTGCGTCCATGGGGGCTTCCAATCCTTTGTTGACGGCGTTAGTGAACGCAAACAGCCGGTCTGATTTGTTTTTACTGGTAGAGGTCGGGTCGTAGTTCCTGGCGGGAAACGCCGGTGGCGCGTTCCACGTCGACGACGCGCTCGGCAGGCACGCGACGCCATGCTGAGACGCCCTGCGTAGTGATCGGGCGGCCGATTACGGTCAGTCGACGGGCGAGGACGGCGGCGCCGCCGACTGCGTCTTTGGCGCGCTCGAGGGCGGCTTCGGCGGGCGCGGTCATTGGGGGGAGATCCAACATGGGCGGAAAAGAGACCACAACTTGCATTCTGATGCAAGTTACGCTTGCGTTGTCCTGTGGACACCAGAGGCTCTGTCAATGACGGCGCTTACGCCGTCAGGCAAAATTCCGCGCATGATGAAAGCAGCGACGGTAGGGGCGAGGGTGAAGGCGGCCCGCGAAGCCAGAGGCTTCTCGCAGACCTCCTTCGCCGCCGCCATGGGCGTCACGCGAGGCGCAGTGAGCAATTGGGATACTGGCGCAGGCATTACCCGCAAGAACCTGATCCGGGCCGCCGAGATCACCGGCGCTTCGATCGACTGGCTGATGACCGGCCAGGGCGCCAGCGGCGTCGAGGTAGCCGACGCGGGAGGCCTATTTCATCTTGCCGACCTGCCGCCGCTCGACGTCGACTTCCTGGAGGCGCTACTCAGTGCAACACTCGCGGCGCTCGGGCTCTCTGCGGAAAAATCGGCGTTCCTCGCGAGAGCTGTGATAGGAGCTGCTCGCCGGCCTCAATCTGAGCAAGAAGCTGGCTTCGGCGAGGATCTGACGACTCGTGTAGCCGCCGCTCTAGCACGCGCAATTCTTTCACAATAGCGAGTATGACATCAGGTAGACCGACTTCGGCGAGATGAGCCAAGGCTTGTTCCTCCCCGTTTCGCTCGCGCCGCGCCGCGCGTCGCCCAGAAAATGATCTGTTAACTTAGGCATACGCCGCGGCCTCTGTCACGCGGTGGTCACGCAATCGTCATCGACGCGCGAGCAAGCACTCGCGCATTCGGTTGTGTGCTGTTTTCATCCGTCGGCAATTGAGAGCGAGATACTCAATGTCGCTTTTGGCGAACTAAGCCTTTGACGCCCCGTCACGCCGCTTGATCGCCTCCTCCACACCCTCGGCCGTCACCTCAGGCCATGCGTGAAAAATCTCCATCACAATCTCAACCTCGCGCGGGATCGGCCGCTCACCCCGAAGCCAACGCCGCACCGTGACCGGCTCAACCTCAAAAAACCGAGCAATATCCTTGTGAAAAGCGGTCAGCGACTGCTTTCGCCGCACACGCAAACAGTCATCAATCAGATAACTTAGCCGCTCTGGCGTCATGGCCCGGGGCCCCTTGTTTTTATTGGGTGGACACCGTTCGCAACGAAAGCCCCCGATGCGCAACAAGAGCTTGCAATTGCCGGTTGCCAAAAATTAATTTTCGCCGGCCAAACGGCCCGGTTGTGGACATCTTTCGCCTGGGTTCTCGCAAGCAGTTGATTCGAAAGCGCAAGCGAACGCTCTTTCGTCGATGCAAGTTTATCTTGCATCGTACAGTGTGTTTGCCGTAGCTTGATCTTCCTGCGCCGCCGCCCATCGCGGAGCGGCCGGGAGGGCAAATTTCCATGACGAGCGACGCTCCCGACTTCAGCATCCTCGACATTCCGATGACGCCGGAAACGCGCCGGCGCCTGCGCCGCGAGGCCGAGGCCTTCATCGAAAGCGAGCTCCTTGTGCCGGACCATTTCGCGGCCGCTCTCGCCATCATGTCCGACGAGGTCGTCGACGCCGTCGCCGTCGCGCTCCGCGTGACCGTCCTGACGACCATCGACCCGGAGGAGTGACCGGCATGACCGCGACGCTGCACCGGCGGCCTGCACCGCAGACGCCGCGGCCACCGCGGCCGCCTGGGCCCGAACGGGTCACGACCGTCCGGTTTCCCGACCTCAAACCCGACGGCTGCCGGTGGGCCCTCTGTGGCCCGCCGTTCCGCTTCTGCAACGCCACGAACGACGGGAGGTCGCGCTATTGCGCGGCTCATCACGCGGCCGCCGCTCGCGGAGGTGGCCAAGGGAACAAAGCCATGAGCGACAAGACAGCCCTCGAGGAGTTTCTCGAAAAGCGCGACGCGGTGCTCCGCAATCCGACCGAGGAAGCGGCGAGAGAATGGCGGGACCTCAATGGTCCCGGGCCGCCGGACTTTCCCGACGTGCCGCTGGCGACGGTCCACAGGGCCAGGCTCCAGTGGCTCGACGCCACCGACGCCATGCTGGCCGAGAGCGTCGCGTGGCTACAAGCGCGCGGCTACGACACGACCGAGCGCATTAGGCCGCCGCTGACACCTGCCGAGCGTGACCGGCAGCGCGCGTTGCAGGGCAAACCGCCGCTCGCGGAAACGCCTCCCTGAACGCTCACTGAAAAAGGACGGGCTGGAGCCGCCCCCTCCAGCCCTCCTAAGCCCATGGGGCCATCGAAGGAACGAAAGCTATGCGATCCACCATTGTCTCAATATCCGCCGCGGCTCTCATCATCGCGGCCGGCCTGACGCCCGCGCACGCGCGCCTGCAACTCTCGATCTCGGCCAACGGCTCAACGTTCACCTGCTTCGACGGTCAATTGTCGTGCGACGTGAGCGGCGGGGCAAACAATTTGCTGACGATCGACCAAACGATCGGCGGTGCGTTCGCGCAGATCACGCTCGCCACCTCGAGCTTCGGCGCGGTCAACGAGCTCACCCTGTCGAGCGCAAACATCATCAACGAGAGCGGCGCGCCGATCGACATCAAGCTCCTGGCGAGCGACACCGGTTTCGTCCCGCCGGTGAGTTTCATCAAAAACAGCGCGTCGCTGACCTTCAACGACGCCGTCGGCTCACCGGCCTCGACCGAGCAATTCTGGGCCGACGCGGCGGGCGCCCAAGGGGCGAACCCCAACAATACCCCTGGTGCCTTGCTGGCCACGGTGACAGGCACGCCGCTCACCAACCCCGACAGCTTCAGCGGCAGCCTGACCAAGCCGTTCGACGCGCTCGCGCCGTTCAGCATGACCGAAGGCGCTTCGCTTAATTTGATCACCGGCGGCAGCGTGACGGGCTTTTCCCAAAACATGCAGTCGGGCGTCGTGCCGGAGCCCTCGACCTGGGCGCTGATGCTGATCGGCTTCGCGGCGCTCGTCGGCCTCGCCGCTCGCCGCCGCAGCACGGCCACGGCGGCATGAACGCGCCGACGATGGCGTGGCGCGAGAAGGTCGACTGGCGCGATGTGCCGGAGCGGATGCGCGCCGGCATCGTCCGCTATGTCGAGCGCGGGATACCGCCCGGGCATTTCCTCCAGGCGCTGTTTAAGAACGACCTGATGGAGGCGATGGGTCGCGCCGACGATGAGAACGCCCACATCGTCCCGAGCTACGCGCGCCTCTTGGTCAACAGCCTGCCGCGCGGCTGTTGGGGAAGCGAAGAGAACTACGACGCCTGGGTCAAGCGCGGCGGCCTCGTTGGCATAGGGGACGAGGCCGCATGAACGAGATCGCAAGATTCGCGATCACCGATCGTGCGTCGTGGCTGGCGAGGCGGGAACAGGACGTGACCGCCTCGGTCGCCGCCGCGCTCTTCGGTCCCGAGGTCCACCCGTACATGACGCCCTATGGGCTGTGGTGCCTCAAGCGCGGACTGCTCACGGAAGATTCCGGCGAGACGTCGGCGATGCGACGCGGACGGCTTCTTGAGCCGATCGCGTTGCAGCTGCTGCAGGAAGAAAAGCCCGAGTGGATCATCCAGCCGCACCGTTTCTACTACCGCGACGGCGAGCAGCGGCTCGGCGCGACGCCTGACGCGCTCGCGTCGCGTCCCGACGTCGAAGGGACCGGCGTCGTCCAGATCAAGACGGTCGGCCACTTCGCGTTTAAGAAAGGCTGGCGGGGCGAGGACGGCGAGGTCGAGGTCCCGCTGTGGATTGCGGTCCAGGCAAGCGTCGAGGCGGCGCTGACCGGCGCCAAGTGGGCGGCGATCGCCGCCATGGCGCTCGGCGACGGCGGCCTCGAGATGCACGTCGCGGACGTGCCGCTTCGGCCGGGGCTGATCGTCCGGCTGCGCGTGTTGGTCGCCGATTTCTGGCGGCGGGTGGTGGACAACGATCCTTACCCGCCTGACTACGGAAAAGACGCAGCGACCCTGGCGCGGGTCTACGCCGACGACGACGGCGGTGAGGTTGATCTGACCGGCAACGAGCGCGCGCTCGAGCTAGTCGAGGAGCGCCAGCGGCTTAAGACGATCGAGAGCGCCGGCGACGCCGCCGGCAAGGAGCGCAAGCCTCTCGACACGGAACTGGTTCATCTGCTCGGCAACGCCGCGCGGGGAACGCTCGGGGACGGCCGGGTGATCACAGCGAAGACCGTCAAGCGGGCCGAGTACGTGGTCAAGGCGACTTCGTACCGCGCCATCAAAGTGAAGGAGTTCAAAGCATGACGCTGCCGGCTATTTTTCCCATCGTCACCAAGAAAAAGTCCTCAATCCTGGAGGAGGTCCAAGTTCTTGTCCGCGAGCACTGGGGCGACGAGAAGCTGCGCGAATATCTTGAAGCCGTGAAGAACACAAACGCCGTCACCGGGAGCGTCATAGGGGACAAGATTTTCGCCGCCGCCTTGATCAAGGAGAAGGCGAAGAAGTCGGGGTTCAGCGCGGTCGCCAGCGCGAAGGAGGCCGCTATCGCCCGTTCCATGCAGGTTGTTCTGCGCCGTGTGCAGTTGAGCCATACGCAGCGGTTAAGTGCGGTGAAGCTGGCGGCGTAACGCAAGGAAGGGGCCGGATGAATGGCATCCGGCCTTTTTACATCAATAAACGAGAGAGATCTTCGATATGAGCACGGACGACAATATCGTCAAGCTGCCCGATCGGCTGGAACGGCGGGCGCAGAAGATCGATGCCGCGATCACGCGGCGCGGCAAAGCCGATGCTGATTGGCGGGAAGCGACGCTCGAGCTGGCGGTCGAACTTGCCGGGGCGCGTGCTGATCACGGCAAGAACGATAGCAGCTTTGGCAAATGGCTCGATGGTCGCTTCGGCGACAACGTTCTGCCCCCAAAGGAGCGCTCCATCCTGATAAGGTGGGGCAATGACCCTGATCAGACCCGCATCATACTGGAAAAGACAGAGAGCCGGTCAATACAAGGGATCGACCTGACCTTTGTTAGCTCTAACAAAGGCCCCCCTGCGAAACCCGCTCCCAAGCGGGAAATGGCACAGACCTATGCCCTAGCTGTCGAAGCCACGAGCGGCAAGCTGCCGACAGCACCGCAGATCGCCCGCGATGTATCCGTCTCGCCCTGCACGGCCACCAACGTCTTGCGCGACATCAGAAGCCGCCGTTCCGAAGCCGATGGTCCAGTGGTCTTCACGAAGGCGCAGGAAGCTCACGTCAACGCCGCTATCACCCGTCGCACGCGAGAGCTGGAAGACAGTTTCAGCGAGCGCATCCGCAAGGCCGCGCAGGAACTCTATGACAAGAATTTTCCAGACTTTCAGGAGGAACTGAACAGAGCGCACCGGACGGAAAAATACTACCGCAAGCTGATCGACATGCACCAGCCGATCCTAACCGACGCGGAATTCCTGCTCATTCTGGCATGCCTGCATCCAGACAATTCGGCCTCCAACGAGAGGCGCGAGACTGCCTTCAGGACGTTTAACGCCGTGAAGTTTCGCCTGACGGGGAAAGCATAATCAAGGTGACAGGAGGAGCGTCATGAATTCGGACGTTGCAATCAGGGAACCGACGATCGCCGCCGAACTCGGCCAGCGCCAGCCACAGTTCAAAGCCGCGCTGCCTGGACATATTCGGGTCGAGCAGTTCGTCCGCGTCGTCCTGACAGCGGTCCAGACCAATCCGAAACTGGCGACCGCGGACCGCCAGAGCTTGTGGACCTCGTGCATGAAGGCGGCGCAGGACGGCCTTCTGCCTGACGGCAGGGAAGGGGCGCTTGTCATCTATTCGACGAGAGTCGGCAAAGAGTGGATCGACAAGGTCGTCTGGATGCCGATGATCGCAGGCCTTCGAAAGAAGGTGAGGAACAGCGACACCATCTCGACTTGGGATGTGCACGCCGTCCACTTGAAGGACAAATTCGATTACGAGGAGGGCGACGATCCCTACATCAAGCACAAGCCTTACATGCCGAGGCCGCTCGAACGATCGGGCGCGGAGAGCGACGAGCAATATGCCGCGCGGCTGCGCGCGCACATCGACCCCGGCCCGCTGACTTTCGCCTATTCGATCGCGGTCCTGAAGACCGGCGAGAAGAGCCGCGACGTGATGAGCCGGTTCGAGATCGACTGTGTGCGCGACGCCTACTCCAGGCCCGACAGGGACGGCAACTTCTCGGCGATGTGGGTCAAGAGCTACGACGAGGCGGCGAAAAAGACGGTGGCGCGTCGGCACTCCAAAGTGCTGCCGATGTCGACCGATCTCGATGATCTCCTCCACCGCGACGATGAACTCTATGATCTGAAGGGGGCCAGTGATAAGGTCCTGGCCGGCCCCCGCCCCAAGTCGTTGATCGCCCGCCTCGACGCGCTGGCCGGGGTCGAGGACATTCCACACGACCCGGAGACGGGCGAAATCAGAGATCAGATTTCGGGGGACTCCCCTCCCGAAACGACGGCAGACGAGAGCGTCGCTGCCGGCGCGCGTGACGCAGGGCAAGGGCGTCCTCTCCCGCCGGCCTCGGGTGATCAGGCTGGCCGCCCTGCGTCCGCTGCGCCGCCCCGGTCGGCGCCGCCGCCGCCCGACGACAGCCTGCCCGATGACAATGCGGCGCTCGATCGCGGCGCGCTGCTCCAGGATCTCATGCAGACCGGCGAAAGGATCGCGCGCGAGAAGGGTGCAGCCGCGCTCGATCGCTGGCTCGACGACGATCTCAACGGCGACGAACTGGCGGTCTTGACCGCTGGCCACACCCGCCGGCTGAAGCAGATCGCCGCCGAAACCATGAAAGCGCGCGCGTGACGCTCGATGCTCAAGATCCAATCCTGGCAATCGATGAACGGTCCGACCTACGTCGTAGTCGAGCACCACTGCATCCTCTCGTTTCATAAAACGCGGGAAGAAGCCGAAGCCGCCATGGCGCAGATCGAACGGGCGCGGACGGAGCGGGCCATCGCTCTCGCGGGCCGCCGGGACGAGGCGCAGCTCCAACAGCCGGCGCCCCCACCGCGGCCGGAGCCAAGTCGTCCATTCAAGAAGCCATGAGGGGAAATGAAAATTGACTGCGCCGATCAGCACGCTCGACAAGTTGAAGTGCGCGCAGCGCGAACTGGCCTTGAGAAAAAGCGTCTACCAGAAGCGGGTGACGGGCGGCCTCATGAGCCAGGCCAAGGTCGATCATGAGATCGCGGCGATGGCGGCGATCGTTGAGGACTATGCCCGCCTGGTCGCCGAAGAGACGGAGAAAGAGCGGCTGCTATGACCTGCGCACGCTGCGGAAGGATGGCCAAGGAAAGCGCGCTTTGCCGATCGTGCGCGACGACGTTGGCCAACAAGAAGCGCAAAGAGGTCGAGTGACATGGGCAAGGCGACGCAAAGCTATTGGTCGAACCACCACGCCAAGGAGAAGGCCAAGCGCCGCCTGTCTCCCGAGGATTTGCTCCTGCGCGAGGCGCAAGCCAAACGGATGATCGAGGCGAGCGCCAAGCTTGGCAACGACAAGCCCAAGGTGTTGCGGGTCTTGAGGCAGCGCTCATGAAGGCGAGAGGCCCTCTCCCTTCGCCGGCCGCGTCGCGCGCCGCTGCCGCCGGTCGCCTTCAAGGAGCGGGTGCTATGACCATGCCCGGCTTCTGGATGAACGAGACGAGCGGGGTCTTGCGCCCCGCCGTCGAGGCCTACCTGAAGCATGAGGCGCTGACCGACGCGCAGATCGCGGCGCTGCGCGCCTACCTCCGGCAATGGATGGCGGCACCGTGGCCACCCGGACCGGGAATCGAGCGTCTGCGCGCGAAGGTCGACGGCCTGCAGGCACACGAGGCGATCGACGATTGGGTCGACGACGCCCTGGCCGAGGGCATCGACCCGCTGTGAGTTTCTGAGAGTTCGGTCCGCCTACGCGCCTGTCGGATGGACTGAAGGGACCGGTTCCGGCGCTGGAGCCGGTCCCACTTCAGGGGCGCTGGGGGATATGCAAGCTGAACTTGCATAAACAACGGGAAGCAAATATGAAACCTCAAATGGTCGATCCGACCAGCGTCGCGCCCGACACCCCGCTGAGGCTCGACATCGCTGCAAAACTGGCTTTTCCCGATGGGTCCATGACCGCAAGCGGTCTACGCCGGGAAATAGCTAAAGGGCGGCTGACGGTCGAGACCATCGCGGGGAAGCAATACACCACGCTCGCGAACGTGGAGGAGATGAGGGGACTATGTCGAACGCAGCCAAACCAGCCCGTCTCTGGCTCCGGGACGTCCGGGGGAAAAAGCTCTGGTACATCCGTGACGACGGACGCAAAATTGCAACTGGCTGCGGCGCTGATGACCGCGCGGGGGCTGAAGAAAAGCTCGCGGAATACCTCGCCGCCCGCATCAAGCCGAACTACGACAGCGGACGTGACCCCGCTGCCATCACGCTCGCCGAACTCCTGAACATCTACCAGCAGGACCGCGGCGCGAAGATCGCCCGGCCTGAGGCGCTCGGGCAGCGGGTGGTGAAGCTGCTTGAGTTTTTCGGAACGAAGCCGGTGACGGCGCTGAACAAACGCTTGTGCCGGACCTACGCGGAAGCTCGCGGCAGCGAACAGGCGGCCAGACGTGAGCTTGAAGATTTGAGCGCGGCGCTTGGCCACGCATACGAAGAAAAGATTCTCAACGTCGATTTTCGCCGGGACATCGAATTGCCAGCGAAGGCTCCTGCCCGCGACCGATGGCTCACGCGGTCGGAGGCGGCAAGGCTGCTGTGGGCAGCGTGGCGCTTTCGGCAGCGCGAACGAGGCGGGGAGATCGGCCGCCTGTCCCGACAGCACCTAGCCAGGTTCATTCTGGTGGCGCTCTACACCGGGACGCGCTCGGCGGCGGTCTGCGGGGCGGCCATGGGTCCGGCGATCGGCCGTGGCTACGTCGACCTCGAACAAGGCGTCCTCTATCGCCGCGCGTCCGGAACAGCAGAGACGAACAAGCGCCAGCCGCCCGTCCGCTTGCCGGATCGTCTGCTTGCCCATATACGCCGATGGAAGCGTCGGGGCATTTCGCTGAAGGCGGTCGTGGAGTTCAATGGCGAGCCGGTCGGGAGCGTCAAGAAGGCGTTCGCTCGCTGCGTCGCCGACGCCGGACTGGAGGGTAAGGTGTCGGCGCATACGCTGCGCCATACGGCGATCTCTTGGGCGCTGCAGAATGGCGCTTCGATTTGGGAGGTCAGCGGCTTCTTCGGCGTTTCGCCGCAGGTGATCCTCAAGGTCTACGGGCACCACTGTCCCGAGCAGCACAAGGCGGTCGCCAACGCCATCACCCGCAAGGCGCATGGACGCTAGGGGGCTGGAACAAAAGGTGATGGAAAGGTTCTGTGGCCCGGTTGTGGCCCAGTTGGGAGGCCAGTTGGGGAACAAACCGGGACAATTGGGGCCGAACACGACAAAAAACGTCAAATATATCAAAGGGTGGCCTATCCGCGCCGTCGTTTACACCGAGAGGGTCGGGGGTTCAAATCCCTCACCGCCCACCAACATTTCAAAGACTTAGCAACTTCCGGCAAATCGTGTGGCCCAGTTGTGGCCTAGTTGAAAGCCTAAAGGCCGCCCCGGACGAGCCCCACACTTGGCCGCTGGCGGCATTTAAGCCGGCGAGGCTATCGACGCCCAACGCGGGCCGACTTCGCCGCCAGCGGGGCGCGGTGGCCCCGCCGTGGCGCGGGCAACAAAAAAAGCCCCGCCCGACCCGCAAGGGCCAGACGGGGCAAAGACGCCGCAGGGAGGAAAACGGCGGCGATTCGGCGATTAAACTTTTTTCGCCAATTGGCGATATTTCGGTTGACGCGTCGCCAATTGGCGAGCATCGTCACGGTCATGGAAGCGGCACGGTCCGCTTCCCCTACCGGAGCGAGGCGCCTCCGGCGCTACCGACCCCTCCCGAGGGTCGGGGCGGAAAGCAAAGGGAACCAGAGGAGGCAATCCTGCCTCCGGCCCTTTCGGGAGTTCTCTCCGTGCTTCTTCTCTCCTCCACCGACCTCGCGATCGCCTTGGCGATCTCCTCCAACACCCTCCGGGTCGAGGTTCGGCCCTCGCGCTTCGGCGACACCTTCGTCGCCCTCTCTGACGAGGTGGGCCTCATCGAGGTCCACCTGACCCAGGAGGCGGCAGACGCCCGCCTCGCGGCGATCAGCGCGGCGCTCGAGTGAGCGCTGCGGAGTTCACCGCGTGGGTGGCGCACATGCGCGCCACCCACAATCTTTCCGAGCGCGATCTCGTCAGACTCCTCGGGACTGGCTCGAACCAGATCACCCGATGGAAGCGCAATGGCGCGCCGCCGTATATCGCCTTCGCTTGCGCGGCAATCGCGGCTGGCTTGCCCGGGTGGTCGGTCGCCGCATGACTGAAATCGAGAACTCGTTCACCTGCCCGCGCTGCGGCTTCAAGAGCTACAACCCCAGCGATCAGCGGGAGCGCTATTGCGTGCGCTGCCACCTCTTCGTCGACGACCCCGACGATCATCTCGACCGCATGAGAGGCGCTGCATGTTCGGCAGAGGCGACGAAGTTATCGACACGATCCAGACGATCGGCATCGTCGCCAACACGGCGGTGCTGATTTACATCGTCTGGCGGTTCGACCAGGCCATCCGTGGAGCCTCCAAGGGGATGAGCGCTGCGATCGGGCAGACCGAGGAATTCCGGCTAGAGTTCCGACAGGAGCTCGAACGCACGTGGCGGCGGATCGAAAAGCTCGAGGATGACCTCGCCAAGCTTGCGCAACAATCCGACCGGGCCAAGCTTGGCGAATGGGTCGGGGAGGCATGGCAGCACATTGTAAAGTTGGAGGCCCGCCAAGACGCGGCTGAGAAGGGCGAGCCGCCGCCTCCGAGCACGCGGCCGACCGACCCGCCGCTTGGCTCCGGCGGAACGCCCCAATGATGGGCCGGCGCCTGACCCAGAATGAAATCATCCAAGCGCGGCGAAGAGCAGAGCGTGGGTATGGGCGCGTGATCAAAGGCGCGCTGATGTTGCTTCCACGCCCCGTCAGGCGTTGGGTGGTACTACGGCTTGCTGCAATGTTTGTGCGGGCGATGAAGCGCCGAGGCTATACCACAAGCGACGTGATGCCCTTGTTCGAGGATGCGTCCGACAACGCGCGCCGCAAGCGCGACTCGGCCAGCGAATGAGACAGTGCGGCGACTGCCAGCTGTGCTGCAAGCTGGTCCCGGTCAACTCGCTCGGCAAAGACGCGGGCGTGCGCTGCCGCCACCAGAAGGCCGGCAAGGGCTGCCTCGTCTACCACAAGCCAGGGATGCCGCCGGAATGCGCGCTCTGGACGTGCCGCTGGCTGGGCAACAACGACACCGCGGATCTCTCGCGCCCCAACCGCTCGCACTATGTCCTCGACGTCATACCCGACTACATCACCATGCTGAACAACGAGACGGGCGAGCGGGAAGCTATCCAGGCGGTGCAGATCTGGGTCGACCCGAACTTTCCCGACGCGCATCGCGACCCGGCGCTGCGCCGCTACCTTGAGCGGCGCGCGGAGGAAAACATCGTCGGGCTGGTGCGCTGGAACAATGAGCGCGGCCTCGTTATCTTTCCGCCGGCGCTGTCGCGCGACGGACAATGGAACGAGGTCGGGAGCAACCTTTCCGCCAAGACCCATAGCCTCGCCGAGACGGCGGCGGCGCTCGGCGGCGAGGTCATCAACGTGGTGATGGAATCGCGCTAGGGCGTCGGCGGCCGTTGCGCCTGCATGAGCTTCAGCGCGTCCTCCGGCATGATGCAGTGGGTGCTCTTGTCGACCAGCGCGTTGGTGTCTTTGATGATCTCCGTCCATTGCGAATAGAGCTTGTCGTTGGCGGCGAACAGCGCCGCCACGGTCGTCTCAGTGCGGCTGGTGATGCGGGACAGGTAATAAAACAGGAACAGCAACAGCGCGATGTTCATCAAGCCCATCGCCAGGGCGAGCGGCTGCTGGCGCAGGGCGTCGACGATGCCGCCAGCGGTCTTGACGCCTTCTTCCAGAACGCCCATCGGCGGCTCCTCCTCGGTCACGCGAGCGCGGACTTGGCGCGGTCGAGATAGGCGATGCGGCTGCCAAGCCCGTTCAGCCCGCCGTTGATCGCCTTCGTCGCGCCGCGCACATCATCCTTGTCGGCATGCCGGTTGAGCTTGTGGGTCGACCAGTACCAGGCGGCGATCTCGGCCGCCCACGGCATCTTGCCAGCGTCCTGCGGATGGCTGACGAAGTCGTGGTCGAACGCCTTCGACGCGCCAGTGTAGTTATAACGCCCGGTCAACTGGATCAGGCCGCGGCCCTTGAACCGGCGGCCATCGCCCTTGACCACGTTGCCGAGATCCTTGCGACCCTCGTAGGCCGCGCCGCTGGCGTATTCCTCCATCGTCTGGAAATGGTCGCTTTCGTGCGCGACCTGGGCGAGGAAGTGCGCCTGCCGCAGCGGCGTGTCGATGTGATACTTCTTGGTCAGCCGCGGCAGCTCGGCAGCAAAGCCTTCGATGATCTCGGCCTTGCCGTGCGGGGCGATCTTGCGAAGCACGGCTTCCCATTGCTCCGGGGTACGATCGGTCACGTTCGTCCTCCGAGGTCGGCGCAGGTCAAAATGCCCTGCGCGACGGCGACCGCGGTCGCCTGTTTCAGGCTCACGCAATTGAGCTTGTAGCGGCTGTGGTCGAGGTTGGTTTTGACGGTGGAGAACGCGATCCCGAGGATGCTCGCCGTCTCGGCGTAGGTCTTGCCGCGCGCGGCCCACAGCAGGCACTCGCGCTCGCGGCGCGAGAGCGGGCAGGCCGGCGCCATCAGCAGGCTACTTCGGCGGCGTGGCTGCCGCTGCTGCCGCCTGGGATTTGATGGCGATGGTCTTGAGCAGCGCCTCGAGCGCGTCGGCGATCCAGCGTTCGTAGGACGTTCCCGCGTCCCCACCATCGATCTTCTCCTTCTGCGCCAGGAGGGCGGCGATCTCTTCGTGGGTCATTGGGGTCAGTCGTAGGGCTGGATGTGGAGGATGACGTCGATGGTCGCCGCCGAGCCCTGCGCGGTGGTGATGCGAAAGAACAAGGTCGCGGTGGTGAAGAAGGTCGCCGGCGCGAGCGCCAGCGTCAGGTCGATCGCGTTGCCCGCCGTGGCTGGCGAAGTCGAGGTCAGGCCGGACAGCGCCTGCGGCGAGGCGATGGCGACGCCGCCGCCCGAGGCGGCGTTGTAGAGCGCGGCCTGCGCGGCGGTGAGCGGGACGCCGGTGTCGGCGATCACGGTCAGGCGGGTGACGCGGTAGCGAGTGACCCCGGGAGGCAGCGGCACGATGAGCGGCGTGTCGGCGACAGGGTTGGCGCTGACCGCCTTGGCGATCACCGCGTAGCTCGCGACCTCCGTCATCTTCGGGACGGCGAAGCCGCCGACGGTCGACGCGTCGCCGACCACCAGACGGTTGTGGTCGGTGTCGACCCACACCTCGCCCGCCATCGGCGTGTTGGTCGCGATCTGCGCCGCCGTGCCGCGCCGGAGTTGAAGTTGCTCGCTCATGGGACGGTCCCGAGGTCGGAGATGTGGATCGGCGGGTCGACGATCGCGCCGAAGTCGTCGCTGACGTCGATCACCCCGGCGACGGGGCCGAGGTCGAGCGGGATCCCGCTCGCCAGCTTAATCGCGATCGGGTGCGGCACGACGCCGAAATTGCCGAGGTCGATGACGGCGCCGATCGCGTCCGCGACCCCGCCGAAGTCGTCGGTGATGGTCGGCGCGGCGCTGACCTGGCCGAGGTCGACCGGCGAGCCGGATTGCAGCTGGATGGCGATCGGGTGGGAGGTTCCGGCCGAGCCGATGGTGATCTGGTAGACCGCGCAGTCGGACAGCATCTGCGCGCCGCCGCCGAAGGCGTTGAAGCTCTGGAACTTGAAGTAGATCGTCTGGCCGGTGACGCCAGCCGGAATGTCGTAAGTGACGATTGCGTCGTCCAGGCGGGCGAAAAAGCTCCCGGTCGAGTGCGCGGCCGGCGCCGTCCCGTTCAGGCCGCGATAGAGCCCGGTGAGGGCGTAGGCGTTGGCCGCGGTGAGGGTCGCATTGGTGTAGCTGACGAGCTCGTTGTCGACCAGCGAGCGGGTGACGCCGAGCGAAGCCGAGGTCGGGTCGACGTTGGAGAGCGAGCCGGCGCTCATCGTGAGATCGACCGACAGCGTGTGGGTGGGGTCAGTCCCGGCGATGGCGATCGGCAGCGGGGCCGAGAGCAGCCCTTGGATCAACGGCTGGGTGATGGTCGCGACCTGGGCGTAGGTCGCATTGTCGAACGAGGCCCAGATGTTGGCGCCGCCCCATTGCGTCGATGCGCCCGCCGCCTGCGGCGAGGCGCCGGCCCAGACCTGGGCCACGCCGGCGGTCAGGGAGGTCGGCGGCTGATAGATGAGCGGGTTGTTGACGGAGATGGCGGTCTGGGAGAACGAGTGCTGGCGGCTGGTCGAACCGGCGGACGGGTTCGCCGCCGGGGTGGCGATGCCGGAGACCAGCTCCTCGGCGGTGACGGTCAGGAGGCCGTTGTCGTCCTCCTCGATCGAGACGATGCGGACATGGGCCTGATCCAACCCGAGCGCGAGGTCGGTGATCGTCACCACGTCCATCGGATCGAGAAGGCAAAACTCCCACGAGAGCTTGAAGGTGTACTTGGCGCGGACGTAGAGGCCGCGCTGGAGGATCAGTTGCGCGACCACCGGCCCGATGGTGAACTCGTCGCAAATCTCATGCGCCGAAATGGTCGAGCCGACGCGCGGGCCGTACATCTCGATCTGCGCCTGATCGCGCGCCTCGACCGGCGTCACGCTGTAGGCGTTCGACTGGCTGGTGACTTCGATGCGCTGGATGTTGGGCAGCGAATAGACGTCGGCGCGGTCGACGTTGACGGGATCAGCGTCCTTCTCGGCATAGAAGTCGGCGTCGCCGAGGTCATAGATCGGGGTCAAGAGCGGCGCAAACCCGGTCGCCGCCTTGACCGTGTAGGTCATGATGACCGGCTTGCCCTCGTCGCCGTTGGAAAAGATGTAATTGCCGATCGGGTTCATCCCGTAAGTGCCGGGGAACAGGGTGAAGTTCGACGGCGAGATGACGAAGATGCCGATGTAGAGGAGCGGGATGCCGCTCTCGGCATAGACCACGCCGCCGTCGTGGACGAAATTGTCTGGCGAAGAGACGCCGATCTGGGCGGGCAAGTAGTAGGTGGTGCCGCTGTCTGGCGGCACGACATAGGGGATGGAGAAGTTGCGGGTGAAGGTCTGGGTCGAGCCTTCGACTACTTCGGTGTCGCCGTAGGGAATAAACTTGAGCAGGCCGCCGCTCCACACCGCGGCGCAATTGCAAATCTGGAGCCAGCGGTTGAGGATCGAGGAGGCGGCCTCCGCCGATGAGATCAGCGGCGAGAAGCAGATGCCAAGCGAGCGGCAATAGGTCTGCAAGGAAGCGTCGCTGCCCGCGCCGTAGAGCGTCGTCATGTCGATCGAGGCAGGATCGAAGCCGGCGCCGTAGCGCGGGTTGGTGAGGAAATCGAGGATCACTTGCGCGGGGTCGGCGTCGTGCCCGTTGACGCCGGAGCCGGCGAGGTTGCCGAACACCTCGAAAGTGAGGTTGCCGATGGTCGGCGTCATGCCCATCTGGTACCACGCCGCCGCCATGTAGGCGGTGCCGGGGTAGTGCAGCGCCTGCGACGGATACCACCATGTCGTCCAGTTCCAGACGTCTTGCTCGCCGGCCGGCCCGCTGCCGCCGCCGTAAGCGTTGAACATCAGGTACTGGAAGGTCGAGATCGACTGGTCCTTCCAGGTGAAGCCGATGCCGTTGATCGGCCCCTCGCACAAGGCGAGGATGATGTCGGCGCGATATTCGGTTTGCTTCTGACTGCCGCCGGTGAGCCCGCTCAAGGCGTGCGACTTGCCCTTGCCCTTCGGCTCGGTCTGGAACGAGGTGAAGCCGTTCATCCAGATCAGGTTGCCGCTCATCTTCTGCCGGCCCCACAGGATCGGGATCGGCAGGGTAGCGACCGAGGTGTTCAGTTGTAGCCCGGTGTAGGCGGGCTTCTGATCGACCTTCTTGCCGAGCAGGAAGCTCATGGCGCTTCGCCCCAGTAGGAGGCGTAAAGCGCGATCTCGATCTTGAGCAGCTTGTTGCGGGCGACCTCCTCCTCGATCACCGAGCCGACCGGCTGGAAGGAATGGACGATGGTGAGCGGATCGGCGCGGGTGACGATCGCGCCGTGCGAGAAGCAGCGGCCGACGCGGAACATCACCACGTCGCCCGCTTCCGGTTTTTTTACCTGATGCGAGCGGGCCAATAGGACGCCGAGGAAGCGCTCCTCGCTGCGGTGCAGATACCAGTCGGCCGGATAGGGGCGCGGGTCGAACAGGGGAACCAGCCCGACGTTGATGTAGACGCGCGCCAAGAGCATCGCGCAATCGACGCCCGCGCCCTTGACGTCGGCCTGATGGACCCAGGGCGTCCTGATCCAGCTGCGCGCCTCCGCGACCACGGCTGCGCGCTCGGCCTCGGCGCTCATACGCTCATCTCGACCGGAGGCACGAACGGGAAGCCGCGGAAGTGCTGGATGTTGTTGAACTTCGCCTTGCACGTCCCTTGCGTGTGGTCGCAGCCGAAATAGGCGTTGAACAGGTCGCCAACGACTGGGACCGCCGGCAGGGGATAGAGGAGGCCGAGCGCCACGCCGGGATCGACCGCGCTGATCGTGGTGCGGATCCCGGCATTGAGGCCGGTCTCCATGTTGAGCGCGCCCTGCAACATGCCGATGTTGGCGCCGCTCCACAGGATGGTGGTCTGCGACGAGCCGGCCGCGATGGCGCCCGAGAAGGTGAACAGCCCTTTGTTCACGGTGCAACCCTGGTCGTAGAGGACGTGGCTGCACGTCGCCGAGAACAAATTGTGCGGCATGTCATATTCGAGCACCGCAAGGTCGCTGGCGACGGTGATCTTGGCCTGCGTGCGCCCGACGCTGTCGATGGTCGAGACGCGGCCCTGGAACAAGAGCACCCCGTCCGCGCCCCCGGTCAATTGGTTTGACAGGAAGACGCGCCAGCGCTGCACCTTGGCGCCGTCGAACGCGCCGTCGGCGATCGCCCGCATGAGCGGCGCGCCCTTGATGGTGGTGGTCGGGTAGGCGGCGAGCGTGATCTGCTGCTTGTCGACCTCGAGGCCGGTCGAGCATTTGTACTTGAGGCCGTCGATCAGCGCCGAGTTGGCGATGAAGGTCACGCCGTTCCACGTCACGCTCTGGTCGTAGTTGGTCAGGTGGAAGGCGTCGCCGGTGGCGAGCGTGATGGTGAAGCAGTCGGCGATGGTCATCACGGCGTCGCTCTTGCGCGCCGCGTCGAGGTAGGTCTTGAGCGGAAAGGAGACCTGCTTCACAGCCGCACCTGCCGGAACTTGAGCGACTTCAATTGCCAGAGGTTGTCCATGAACTGCTCAAAGTCGATCATGTCCTCGAGGAAGCGGCAGATGAAGCCGTAGCGGAAGTCGGCCGAGATCACGACCCCGCTAGCCGGGGCTGAGGCGAAGGTGATCTCCGAGCCGGCGACCTGCCATCCCGATGGGGTCGGAACGCCGTCGAGATAGATGGCGTCGACCCCCGTCACCCATGAGACCGCTTCGACCTGGCCGCCGAACACGCGCACGAACTGGAAGGCGACGGTCGTTCCGTCGCCCGCGCCGATGCCCTGGCCGACCATGGTGTTGAAGTCGGGATCGATGAACAGGAACGAGCCGCGCTGGCCGCCGCGCGCGAGATAAAAGCCCATGAGGGTTTGCAGCGTCTGATTGCCGGCGCCGGGATAGGCGGCGTTGGAAGCGAGCGCATCGTAGGAGAGCTCGAACTCCCACAGCGCGTCGGTCCACAGGGCGAGCCTGACCTCCGCGCCCGAGGCGTGGGTGACGGTGATGGTGTCGAAGGTCGGGCGGCGATGCACCGACCAACCGAGGCCTGGAAGGAACGGCAGCGCACCGGGCGGGGTGACAAGCGCGCCCATGCCGCGCACGTCGGCGAAGGCGTCGACCTCGCCGGTCCCGACCGCGGCCGCAAAGCCGGCGCCTCTGACATCGGCGCCGGCGTCAACTTCGCCCGCGCCGCTGACGGCTGTGATAACCGCGCCCGCGCCGGTGACGGTCGCGCCCGCGTCAACCCTACCAGCGCCGGGGGACGTGACTGCGCCCGCCCCTGTGACGGTCGCGCCCGCATCTGCTTCGCCCGCCCCGCGAGCGACAGTGATGGTCGCGCCCGCCCCTGTGACGGTCGCTGCGGCATCGACCTCGCCGACGCCGGCAAGCGGCGGCGCGCCTGCCGAGGCCCATTGCTCAAGCGCGACCTGCGTCACCAACGCCTGAGTGGCGACGCTCGTCGTCGTCGCCCATTCCTCCAGCGCGACCTGCGTGACTTGCGCGGGCGCATTGGTCGCCGCCCATTCCTCCAGCGCGGATTGGGTGGCGAGCGCGTTGGTGGGGATTGACGCGCCTGCGGTGAGGCCACTGGTGAACCCTGCCGGGACCGCGCCGCTGAAAGCGCTGTCGCCGAAGTTGGCGGTGTACGTGTGCCCACTGGTATTGAGGAAGGCGTAGGGATAGAGAGGGACGCCGGTATTGCCTATCGAAACCAAACTTATCCCGCCAACACCCGTATTGGGGGCGGCGCTCGCGTTGCCGTTCCAATTGCCCGCAGGCGCAACGCGGAACCAGATTAGTTGATTGACGAGATCCAGCGCGATCCCGATGACATCGCCATTCGCCCGCGCGCCTAAACTTGATCCCGTATTGACGCCTGCAAGCTGGATCGCTCCGGCATTGGTGACGTTGCACCAAAGCGCCGGAGACGCTCCGGCAAGAGAAGCTCCTTGCGCCGCCGCTCCGACAACGGAAGACGCACCCCACGTCGTCGCGGTGACTTCCCAGTAGAACTTGCCTGTGATCTGCCGATCAGCAGCACGAACACCGCCGCCAACCCCAGCAGCTGTTATCGTCAGGTTGCCATTCGTCAGGTTGATGCTGGCGCTCTTGTCGGTCGTGCTCCAGGCGGTGTTCGCCATCAGGCGACGACTTTCGGCCCGATCTGCGCGCTATTGACCGCCGCAGCAGTCCACGCCGCCCCGGTATTCGGGTCAGTCAAGTCCATCCGCCACGCCCATTGCCAGCCGGACGTGGTCAGGACCAGTGTCGGCGAGGCGACGGTGGTCGCGCCGCTCTTGAGTTGCACCGCGGCGGTGCGGGTTCCGGCGTCGCTCTTTTGCATGTAGGCGCGCACCGTGGTGGCGATCACCGTCGTCGGCGTCGAGGCGATGGAGGCGACGCCGTAGAAGTCGGCGTCGCCGGGGTTGCTGTCGAACACGTAGGAGGTCGCGCCGTCCTGCTGCGGCTCTGAAACCGCTTGCCAGTTCGCGGGTGTGGAAGCGTATGTCCACGACATCAACGCCGACCGTATAGGACTGGTCGTGACAGGATTGGCTTGCGGGAAAGCGGCGTAGGATTGGGTCGCCGTGGCCATGGTTGTTTGCGCAGAGAGGGGATTGTTCCAACTGCCGACTGACGTGTCACACATCGCACCGACCCAGTACTGAACGCCTTTGACAATGGCGACCCCGGTGAACGCGAACGTGTTCGTCCCGGTTAGGACAGGATTGACGACAGCAGTCGCTGACGCCAGCACCGCTCCCGGCCCGTTAGCCCCGTTGTCGGCGAAGATGGCGCACTTCATGTTGCCCGAGTTGCCGGTTGCGGTCGATATTCCGACGCTGGTCACCGTGCCGCTGTAACCAGCGATGAAGGCTGTGAACACTGCCGTGTTATTGGCAATGGAGGTGCTCTGACCCCCGCCCTGCACCGGCGAAGTCTGCGTCAACGCGCCGGTCGAGGTGCGGGCGAATTGCACGCTCTGATCGCTCGCGGGCATCCGGATGAAGCAGCGGATGTCGCCCAGCCACACGCCGGTCGCTGCGCCGCTCTGCCAGAACAGGTCATCGATAAAATGACTAGAAACGACGGTAGAGCCGTTTCCGATTTGAAGCTTGTTAGCGTAATTGTTGGCTGTGCCGCCCCGGGTGTTGAGACTGGTCGCGGTGAAATCAGCGACATTGTTGCCGTTTTTGCGGACAGTGAAACTGCCGCTCGTATTGCTGATAACCACCTCGAACTCGAAAGCGTACCAGGTGCTCGCCACGGGAAACGCGCCCGTGTAAGTCGCCAGCACGGTTCCGGTCGAAGCGCCCGATGTCAACAAGATCGCGCCATCCGAACGAAATACGATAGAACATTGCGCCGTCGAACCATCGGTCAACTGAAAATACGCGCCCAGGGTCGAGCCACTGACTGCGGCTGTCTGCTCAAACGAGACGACGAGATGGTGGACGGCGTCATTGACGCCGCTGCTTTTGACAAGATTCGAATTCGCGCTGGTAAAACGAAGACACTGGCTGCCAAACCGGCCTGGAGACAAAGGCGAAAACCCACCGATATTGGTCGCGCTATCCCAATAGCCGTTGAGCATGTCAGCGGGCAGCGCGTAGAGATCGAAGCCGTCGCCAAAGGAATACGCCATCTCACTGCTCGTTGACCGCGGTGCCGGGGGTCAGTTGCGGCGAGGTGCCGCCAGTGACGGTGAGCGCCGGGGTGATCGAGCCGCGATACATGATGACCAGCGCGCCGACGCAATTGGTACCGGCGGTCGGGACGCCGATCGAGAACCAGCTCTCGGTCTCGGTGCCGCTGGTCGAGGCGGGGAAGGTGATCGCGGTCGACGGGTTGGCGGTCGAACCGGTGACCGTCCAGGCGCCGGGCGCGCGCGCCACCGGCACTCGCGCGTAGCCGGCATAGGCTGCTTCGTTGGTCGAGAGCGTGCCGGCCGCGCCAGGATCGGCGGTGTGCAGCGCCACGCACAGAACCGTCGCCGGATTGGTCGCGGTGTTGTCGGCGACGCCAGCGATGCCGACGCCCTGAAGGTTCAGCTTCAAGAGCGCGTTGGCGTAAGTTCCGCCCTTGCCGCCGACCGCGAGTGCGGCGAGCGGCGCAAGCACGAGCGCCGCCGCGCCGAGTGCGGCGATAATCTTGAGCTTCATGTCGAACTCTCCACTCCAAGGTAGATGATAATGAGGCCGCCGGGGCCGCCCTTGCCGGGCACCCTGCCTGCGGTGCCGTCAGCGCTGGTGCCGCCGCCGCCGCCGCCGCCGCCGCCGCCGAACTTGCCGCCGTCGCCGCCCTTGCCGGCAAACCCGCCGTTGAAGAAGGAGAGCACGCCGCCCGCGCCGCCGCCGCCGCCGCCGGGGCCGTACCAGACGCCATCGAAGAACCACAGCGGCTCGGTCGAGCCATCGCCGCCGTCGCCGAAGCCATACATCGTCACGCCGTCGGAACCGTTGACGCCGCCGAGCCCGCCGCCGCCGCCACCGCCGCCCGAGCCGTTTTTGCCTGCGCCGCCGGGACCGTTGACGCCGGTTGCGGGCCTCGTGTCGATCGCCCCGGGAGCGCCTCCAGGCGTTCCGTCGCGCGCCGCCCCGCCTGCGGTCGCGACGTTGAAGCCGGGAACGATGAGGCCGATGTTGTAGTCGGCCGCGGGCGGATCGGCCGCGGTTGCGCCGCCATCGGCGCCGCCGCCGCCCGCGCCCGACTGCGTGTCATTGGTGTAGCAGGAGCCGCCGTCGCCGCCGGGGCCGAATGGACCGCCGGCCCCGCCGCCGCCGTTGCACCCGGCGGCGAAGGTGTGAACGGTCATGCCGTCGCCGCCGCTCTGCCCGGGCGGGATGCAATGGTCGCCGAGGCCGCCCGACGACGCGCCAGCGACGCCGACCGCATGGACGCCGGCGGCGTCGGCGTAGACGTAGCTGGGATCACCTGGATTGTGAAACTCGGTCGGAACGCCGGGAAGGCCCCAGTCGCTCCCCGTGCCGTGCGGCGGCCCGCCGGCGCCGATGACGATCGGGACGCACTGGCCTGGGCCAAGTTGGACGTTGTCGCGGTAGGTGAACGCGCCGCCCCCGCCGCCGGTTCCAGGCGTATAGCCGCCACCACCGCCGCCGCCAATCGCAATGACGCGGTTGTAATTGTTGTTCCAGTCAGGCGGCGCGCAGAACTCGCCGGGGCCGATGGGAAACTCGATGACGATGGTGCGGAGCGCGGCGATCTCGAACGGCACGATGTCGCGGACGCTCTGAAACTGGAGCGTCTTGACGCCCGACAGCATCGCCATGAACTCTTCGAAGTCCTCGACGTCCTCGGTGAAGCGGCAGGCGTAGCCGAACTTGAACGAGGCGGTGATGACCCCGCCGGCCGGAACCGGCGTGCCGAAGGTGATCGTATTGGGCTGGGCGACGATCCAGCCGAAGATGTTCGCGCCGTTGAGATAGACCGCGCTGACCGAGATCAGCGCCCCGACCGGCTCGGCGAACGCGCCCATCGGCCGCGACAGCGCAAAGGTCGTAGTGACGCCGTCGCCGGTTCCGACATAGGCATTGGTGACGAGATTGTCGGTCGGGTCGACATAGACGAACGGGTTCGCCTTGCCCTGACATTGCAGGAAGAACCCGGCGAGGGTCTGCATCGATTGCGCGCCGAGCGAGCCGTAATCGCCGGTCGCGGTCATGTCGAGGCCGTCGAAGGTGAGCTCGAACTCCCACATCGGCATGGCGTACTTGCCGGCGCGCGTCTCACGCCCGCTGACATGGGGCATGACCCGCACGTCGAACTTCGGCTTTTTGTGGACCGACCAGCCCTGCCCGACCAGGCTGGGGAACAGGAGCCCCGTCATCGGGTGAAGGAGCGCAGGCCGAGCGTCGCGCCGTGGCGCACCGCGCGATCCATCGCGGTGGCGATTGCCCTGTGGTTGCCCTGGAAGAACTGATGAACGCTCGCGCCGTCGACCGCGCTGACGTTGAAGTGAACGGCGGGGTTGATCGACACGCTCTTGGCCCCGGCGGCCCCGCCGGCGGGAACTGCGTCGCCCCGGCCCATCCGGTCGAAGCCGCCGCCCGACATGAACGAGCGGAATTCATCCGCGACCCCGCCGCGCGACGGGATGACCATTTCGCCCTGATGCACCGCGGCGATCATGTCGCGCGGCAGCGACCACGCGCCGGTGTCGAAGGCCGCGCCCGCCGCCAGAACGGTCGCCTGCGCGCCCGCAGCTGGCCCAGCCGCGAACGGGCCGAGCAACGGCGCCAGAAAACCAAACACGCCGCCGAAGGTCTTAGCTCCATCGATGGCGATCGAGGAGGTGGCGTTGGCGGCCTGCGAGGCGATGCCGGCTGCGCCGCTCGCGGTCTGCGAGGCGGCGACCGCGGTGTTGCCGGCGATCTGGGAGGCGTTGAGCGCCGCCGACGCCGCCGTGTTGGAAGCGACCGCGAAGGCGTGCTCGGTGACCCACTTGATGGCGAACTTGACGGCGTCCTCAGCCATCGACTTGGCCATGTTGGAGAACGCCTGTTTCATCGTCGTCGTGCCGTTCATGATGCCGCTGACCTGCGAGTTCATCGCGCCAGCGATGGTGTCGGCCATTTTCTGCCACGCCTTCTGCGCGTCCTCGGCCGCCTTGAGTTGGGTCTCCTTCACCTGCTGGGCGTATTTGGTTTCCGCCGCCTGAAGCTCGGAGAGGATTTTCTGCCGTTCGGGCGGGCGCAGGTTGTCGAGCGCTAGTTCCTGGGCGTAGATCGACCGCTCGGCGGCGATCTCGTCGGCCAGCGCCGCCTTGGTCAGCGCGACCTTCTGGCTCTCGCTGATCTGCTTGGCGCGAAACTCGAGGTCGATGTCCTTGATTTTGTTTTGAGCGGCGGTGCGCGCGGCGGCGATCTCCTCTTGCGCCTTCTGCATCGCTAACGACTTCGACTGGTCAGCGTAGCGGGTCTCGATCGCGATCTTCTCCGCTTCCGCCGCGTTCTTTGCCGCGACGTCGGCGCCGGCCGCCTTGATCTTGAGATCGGCGAGCGCCAGTTCCGCCGCCTTCTCCTTCTCGATGTCGCCCGCCTGCTTGGCCTTGGTGGCGTCGAGGCGGGCGGCGCTCTCGGCCTGCTTCTCCTCGGCGGTGGTCACCGCCTCGGTCGCCTTGGCGACTTCGGTCTTGAGCTTGGTGATGCGCTCCTGGGTCGCGCCGGTCTTCTCCGCATTGGCGAGGTCGGCCTCGGCCGCCGCCTGAAGCTTCTTGGCGTTCTCGACCGCATCGCCCTTCTGCTTGGCGTCGGCCTCATCGATCCCCAGCTTGGTCTTCGCCGTCTCGGTTCCGCCCGCTTCCTCGGTCTTGATGTCGAGCAGCTTCTGCTTCGCCTTGTCGAGTTCGAGGTTTAGCTCCTTCTGTTTCTCGAGCAGCTTCTCGCGCTCCTCGCCGGTCGGCGGCTCGCCGGTCGGCGCCTCCGGCAGGCCGGCGACCCTGCCCGAGAACCGCTGGGTGCCGATGGTGGTCTCTTGCTCGGCTTCGGTGCGCGCCGCCCATGAGGGCACGCGGCCGTGCATGCCGCTCGGCGCATAGTAGTTCGACGCGCCCTTGGTGATGTCCGGAATGGCGCCGGAAAACACCCGGTCGACCGCCTCGCCGATCTGCTTGTAGGCCGCGCTGTCGGGCGACATGTTGCTGATCCGCGCGAAGTTGGGGTCGCTCGGGTTCCATGCTGAGAACTGGCTGGCCCGGGTTACGTCCGAGACGCCCTTGCCATATTCGCCGGTCGGCGACAGTAGACGATTGCGGATGACGTCGGCGACTGCTTCCTGGCTCTCGCGGTTGCCGCTGTCGGCCTCGCCGGCGATGGTGCGGATGATGCGGTCGCGATCGCTGTCGCTGAGGCCGTAGCTGAGGCCTTTCTTGCCTTCGAGCGCGTCCTTGTTGGCTTGGAGCGCGGCGGTCAGCGCTTCGACTTCGCGGGTCGCCTTGCCCCACGGGGTGTCATCGATCGCCGGCGCCGCGGGTTTCGCCCCCGCCCCCCCAGGCGCTTCGACCGTCGGCGGCGTCAGCGCATCGCGCATCCGGTCGCCGGTGTCCCGCGAACCTTCGACGATGGTCTTGAAGACGTCCTTGAAGTCTTGGTCGAGGCTGGCGAGGTCGCCCTTGATCGAGGTAAAGTCGGCATTGAAGCTCTGCTTCATTGCCGCGCCAGTTTCCGCCGCCGCCGCCCTTATGTGGCTGAAGGTGATGTCGCCGGACGAGACGTCGGCCCATACCGCAACCGCCATCTTGCCGACCGACTGGAAGGCAGCCAGCAACGGGTCGAGGACCGCGCCGATGGCGTTGTACAAAAGCTCCATCGCGTGGACGACGATGGCGATCCCTTCCTCGACCAGCCGCAGCGCGTCGGCGATGAAGAACAGAACCTGCGCCACCGCTCCGCCGTCGCGGGCGCTGTCCTGAAACGCCTGGGTCAGGCTCCGCATCCCGGCGACCGCGGCGTCGGTGTCTTCGATGAACGGCGCAAACGCGGTGATAGCGTCGCCTTCGATCGACTGGCCAAGGTCGGTGAAGCCGTGGTTCATCTCGGCCAGTTGCTTGGTCAGGCCTTCGCTCAACACGACGCCGGCGGCTTCGGCCTGGGCCTGCAGCTTCTCCAGCCCTGCCGCGCCTTGGTCGAGATAGGGGATCAGTTCAACGAAGCCGCGCCCGAGCGCCTGCACCGCGGCGGTCTTGGTCGGGGTGTCGGCGAACTTGCTGACTGCCTCGGCGATCTTCTCGAGTTGCTTTTCGGGACTGAGGCCTTGCAGCTCCTGTGCGCTGAGGCCCAGC
>Ga0210402_10000665_pt1 | contig 38018 bp, 35 predicted proteins | sample IncBWC7MmetaG_FD_161055 | JGI IMG/M metagenome (GOLD analysis project Ga0210402, IMG submission 161055) | Forest soil microbial communities from Barre Woods Harvard Forest LTER site, Petersham, Massachusetts, United States - Inc-BW-C-7-M | ecosystem: Environmental > Terrestrial > Soil >...
GGCGGATCGGCCGATCTTGGACCATCCAACAAGACGCTGCTGACGTACGAAGGCGCCGGCCACTTTCAAGCCAATAATCCTGGCGGGAAGAACCTCCACTTCGGGATCAGGGAGCACGCCATGGGGGCCATCCTGAATGGGCTGGCCATCTCGAAGGTCAGAGCTTATGGCGCGACCTTCTTTATCTTCAGTGATTATGCGCGGCCGGCGATCCGGCTTTCGTCCTTGATGGAACTGCCCACGATTTTCGTATTCACGCACGACGCGATGGGCGACGGAGAAGACGGACCGACTCACCAGCCGGTGGAGCACCTCGCATCCTTACGTGCGATACCCGGACTGGTCGTTCTCCGTCCCGGCGACGCCAACGAAGTGGTCGAGGCCTATCGCTACATCATGCAACTGCGCCATCAGCCGGCTGTGCTGGTGCTTTCGCGACAGGCGCTCCCAGTTTTGGACCGGAGCAAGTATGCGCCGGCGTCTGGTGTGGCGCAGGGCGCTTACGTACTCGCAGACGCTCCCGGCGGAGTCCCCGAGGTGATCCTCATGGCCTCGGGAAGCGAAGTCAGCGTCGCTGTGGATGCTCATGAAAAGCTGCTCGCCGAAGGCATCCGTTCGCGGGTAGTCTCCATACCGTCCTGGGATATCTTTGAGCATCAAACGCAGCAGTATCGGGATAGCGTCCTGCCGCCGAGTGTAGGAGCCCGCGTCGCCATCGAGCAGGCTTCCACATTCGGATGGGAGCGGTATGTCGGCCTGTCGGGTCGCGTGATCGGAATGACGACGTTCGGAGCGTCGGCGCCGCTCAAGGAACTTCAACGGAAATTCGGGTTCGAGCCGGCGCGCGTGACCGCGATTGCAAAGGAACTCCTGGGCCGAGGGTGAACGCATGTCTGCCGCCTCCGCCACCTTCGTGGATACCGCCACCGGACGAAGCGTCCCGCTCGGGGCCAGCGTGGTTCCTGGAGGAGTCAATTTCAGCGTCTACTCTCGAAGCGCCTCGGCGGTCGATCTACTGCTCTTCGACCGGGACGATGATAGCCGGCCATCCCGTGTCATTCCGGTCGATCCCGTAGCGAACCGAACCTACCATTACTGGCACGTGTTCGTGCCGGAACTTCGGCAGGGCCAACTCTACGGATATCGGGTGCACGGGCCCTACGATCCGGCCAGCGGCCTGTGGTTCGATCCCGGCAAAGTTCTGCTGGATCCATACGGCCGTGCCGTCGCCGTGCCGGCAGGTTACTCCCGAGACGCTGCCACGCTGCCGGGCCGCAATACGTCCGCGGCCATGAAGAGTGTGGTGGTCAGTTCGGCGGACTACGATTGGGAAGGCGATACTCCGCTATGCCGCCCATCCACCCGGACCATCATTTACGAGATGCATGTCCGGGGATTCACCGGCCACTCCAGCTCCGGGCTTTCGGAGAAGAACCGCGGTACGTATGCGGGGCTGATCGAGAAAATTCCTTACCTTAAACAACTCGGCATTACCGCGGTTGAGTTGCTGCCGGTGTTCCAGTTCGATGCGCAGGACGCCCCTGGCGGGCTGGTCAATTACTGGGGTTACTCGCCAGTATCGTTCTTTGCACCGCATAGCGCCTACAGTTCACGGCCGGACCCGTTGGGCCCGGTGAACGAGTTCCGGGACATGGTCAAAGCGTTGCACCGCGCCGGCATCGAAGTGATCCTGGACGTCGTCTTCAATCACACCTCCGAGGGCGATCACCGCGGGCCGACGTTGTGCTTCCGCGGCTTCGAAAACGACGCTTACTACATTCTGGAGCAGGACCGCTCGCGCTTCGCAAACTACAGCGGCACCGGTAATACGCTCAACGCCAATCATCCGATCGTGCGCCGAATGATACTCGACAGCCTCCGTTATTGGGTTGGAGAGATGCACGTGGATGGTTTCCGCTTCGATCTCGCCTCCATCCTGGCGCGTGATTCGTCGGGCCAGGTGATGTCGAACCCCCCGGTCCTCTGGGATATCGAGTCGGACCCGGCGCTGGCCGGAACGAAGTTCATTGCCGAAGCGTGGGATGCCGCCGGGTTGTATCAGGTGGGCAGCTTCATTGGCGACAGTTGGAAGGAATGGAACGGAAGGTTTCGCGACGACGTTCGCTCCTTCTTTCGCGGCGAAGACGACACCGTCGCGCGCATCGCCGACCGCTTTATCGGCAGCCCTGCGATTTACGGCCACAAGGAACAAGACGCGGAGGAGAGCGTCAACTTTGTGACGTGCCACGATGGCTTCACGCTGAACGACCTGGTCTCTTACAACCAGAAGCACAACGAGGCGAATGGCGAAAGCAACCGCGACGGGGCCAATGATAATCGAAGCTGGAACTGCGGCGCAGAAGGGCCATCCACCGATCCGGACATAGAGGCGTTACGCAATCGCCAGGTCAAGAATTTCCTGACGGTCACGATGCTCTCGCTGGGCATTCCCATGATTTGCATGGGCGATGAGGTCAGGCGCTCCCAGTTCGGCAACAATAACGCGTATTGCCAGGATAACGAGACCAGTTGGTTTGACTGGTCGCTGCTGGAGAACCATTCGGATGTCCACCGGTTCGTGCGGCTGTTGATTGAGAGGCGGCGTCTGCGCGACCCGGACGCGGAGCAGCATCACCTGAGCTTGAATCAACTGCTTGCCCGCGCTTTGAAGACGTGGCACGGCGTGAAAATCGGACAGCCGGATTGGAGTTCCCGTTCTCACAGCATCGCTTTGACTGCTCACCTGCCGCATGAGAACATCATTACCCACCTGATTTTCAATGGGTACTGGGAGCCACTGGAGTTCGAGCTTCCAGACGGCAATCGCGGCCCGTGGAAAAGGTGGATCGACACCGCGCTCGACGCGCCGAACGACATCGTGCCCTGGCGGGATTCGCCCACTGTTCCCGGTTTCAAGTATGTGGCCGGGCCACGCTCCGTTGTGGCCCTGCACACTGAGGTAAGCGAATGATGCGTCTTTGTTACCGGATCGCCGGGCTGTTGTGTGCGATCGCGATCGCTAGAGCTCAGTCGGCTGCGCAACTTGAACAACAGTTGCAGGAACTGAAACAGCAGTACGCCGAGACCACTCGCGCGATGGAGCAGCGCCTCGCGGCCCTGGAGCAACAGATCACGACGCAGCGTGCTGCCGCGGCGGTGCCCAAGGAGGGCACGGTCTCGGTGGGCGAACTCGCCGCACAGGCAGCAGAGAAAGCTGTGTCGAAAGGCTCGGATCAGTTCGGTGCAGTGTTTCAGGGCGCGGTGCCTTCGGAGCCGACATACGACCTGCTGAAAGAGGCCGATCGAAAAATCGAGAAACTGGAGCAGCAGGTCAACAACTTCGAATTCCACGGATATTTTCGTTCCGGCTACGGCCAGAACAGCGCCGGCGGTCAGCAGGTGGCGTTTCAAGCTCCTGGAGCCGGAGCCAAGTACCGCCTGGGAAACGAGGCGGAAACCTACGGCGAGTTCATTTTTGTCAATAACTGGGTGAATCCGGATCACGCTACCGACAAAGCGTGGATGAAAACAGAGGTCATGCTAGAGGCCAACACTACGAACTCCGCGAGTTATGCGAGTTTTCCCGGTGGCGCCGGCAACGATCAATTTCGCCTGCGCGAGGCCTTCGTCCAAGCCGGAAACGTCCTGGAGAGCCAGCCGGACGCGAAGTTTTGGGTGGGCGAACGGTACTATCGCCGCCAGCATATCGACATCAACGATTTCTACCCCCTCGATATGAGCGGCTACGGGGGAGGGATTGAAGATCTCAACGTGAGAGTCGGTAAGTTGGCGGTGGCCTACTTATCCGGCGCGCGGCCCGATATCGTCACGGAAAACGGATACCTGGCGAAGAACAACGTCGACGTGCGGCTGTATGACTTGAAGGGACCTGCGGGCCTGTGGGGCGGATGGTTCGATTTCGCGAGCACGAAAGGCGGTAAGACCTCTACCGGCGTCCCCGTTTCCACAACGGATGGATATGCGTTTGGAATTCGTCACCAAAGCCTGGAGTGGCACGGTGGGTATCACACATTCGGCATCCAATATGGGACCGGGGCGGCGAGCAATTTCAGCACTTCGATCGACGACCCTACGCCGTATCTGCGTAGCTCGGCCAGGTTTCAGGTGATAGAACACCTGCTCCTCCAGCCGAACGACCGGTTCGCCATCATGCCGATTTTTGTGTACCAGCGGGTGAAGGATGGCAATCCCCAGCACGACTGGAACCAGTGGGTTTCGTTTGGAGCCAGGCCGGAGTTCTTTTTCACCAAATACCTGTCCCTGGCGCTCGAGGGCGGCTTCGATCACACGCACAGCCCGAATGGACAGTACGACGGCTGGCTGCGCAAGTTCACCATTGCGCCGCAAATCGGGGCGGGAAGGAAGTTCTTCAGCAGGCCCGTCCTGCGGGCTTTTCTGACTTATGCAAACTGGTCGGACGGACTCCGCGGTTTTGTGGGTGGAGATCCCTATCTGAAGAGAACGAGCGGCTTGACGTACGGGGTTCAGGCCGAAACGTGGTGGTAGAAGAGAGTAAGAGAGACTAGGGGAGTCACATATGTCTGACGCTGACCTTGCGTACCTCGCTTCACCTGACGTATTGGCCCGTGCCCGTAAGATCAAACTCTTTCTGATGGACGTGGATGGTACCTTGACCGACGGCGGTGTCTGCCTTATCTCATCCACTGTCGCTGGCGGCTCAGGAGAACCGATTGTCTCCGAAATGAAAGTGTTCAACGCCCACGACGGCCAAGGGCTATCGCTCGCCCATACTATGGGGATCCGGACTGGCTTCATCACCGGCCGGCATTCACCGGCTGTTGCTAAGCGTGCTCAAGAACTGCAAGTCACCTTTGTCTATCTGGGACAGCAGAGGAAGACCGCGGCCTTCGAGGAGTGTGTTCAAAAGGCGGGCGTGACCGAGGACGAGGTTGCTTATATGGGCGATGATCTGCCGGACATTCCTCTGGCCCGTCGAGCCGGACTGTCAGTGTGCGTAGCCGATGGAGCACCTGATCTGGCAGCTATATGCCACTTCACTACCCGCCGGCTGGCGGGGCGGGGAGCTGCGCGCGAGGTGGTGGAACTAATCTTGAAGGCGCAGGGGCGTTGGGAGGAGGCGGTGCCGCGGGCGCTTGCGTAACCGAACTGCGAATCAAGAATTCATTACGAAACTGACGATGAGTTGGTTTCCGATTTGGTGTCCGCTGTTCTTGAAGCGGCCGGTCTCGACTGCAAAAGGCGAAACACTTAGCGGATTCGAACAGCGCGGTTCTTCGACCACGAAAAGCGCGGAGGAAACACAGAGAAAGGCAGTGGGAAGTCAAAACCTGAGCGCGCGGAGGGGGCGGAGACACTCAGGGGCTGGCGCCACGAAGCCGCCGTTGCAGCGCGGGAGTTTCGAGGTTCAATGCCCGGAATTTCGTTGCTTGTCTCCAAATTAACCAAAGGATCGCATTGAAGGGAAATAAACGATATGGCGACTCAGCAAATCAGCGGAATTAAGGCCGTTCCGGCGGCTCCGCCTACACCGGCAGCAAATGACTACTCACGGCCATTGGCGATCGTCACCACCTTATTTTTCATGTGGGGTTTTTTGACCTGCTTGAATGACATTCTGGTGCCCCACTTGAAGTCGATATTTGATTTGAGCTACGCGGGAGTCATGCTGATTCAGTTCGCGTTCTTCTCTGCTTATTTCCTCTTCTCCGTGCCGTGGTCGAGGATCGTGAACGCGATCGGCTATCAGCGGAGTATGGTGGCCGGCCTTTTGACTATGGCTCTGGGAGCGTTCCTGTTCATACCGGCCGCGACTACGGTTTCCTTCCCATTGTTTCTGACCGCCCTCATGGTTCTGGCGGCCGGAATCACCGGTCTTCAGGTAGCCGCGAATCCTTACGTGGTGGTGTTGGGGAAGCCCGAAACCGCCTCGAGCCGTTTGGATCTGACGCAGGCGTTTAACTCTCTGGGCACTACCGTCGCGCCCAAACTCGGAGGGCTGCTGATTCTGAGCGCTGCGCCGCTGGCGATGGAAAAGTTGCGGCAGCTCACGCCGCAGGCTCTGGGGGCCTACCGGGTGCAACAAGCCGCTTCCGTCAAGCTGCCCTACGCCGTAATCGGCGTCGCTCTCATGCTGTTGGCCGTCCTGATCGGCGCCTTCAAACTGCCTAAGATCGAAGCCACGGAGCAACGCGCGGGAGAGACAGTTGGCGATTCCATCTGGAAGCACCCGAATCTTGTCTTTGGGGCGCTGGGGATTTTTGCGTATGTGGGAGCGGAGGTTTCCATCGGCAGTTTTCTGGTGAACTATTTCGGTTTGCCGAACATTGCGGGAATGTCCGCTCTGACTGCCGCCGGGTATGTTTCGTTCTATTGGGGCGGCGCCATGATCGGACGCTTTCTCGGTGCGCCCCTGTTGCGGCGATTCAAAGCCGGTCACCTGCTGGCTATTTGCGCGATCTCGGCGGCCGCGCTGGTGACGGCTTCTATGCTGTTGGGCGGCCACACGGCAATGTGGACGATTCTAGCCGTTGGCTTTTTCAACTCGATCATGTTCCCCACGATCTTCAGCCTTGGCGTGGCCGAACTGGGCCCACTGACTGGAAATGGTTCCGGCCTCCTGAACATGGCTATTGTGGGGGGCGCCATTCTGCCCGTGATCCAGGGCACAATCGCAGACCATGTCGGGCTGCACCATGCCTTCGTGCTGCCGGTGGTCTGCTATCTCTATATCTTGTACTACGCGCTGAGTGGATCGAAGCCGAATAGCGTCAGGAGGGAAGACTATGCTGTTAGCAGGTGACATCGGTGGGACTAAGACCGCGGTCGGTGTTTTCTCGTTGGAGCAGGGATCGCACACGCCTCTGGCGGAATCCGAGGTCCACTCTGCGGACTACCCGAGCCTGGAGGCGATTGCCAGCGAGTTCCTGGCGAAGACCGGCCTGCACGTCGAACGGGCGTGCTTCGGCGTCGCCGGGCCAGTACTCGCGGGCCGGGCGAAGATCACGAACCTCCCCTGGATCGTCGATCAGGCATCCCTCACGAAGGAGCTGAATCTCAAGGCCGTGCATTTGTTGAACGACCTCGAGGCGATTGCCAATGCCGTCCCGGGGCTGAGGCCTGAAGATGTCGAGATGCTCAGTGCCGGGCAATCGGTGGAGCGAGCCAACATCGCCGTCCTTGCGCCCGGCACGGGGCTCGGCGAGGCGTTTCTGACGTGGGAAGGCGGCTCATATCGAGCCCACAGTTCGGAAGGCGGGCATGCCGATTTCGCTCCCACCGACGAGACCCAGATGCGTTTGCTGGCGTTCATGCGCCAACGCTTCGATCACGTCAGTTATGAGCACGTCTGTTCCGGAGTCGGTATCCCGCAAGTTTACGACTTTTTCCGCGACAGCGAGAGGACACCGGAATTGCCGGAGACTACGGAGCGGATTGCCCTTGCCGGCGACCGCACGAAAGCGATCATTGAATCCGCGCTTGACCCTGCCGCACCCAGCCGGCGCTGCGTGGCAACCATCGAAACGGTGGTCTCGATCATGGGAAGCGAGGCGGGAAACCTCGCTCTCAAAGTGCTGGGGGTGGGCGGAGTGTATCTTGCCGGCGGAATTCCCGTCCATATCCTGCCCGTGCTGAGATCCTCGCGCTTTCTGCAGTCCTTCCGGCGGAAGGGGCGGTTTTCGGAGATGATGAGCCGGATTCCGGTTCATTTGATGACCAGCAAAGTGGGCATTGCAGGCGCCGCGGCATACGGACTGGCAGGGGAGGCGAAAGCCAACAAAGCCTGAGCGCGTAGCCTCTTATAAGGATATGAGCGAGCATCTCCCAACTATCGTAATCGTCGGCGGCGGTTTTGGCGGCCTCGCCGCCGCCAAGGCGCTCAAGCGGGCGCCGGCGAGCGTTATTCTGATTGACCGGACGAACCACCACCTGTTTCAGCCCCTGCTCTACCAGGTGGCGACTTCGGTCCTGACGCCTGGTCAAATCGGGTCGCCCATCCGCGGCATACTGCGAAACCAACCAAACACCTCAGTCTTCCTTGGAGAAGTAACGGGTGTGGATCAGGCGGAACGATGTGTCATCTGTAGAGACGCGGATCGCGAGAATGTACGGACCCAATACGACTATCTGATCCTGGCGACGGGCGCGGGCCCAAGTTACTTCGGACATGACGAATTCAGTAAATACGCTCCAGGATTGAAAAGCCTGGCGGACGCTGTGGAGATACGGAATAAGGTGCTCGGGGCGTTTGAGCAGGCTGAGGCGGAAGAAGACCCCAGCCGCCACCGCGACCTGCTGACGTTCGTGCTGGTCGGCGCTGGTCCCACTGGAGTGGAGATGGCCAGTGCGATTGCCATTCTGGTGCGCAATAGCCTCCGGGCTGAGTTCCGGCGAATCGATCCTGCATCGGCGCGAATTGTACTGATCGACCAGTCCCCCCGGGTATTGGGAACCTTTGCGGAGGGTCTCTCCAGTGCAGCCAAGAAGCACCTGGAGGAACTGGGTGTGGAAGTACGGCTGGGGAGCGGCGTGGAACTGGTAGACGAGGCAGGTGTGATCGTGGCGGGGGAACGCATTGCCAGCCACACGGTCATCTGGACGGCCGGTGTCAGCCCGTCCCCTGCGGCCAGATGGCTGAAAGCGGAATCGGATCGCGCCGGGCGGGTCCGCATCCAGAACGATCTCAGTGTCCCGGGACATCCCGAAATTTTCGTGGTGGGCGATACTGCGTCATTGGATCAGGATGGTCACCCGCTTCCTGGCGTGGCGCAGGTGGCGATACAACAAGGCCGATACGCGGGCCGGCTGATAGCCAACCGGCTTGCCGGCAAGCCGGCGCCCCGGCCGTTCCGCTATTTCGACAAGGGCAATATGGCGATCGTCGGCAAGGGCTTCGCCGTTCTGCAGAGCGGTAAATTCCGCATCAGCGGTGTCCTGGCATGGCTTGCATGGGCGGCTGTGCATCTGGAATTCCTGGGCCAATCCAGCCTCCGCGTGAGCGTGTTTCTGCAGTGGGTCTGGACCTATCTGACGGGTCAGAGGGGTTCCCGGCTGATCGTGAATCACCACGCATCCGAAGCAGTCAAGACGGCAGAGGCGCCCAGCCTGGTCCGGATGGAGAAGTAGCGTTCATCGGTGTGGCTGCGCTGGTGGGGCAGGTTGTTAACCCATAGGCGTTAAGATAAGCCCGTTGCCAAGATGACCTTAGCTCGGCTCGATCCAGCCTCGGGACCGGGTCTGGTGCAACCTCCCAGAACGCGACCTACGGCCAACCACGGCCCCGAAGGAGGAAGAGCAGCAACGGCTTCCGCTCGGGTTCAAGACCTTCCGCGTTCATTTCTTCGCGTACTCCGCGGAGATCTGGCCAACGAGCTTGGCCCAATCCATGTCCATAGCTCCGTAAACAGAACCTGCCTCAGGACGCGCGTTGTCCTTGAGGATCTCCACCATCAAGGTCGTGTAGTCCGAAACGACGACGCCGGCTTGGACCATGCGCAGCAACCCGGTCTGATGCTTGGTCTCGCTGAACGTCCCGCAGGCGTCCACGGCCACGTACGCCTCGAGCCCTCTGCTGACGGCCGTCATGGCCGGGAAAGCCGCGCAAACTTCCAGAGACAGGCCGGCGAAAATGAGCTTCTTCCGGCCGGTCGCCTCGATGGCGCGGGCCACGCGAGTATCGTCATAGGCGTTGACCGAGGAGCGGTCGATGATCTCGATGCCCGGCAATGCGTCCACCAACTCTGGAATCGTCGGTCCCCACATGCTGTCGCGCGCTGTCGTGGTCACAACTATCGGCAGATGCAGAGCTTTCGCAGCCTTGGCCAACGCCACCACATTGTGCTTTAGCAAGCCGATCGGATAGTCACGGACGCCCGTCATCAGCCCGATCTGATGATCGACGAGGATGAGCGCAGCGTTTTCGGAAGTCAGAGGCTCATAGGTACGGTTCTGGTTAGTCATCTCATTCTCCTTAGAATCTGTAGGTCGATGCCGAGTCCCCGAGGCGGCGTGAGCACCAGCACTGCGATGGTAATCTCGTTCCCCACCATTCCCTTGGCCTACCGAACATCTTGGGGGACTTCGCCGGAGTTGGGAAATACTTTGGAGTGACGGCACTATACCCATTAGGTATACTCGTGCTATGGAGCTGAGGCACCTCCGGTATTTCGTCGCCGTTGCAGAGGAGCAGAATGTCTCGCGCGCCGCCGCCCGGCTTTACGTTTCCCAGCCGCCGCTGAGCAGACAGATCCGCGATCTGGAGCGAGATCTCGGCGTCCTCCTTTTCAAACGCACGCCCAAGGCCATCACGCTCACCGAAGCCGGCAGAGTCTTTCTCGTGGAAGCGAGAGCCGTCCTGCACCGCGTCGATGAAGCGATTGGCGTTGCGAAGGCGGCGGCATCCGGGAAGACCGGCCGGGTCCGGGTGGGTTATGCCGCTTCTCCGTCGGTTGAGATTCTACCCAGGGCGCTTAGAACCTTCAAGCAATCCAACCCGAACGTCGCCGTCGATCTGCACAACATGACGAGTCGAGCCATCCTGAATGGGCTCCACGACGGGAGCCTGGATGTCGCCCTAGTGGTTACAGTATCGCCTTGCGAATTCGACGGTCTTATCGTGGAGCATCTCCGGACCTATGGCATGAGGGTGGCAATGCATCCACGACACAGGCTTGCGCGAAGAAAGAGGGTCCCGCTGAGGGAAATCGCCAAGGAGTCGTTGGTGGCCTTCAGCCGTCTGGAGCATCCCGAGCATCCTGTCTTTCTGGCGAGGGTTTTCGCCTCGCAGTCACGGAAGCCGCACATAGCCGAGGAGTGTGACACCGCCACCAGCTTGATCGCAGCCGTGGAGGCGGGACGCGGGGTGGCGTTGGTTTTCGAGACTATGTCCCGGCTTGCGGGTGAACGGCTTGTATTGAGGCCAATCACCCCAGCGCTTCGACGCTACCCGGTTGACGTCGCGTACCGGGAAGGTGTGAGTAAGGCGGCGATGGCCTTCGTCGAGGCGATCCGCCGAACACAGCGAGGTCTGAAAAAGGACGCGGGCTTGGACACTCATCAAAGATCAACCTCGCAAAAGAAGAACGCTACCAAGCAACTCTTGTCTCCCACGATCGATTAGTGTCCGAGCTTTGGACTAATGGTTTTCAGTGATTCTAGGCATAACGAAGCCGGTATAGGACGCAACCGAGCTCGGCTTCGGGAAGTTGCCAGTCTTGATTCGCTTTTCGGACATGCGGAAGCTTACCCAAAGCGACTTCAGGGAAACATCGCCTGCCTCCGAGTGGATCGTCCCCCACTCGTACACTGGCCCCAAACGGCCTTCTGGGGGAAGTTCCAATCAGCGCGGGCCTGAGACTCGGTCGCGCGCAGTGACTGTCATTTCGGCAACGGCGTTATTTAACGCCTATGGGTTGTTAACCTGCGGCGGATTGGCAATCCGCCTCCCGAGGCTTTATGCACAGCTACAAGCAGGCGGATTGCCAATCCGCCGCAGATTGCCAATCTGCCCCACAAAAGCTTACCCCACGCGGTGTTCGGGCCACAGGGCACTGATCGCCAGACCTACCGCAATTCCCACGGAGACTTCAAAGAACCGGTGGACCGCTATGGTCCATCCGCTGTGCGTCCGCAGCAGCATTACGACTGCCAGTGTGATGCTGGCGGTTCGATAGGCGTTGCGCTCCAGCCGGAACGGCACGAAGAGGGTTCCCATGATGAAGGCGCATGCACCGAAAGCGAAAGGGTTCCCGGGAAAGTGGGCGCTGGCCCATCCTCCAATGGCGGCGCCCACCGCGGTTCCCGCGAAGTACTGAATGGCGCTAGGTAGTGTTGCTTCCGTCGTCGACTGCATAATAGCCAGGGTTGTGATCCCGGCCCAGTAGGCCTCCGGAAGCCGGATCAGTTGGGCTACCAGGAGCGAAGCGACCGCGGCGCCTGCCGTCCGCGCCGAGTGTTCTACAGATAGGGGGCTGTCTTTGGCGACCAGACTTCGTAGTGGTGTCATCGCTCAAAGGAGGCGCCGGTCCAAGACCATAACGGCGAGCAGCGCGGGAAGGTAGAAAACGGACGCGAGCAATACGGCGTGCGCGCGAGCGACGCTCTTCTCGCGTCCCAACCGCACACCAAAGTAAAGCAATCCAAGGCCGGCGGCGATGGCGGCGGCCGCGTATACCAGGCCGGTCATACCCAGGAGACTGGGCAGCAGGCTGATCGGGATCAACAAGAGCGAGCAGACCACCACGCGCCTGGCGGTGGACTCGCCGTCCGGCTCGACCACGGGCAACATCCGGATTCCGCCACGGGCATAGTCTTCGCGATACATCCAGGCGATGGCGTCGAAGTGCGGGAACTGCCAGACGAATAGAATCAGGAACAACGCCACCGCCTGCGCGTCGAGTCTCCCAGCCGCGGCCGCGTAGCCAATGAGCGGAGGCATCGCGCCAGGGATCGCGCCCACGGTCGTGCATATTGGCGAGCGTTGTTTCAGGGGTGTGTACAGAAGCAAATAACTGAGGAGCGTGAACAAGCCCAGGGCGGCCGCCAGCAGATTGGTTCCGCTCCACAGTTCCACGAAACCGCCGGCGGACAACAGCACGCCAAACACAAACCCATGGCTTCGTTTCATCCTTCCGGCAGGCATGGGGCGCATGCGGGTCCGCCGCATCTTGGCGTCGGAGTCCACCTCATACCATTGATTGAGCGCTGCCGTTCCAGACGCCAGCAGAGCGGTGCCGAGGAGAGCGTGAAGCAGCATCGTCCAGTGAAACGAGATCCCGCCGCCAAGAAAGTAGCCAACCGCGGTGCAGGTCAGAATGAGTAGAGTGATTCGCGGCTTGGTCAACTCCAGATAGTCTCGCATGGACTCACCTCTTCGGCCGGATCAGCCAGCCGTGGATCGCAAAAGCCACGATGAATATGGGCAGAAACGCGACGTAGCCCCAATAGGAGATCACCATGACGGGGGTCGGCGCCATTTCGACAAGTGAGGCGGCGAGTTGAGTCGGCATCATATGGACACAACCTCCATGACCTCTCGGGAATTCCGCGGCGAGAGCAACTGCATAGATAGAATTGTTCCGGCCACGAGAAAAACCACCGTGACGCAGGTCCACATTAAGGCGGCCGCGCACTGCTGGTCTTCGAGTGCCGAAAGGCCGGACTTTTGCGGCATGCAGAGGTACATCGGGTAGGCGACCCGGTCGGAGAACACGAGCAATCCGGAAAGGACGTCGCACGGCAGGGTGGCGAGAAAGAGGTAAAGGAGCATGGTCCATCGAGGCCACCTTGGGAGACTTGGCCAGGGCTGGACGACGGGCCACCAGAAAAGAAGGCCCGTAACCAGGAAAGACGCGTGCTCGATCAAATGCCAGGTCTGCGACTGCATCCCCAGACGAAACAGCGCCGGAATATGCCAGATCACCAGCGCGGCGGCAGCGGACAGCCAGCAAACCGCGGGGTGGGCGAGGATGCTCCCGAGCTTTTCGAGCGGCGGCCATCGGAACAGCGGGCACGCGGCCCGGAGGGGGTACAACATCGCCAGCACGGGTGCTCCCAACCAGATCAACGGAGGCGCGAACGTCATGAGCAGCAGATGTTGAACCATGTGGGCCGTCAGCATTTTCCCGTCGAGATACGCAACGGGAGAAGCCGCTGCGACCCACGTGCAGAAGAGACCGAGAAAGAAACTGGCGGCGCGCCAGACCGGAATGCGCTTCACGGAAGCGGAGCGCGCATGAAGCCATCCCCGCAAGTAGAGCACTGCCAGGAAGAGTATGACCAGCGTAAGCGCAAGTGTCATCGCAAATCTCTATTGCCGATCCTGAAGAACCACATCGCGGGAAGCATCGCGCGCGGCGGCTTGCCCGGCCGGATGCAGCGTTTCGAGAAATGCTACGAGCGCGGTGGTTTCCGCCGGGCTCAGATTCTTGCCGTAGGCGGGCATGTTGCCGCCGCCCTGGATCACCTGGCGGATGAGTTGATCCGGCGTGAGCCGAACCGCAACGCTGTCGAGAGACGGACCTCTCTGCCCACCGCTCTCCGCAAGGGAATGGCAGTTGCGGCACTGCTTCCCTTGGAACACGAGCGCGCCTTGCCGCTCCAGGGCGGTTGTGCCGTGCAAGAATCGCGCCGGCACCACTGCGCCGCTCCAGGCGTTCATCTGCGGGCTCCAAGGCGTGTACTCCGCGAGATGGGTAAACGTTCCGAGCGTGATCGCGAGTAACAGCACCGTCAGGACCGCAATCGGCCTTCTTCGCCAGCTTTTCTCTCCTTCGCCGGACAGAAACGGAAGCAGAAGCAATCCGAGGATGACCACGACCGGACCAATCAGAAGCGCGGGAGTCTCCATAGAGGGCGGGAGCAGCGAGAGCAAGGCGTAGAGCCACAAGAAAAAGTAATCGGGTTTCGGCACGGTCTGAATAATGGTGGGATCCGGCCTGCCGGTCGGCCCAAACGGACCGAACCAGAGCGCGCAGGCGGCGACGGCCAGGAGGATGAACGCCGCGAAGAACAGATCTTTCCAGATGGCGTAGGGAACGAACGGCGCGCCATCCCTCTTCGTCAATTCGTGATACTCGCCAAGATAGGTCGCCCGCTTTACGATGCGCCCCGGCATGGGCCATTCGTTGATTCCCAGCTTCAGCACCATCAAAACGTGCAGGCATACGAAACCGATCAGCATTCCTGGAATCACGAAGACATGCAGGGCAAAGAACCGGGATAGCGTGGCGCCGGCGATGATGGGCCCGCCCAGCATCAACTTCACTACCGCGGGCCCGACAAATGGCACACGGCTGGCGATGGACGCGCCGATCCCCAAGCCCCAATATGCGTCCTGATCGAAGCGCAGCACCTGCCCGCTGAATGCCATGCCGAGTGTCATCAGCAAGAGGAATATGCCAACGATCCAGGTGAGCTCTCGCGGAAACTTGTACGCGCCGAAGAGAAAGACCTGCATCATGTGGATGAGAACGATCGCCACCATGAAGTTCGAACCCCAGCCGTGCAGCGCGCGGATGAACCAGCCGAGAGTGATATCGTGGTTGAGCGCCTGAAGGCTGCCCCACGCCTCTCCGGCTGAGGGGACATAGGTCAGGGCCAGCATAACTCCGGTCGCGAGTTGAAGCAGGAAGACGACCAGCGCCGCGCTCCCGAATACATACCACCAGCTTGCGGTGTTTCGAGGCACAGGATGTTCGGAGGCTTCGCGAATGGGCGCGGCGAGTTGTAAGCGCTGGTCGAACCACTCTCCGAGCTGCGAAATCAGGCGCATGATTGGTCCTTTCCGGTTTTGATATTAATGAGGGCCGCGCTCGGGCCTGGTGTGGGCAACTCACCGGCCTGGATGGTAATCAGGCCGTTCTGAACCTTGTACGGGTATTCAAACAAACCGCGCTCCGGCGGACCCGAGGCCCGGGCGCCGTCACGGTAATAGGCTCCGCCATGACAGGGGCAAAGGAACAGGCCGGATTGCGGAAACCATCGGACCGGACAACCCAGGTGCGCGCAGTTGACGGCGAAGACCTGGAATTTATCGCCTTCGACCCGCCGCACCCAACAAGCCGTATCCACGGTCTTGCCGTCGGTCGGCATCACAAGCGGATTGCGGAAGGTGGCGAGGCGAGTCTCGCCCTCGGGAAATTCGCTTATGGGGCCGAGAGACACCCAGTCCAGGTAGCCGTTGGCACGCCCGCGTGTAATCGACGATAACAGAAACCGCCCGATTGGCACGGCGAGCGCCGTCGCTACCAGTCCGTTGAAGAGAATGCCCAATTTCATGAACAGCCCGCGTCGGGAGATGGTGGTATCGTTTTTCATGGTTTTGGCTCCAGGTGCTGAGCGTAATTGGAAGCGGAGTATGGTTGCCCAGGGACTTGAGAGCGGTGCGAGGCCAGCCAGGCAACTGCGTCGGTGACGTCCTGGTCCGACATCGGTTTGCCGCGCACGTTGCCGCGCCAATCCGGCGCTCCCAGTTCCGGGCGGCCGGCGATGACGATCGTCCGCAATCCCTGGTCGCTGACCAGGGCCAGAAAGGAGTCGTTGGTGATAGCGCTGCCCTTGGACCCGCCGCGGCCATCAGGGCCGTGACAGGATTCGCACCAGGTCTTGTACACGGCTTCGCCCCGTTGCCCGTCGCCGGCGGATTTCGCGGCGTAAGATGGCGGATTGGCGCCGTCGAGGATACCGGGCCTGCTCCACTGTGACCGGATTCCTTGCGTGATGGCATCGATCTGCTTGGCGGTGAGCAGCCCGCCAGCGCTCTCGGCAAAGGCCGGCATGGCAGTTCCCCGCACGCCGTTGGCGATGACTTTGCGAATGGCTGGTTCGTCCACGATGGCCAGATACACCGGATCGGCCAGAGCAATGGCCGCGCCTCCGCGGCCTTCCTGTCCGTGACAACCGGCGCAGTTCTCCGCGTACAGTGCGCTGAATTCCAACACCTCGCTCGGCGCCAAGGTCTCCGAACCGCTGCGAGGCTGGCCATGCGGCGTTCCGCAACCGGCAAGCAGGCCGGAGAGCAGCACGGCTCCCGGCGCCGCGATTAGATAAAGAAAACGGAATGAGTTCACGGCTATTCCTCTCTTCCTCGTGGCGGAATCATTCCTGGCGCCTCTACTCCCGCGCGCACCGCGAAGGATATGTTCTCGCGCGTCGGCACTTGCGGATGCCGCACCACCACGATGCCGGCGACGATGCCGAAGGCCACCTGCGAAGCCATGAACCAGAACCAGTCGATATGGCTCTCCAGCAGAGGGTTCAGGAGGGACAACATCGAGTACAGCAGCCCCGACCACAGCACCGGGCCGATCAGCCCTCCGAGGACGATGGGCCTTCGGGCGAACATGGGAAGCATTGCGCCATAGAGCAACCCCACCGCCGTGGACACCAGCGCGTGCAGGAACAAAGCCACCGCGAAGCTCTCCGCATGAAACGAATACAACTGGGCGGACCCGAGTTTCACCGATTCCGCATAGACCGACGCAGCGAGCAGATTAATCGGATACCAGATGCTGTGCGCCTTGAGCAGACCATAGGCGCAGGCCAGCACAGCCATGGCTACGCCTCCGGCCAATCCGCCTTTCACCCCCGCCGATATTGGGTGGGTATGGAGGGGAAGCCAGACGCGCAACTGATCTGGCGCAACCGGGATCCGTTCGACTTCGCGCCGCGTCGTGACAGCCCGTAGCTCGTCCGGCAAAACGGGTACGACTTCTTCGTGTTCACGCGGCAGGACTTCCCGGAACCAGCCGGCACAGCCTGCGACTGTCAAGACCGCGCCTAATACGCTCACTGACATGCTGGTCAGCAGACCCGCGAACATTAAGGTGAATCCAAAGGCCAAAACCATGGGCCAGGCGGTGGATGCCGGCACCTCGATCTCGCTTGGCCGCTTAGAGCCCTGCTCGATTGGTTCGACTGTTTGAAGCGTTGCCATTTCTTCTCCTCAGCGCCCCAGAATATAAACCACGGTAAACACGACCACCCAAACGGCATCCACAAAGTGCCAGTACATCCCAAGCACTCCGACGCGAGCGGATTGATCCTGCCCGACACGGCCAGACAGACCGAAGATGAGCACGGTCCCGAGCATGACCAGACCCGCCGTCAGGTGAAAGGCGTGCAGGCCGACCATCGAATAATAAGTCGTTCCAAAGAGATTCGTGGATATGGTCAGCCCGTGTTCGTAGATCAGACGGTGCCATTCCTGGCCCGTGCCGAACAGAAAGAGGCCGCCCAGAACAAAGGTCAGGAACCATAAAGCCAGGAATGCGCTCCGCCTGCCGCGTTCCAGGTACTTTGCCGCGAGGTGCACCGTCAGACTGCTCGACAACAGACAGATGGTGTAGAAGACCGGAGTTTCGAGCACTTCCCTGGGAGTAGGTCCCGAGAGGCTCTTCCCTACGTAGTAGAGATAGGCCACGACGAAGATGGTGAAGATGGCCGACTCGGCAACGATGAGAGCTGCCATGGCGACCTTACCGCGATTCGGAAGGTTCCAGGGTCGGGGTAACTCAGGTATCGGAATCGTAAGTGCGCTCATTACTGGCTCCCTTCACTCATAGCGGCTGTCCGGATCTTCCGGATGTTTCTGGTCCCACAACGGCCGGCGGCTCGCGACTATCGGGATGGACGCAAAGTTATAGGCGGGCGGCGGGGACGTTACCGACCATTCGAGAGTCCATGCGTCCCAGGGATCGTTTCCTGCCTTGGCGCCCTTGCAATAAGAGACGACCAGGTTCCACACGAACACCAGGATCGCTACGGCCTGGATAAACGTGCCAATCGTGACGATCAGGTTCAAAGTGTCCCAGCCGCGACCTGGCTCGTAGGTGTAGATACGGCGGGGCATGCCGAGAATTCCGGGGATGTGCATCACATCGAACGTCAGGTGAAAGCCGATCACGAAAAGCCAGAAATGCCATTTGCCGAGGCGTTCACTGAGCAATCGGCCAGTCATTTTCGGGTACCAGTAATAGAACGCTGCGAAAAGCGCGAACAGAATTCCACCGACGATCACATAGTGAAAGTGCGCCACCACAAAGTACGAGAGACTAAGCTGCCAGTCAAAAGGCGACGAGGCGAGCATGATTCCGGTGAGTCCGGCAATCAGGAACTGAAAAAGGAATCCGATGGCGAACAGCATCGGCGTCTTGAATTGGATGCGTCCACCCCACATGGTGCCGAGCCAGTTGAAAATCTTGATGCCGGTCGGGATCCCCACCGCCATGGAGGTAATCGTGAAGAAGCTATTGGCGTAGGAGTTCATCCCCACGGTGAACATATGGTGCGCCCAGACGCTCATGCTCACGAAGCCGATGAAGACTGTAGCCGCGACCATGACGGGGTAACCGAAAATCGGTTTCCGGGAAAACACCGGAACGATCTCCGAGATAAACGCAAAGGAGGGCAGAATCAGAATGTAGACTTCGGGATGTCCGAAGATCCAGAAGAAGTGCATCCACAGCGTGGCTGACCCGCCGGCTTGGGTATCGAAGAAGTGGCCGCCCAGGTAACGATCGACCAGCAGCATGATTTGAGCCGCAGATAGCGGAGTCACCGCAATCAGAATCATTCCGGACATCACCAGGTTGAGCCATACCAGCAGGGGCATGCGGCCGAGGTGCATTCCGGGGCATCGCATGCATAGAACGGTGGCAAGGATATTGATGGCGGTACCGATGCTGCCGAATCCCGAGACCAGCAGAGCGATGGTCCAATAATCCGAGCTGTGGCCCGGCGAGAACGCCTTCGCGGGCAGCGGCGCGTATGCCCACCAGCCGGCGTCGGGTGCATTTCCGGCGCCGTATAGGCCGCTGCCGCCGAGAAAACTGAAGTAGAGCAGCAGCCCGCCGAGCGCGGTCAACCAGAAACTGAATGCGTTCAGCCGGGGAAATGCCATATCGCGCGCGCCGATCATCAGCGGCACAAGGTAATTCGCAAAGCCGAAGAGAACCGGCATGGCCACGAAGAAGATCATCGTGGTTCCGTGCATCGTGAACATCCGGTTGAAGACCTGCGGCGAGACAAAAGTGTTGTGCGAATGCATCAACTGGATGCGCATGATCAAGGCTTCGACGCCGGCGATGACCAGATAGGACAGCGCGTAGAGGATGTAGAGAATGCCGAGCCGTTTGTGATCGACCGTGGTCACCCACTCATGAAGCGTCTGTGTCCATGTTCGGCCGGTAGTTTGCAGGTTTTCAATGGCGATAGCACTCGTTGACATGTCCGGTCTCCAATTCCGTCGACTACCGCAGCGTCTCCATATACGCCACGACCGCGTCCAGATCCGCGTCGCTCAGTTGCATAGCAGGCATCAGAGCCCCGGGCTTAATGGCATCCGGGCTCTGGATCCAGAGGCGCAGATTCGCGGTGGTATTTTCGGCCGCGCCGGAGGCGATCGTGGTACGGCTCATGAGGTGCGCCAGATCCGGGCCGAATCGTCCGTTGGCGGCGGTGCCGCTGACCGCGTGACAGTTGATGCAGGCAGTGGTTTCGAAAACGCGCTTGCCCGCAGTCGCCTTTTCATCTTGAACCGCGGCTTGCTGTTGCGAGCGGACCCAAGCCGCAAAATCCGCGGGCGGGTCCACGGACACGCGCAATAGCATCTTGGCGTGCTGCGTTCCGCAATACTGCGCGCACTGGCCGAGATAGATTCCCGGACGGGGCGGGTCCATCCACATCTCGTTTACGCGATTCGGAATCAAGTCGGTCTTTCCGCCAAGCTCCGGCACCCAGAAGCTGTGGTCGGTGTCGGCCGACAACAGCTTCAGGAATGTTGGTGTAGGGTGGGCCGGATCGCTCGCGGGAATGTGCAGTTCGTTGGCCGTGACAATGCCGAGCTTTGGATATCGAAACTCCCACCAGTACTGGTGCCCGATAACCGTTACGTCTAGAGCTGTCTTGGGCTTGGGGGCGTCTTGAATTGCGTGGATTACCCGGGCCGTAGCCAGAAACAGCACGGCCACGATCAGAACCGGAATGACCGTCCAGGCCAATTCGATCTGTGTGCTCCCATACACCTGGGCCGGCTCGCGGCCGGCATCGGACGCTTTGCCACGGAACTTCACCACTGAGTAGGTCAACAGAGTGCCGACGACTACGAATATGATCGCCGTCACTACCAGCACAAAGACGGACAACCCGAAGATCGACCTCGCCGGAGTGGACGCCGGCTCGAAGATATTCGTAGAACTCAGTGGCGAGCCTGCAGGGGCGGCGGCGACCGCCGATGCCGCGCACCAAAAGAGGAACGCGAATACTGGAAGCACGCTTTTTGTCACCGGGTGTTGTCTGTTCCGCATGGCGTTGGACTCATAAACTACGAGCATGGTGGGGCGCCAATTTGTTGGGTGGCGTTAATGGCGAAGCACGGGCGCCGCCGCGGCGGCTGGCAGCTACCCCGATGGAGTTATTCAGGCGTGAACCTGCAGTGGCACTCCAAAACCATCCAATGTTGTGATGTTTTCGCGGCGCCGATGGTTCAGAGTGTGATTAGCAGGCTCCTCCAAGGGAGCCAATCTCAGAAGGGACACAAATCATTCATGACGAAATCGCAGGAGTGCGAGGCGGCTGAACAGTTTCTAAACCAGGCTGACGAAGATTCGTTCAATAGCCTGTACCGTATCTTCTCCCCGCAACTGGTTGCGTTTTTCCGCAGACGAGGGCACGAAAATGGCGTCGCCGAAGACCTGGCCCAGGAAGTGATGCTCACGGTTTACCGGAAGGCCGGACAGATTCGCGACCACAAATTGTTTCGCGCCTGGCTCTTCAGAGTGGCGCGCAACGCCGCGTGCCGGCATTTCGCAGAGCGCGCGCGCCAGGTGCCCACCCTGGATTTGGCCGATATGAACGATTTTCTCGCGGCTCCGCAACTCAGTCCATGCGGACCGGCCACAGAATTCAACGAGTGGATGAAGTTTTTGGATCCCGAAGAGCGCGAAGCCATGACACTGCGCTTTGTGGAAGAGTGGGAGTACCATGAAATCGCCGCCGCCAAGGCCATCCCGATCGGCACCGTTCAGTGGCGGGTATTCAATTCCAAGAAGAAACTGGCGGTGCACTTGAAGCCGCGGCCGGACATTCTCCCCAAGGCTGCATAAGGGGCCGCGGGCGCCCCCGGCGATCCTTCTGTGGCGAAAATGCTGTGCTGTCCCGCTTAACAGCCTGGCTCTGGAGCTTGTACATCTCTTGGAACGCCGCGCGCGGCCGGATCCAGTGGGACAGGCCATCGTGTTTCGTGGCCTGTCGGGCCTCGCCGGATCGCGGACTTTGACAGACGACGAAAACCGATCGTCTGTCCCACCTTTGACAGACGACGAAAACCGATCGTCTGTCCCACCTCTGCCTTGACCAGATTGTACAAGGGACTGGCCGCTCCACCGCCCGGTTTACGCGGCAATGGATCCGACATTCCACCCATCCCGCTCTGCTGCCTCGCGGAAGAACGCCAGCAGGGGTGAGCCTTCCCGGCAGGTCACCCGGATGCGATCGCCGTGCTCGATCTGGCCCGAAGCCATCAGATTCGACAGCGGTTGGACCAGCAGGCGCTCGATGGCGCGCTTCAGGTGACGCGCCCCATATCGGGAGTCGGTGCCCTCCCTCAGCAATAACTCCTGGGCACTCTTGCCGATACTCACCGTAAAGCGCATGTCGGCGGCAGCGGTCTGGAGACGCTGCTGGAACATCGCCAGCTCGATGCCGAGAATCCTGCGCAGTTCTTCGCCGCCCAGCGGTTTGAAAACTACAATCTTGTCCAGGCGGTTGATGAACTCCGGCGTGAACTTACGACGGGCCGCCGCCACACCGACACGTGACATCCGGCCGCCGGCTTCACCGCTGAGGCCGGCGGCCTCCGGCGTGGGATGATGGAAGCCCAACCGCGGACTGCTGAGGGCAGACATTTCGCTGGCGCCGAGATTGCTGGTCAGGAAGATCATGGACGCCGAAAAATCGACTTTGCGGTTGTCGCCCAGTGTCAGAATGCCTTTGTCCAGGATGCCCAGCAGAAGATTCCACAAAGCGTCGGATGCTTTTTCAATCTCGTCGAAAAGCACGATGCTGAGCTTGACCTTGTCCGTGTGGTGGCGATTCAAGGCCTCCTGGGAAAGCGCGGGATGGGTTTCGCGATGTCCCAGGTATCCCGGAGGCGAGCCGATCAGCTTCGCGACCTCGTGGCTGTGTTGAAACTCGCCGCAATCGATCTTGGTAACCGCCCGGGAATCGTCCAGCAAGGCCTGCGCGGTAGCCTCAACGACGCGAGTCTTGCCCGAGCCCGTTGGCCCCAGGAACAGAAGGTTGCCAATCGGGCGGCCAGCCGGGGACAGCCCCGCCGTGTGGCTCTGGTACGCCCGGACGATCTCGTGAATTGCTTCCTCTTGTCCAACCACCAGGCTGCGAAGTTTGGTCTCCAGTTCCTGCGCGTGCCTTCCCGTCCTGGTGGTGTCTAGTAATGCGAGTTTTGCCATTCTACTGCTCCTTCCGGCGGTCCCTCGACCGTTACCCACACTATGCGCCTTCGAGACTGAAACCGCATCCCGAGATCGAAGAGTTTTGAAGTAACACCGTTGCCGAGGATGCCGATACCCTTGTCGGGTTACAAAAAACCTATGCCCCAAAGCCCGGTCTGCATAAGGCTAAACATGGCGACGTGATTGTTTTGCGCGACCACTGCTTGCTCACGCGCGCGGCTCCGAACAGAGCCGAGGCGACGGGTAGGAAGGTGTCGGAATGGTAGCGTGAATGCTAGGGCTTTTGGTTGGCTCAGGCGCCGCTCTCGACCACGCGCTCCGGTTGCTGGATCACGAGCGGGGACGGCTGGAGCAGGTGCTCGCCGGCCCACGGGACTGGGTAACTCTGGCCGCAGGTGCGGCACCGGTAACTTCCGTGAATCGGCCACGTCGGTGCGTCGTGCATCATCCGGCACCACACTTCGCGAAGCCTTTCAGTTATAGCAAGACGGCATTTCGGTTCTTCAGGCATGATCCCACTCATTGGTCAACTGGTTTGCATTGGCGGCAGCGGACCTCCAGCCCTGCATCCTGGCGAGGATGATGGTGAGCTCCCGCACACCGGCCGCTTGCGCTTTGCGGACCAGGCCCGGCTCGGCATCCAGAAGAACCGCCGCATCGGGCAGCGGCACGCGTTCGAAAACCAAAAGCAGAACTGCGGCCCTTGGAAACGCGTCGATGGAAAGCAGCGCCCGTTCCAGGTCCGATTTGGTCGTGCCCGGACTCAGCACCCAGGACGGCGGCGGCAGTGCAGACGTTTCAAACCGTCTCAATGCCATCCGGCGCGCCGACGCCGCGAGGTCCTCGCGAACCGTAGTCAGTGCTCTGGAGATGACCAATCGCCGCGACCACGCGCGCATCCAGGCGGAGAAGACGGCATCCGGATCGTCTGACGCCGCGATGGCTTCCACCGTCACGCCGGCTGCGATTTCTCCACACCCCGTCAAGAGGGTCGCCAGCCAGTGAAGACTGACTGCGGTTCGCTTCGCCTCCTCCCATGTTTTCATCGCATCGGTCCCCCGGCTCAATTCGCGGCCAGCCGCAAAATGCCGCGCGTCACCGCGATCGTCACCGCGTGAGCGCGATCGTTAGCGGCGAGTTTCTCCAGGATGTTCTTGATGTGCATGCGGACGGTTTCGGCGGCGACGGAGAGCTGTGCCGCTACCTGCTCGTTGGCGTTGCCCCAGGCAACCAGTTGGAGAACCTGGATTTCGCGCGCCGTAAGCGCTTCTCCGGCGAGGTGTCCGGCCATCTGGAACGCTACCGGACCGGGTATCACCCTCTTGCCTGCCTGTACCTGACGAATGGCGCGGACCAGTTCGCAAGCCGGCACTGCCTTCGACAAATACCCGTGGACACCGGCATCCAAGGCGCGCCGAGCCTGCATGTGACCCTGAGCGGACGTGATCGCCACAATCCGGGTCCGTGGAAATTCCGCGAGAATGCGCCGCGCCAGATCTTCTCCTGGCATGTCCGGAAGGAGAAGATCGAGCGTTACGACGTCGGGCCGATACCGCCGAACGTCGTCGAGGGCCTCTTCACCCGTCGAAGCCGTGGCCACAACAGTCATGTCTTCCTCACGATTGATCATGGCGGCCAGGCCTTCCTGAACCAATTGATGCCCATCCACCGTCAGGACCCGGATCGGCCGAGGTACCATTCTCAAGGCCGGAAGGAAAGTGATTGCTGCTGCCGCGCTCGCCATAAGTCTCCCTGCTCAAACATTACGGCAAGCGGGCGCGCGGTACATCACGAGAATGGAGGCTTTTGAGGTAACTCTCGGAAGATGGGCGTGGGTACCTCAATCTGGGTAGGCGTAGTCTGGGCGAGCCGACGTCGTGGCGAGGGACTTGGCCGCACACCACGCGTCGGGCGACGGGACGAAGCACCAGATCGCCAAACCGGTACCCAAGTACCCGTTCTTGAACGAAGAATCAATATGAATCAATACCTTACGGCAGGTGAAGGCGGTACTCCAGTACCGGTTTTGCGCCGGGGTCAGCCGGAACAGCGCGTGCAATCCCGCACCTGCGAAACTTAGCGAAACGAGGTCCTCATTCAAGCGGTCTTTGTAAAGTACCGACCTCGGCTGAGTTACGAACGCCGAGTCTACATATAAGGCTTCCGCCGCACAGGCATGCGACAAATACGGTGAAGAGGATTCCGGTAATCCACCACCCATCCCAGATGAAAGTCTCTCGTGGCATTTCCAAGACTTTCCACTCGCTCGGCCACACCTGACGAAAGGGACGTGGGAACACAAGGTAGAGGTATAGTGGCAGGGAGAAAACGCAGGCTACCAAAGCACATATCGCGGCAGATCGAGGGTATTTGAAAGCGAGAGCCAGCGCCAGTATAAACAAGAAACTCGCGAAAACCTGGTTGCCGGCGAGCGAACCGCCTCCAAACTCTGTCCCTTCGAACACCAGAAAACTCTTCCAGCACACACCCGCACACACGAGACAACCTGCCTGCCATTAACAGTTTTTGCCTCATTTGTTTCATTGTGCCACCCTTTGTCGGTCAACCACTGATTCCATTCCGTGCGACCTCGGTAGAGCGGCATTGGAACGCCCGCGGAGCAGACGGGCTTTGGGTTAGAGTGTGATTCTGCAATGAGCCGGAGGCCTGCGCGGCGGAAGCGCTCGGCCCGCCGGCCGCGGCTGAGGCGTAGTATCCTACCGAACCTGTCTGTACACTATCGCACAGAGGCCGTTACAGTCGATCCGGCGCGGCATTCTCCACCTGGATTACCCCCCCGATTTCAGGCATGCCGGCGCGGCCCCAAAAGGTGGCGAGAAAACCAGCAGGGTTGGGGATTGGCACACGTAGTCACATCGCCTATTCTGGTACCAGGCCCAAATACCAAACCGGCGGGACCGCGAGATGACCACAGACCATCCAATACGGGTACTGAGCGTCGATGATCACCCTCTGCTGAGTGAGGGAATCGCGGCGATGATTAACAATGAACCCGACATGAAGCTCGTGGCGACTGCCTCCAGCGGTAAGGAAGGGATTCTGAAGCATCGCGAGATCAAGCCGGATATCACCTTGATGGACCTTCGTCTTCCGGATCTCAGCGGCATCGACGTCATGCTGGCGATCCAGGCGGAATGTCCCGACGCACGTATCATCCTGTTAACCATGTTCGCAGGCGATGTCGAAATCCAGCGCGCTCTGCAAGCGGGAGCGCAAGGGTACCTGCTGAAGAGCATGCCCCCCGAACAGATGGTGGATACGATTCGCCAGGTCTATGCCGGGAAAAGGCGTGTTCCGCCGGAGATCGCCGCCCATCTGGCCGAGCATCGCGGCGACGAACAGCTCACCAGCCGTGAGCTCGACGTTTTGCGCCACGTCGCCGGTGGAAATCGGAATCGCGATATCGCCAAAACGCTTTTCATCTCCGAAGAAACGGTCAAGGTTCACGTCAAGCACATCATGGAAAAGCTGGGGGCAACCGACCGCACGCATGCCATCGCGATCGCAACGCGCCGCGGATTCATTCGCCTCTAGCTGGTGGGACAGACCATCGTTTTTCGTGGTCTGTTGGGATGGGCCTTCGGTCATCCCGAGGCTTTGTGATCTTCCGCGGCAGCGACAGGCCACAAGAATCGATGGCCTGTCCCACCTCAAGCGCAGCTACGCGGCCTCGGCCAGCGGCAACGCGGACGTAGTGGCGGCGGGCCGGACACGCGGGAACCACTTCTGAATATCGGGAAGGGCGGCCAGCGCGGCGGCTTCCCCGGCCTCGATGAGTTGAGCGCCGCGGCCAAAACCGTCCCATTCGGTTCCACCGACGTCGGGCGCGATCACCAGATCGGTTTCGCTGCGCCAGTTGGCTTCGGCGCGGCTTTGCAAGATCTGGAAGCAGCGATTGACGACGTGGAACATGTTGCGGGGCTCGGCGCCGTGATCGGGAGCGGGCAGGTACACCGAGATCACGTGAGTGGCCCCAAGCTGGCGCGCCAGGGCGGCTGGGATCTCGATGCTCATCGCACCATCCACGAGGAGCTGCCCCTGATGCCGAACTGGCTGGAACAATCCTGGATAGGAGCAACTGGCGCGGATGGCGTCGAACACCTTGCCGGTTCCGGAAAAGGCCACGGGCATGCCGGTAGACAGGTCTGTGGCCAAAACGCCCAAGGGGATGTGCATCTCCTCAAACCGATAAGTCTTCAGGAGGCGTTCCAGAAACCGGTTCATGCGCTCGCTACCCACCAGCCCGAGGCGGCTGGGTTTCCAACGGCCAACGTCGCGGAAGCGCATCGCACAGCCGGCACGCGCGATCTCTTCGGGGGTGGCGCCGCTGGCGTACGCGGCGGCGACAATGGATCCGGCGCTGACCACGGCAATGCAGTGAATGGGGATACGGTGCCGCTCAATGAGCTTAAGGACGCCGGCATGAGCGATGCCGCGGGCGAAACCGCCGCCCAGCGCCAGACCGATACGAATCGGGGGCGTGGGCGTACCGTTCGGATGACCGCCGATTTGACGAGCCCGTTCCGACGTCCAGCCTTGGTCCATGCCGTCCCCCCCGGAGTACTGTCGCCAGCTTTCCCCACCTGTCAGGAGCTTCACGCCGGCACTTTTGTTGGGCTCCCCCGCAGGGCCAACGTAATCGCTGCCACCCGTTTGCCCAGGATCCGCGCAATCGCAAGGTCATCCGCCGTCGGCTGCAATTGGCCTTGCGGCCCCGCGATCGTGGTCGCGCCATAAGGTGTCCCACCTCGCGCTTCGGTGTGAATCATACCGGGCACGGAGTAAGGAACCCCAACAATCAGCATGCCGAGATGCAGCAGTGGCACCATCATTGTCAGTAAGGTTGTCTCCTGCCCGCCATGGGTAGATGCCGTCGAGGTAAACACGGCGGCCGGCTTGCCCTCCATGGCCCCGGCCAACCATAATTGTGCCGTGCTGTCGATCAGCTTCTTCATCTGGGCGGTCATATTGCCGTAGCGGGTGGGGCTTCCGAAGATCACACCGTCGGCCTCCCGCAAGTCATCAACTGTGCATTCCGGAATGGATTCCTGTGATTGATACACCTGGTAGCTGTACCCCTTTTCCGCCTCCATGTGTTTGACGTTGTCTGGGAATTCCTGGACACGGCGGAGCACAACGTCGATACCGGCGACTTCCTGTGCACCTTCCTGGACGGCCTTGGCCATAGTCTGAATATGGCCGTACACGCTGTGATAAACGATCAGGACTTTCATTTCTCGCCCCTCATCTTGCAAAGGATGTTGGTCCCCGCGCCGAGCCGCGGCTGCGCGCGAAGAGTTCTATCAAACCTTATCCCGGCGCCACGTACTCGCGAGGGAGTTTTCACGCTACCACGAATGAGGCATCCGACGCTTCCACTCCAGGGGTTAAATCAAAACTCCTAGATATCGTGATTATTCGAAAAGGACCGCTCGGGCATACTCGGAGCTAAGGAGTGACAAAGGAAAAATGACTCAAACCGAACTCGACAAATTTCGGGGGATCCTGACCGCGAAGCAGGCGGAACTGGCGCGGGCGACGGGAAAGCGCGACGGCATTACGATTGAACGGACACCAGATGCGCTGGACGAAGTGCAGCTTGCCGCGGAGCGCGAATTGACCACTCGCGGTCTCGAACGTGAGTCGCGGCTCTTGCGCAACGTGCGCGCAGCTCTGGGCAGGATTGACGAGGGCACCTATGGCACGTGTCTCGAGTGCGACGAGGAGATCAGTCAAAAGCGCCGGCTCGCGATGCCATGGGCCTCTCTGTGCATCACGTGCCAGGAACGGGCAGACCAGGACTCGCAGCGAAGATTTGCCTATAAACAGAGCATTCTCAGGGAAGCCGCCTGAACGCAATACGCACCGAACGTCCTGTTTTTTTTTTTGACTCCTCAGAAGAAATCGTGGGTGGACTCCGGCCCGGGCAGCTTGCCGGCGGCAAAAACCTCCACGATAAACCGTACCTCGCCGCGCCCGGAAAAGGGGCCCCCGTGCTCGTGGGCAGATGCAATAAAATAGTCGATATCGAGAATGTCACTCCAACCATCGGCGAACCACGCACGGAATGGATCGACGCTACCGAAGCCTTCGATGGGACGTCCATAAAAGGCATGTGAAGAACCCCAACGCGTTGATGGCGGTTCTAGTCTTTTCTGCGACTGCCGTATTCGCGCAGTCGAGGTTGGGTCAGGCCGTCAGTGAGGACACTGTGGCGCGGAGTTACCGACACATTCCCCGGACGAGCCTTTATTTTGTTGACCGGCACTGATTGGTTCGCTTCCGAGCCGGAGACCGGGCATGCGCGGACGAGTCACGACCGGGGAGCTTCTGCAAAGGACCCGCGCGACGCGTTCGCGGTTACCTTATTCCTGGCGAATCCGGTGCGCGCGAGTCACCGATCGTTTGATTCACCGCGACGCGCCGAAGGAATGATGATTTCTCGCAACCCGAAGCAGCGTGCGTCTAGAGAAAAAGCGCCGGGCCCGAGCAGCGTGACGGCGGCGGCGACCGCCACCAGAAACGCCATCGACGGAATCGCAGCCGTCGCGTGCACGAGCTCGATCCCTCCGGCGACGGCGGCTGCAACGGGTGTCAGAAAGCCAACCAGCAGCAGCGCGCCTGCCGCCACGGTTAGCAGCCCGATAATCCAGGTTTCCGCTGCCGGGTCGGAGCGAGCGGCCAGATCCATAGCTCCTCGGACGAGCGCACTGCTGCCCAGGGCGACCCTCAGTAACAATAGGCCCACCCCGGAACGTCCACCGGGAAACGCATGAAACAAAATAGGCAGCCGTTACCTCCGTCACGTCGACGCCCAACCACTTCCGATCACAGGTTAGCTAACGTAACAATCCGGCGAATCACCGCTTTTCGTAGTCTTTGCCTACCGCTTTTTCGGTATTGATTCGCGGCCAGACGAGGCTTCTCCACACCTGCGAGAGGCTGCGCCGCCAGGACTCGATGACCCTTGCCGGCCAACTTCGCTGCCTCGGAGATTGAAACGCGATGCGGCCGGGAATGGAGAGCTCCACTCTGGTGCCCCTTTCACTCCGGCTCCAGACGCGGAACTGGGCGCCGATTCTCTCAGACCGCTCGCGCATCCCGGGCAGGCCCCAGTGGCCCTCGCGGCCGGTTTGGATAACCCGCGGGTCGATACCGCGTCCGTCGTCGTCGATCACAAGCCGGAACTTTCCCCGGGAGTATTCGATCAGTACTTCAATGGTTTTCGCGCCCGAATGGCGAAACGCATTGAGGAGCGCCTCGCGCCCGATGCGATAGACTTCATCGCGAAATACGGGATGAAGCGGCCTGGCCTGCCCCTCGACGGCGAGGCGAAACTCCACTGGCGTCTCGTTCGGCTGCCTGGGGAATTCATGCTGGATTTCCGCCAACGCCTGGTCCAGCCGCGTCAAATCGCTGTATGGCGACCGGAGGCCCTGGAGCGCGTTGCGCCCCTCGGCGGTTATGCGGGCCATCAATTCCAAAATGTGATTCAAGCGCGGCTTTGCCGGCGAATCCGGCGGGACCGTGTCAACCGCAACATCCAGTTGCATCGAAGCGCTCAGGAAACCCTGGAGGAGCGTGTCATGAAGCTCACCGGCAATTCGCGTGCGCTCCTGGAGCCGCTCCTCAAACCGCAGGTTAAGCTGACCTGCCATCTGTCGCACCCGTATCCGGTAGGCCGCCCAAAGGGCCAGGCATATCGAAAAGGCGCACGCCGCCCGGAACTCCCACGAGCCCCACCAGGGCGGCAGGATCCGGATGCGAACCGAGGGGCCGTTCTCGCTCCACGTTCCGCGATTGGTGCGGGCCTGCACGCGGAACACATAATCCCCGGGCGCGAGCGTCGTGAATCTCACCGTGCGCTGGGTAGCATCGGCGTCGTTCCAAGTCGTTCCGAAATTCTCGAGGAGGTACCGGTAGCGCGTTTGCATGGGGCTGGCAAAGCTGAGCGCTGCGAACTCGAAGGCGAAGATCCGCTCGCGGTACGAGAGCGTGAGCGAACGCGTCAGGGCGATCGACTCCTTCAGAGGAGAATTGCCGCCGACTCGCGCGGGCAGGTCGTTTAACTGAAAATCGGTGAGCACCACCGGGGGAACGGATTGCGCGGGTGTTACCAGGCTCGGGAAGAAGCGGATCAGTCCGTTGTAGGAGCCGACAAACATCTCCCCTTGCCGGCCCTTCCATATGGAGGTGACATCGCTGGGGACGCCGTCGGCGCGATAGTAATTCTGGAACGTGTTGCTGGCGCGGTCGAAGCGCGAAAGGCCGCGATTCGTGGTCACCCAGAGGTTGCCCCGCTCGTCTTCCTGAATGCCGGTTACACTCATGCCGCCCAGGCCATCGCGCTCGTTGTAGGCGATGAACTTGCCGGTAGCGGCGTCAAACCGGTTTAGCCCGTTGGCGGTGCCGGCCCACACCGTGCCGTTGTGGTCGACGCAGATGGACGACGCCGCGTCGTTGCTGAGGCTCCCCGCCGCAGCCGAATGCCGGTAGACGGTGAACCGGCCCGTTTCGGGATCGAAGCGGTGTACTCCGGTGTACAGGGTCGCGAGCCACAGCGCACCCTGGAAGTCTTGCGCGATCGCGCGCTCGCGGTTGTTTCCCAACTCAGGAACGCGGTAGGACTGGAATCGCTCTGTCCTGGCATCGAATGCGTTCAGACCGTTCTCGGTTCCGGCCCAGAGGCGGCCTTTGCGATCGAAAAACAAGGTGAAGACGGAGTCCTGAATCAGGCTGGTGCTATCCTCGCGTTTGTGGCGGTAGGTCTCCCATTCTCCCGTCTTGGGGTCGAGGCGATGGATGCCTCCGCCCCAAGTGGCCAGCCAAAGCTTTCCCGCGCCGTCCTCCGCGATCGCCAGAACATCGGCGTTGTTAAACCCACCCCGACGGCCGCCGAGGGTGTAAGAAGTCATGCGGCCCGTCTGCTGGTCGATCCGATTCAGGGTGCCTTTGCCGCCAGTCCAGATGTTTCCCTGCCGGTCCTGATAGGCGGAGGCCACATAGTCGGCTCTGTCATCGCGTTTGTCCCCGTGCGTGCGTTCACGGCGAAACACTGGGTGCGTGGAGAACCGGACGATACCTCCCCGGTCGGCGCCCGCCCACATGCCGCCTTCGTCATCCTCGAACAGCGCCGATACGTAATCGGAGCTCAGGCTGTCCGGGTCGTCGTAGTCGTGCCGGTAGCGGATGAATCGGGTGCGATCGCGGTCCAGGCGGTAGAGTCCATTTTTGGTTCCGATCCAAAGCACGCCTTGCCTGTCTTCGAGGATGGCGCGAGCGCCGGGTTCGAGGTTAGGGTCGCCCTCGGGCGAGAGAGCGAAGTAGGTAAGCCGGCCGTTCCGCCGATCGATCATGGCGAGGCCATCGCGCTCGGAAGCGACCCACAGCACGCCCGCATGGTCCTCGAGCAGACTCACGTTAACGTTGGTGAATCTGCCAGTCTCATCGTCATCGCGCAGTGGGATGTGCCGTGTGACTTCGCCGGTACGGCGGTCGAAGACTTCAACGCTTTCTCTGGCCGAGACCCAGAAAGTCCCATCCTTGTCTTCGAAAGTCGATCGCAGAACGTTGGTCGCCAGATTGTCCTCGCGAGCCGCTTTTCCGCTCGCCGGATCGATCCGCACCAAGCCTAGCGGGGTGGTGATCCAGATCATGCCCTCGCGGTCCTGATAGACGTCGTGGATCGGGCCCTTGATCAGCGGGTCCGATGAAAAATGCGTGAAGGTCTCGGTCTCCGGGTCGTAGCGCGCGACGCTCAAATCGGAAGCCACCCACAGCTTTCCGGAGCGATCGTTGAACAGAGGCTTCACCTCGCGGCCGCTCAAGCTATACGGGTTTCCGGCTTCCGGCCGAACGTCGCGGAAGCGGTAGCCGTCAAAGCGCTTTAAGCCGTCGCTGGTGCTGAACCAAAGGTATCCCAGCCGGTCCTTAGCGATCTGCCAGACGGTGGCATGGGTGGATCCGTTGTCGAGCGGCACGCGCACAAACGCAAGATCGGTGCCTTCCGAGATGGGCAGATGGATGCGCCGGCTGTACGCTGAGCCGCGCCCAAACATCGAAGGGGATACCAGGAGCAGCGCCAAGCCGGCGAGACCTGCGCGAATTCGGCGACGCGTAGTTCGGAACATTCCGGTCACCAGATCAACTTCACGGCGAACTGGATCTGGCGCGACGGAGTGGCGGTCGTGTCGAGGAGCCCGGCGCTGGTGACGGGGCGGCCCGCGGCGTCGAACAGCTTCAGGTTGTTGAGCGGGGGAAGGAAATTGGGCCGATTGAGCGCGTTGAAGAATTCGGCTCTCCACTGCGCGCGGAATTGCTCCGACACGCGGCGGATGGGCACGTTCTTCACCAGGGAGAGGTCCGCATTCACCAGCCCCGGTCCGCTCAGAATATTGCGCCCGGAGTCTCCGAGCAGGCTGGCGGGCGCGGGAAACGCGAAGCACTGCGTCTGGATGTAATGGACCGGATTCCCGGGATTGACCGCCGAGCCGCATCCTGGCGCGGCCAGGCGGTTGGGGAAGTCGATGGTGGCGCTGCTCTTCTGGCCGAGCGGATCGCCGGCGATCTGCGGCGAGAACGGGATGCCGTCCATGACCTTGAAAATCGCGCCGAGTTGCCATCCACCGAGGAATGCACGCGTGATTCCGCGGGACGATCTGGCGAACGGCATCTCCCAGATTCCGTTGATCACGGCCGAGCGCGGTACGTTGAAGTCCGAGACGCCGCGGCCGACTTTCAGGTCGTACCAGGGCAGGCCGGCGATCGAATTGGAGAAGGCATTGCCCACCAGCGTGGACGAACCGGCATCGATACTCTTGCTCCAGGTAAACGAGCCTTGCACCTGGAAGCCACGGTGAAATCGCTGCGCAGCGCGAATTTCGAGCGCGTTGTAAGAGGAGTTATCATCCCAGAACAAGCCCCGGATCTGTCCGGCGTGGGGGTTGATGACGGCGCCGCTGCCCGCGGGAGACGGCCAGAGATAGCCGGCCGGCGTCTTCTGCGGCAGCACCACGTTGACGTCGTCGGTGCGGAACGGCTGATGAACGCCGCCCGAACCTGCATAGGCTACGGTCACAGTGAGATCGCGCGTGAGGTTGCGCTGCACGTTGAAGGTCCACTGCATGACGTAATCGCGATGGGGGTGCGGCTCGATGTAAGCCTCGACCGCCGAGGACGGCCCGAGGACCTGCGCCGCGCCGGACGGGAAACTCCCGGCCGGCGGATTGGCCACGCTGCCGATGGCGTAAAACGGCGCGGACAGAGCCGAGAGCAACTGGAATTCGTAGGGCAGGGGCAGCACGTCATAGATTCCGAAGCCGGCGCGCACCGCCGTCCGGCCGTCGCCGAAGGGGTCCCACGAAAGGCCGGTGCGCGCTTCGAAGTTTCGGCGCGTCGGGTTGTCGAAATAAGGATTGCCCAAGTGCGGAGCCGCATCCGTCATGTTGCGCAGCACGGAAAGCTTGCCATTGACCTCGGTGGGAACGGTGGCCATCTCGTAGCGCAATCCAACGTTCACGGTGAGGTTCGGGCGGAGCCGCCAATCGTCCTGAACGTAACCGGCGGCGAGCGTCTGGCGGAGGCCACGCGGCGTCGACGAGGACGCGGCGCCGAGTTGAAACGAGGTCGGTTGATTGGTGAGAAAGCCAGGGAGCGATCCGAAAACGAATTGGCCGTTCGGCGCGGCAAAGGCCTGGATGTTGTCGCGCATTCTCTCCAGGGCGAATCCGAACTTGAAGGAGTGGCGGCCGCGGGTGTGAAAGAAGTCGTCGTAAAGCTGGATCGACGTGTAGTGGTAGAAGTAGGCGCCCGCGCCGCCGATGCCGCCGGTGAACGCGGTCAGGCCGGGGGCCGCTACGCTCGCCGCGGTGCGGCCCGGAGTGGCGCCGAGCGACACGTCGGCGGCCTCGGGAATCAGCGCCTGAATGCTCTGGTTGTTGTATGCCACCGCGCGGTTGATGCCGAAGCGGAACGAGTTCAGGGCAGCCGGTCCAAACAGATGACTCTCCTCCACAGCCGCCGTCTGGTTGCGGGTGGAACTGCCCACCAGCTCGGTATTCAAGCTATCGGGCGCGGCGAACCGTGCGTCGTCGAAGCGGTAGCTCCCGAACAGGCGGTCGCGATCGGAAAGCTGGTGGTCAATCCGGGTTGTCACGAAGTCCTCGTTGGCCACTTGCTGGCCCACGAATGAGAAGATGCCGGTGTCGCCGCTGCCCAGCAGCCCCGAGTTGGGGAGCGGGAAAAAGGCCAGGTAGCGCCTGACGGCCGGATCCACCGCCACGTTGCCCGTGGAAAGCAAGCCGGCGCGCGCGGCCACGGAAGGCACGGTCACCACGTTGGTCACGCCGGTGGACTGGCGGATGCCTTCGTAGTCCGCGAACACGAAGGTCTTGCCCTTGACCAGAGGTCCGCCAGCCGATCCCCCGAATTGATTCCGGCGGAACGGCGGCGGGGAAGAAGTCTTGTCGAAGAAGTTGCGGGCATCCAGCGCGCTGTTGCGCAGGAAGTCGAAGGCCGAACCGTGAAAACCGTTGGTGCCGGAGCGCGTGGTGGCGTTGACGACTCCGCCCGACGCTTTTCCATACGCGGCGGAATAGTTGCCCGTTAAGATGGAGAACTCCTGGACCGCCTCCACACCGAGGTTGCCTCCGAGCACACTTCCCGGCCCACCGTTGGAAAAATCGTTGATGCTGATGCCGTCGATCCGGTAGTTGTTCTGCTGCGGGCGCGCGCCGGAGATGGCCACCTGGGCGCCGAAGCCGCGATTGCCCCGGCTGTTCCCGGCGGTGTAAGAGGGCTGCGTTTCGATAGGCACCGTACCTGGCTCCAGCGCCGCCAGGTCGGTCCAGCTTCGGCCGTTCAGCGGCAGCTCCTGCATGGTTTGGCGGCCTATCACGGCGCCCAGCTCGGAGGTCACCAGCTCGATGCCGCTGGCCGGTCCGGCGACCTCCATCATCTGATCGACGGAGCCGAGCCGCATGGCGAAGTTCAGCTCCTGTTCGGCGCCGATCTGCATGGTCAGCCGCGCCACCTGGGTCTCGAAGCCGCCGGCGGAGACGGTGACCTCATAGTCGCCTGGCACCAGGTTCGCCGCGGTGTAAAAGCCTTCGAGATTGGTGGTGAGGGCGCGTGCCGACTGCGTAGCAAGACTCCGCAGGGTCACTTTCGCCCGCGGAACGGCGGCGCCGGACGGATCGGTGACCTCACCGGAGACGCTGCCGCCCGCGACCTGTGCATGCGACATTTCGGTAACGGATCCGCAGCACGCAAGCAAGATGGAGACAAGCAGACGTTTCATAGCATGGGTCATTAGCACGGGCTCCCTAGATCACGATGATTCCGCGACGCGCAGCAATCGCCAACGCCTGCGTGCGGTCGATGGCGCCCAATTTTTCCATGATGTGCCTGACATGCACCTTCACGGTCTCTTCGGAAATGAACAGATTGCCGGCGATATCCTTATTCCGGTTGCCGCCGGCGAGCTGCCGCAGTACCTCGACTTCGCGGTCCGTGAGCCGCTCGGCGCTGAAATGCTCGGCGAGCTGAGCGGCTACCTCCGGCGGCACGCTCTTTTTGCCTGAGTGGACCTTGCGGATGGCATCGAGCAGCTCTTTGCGGGGCGTGTTCTTGAGCAGGTATCCGTGCGCGCCCGCCTTCATCGAGCGCTGGATGTCGACATCGCCGTTGAACGTAGTGAGCATGATGACGCGGGCTTCTGGAAATTCCGTGCGGATGGCGATGAGCGCCTCGATTCCGCTCACGTCCGGGAGACGGAGGTCCATCAGGGTGACGTCGGGCTGGTGCTCGCGAAATCTCTGGATGGCCTCTTTGCCGGTGGAGGCGACGGCCGCGAGGGTCATGTCCGATTGGCTGTTTATGATGGCGGCGATTCCCTCGCGCAGCAGCGGGTGGTCGTCGACGCTCAAGATTCTGATGCCGGGTGATTGTCGATCTGTGAGTTCCATCACACACCTTGGAAGACGGCACTCCGTCGTCAAACTGGAGAGTACCAGAAGGAAACAGCCGCGGAATCACCCCAGCGCGGACTTCGCAAGTACCACATTTGAGGGATGACGGAGAGCGGTCTCAGGAGGCTGCCCGCGCCGCGGCGGCCTTCCCGGCGGGCCTGGACGGCCTGCGGCGCAGCGCCGGCGGCTGGGGGCGCGCGCGATCGTCGGGGACGCTCTGCTCGTCGCGGACGCTCGGCTCGGCGCGGAACCAGTCTTCATCGGCCGATCCCTCGGGACGGCCGCGCTCCTCCCAAAACAGATATGCTCTGGTGCGCACTTCTTCCAGGTCGAGTTCCTGCATGGCGTGGTTCTCCATGGCTCACCGCCCCGTGCGCCGGCGGCGGCCGCTCATGAGATAGATGGCGGCCCGGGGCTCAAGCAGAGGGTCGTCTGACGGATCGATCCCATCGACTCGCGGAATGGGATCGAAGATGATGTGGCGCTGTTCGGCCTCCTGATTGGGAAGAACGCTTATCAGCTCTACCGTACCGAAGTCCACTTCGGGACGGCCGGCGGGCCAGTGAGCGGTGGAGTCGCCGGTAACGTCGCCATTCTCCGCGAGCTGAACCGCGATGCGCATCTTCCGCGGGCCTTTGTCGAGAGTCGCTTTGATTTCTTCGAACAGAAAATCCGGCGCCTGGCGCGCGGCGGCTTCGGTATCGAGATACCGGCTCGGGCCTTCGGGCCGGATCCGGTAGCGTCCGTAACGGCCGATCCCCTTTTGGTTGGTGAAGCGGTAGGCGTTCACCGCGTAGAACGTTTCGCCGGTAAAGCTGGCCGGCGCCGGTTTGGGCGCCTGGACGAAGGCCAGGGCCGCCGGATGCGCGCCGAGGAAGATCTCGATGGGCTTCGGACTCACCACGCTGGGACCGCTGTCACGCGCGGCGGTCAGAAACTCGAGGAACTCCTCGGCGGTTCGCACGGGAAATCCATCCACGGAGTGGGAAATGATGTCGGTATGGACGTGTTCGGCAAGGTGAAAGCGGACTGCCATGCCGCGCGGGCTGGCTTCGGGCGC